>Ga0302267_10000494_pt1 | contig 53116 bp, 41 predicted proteins | sample III_Bog_E1_3_FD_194555 | JGI IMG/M metagenome (GOLD analysis project Ga0302267, IMG submission 194555) | Peat permafrost microbial communities from Stordalen Mire near Abisko, Sweden - III_Bog_E1_3 | ecosystem: Environmental > Terrestrial > Soil > Wetlands > Peat | place: Sweden: Abisko...
GCCTGGGACGTGCAGCGGTTCCGGCGGTACCTGGGTTCCAATTATGCCAGCCCGGAGAATGTCTACCTGGACCCCAGTGGAAAGAAACAGGCGCTGCCGATCGTAACGATCTACTTTCTGGGCGAAGGCCTGGAGTGCGTTGACGTGCCTGTATTAAAAATCAATCGACACTATCTGGACCTGGCCACTGGCGACGAGGTGCGGATCACCGATCCGTTCGTGGAGGCGCTCACCCACGATTCGATCGTGGTTCAGATCAACCGCCTCAAGAACCGCCGGCGGACCGAGCTGGAACGAATGCTGGAGGTATTCGACCAGGGTCTGGCAGCCCGTTCGGATCCGCACCTGCTGGACATCCTGGAAGAGAATTTTCCGGAGCACCACCGGGAAGTGCTGCGCCGGCTGGTGCGGGCCGGGGCCGAACAGGAGGTCCGGGACAAGATGGACGTGGAGGACGACATGCTGACCGCCTTCCAGGACCAGGCGCGGGAGTCCGCCGACCTACGTCAGGCCCTGGTGGAGAAGGACCAGGCCCTCGTCGAGAAGGATCAGGCCATCGAGGAGAAGGACCAGGTGATTGAGAAGAATGCCCAGTCCCTTGAGGAAAAGGACCGCCTGATTGCCGACCTGAAAAGGCGTCTATCCCGGGCTTGACGGATGGTCGTTCTGGGTAATGGGCAGAGCAAGCCTGTTGGTGCGCCTCCCCGGGGTTGGAACGCTGGAGCAGGGCGCCCCGCACCCAACGTTCGGCCCCCGAGGGGAAGGGACACGGCAAGCCGCGAGCAGCTTGCTGCGAGCGGTACCGATGGGTCGGCGCCAATCCGGGGAACCAGGACGAAAGACACAAACGGCTGCCCCGGCCGTTGACCGGTTGAGACGTATGAATTCCAATGGGGGACACGTATGATGGCCAGACAGGCGCTATGCCTGGGGAGGGCCTCGCGCCATGCCGAAGATTCGGGTGCTATCGGACCAGGTTGCCAACCAGATCGCCGCTGGCGAAGTGGTGGAGCGGCCGGCCTCGGTGCTCAAGGAACTGGTGGAGAACGCCCTGGACGCCGGAGCCAGGCGGCTGGAGGTGCGCTGGGAGGACGGCGGCAAGCGCCTGCTGGAGATCGCCGACGACGGCTGCGGCATGGGCCGGGATGATCTTTACCTCGCCCTGGAACGCCATGCCACCAGCAAGGTTCGAACCGCCGACGACCTGGGCCATCTGGCCAGCTACGGCTTCCGGGGCGAGGCCCTGCCGTCCATCGCCTCGGTGACCCGGCTGGACCTTTGCAGCGCCGAGGAGGAGGGCCAAGGCCATCGCCTGCGCAGCGAGTTTGGCATCATCAAGGAGGTGCTGCCAGCCCCGAGGGCCCGGGGCACCACCATCACCGTGCGGGACCTGTTCGCCCAGGTCCCGGCCCGCAAGCGTTTCCTCAAATCCACCGACACTGAGCATGCCCACCTGTGGGGGGTGCTGACCCGGCTGGCCCTGGCCACGCCGGAGGTGCATTGGGTGCTGAAGTCGGATCGGGGTGGCGACCTGGTGCTGCCGCCGGTGGCCGTGGCCGGGGCCCGGCTGGGCCCGCTGTTGGGCGAGCGCATGGCCGGCCTGGTTCCGTTCCGGGAGGGGGAGGCTCCCTGGTCGCTCCACGGCTACGTTTCGCCGCCGGAATTGAGCTTCCGGGACCGCAACCACCTCTATCTGTTCGTCAACGGCCGGGTGGTCCGGGACCGGCTCCTGCTGGCAGCCCTGGCCGAAGGCTGGGAAGGGTTCTTCCCCAAGGGGGCCTATCCCGCGGCGGTGATCTTTCTGGAACTTCCCCCGGAGGCGGTGGATGTGAACGTCCACCCGACCAAGGCCGAAGTGAGATTCCGGGAGCCCCAGCGGATCTTCCCCTGGGTGAGCCGGGCGGTGCGGGAGGCCTGGACCCAGTTGAGAGGCGACCTGCCGTCGGTCCTGGACCTGCCCCCCGCCCCCCGGGAGCTGGAACTGGACAAGCCCCTGGGCCCATCGGCCGCCCCCCACACCCATCTCTGGGCCGAGCCGGACTCCCGGGGCGCCTTCGCCAGCCTGGACGCCGGTTTCGGCGCTTCCTACGGAGCGGCCCCCGCGTCGGGCGGCGTGGCGGAACCGGCATTCCAGGCCCAGACCGTGCGCTACCTCGGGTCGTTCGAGGAGACCTACCTGCTGGCCGAGGTCCAGGGCGACCGGGAGCCGGAACTTTGGATCGTGGACCAGCATGTGGCCCACGAACGGATCCTGTACGAGCGGCTGTTCCTGCGCCATCACCAGCCGGCAGTGCAGCCCTTGCTGCCGCCGCGGATCGTGCGGGTGGGGCCGGAGGCCCTGGCCCGGCTGGGGCCGTTCCTGGGCGAATTCGCCCAGGCCGGGATCGAGGTCGAGCCCTTCGGCGAGGACTCCTTGGTGGTGCGCGGCTTGCCGGATTTCCTCATGGAGCGCGACCCGGCCGCCCTGCTGGAGGGCCTGATGGTCCGGCTGGACAGCCTGGGCCGTCTGGACCTGGATTTCTTCCGCCGGGAGCTGAATGCCGAACTGTCCTGCAAGGCCGCCATCAAGAAGCATCACCACCTGCCGCCGGAACTGGCCCAGAGGCTGATCGAGGACCTCATGGCCTGCCGGGTGCCCCACACCTGTCCCCATGGCCGGCCCGTGATCAAGAAATTGACCCTGGGCGAACTGGAGCGAAGTTTCGGCCGGCGAGTTTAGGAGCCTGACTACGTATTAGAAGGCCCCGCGACGACGTCTGGAAGCCTGATTATCGAGCGCCAGGCCCGCAGGAGGATTAGGTCAATCCTTCAAGGGACTTGCACACGATAGGCAGGCTTCCAGACGTCGCCCTCCGGGTGGTGGCAGCGGCCACGGCAGTCCAGCGTTGCACTCGTCGGACGATTATCCAAATCGCTCTCCTCGCGCGCCTTGTCCTGCCATGGCCGGTGCCACCATCGCGGGGCCTTCTAATACATAGTCAGGCTCCTGGCGCTCGTGGCAAAATGACCTGTCCAGTCGCAGCCCATATTGTCCCGGCGGTTTGACGCCGATAGATCCCCTGGGGGATCCGGATCCCCAGTCAAAGGTGCATGCCATCATGACCCAGAGCCAGTGTTTGAAGACCATCATCCTGGCGGGCGGGCTCGGAACCCGGCTGTCCGAGGAGACGGTGCTCCGGCCCAAGCCCATGGTGGAGATCGGCGGCCACCCACTGCTGTGGCACATCATGAACATCTACGCCCACCATGGCTTCGGTGAATTCGTGGTGGCCCTGGGCTACAAGGGCGAGGTGGTGAAGGATTATTTCCTCCGGTTCAATGCCATGAACATGGATCTCACCGTCGACCTGGCCCGGGGCGCCACCACCGTCCACGATGGCCGCCATCCCCAGTGGAAGGTCCACCTGGCCGACACCGGCCAGGAGACCCAGACCGGAGGACGGCTGCTGCGGCTGCGGAAATGGGTGGATCAGGACGAATTGTTCATGATGACCTATGGTGATGGGTTGGCGGATGTGGATATCACCGCCCTGCTGGCATTCCACCGCCGGCACGGCAAGCTGGCCACGGTGACTGCGGTGCGTCCGCCCGCCCGGTTCGGGGGCATCACCTTCGACGGCGATCGGGTGGCCACGTTCGCCGAAAAGCCCCAAGTTGGCGAAGGTTGGATCAACGGCGGCTTCTTCGTGCTGGATCGGAGGGTCCTGGATTACATCGACGGCGATCTTACCCTCTGGGAGCACGGCCCCCTGGAACGGCTCACCGGGGAAGGCCAGCTCATGGCCTATCGCCATGAGGGTTATTGGCAGCCCATGGATACCCTGCGCGAAAAGCAGCTTCTGGAATCTCTGTGGCAGAGCGGGCGTGCGCCCTGGAAGGTGTGGCCATGAGTGAATCGCAACGACGTGCCTTCGTCACGGGCGCCACCGGGCTGGTGGGTTCCTGGCTCTGCCGGCGGCTTCTGGATGACGGCGCCCAGGTGGTGGCCCTGGTCCGGGATTGGGATCCCCAAAGCGAACTGATCCGCAGCGGCGACATCAAGCGCTGTTCGGTGGTCTCCGGCTGCCTGGAGGACTACCCCACCCTGGTCCGGGCCATCGCCGAGCACGAGACCGACACGGTGTTCCACCTGGGCGCCCAGGCCATCGTCGGCACCGCCCTCATCAGCCCCCTGGCCACCTTCGAATCGAACATCCGGGGCACCTACAACCTGCTGGAGGCCTGCCGGGTCCACCGGGACCTGGTCCAGCGCACGGTGGTGGCATCCAGCGACAAGGCCTACGGTGATTCCGAGGTGCTGCCCTACACCGAGGCCATGCCCGCCAACGGCCGGCATCCGTATGACGTCTCCAAGAGCTGCACCGACCTGTTGGCCCAGACCTACGCGGCGAGCTACGGGCTGAACCTGGCCGTGGCCCGGTGCGGCAACATCTTCGGCGGTGGCGACCTGAACTGGAGCCGGATCGTGCCGGGCACCATCCGCAGCGTGCTGGAGGGCAAGGCGCCGGTGCTGCGCTCCGACGGCAGCTTCATCCGGGATTACATCTACGTGGAGGATGTGGTGGACGCCTATCTGGCCCTGGCCGAAGGCGCCGGGCGGGAGGGGGTGCGGGGCGAGGCCTTCAACTTCAGTCCCCAGCGGCCGCTCACCGTGCTCGAGATCACCCGGGCGGTGCTTGCGGCCATGGATCGCCCCGACCTGGAACCGGTGATCCTGAACCAGGCCCGGGCCGAGATCCGGGACCAGTATCTGGATGCGGGCAAAGCCGCCCGGGTGTTGGGCTGGGAACCCCGCTACGCCCTGGAGGAGGGGCTGGAGACCACCGTTGCCTGGTACCGCGCTTTCATGCGCGACCGGTCCTGACCATGAAATCGATCCCATCCCCGAAGACCGCTGCGGAACTGCGGGCCCAGATCCTGGACCTGGTGGGCGAGTTCCACGCCGCCAATTGGCCCGAAGCGGCCTTCTTGCCGGGGGTGAGCCCGGTGCCAGTCAGCGCCAAGGTGTTCGATGGCGCCGACCTGCGCAGCCTGGTGGACGCCTCCCTGGATTTCTGGCTCACCACCGGGCGCTTCGCCGCCCGGTTCGAGCAGGAGTTCGCGGCCTGGATGGGCACCCGCTTCTGCAGCCTGGTGAACTCCGGGTCCTCGGCCAATCTTCTGGCGCTCACCGCCCTCACCGATCCCACCCTGAAGGACCGGGCCCTGCGGCCGGGGGACGAAGTGATCACCTGCGCTGCCGGGTTCCCCACCACGGTCAACCCCATCCTCCAGAACCAGTTGGTGCCGGTCTTCCTGGACGTGCACATCCCCAGCTACAACCTGGACGTGAGCCGGCTGGAACAGGCCGTGGGGCCCCGGACCAAGGCCATCATGGTGGCCCACACCCTGGGCAATCCGTTCGACCTGGATGCGGTCCTGGCCGTGGCGCGGCGGCACAACCTGTGGCTGATCGAGGACTGCTGCGACGCGGTGGGGGCCACCTACCGGGGCCGGAAGGTGGGCACCTTCGGCGATCTGGCCACGGTCAGCTTCTACCCGGCCCATCACATCACCATGGGCGAAGGCGGGGCCGTGCTCTGCCATGATCCCCATCTGAGGAAGCTGGTGGAATCGTTCCGGGACTGGGGCCGGGACTGCTGGTGCGATCCCGGGCACGACGACACCTGCCGGAAACGGTTCGACTGGCAGCTGGGCGACCTGCCCCACGGCTACGACCACAAGTACACCTACAGCCGCATCGGCTACAACCTGAAGCTCACGGACATGCAGGCAGCGGTGGGACTGAGCCAGCTGGCCAAGCTGCCGGACTTCATCCAGCGGCGCCGGGCCAACTACCAGCATTTGCGCCAGGCGCTGGAAGGGCTGCAGGCCGACCTGATCCTGCCCGAGGCCACCGCCGGCAGCGACCCCAGCTGGTTCGGCCTGCCGCTCAGCCTCCGTCCCGGCTGCGCCAGGACCCGGAATCAGGTCATCCAGGCGCTGGAGGCGGACCGGATCGCCACCCGTCTCCTGTTCGGCGGCAATCTCCTGCGCCAGCCGGCCTACCGGGATGTGCCCCGGCGGGTGGTGGGCGCCCTGGACCAGGCGGACGCGGTCATGGACCGGACCTTCTGGATCGGTGTCCATCCCGGACTCACCGCGCCGATGCTGGAGCACATGGTGGCGGGGCTGGGCCGGGCTCTGGCCTGATTCGGGTCCTGGCTCAGGCTATAGCATCCGCTCGGCGGTAAGGCTTCCCAGTTACCGGTGCAAACAAGAAAAAGGTTCGCGAGACCTTCCAATCAGAAAATTATTTCTTATTCTATGGTTGTGGGACAAGAGGGGAGCCATGGCCAACCGCATCAAACTGCCCGGAATCCTGGGCGCGGCCGCCGAAATACTTGGGGTTTCGGCACTGGCCAAGGAGGTGGGCACCAGTCCACGCACCCTGTACAACTGGGCCACCAACCGCAGCCCGACCCCGGCGATCCCCGCGCTGCGAATTGCTGCTTTGTGTCGGCGGCTGGGTTTGAACCCTCAGCTTTACCGCGTTCCAGGTGGCGCTGATGGCGAGTGCCTCTCCAGTGCGCCCCAGGGCTGGATCCAGGGGCCCTCGGCCGGTCCTGGCGCGCATCGCTATCCCGGCGTGGTGGACGATCCTACACCAGCGCCCAGGGCCTGGATGGAGCAGGCCTCCATGGTTGGATTGGTCGCCCCTGAAATCCTGGAGGAACTGGTCCGTCGCATTGTGGCAGCGGTGAATCCGGTCCGGATCATCCTGTTCGGGTCCGCGGCCCGAGGGGACATGGGGCCGAACAGCGATCTGGATGTGCTGGTCGTGATGCCGGACGGCGTCCATCGCCGGGACACGGCCAATGGGATCTACCGGAGCCTGCGCCGCTTCCCCTATCCCAAGGATATCGTCGTGGCCACCGAAGGCGATCTGCTCGCGTACGGAGACTCCATTGGATTGGTCTATCGCCAGGCGATGAAGGAAGGGAAGGAGCTCTACCATGCCGCCTAGAGCGGTCCAGGGAAGCCCTGAGGACTGGCTGCGGCGAGCCGAAGCCAGTCTGGCCCTGGCCAAGGTCCAGGGCGAGGGCGTCCTGTTCGAGGATCTCTGCTATCAGGCTCAACAGGCAGCCGAAAAGGCGATGAAAGCGTTGTACATCGCCCGAGCCAAGGAATTCCTGTTCACCCATGATCTGGATCGCCTGGCCTTGGGGCTTGAGCAGATCGGACTGGATATCCCAGAACCCGTCGACCAGGCCACCATCCTGACCCGCTACGCCATGGACACTCGCTACCCGGGTGGGTTTGAGCCGGTCAGTGCCCAGGAATACCAGGAGGCCGTCCGCCATGCCCAGACGGTGCTCGCCTGGGCGAACGCCATCGTTTCGGCCAGATAGGTTATGCGGATGTTGCCAGATCCAATCCATGGGATGTGAAAACCGGCCCGGAGCCTTTCAGCTCCGGGCCGGTTTCAGTGCGGAATAAAGCGTTCAGGAGTGGCTGGCCGCCAGCGCATCCCCTGCGGCCAGACGGGTGGCGCGGATTTCCGCGTTGATCTCGTCGGCCACCGCGTCGGCGATGGGCCCGACCACCACCTGGATGCTGCCATCCGAAGGCCGGACGACGCCCATGGCTCCGGCGCCCTTGAGCGCGGGATCCAGCACGATCTGGCTGTTCTTGACGCTGACCCGCAGCCGGGTGGCGCAGGCTTCCAGCTCGATGATGTTGCCGATGCCGCCGAGAGCCAGGATATAGCCATGGGCGCGATTGCGGGCGGCAGGGAGGGCCGCTTCGGCGTCGGTTTCACCCTCGACCAGCAGCGGTTCCCGGCCCAGGGTCATGAAGTTGAACCTGCGGATGCACAGGGTGAAGATGCCGTAGTAGAGGGCGAAGTAGACCACGCCTACGGGGATCGCCATCCAGCCGTGCTGGGACTTGCCATAGGAAAGCACGTAGTCGATCGCGCCGGCGGAGAAGGTGAAGCCGAGCTTCACGTGGAGCAGGTTCATCACCACCAGGGAGACGCCGGTCAGCACCGCGTGCACCGCATACAGCGCGGGGGCGGCGAACATGAACGCGAACTCGATCGGCTCGGTGATGCCAGTGACCAGGGACACCAGCGCCGCGGACAACAGCAGGCTGCCGACCTTGACCTTGTTCTCGGGGGTGGCGGTGCGATACATGGCCAGGCAGGCCGCAGGGAGCCCGAACATCATCACCGGGAAGAAGCCCGCCATGAAGGATCCTGCGGTGGGATCACCGGCGAAGAACCGGTTCAGGTCGCCGTGGACCAGGCCCTGGGGGCCGGTGAAATTGCCGAACACGAACCAGACGAAGGTGTTCAGGACATGATGCAGGCCCGTGACCAGGAACAGCCGGTTCAGCACGCCATAGAGGAACAGGCCGGCGTTGCCGGACCCGATCACCCAGTGGCCGACCGCGTCGATGCCGCGCTGCACCAGAGGCCAGACGTAGCCCATGATGAAGGCCAGCACCAGGCAGGCGACGCCGGTGACGATCGGAACGAAGCGCCGGCCGCCGAAGAAGGCCAGCCAATCCGGCAGCTTGATGTCCTTATAGCGGTTGTAGAGGGCTCCGGCGATCAGGCCGGAGAAGATGCCGCCCAGCACGCCCATGTTGATGGCGGGGTTGATGGCCTTGGCCCCCGCGTCCAGCACGAAGTAGCCGACCGCGCCGGCCAGCCCGGCCGCGCCGTGCTGATCCCTGGCGAAACCGAAGGCGATGCCGATGGCGAACAGGATGCCCAGGTTGGCGAAGATCGCGCCCCCGGCCGCGGCCATGAACGGGATCTTGAGCAGATCGTCCTGGCCGAGCCGGAGCAGCAGCCCCGCGATCGGCAGCACGGCGATGGGCAACATGAGCGTGCGGCCGAAGCGTTGAAACGTGTCAAAGCGTGTGGTTGACATCGGACCCTCCATCCTGGTGGTTCGTTGGCGCCATTGCGCCGGTTAGTGGGGAACTGCTTTTCTTGTTGGAAATCAGACTTGCGGATCCAGCCAGGGCCAGACACTGCGGAGGTGATTCCGCACCGCCAGGCCCGAAGTCAGCCTCAGGGCGTGGCGCGCCGCTTCCTGGCAGGCGCCGAGCGACAAAAGGCGCACGGTTTGTTTGAGCTCGGCGACCATTCCGGGGCTCGCGGACAGTTCGGTCACCCCCAGTCCAATCAGGAGCGGGGCCGCCAACGGATCCGAGGCCATGCCGCCGCACAGGCCGACCCAACGGCCATGATCGGCGGCGCCCCGGGCGGCGGTATGGATCAGCCGCAGCACCGCCGGGTGGAAGTCGTCCAGCCGGAGGGCCACGGCGCTGTTGGTCCGATCCGCCGCCAGGGTGTACTGGGTGAGGTCGTTGCTGCCCAGGGAAAAGAAATCCGCCACTTCGGCCAGCTGGTCGGACAGCAGAGCGGCGGCCGGAGTCTCGATCATCACCCCCAGCTGCGGCAGCTCGACCAGGCCCAGCTCGGCGGCCAGAGCTTCCAGCATCTGGCGGGTGCGGATGACATCGTCCAGATCCGTCACCATGGGCAACAGGATCCGCACCCGGGACAGCGGCCGCAGCCGAAGGCAGGCCCTGAGCTGGTCCCGCAACAGTTCCGGCCGGGCCAGCCCAAGCCGGATCCCCCGCAGCCCCAGGGCCGGGTTCTCCTCCGGGGGCATGGGCAGGTAGGCCAGGGACTTGTCCGCGCCCACGTCGAGGGTGCGGATCACCACGCTGCGCTCGCCCAGGTCATCCAGCACTCGTTGGTAGGCCACCCGCTGTTCCTCCTCGCTGGGTGCGGTCTGGCGGTCCATGAAGAACAGTTCGGTGCGCAGGAGGCCGACCCCATCGGCGCCCAGGGCCAGCAGGCCGGCCGCCTCGTCCGCGTGGGCGATGTTGGCCGCGACCTCGATGACGGTGCCGTCCAAGGTCAGGGCCGGGGCCAGGGCGAACCGTTGCGCCTCCGCCCGCCGGTGCCGGTTGGCTTCGATTCCGGCCTTGGCCTGGGACACCTGCGGTTCGGTGGGCTTCCAGAACAGGGTACCGCCGGTGGCGTCCAGGACCTCCAGCTGCCCCTCAGGCACCAGGCGGAGCGCCGGCCCTACGGCAGTTAACGCCGGGATTCCGTGGCTCCGGGCCAGGATGGCCACATGGGAAGTGGGGCCGCCCTGCTGGGTCACGATGCCGGCCAGGCGGGAATGGTCCAGGGCGGCCAGTTCACCCGGGGTCAAGGCTTCGGCCAGCAGGATGGTGTTTTCCGGGAGCCGGGGGGCCGCCGCAGTCTCGCCGGAAAGCCGCTGCAGCACTTGGCGTTCCAGGTCCTGGAGATCGGCCGAACGTTCCGCGATCAGGGCGCTGCCCGAGGCTTCCAGCACCGCCCGTTGTTCCCCGAGGGCCCGCATCCAGGCAAAAGCCGCGCTCTTGCCGGTGGCGATCAGGGCGTGGGCCCGGTCCAGCAGCTCCGGATCGTCGATGAGGGCCCGGTGGGCGCCGAAGATGGCGGCCTCCGCCCGGGAACCCTTCCGTTCGGCCCGTTGCAGGGCGGCTTCGATCGCGCTGGTGGCCGCGGCCAGGGCCTGGTCCAGGGTTTCGCGCTCCAGGGCGGGACCCTGGCCCTGCTCGGGGATGTCGCTCGCCGCGGGGGAGAGCCGGTAGTGGAAAGTCCGGCCCACGGAGAGGCCACGGGACGCGGAGACGCCGACCAGTTCCCCGTCCGCCTGGGCCAGCCGCGGCTGCTCCGGGGCTGGTGCCGAGGCGCGCTGGGCCTGCCTCACGGCGGCGGTCGCGGCGGTAAAGCCCGCTTCGATCGCGGCCACCACGGCCGCCAAGGCGGCCCCGGCATCGGCACCGGTGGCGACGACCTCCACCTGGGCATTCTCTTCCACCGCCAGTCCCATGAGTGCCACCGCGCTGCGGGCATTGGCGCGACGGCCAAGGTGGACCACTTCGATGGCCGAACGGAAAGCCCTGGCGGCATTGGCCACCATGGCGGCCGGTCGGGCGTGGAGCCCCTGCTCATGGCGGGCGGAGGCGGTTCCGGAAGCGAAGTCGGCCGAACCGGCGACCGCCTCGGGGGGTGCCGCGACGGCCTCGGGGCTTGCCACGACACCTTCGGCCAGGCCGGCACCGAGTCCCAACACCGGATCCTGGCCGCTGCGCACCGGGCCGGTGGCGCGCCACGACACCGGATGTTCGTCGCTGTTCTCCACCACCAGGATGGTCAGGGCGCTGGTCTTCTGCCGTGCCAGTTCGGCCAGGTCGAATTCCAACAGCACCTGGCCGGCCTGCACCTGATCGCCTGCCGCAACCTTGGGGGAGAACCCCAGTCCCTTCAGCTTGACCGTATCCAGACCTACATGCAGCAGGACCCGGGCGCCACCGGGGGCAAGGATGCCATAGGCGTGGCCGGCCCGATGCACCTGGGTCACCGTCCCGGCACAGGGGGCAGTCAAACGGCCGCTCTTGGCCTCGATGGCGATGCCGTCGCCGAGCATTTTTTCCGCGAATACCGGGTCAGGGACGGCTTCGATCGGCACCACGGTGCCGGTGACGAAGGCGAGCAGGGCGAGTGAAGAACAACTCATTGATGGTGGTTTCCATGGAAGGGCGCTGCTGGCCTTGACTCTTATTGGGGCCGGGATGTCAGCACGGATGCAGTTGTCAGGAATCTCAGGAATGATACCAGTTAAATACCAGGCAGGCGACGCTGTCAACATGATTTTTCAATAAATTAGATGCTGAAAATTTAATTGGTGCTAAGGTGGTATGGTTCCAACGGAATGAGACTTTGCTATCGAAAAAGGCTCGGCTGGGGGGATGCCAGGGCCCCCTCCAACCGGGTGGCTCGGGGGAAACCGCCCATGGGGCAGACGTTCCAAAGGCACCGAAGGGAGTGACGGGATGACCGGAATGCGTGAGCAAGCGCCCACTGAGCCGCAACGGCTGGAGGGAACCATCCTCACGCCCACCGGCTGGGTCCGTGGGGTGGTCGAATTCGCCGAGCGGATCCGCTCGCTGGGAGGCGAGTCCGTTGCCGGCCCGGAACCGGGCCGGCCGGTGATCCTGCCGGGCTTCATCGATCTGCACGTGCACGGAGGTGGCGGCGCCGACATCATGAGTGGCCACGCCGCGGTGCTCACCACCGCCCGGATGCACGCCGAGCATGGCACCACCAGCCTGCTGGCGACCACGGTCTGCGCCAGCCGGGAAGATCTGCGGCGGGTGGCGGCCGAGATCGGCCCGGCCACCCGGCAAGGGCATGCGGGCTGCGCCCGGGTGCTGGGTCTGCACCTGGAAGGTCCCTTCATCAACCCGGGCAAGCTGGGCGCCCAACCGGACAGCATCCGCCCCGGCACCCTGGAGGAGGTCCTGGCACTGAATAAGCTGGCTCCGATCCGGATCGTGACCCTTGCCCCGGAGATGGAGGGGCACCTTGACCTCATCAGAGCCCTGGTCGACCAGGGCATCCGGGTTCAGGCCGGGCACACCCTCGGCGACTACCAGGTGGGCGTGGCGGCCCTGAAGGCCGGTCTAGGCAGCTTCACCCATCTGTTCAACGCCATGACCGGCATGCACCACCGCGAGCCGGGCATGGTGGCCGCCGCCATGGCCCACGCCGAGTACGCTGAACTGATCGCCGATCTGATCCATGTGCACCCCGGGGTGATCCGGGCGGCTCTGCGCGCCATTCCCAAGCTCTACTGCGTCACCGACGGCACGGCGGGGTCCGGCATGCCCGACGGCCCCTATCATCTGGGCAGCCAGTGCGTCACCAAGAGCCATGGCGCCGTCAGGCTGGCCGACGGAACCCTGGCCGGCAGCACCCTCACCCTGGACACGGCGTTGCGCAACCTGGTCAGCCTCGGCTTGACCCTGGAGGATGCGTCCCACCGGGTGTCGGCCTATGCGGCCGAGTACCTGGGCCTGACCGACCGGGGCCGGATCGCCGTCGGCAATGTTGCCGATCTGGTGGTGATGGATCCCGCACTGCAGCTAATCTCTGTCTTTCTGGAAGGAGTATCCCTTGACTTCGTTGATGCTTGAAGAAACCTTCGCGGCTCCGGACGCGGTCCGGACCATGCTCAAGGCGAACCTGGCCGCAAGCCAGGCCCTGGGCGCGCTGCTCCGTTCGACCCCGCCCGCGTCCATCGTCACCATCGCCCGGGGCAGTTCCGACCATGCCGCGGCCTATCTGGCCTACCTCATGACCGTGCGCACCGGGCGACTGGTGACCACGTTGCCGATGTCGCTGGTGACGCTCTACCGTGCCCCCCTGGAGGCGCACCGGATGCTCGCCATCGCCGTATCCCAGTCCGGGCGCAGTCCGGACGTGGTGGAACCGGTCCGGGTGCTCCGCCAGGGCGGGGCCACCACCCTGGCGCTGGTGAACGATGTCGCTTCGCCGCTGGCAGAAGCGGCCGAGTGGGTCCTGCCGCTCCAGGCCGGCGAGGAGCGCAGCGTCGCCGCCACCAAGAGCTTCATCTGCAGCCTGGCGGCCGGGGCCGCCCTGACCGCCCATTGGAGCCAGAGCGATGATCTGCTGCAGGCCCTGCAGACCCTCCCCGAGGCGCTGGAAGCCGCCCGCGCCCTGGATTGGTCGGCGCCCGTGAAGGCGCTGGCCGGTTCAGAGCGGTTGATGGTGGTCGCCCGCGGGGTCGGGCTGGCCATCGCCGAGGAAGCCGCCCTGAAATTCAAGGAGACCTGCGGGATCCAGGCCGAGGCCTTCAGCGCCGCGGAGATGCGCCACGGTCCCCAGGCCCTGGTGGAGGCCGGGTATCCCCTGATCGCCTTCGCCCTGCGCGGTCCCGCCCAGGAGGAGATCGTCAACCTGGCGGCCGAGATGAGGACCCGGGGGGCGCAGGTGTTCCTGGCCGCTCCCGCGGATGTGCCGGAACGGGATCTCACCCTGGCCACCACCGGTTCGGAGGAGCTGGATCCGATCGCGGCGATCCAGAGCTTCTACCCCCTGGCCGAAGCGGTGTCCCGGGCCCGGGGCTTCAGTCCCGACCACCCACCCCGTCTGAACAAAGTGACCATGACCCGCTGAAGCTCCAACGCCACCCAGGTTCCTACGCCGTTTGCATCATTCGTTTCAGCGGCGGAGTTCCACCACGAAGTCGTAGTAGTCGCTGCGGCAGAGGGTCTGGGTCACCTCGATCACCCGCCCGTCGGACAGATAGCTGGTGCGCCTCACGTCCATGAGGGCGAGCCCCTGGGGGATGGAGAGCAGTTCGGCGTGTCTCTGGGTCGCGTTGCTGGCCCGGAAATGCTGCAGCGCGCGGGCCGGCATCAAATCGTGCTGGGATAGATAATCATAGAGCGAATTGCCGAGCTTCTCGGGGTGGGGCAGGAACACCGACGGCAGCACGCTGGATTCGTAGGACATGGGCACGCCGCTGGCCAGACGGACCCGCTCGAGCCTGGCCACCTGGGCGCCCGGGGACAGCCCCAGGGCGATCAGTTCGTCCGGAAGCGCCGGAGCCAGCACCCGGCTCAACCAGCGCGACACGGGCTTGAAGCCCCGCTTGGTGAGCTCTTCGGTGAAGCTGGTGAGCTGGGACAGGGGCTGCTCCAGCATCGGTGCAATATAGTTGCCGGAGCCCCGCCGCCGGACAATCAGCCCCTCGGTGGAAAGCTCTTCGATGGCCCGCCGGGCCGTGACCCGGGAGATTCCCACCAGCTCGGACAAGGCGCGCTCGGACGGGAGGGCATCGTCAGGCTGGAACACCCCGTCCCGGATCGCCTTCAGCAGGCCTTTGCGCACCTGGAGATAGAGCGGGGTGCTGTCGTCGCCGTCCAGGTGGATCGCCTCCAGAAGTGCACTGGCGGTGCTGCGGTCCTCCTTGATACCTTTGGCTTCCATAGGATGATCATAACCTGGGATCCGGAGGTTTACCTAAACGGGCGCCATGCCGCACAGGCGCAGGCGGCTCTGGGCGAACCGCTGACCGAACGGGCCGGCCAGGCCCTCGACGTTGCCTCGTTCCGCCCGCACCCGGCCATGGAAGGGGTAGTTCTCCAGGGTCCGGGCCAGATCCTCCAGGGTGTCGACGATGAGCACGTCCGGGAAGGCCGGGCGGCCGCTCTGGGCCACCGCGGCGAGCACCCGCTGGCTGGCCTGGGCCACGGTCTCCGGGCCCGGTCCCAGGTAGAGGACCAGGGCCACCGGTTCGCCCGGCTTGAAGGCGTCCAGGTAGCTGAGCAGTACCTCCAGCCAGCCGGTGCCGGCCCAGTCCGGCTCCAATAGAAAGGCCTGGGAGGAGATGCGGGTGGAGGCCGCCCGTTCCATGAGGGGATCCGGAGAGCCCTGGACCGGTTCCGGCCCGAACCCGAGCGCCCCGGCCATGGCCGGCCCGGCCAGGAGCCAGTGATAGCGGCCATCCAGCCATGCCTGGACCCCCGGATCCAGGCCGCTGGCCGGGGCCGGGAAGGCGATGGAGGCCACCGGGGAGGCGCCCGCGAACAGCAGATCCAGGGCAGGGTGCCGGCCCGGGTCGGCGTTCACCACCAGATCCGGGGCGAAGGCCCGGAAATCCGCCAGGATGGGTTCCCGGCCGGGCTGATCGGCCACGAACCGCTCCAGTTCCAGGGGGCGCCATTCGCTGCCCGGCGCCTCGGGCGGGGCGGATCCGGCCTGGCCATAGACCCGGATCAGGGCCCGGCTCCGGGCCTGGAGCTCCCGGATCACCAGGGCCGCTTCGGGCGCCCGGGGATCCCGGACCAGGACGGCGGTGCGCCGGGAGCCCCGGGCGACGAAGCCCAGGTCGGCCAGGCAGAGCCGCCCGGGATCCAGGGCCAGGGAAGGGGACCGGCGGCCCTGCTGGAGGGCGTCGTAGGCCAGTTCGGTCGCCGCAAGGGTCTGGGCCGGATAGTAGACGGAAAGGAGCAGGGCCCGGGCCTCCTCCCAGGACGCCTGGGACGGGGCATGGATCCGGAGCGCCATGACCGTGCCTTCGGAGGTGCTCCGGCGCAGCACGCCGATGAAGGCCCGGCGAAGTCCCGGATCCTCCTTGCAGAACTCCTCCGCCAACTGCACCCAGCCACGGAGATCCTGCATGATCCGGTTCCAGATCCCCTGCTCGTCGCCGGTGCCCAGGCCGGTGCGCAGCCGGTTGAGCACCAGGGTGTCGGGCAGCACCCGCACCTGGCCCCCGCGCAGGACCAGGTCCAGGGCCATGGCCACGTGGGGCCAGCCGATGGCGACCGAGCCCGCGCTCCGGGCGTGGCCCGGCAGCCAGGCCTCGCGATTGAAGACCAGGATGCTGATGAAGCCGAACGCACCCGCCATGTAGTCGGCATGGTTCAGGAAGGTCACCAGCCGGCCCGGTTCCGCCATGTCCCAGTCCTGGCTGGGCAGATCATGGAACCACTGGCGCCGTTCCAGCGGATGGTCATCGGCATCGGTTTCCAGGGCATGGAGCAGGTAGAGGTCCCTGGGCCGGGCCTGGACCTCTTCCAGCACCCGGGCCACCGCGCCCGGCAGGGGCGCGTCGTCGTCGCCCATGAGCCAGGCGAACCGACCCCGGGCTGCCTTCACCACCAGATAGAAATTTTCCGTGAAGAGATCCCGTTCGTTATGGCGGATGGTCAGGCAGGGGTGGACGGCGGCCAGTTCCTGGAGATAGGCCCAGGTGGTGTCCACGCTGTTGTTGTCGGAGACCACCAGTTCCACCAGGCCCTCCGGGAGCGCCTCGATCTGGGGCAGGGTTGCCTCCAGGCACTTCTCCAGCCACTTCCGGCGCGAGAAGGTGGGGACGCAGATGGACAGGACGGGTGCGGGCATCGGGGCTCCAGGAGCGCGCCGGATGAAGGACGGCGATGCTCCCTGCAAGCATATCCCGGACCAATACAGGGGTCTGGACCGGTCCCTGGGAAACGGTATTCTTCTTGCTGATGCAGATCCAGGAGAATCGAGCCCGACCATGAATCCAAGCCTGCCCCCCATGACCCACGGGGAACCGCGGACCCGGCCTGCGACCGGGATTTCGGTGTGAGGCCCGCTCCTCCCCTCGCGGCCCGGGATCTGGCGGCGATCGGCACCGGTCTGGATTCCCGCTGGGCGGAGCTGGGCGGAGCCCGGGTGCTGCTCACCGGGTGCACCGGGTTCCTGGGCCCCTGGCTGCTGGAACCGCTGCTCGCGGCCCACGATGAACGCGGCCTGGGGCTGCGGGCCTGGGTCCTCACCCGGGATGCGGACCGCTTCCGGCGGCGGCTGCCCCACCTGGCGGGCCATCCCGCCCTGGAACTGCTGGAAGGGGACGTGCGCCGTTTCCGCGATCCGGGCATCGGCTTCACCCACTTCGTCCAGGCCGCCGCTTCCTCCAACAGCCTGCGGGATCCCCAGTCCCCGGCGGCCATGGCCGAGACCATCCTGGAAGGCACCCGCCGGGTGCTGGCCGCCGCGGCCGGGGCGCGGCGCGGCCTGTTCGTCAGCTCCGGCGCGGTCTACGGCCCCCAGCCGCCGGAACTGGACCGCCTGGACGAGGAGTGGCCTTTGCCCGCCCTGGACCCGGGCTATGGGGCGGCCAAAGGCCAGGCCGAGCTGCTATGTGCCGGCGCCGCCATGCCTGTGGCCGTGGCCCGCTGTTTCGCCTTCCTGGCCCCCCACCTGCCGCTGGACGCCCACTTCGCCGCCGGCAACCTGCTGGGGGACGCCCTGGCCGGCAGGCCCCTGGCCATCCTCGGGGACGGCCGGCCGGTGCGTTCCTACCTCTATGGCACCGACCTGGCCTGCTGGCTGTTCACCATCCTCCTGGGCGGCGCGCCGGGGCGAACCTACAACGTGGGGTCCGAAACCGGGGTGACGATCCGGGAGCTGGCCGAGGCGATGGCGGCGGCGGATCCGGCGGGAGCCCACCCGGTGACCGTGGCCCAGCCCCCCGGCCATGGTCCCGCCCCCCGCTACCTGCCTGCCACCGCCAGGGCCCGGACCGAACTGGGCCTGGTCCAGACCGTGGACCTCGCTGAGGCCATCCGCCGTACGCTCGCCTGGCACCGCCTGGCCCCCATTCCAGAGGTTTCATGATCCGAGTCGCCGACTACATCGCCCAGACCCTGGCCCGCTCAGGCATCACTGACGTTTTCATGGTGACCGGGGGCGGGGCCATGCATCTCAACGACGCCATCGGCCGCTGCCGCGAGCTCCGAACCATCTGCTGCCACCACGAGCAGGCCTGCGCCATGGCCGCGGAAAGCTATTTCCGGCTCAGCGGCCGGCTGGCGGCGGTGAACGTCACCACCGGGCCCGGGGGGAGCAACGCCATCACCGGGGTCCACGGCGCCTGGACCGACTCCCTGGGGCTGGTGGTCATCTCCGGCCAGGTGAAGCGTTCGACCCTGGTGCGTTCCTTCGACCTGCCCCTGCGCCAGCTGGGTGACCAGGAGTTGGACATCACCCCCATGGTGGCGGGGATCACCAAGTACGCCGTCATGGTCACCGACCCCGCCAGCATCCGGTTCCATCTGGAAAAGGCCATCCACCTGGCCCGCACCGGCCGGCCGGGGCCGGTGTGGCTGGATGTGCCCATGGACGTCCAGGGGGCCCAGGTGGACCCGGATCAGTTGCCGGGCTTCAGCCCCGAGGCCGAACCGGCGCTTTCCGACCCGGAGCTCACCGGTCTGGCCCAGGCGGTCCTGGCCCGGTTGGCCAAGGCCGAGCGCCCGGTCATCCTGGCCGGTTCCGGGGTGCGCATCGCCGGCGCCCAGGACGACTTCCTGACCCTGGCCGAACGGCTGGGGGTGCCGGTCACCACCGCCTTCAACGCCCACGATCTGGTGCCCCACGACCACCCGCTCCTATGCGGCCGGCCCGGCACCATCGGTGAACGGGCCGGCAACTTCACGGTCCAGAACGCCGATTTCCTGCTGGTCCTGGCCTGCCGCCTGAACATCCGCCAGATCAGCTACAACTGGGCCAGTTTTGCCCGGAACGCGTTCCAGGTCATGGTCGACATCGATGCCGCTGAGCTGAAAAAGCCTACCCTGCGGATCGATCTGCCGATCCATGCCGATGTGGGCCGCTTCCTGCGCAAGCTGCTGGCGTTGGCCGCTCCGGCCGGCCCCCCGGCGCACCAGCGCTACCTGGCCTGGTGCCGGGAGCGGGTGGACCGCTATCCGGTGGTGCTGCCCGAATACTGGGCCAAGCCTGCTTCCATCAATCCCTACTGTTTCGTGGACGCGCTGTTCCGGCAGCTGGAACCGGGCGACATCACGGTCACCGGCAACGCCACCGCCTGCATCGTGCCGTTCCAGGCGGCCCGGCTCAAGCCTGGGCAGCGGCTCTATTCCAATTCCGGCAGCGCCTCCATGGGCTACGATCTGCCCGCGGCGGTGGGCGCCGCCGTGGCGGCCCCCGGTCAGCGGGTGATCTGCCTGGCCGGGGACGGCAGCCTGCAGATGAACGTCCAGGAGTTGGCCACGGTGGCGTACCACAGGCTGCCCATCAAGGTTTTCATCCTGAACAACCGCGGCTACCACTCCATCCGCCAGACCCAGGAGGCCTACTTCCCCCAAAGCCCCATCGGCTACCAGCCCGACAACGGCGTCGGCTTCCCCCGGGCCGAAGGCCTGGCCCAGGCCTACGGCCTGCCCTTCGTCCGGCTGGCCAGCCACGGCGAGCTGGAACAGGGGCTGGCCCGGGTGCTGGCCATGGCGGGGCCGGTTCTGTGCGAGGTCATGCTGGATCCGGACCAGCCGTTCGCGCCCAAGCTGGCTTCCAGGCGGCTGACGGACGGCACCATGGTTTCGCCGGAGCTGGAGGACATGGCGCCGTTCCTGTCCCGGGAGGAACTGGAGAGCAACCGGCAGTAGCACCGTCCTTGGCATCGCTTTGGCATGGCATTCTGCTCCAACCAGGATCCTGTCATTTATTTGCGAGGCCATGATGCGTCCCAATCCGATCAACCGAGACATCTTCGAAGAGCTGTTCGTCCTTGAGATGGCCAACAACCATTGGGGCCGGCTGGACCGCGGCCTGCGCATCGCCAGGGATTTCGGCCGGGTGGTGCGCTACAACAACATGCGGGCGGCCATCAAACTGCAGTTCCGCGACGTGGATCATTTCATCCACCCGGAGTTCCGGGACCGGGAGGACATCCGCTACATCAAGAAGACCGTGGACACCCAGCTGTCCCGGGAGGACTTCATCAGCCTGCTGGAAGCGATCCGCCGCCACGGCTGCATGCGCATGGCCACCCCGTTCGACGAGAAGTCGGTGGAACTATGCGTGGACCTGGGCATCGAGATCATCAAGATCGCCAGTTCCGACATCAACGACTGGGTGCTCATCGACCGCATCGGCCAGACCCGCAAGCCGGTGGTGGCCTCCACCGGCGGCACTTCGCTCAAGGACATGGACGACCTGGTCACCTACTTCAACAACCGCAGCATCCCCCTGGCCCTGAACCACTGCGTGGCCCTCTATCCCAGCGAGGACGGGGAGCTGGAGCTGAACCAGATCGATTTCATGCGCGACCGCTATCCTGGGGTGACCATCGGCCTCTCCAGCCACGAGCACACGGACTGGCGCTCCTCGATCCTGATCGGCTACGCCAAGGGCGCCAACACCTTCGAACGCCACATCGACATCGAGGCTGACGGCATCCCGGTTTCGCCCTACTGCTCCACGCCGGAACAGGTGGACACCTGGTTCAAGGCCTTCAAGAAGGCCAAGGAGATGTGCGGCGCGCCCGGCACCCGCAAGCGGATCCCGCCGGAACGGGAGATCCGCTACCTGGATGCCCTGGTCCGGGGCCTCTATGCCCAGCGCGACCTGCCGGTGGGGCACGTGCTCGCCGGCGGGGACTTCTTCCTCAGCATCCCGCTCCAGAAAGGCCAGCTCTCCTGCCGGGAGCTGATCATCGACGACCGGCTGATCCGGCCGGTGAAGGCCGGGGAGCCCATCACCATCGACCACCTGGACAACCTCTATTCGGCCAACCCGGAGCTGAGGTCCATGATCGAGCAGCGCGGCATCTGATCAGCTCAGATCCCGCACCACCTCTCGGATGACCGAAGTCCAGTCGCCGGGCACGGGCTGGCGATAGAGCCGCACCGAGGGGTACCACGGGCTGTCGCTCCGGTGCAGAAGCCAGCGGAAATCCGGGCAGAACGGCAGCAGCGCCAGGGCCGGCACGCCCAGGGCGCCGGCCAGGTGGAGCAGGGCCGTGTCCACGGTGATCACCAGGTCCATGCCGCTGAGGGCATAGGCGGTGTCGGAGAAATTGCCCAGCAGCGGGCCCAGGGCGACGGTGTCCGGCAAGGGGATCGCCGCCTCCCGGCCGATCTGGAAGCTGTGCCAGGCCACCCCGGGCAGTCTGGCCAACGGGGCCAGGGCCCCGGGGTCCAGGGAACGCTCGGCATCCCTTCGGTGGCCCGGGTTTCCGGCCCAGGCCAGGCCGATCCGGATCCGGCCTTGGGAAGCCGCCAGGGCCGCGGTGATGGCCTGGCGGTTGGGGATCAGCTCCGGCAGATCCAGGTAGGGGATGTCCGCGGGTAGGGTCTCGAGGCAGGTCTGGAACACGTGCGGCAGGGAAACCAGGGACAGCTGGAGATCGAAGGGCGGGAGCGGTTCGCCATGGGCCACCACCTGGTCCACTCCCGGGCAGGTGGCCACCAGGCCGGCCAGTTCCGGCTGCACCGACACCAGGACCCGGCCGCCCAGGGCCTTCACCAGGGGCGCGTAGCGCACGAACATCAAGGTATCGCCGAACCCCTGTTCCCAGTGCAGCAGCAGGGTTGAGCCGGGAAAGGGACGGCCCTCCCAGGCCGGCTGGGCGAACTGCCGGACCGGCTTGATCAGCCCGGGCACCCGCAGCCGGGCTTCATTGGAGGCCCAGCCCCGGACCAACTCCCCGAACAGGAGCTGCAGGTGGGCCGCCTCATGCTCCCGTTCCGGGCCGGAATAGCCGTCCAGTTCCCGCTCCATGTCCTGGCGCAGTTGGGTCCAGTCGCCGGCCATGGCGGAAAGGTGTTTGAGCAGCCTGGCCGCTTCCCGGTTGCCGGGGCTCCGGGCCAGGGCCTCCTCCAGCACCGCCCGGGCCTGGACCGGGTCGCCTCGCCGGATCAGGCAGTGGGCCAGGGCCAGGCGGGCCTCGACCTGGGCGGAATCCCGGGCCAGGAGGCTGTGACACAGCGCCTCGGCCTGGTCCAGGCGGCCCAGGCCCATGAGCGCCGAGGCCAGGTTGATCTGGGCGGTGGAATGCTGAGGTTCGATCCCGAGAGCCCTCAGGCAGGCCTGCTCGGCCTCGGCCGGGCGCTCCAGCACCGCCAACAGCCCGCCCAGGTCGGCCCAGCCGGCCGCGCTGCCGGGCTCACGCGCCAGGAAGGCCCGGTAGGCCGCCAGGGCCGGTTCCCGTTGTCCCGCTCGGTCCAGGCGCCATGCCTCCTGGAGCATCGGATGGCGGCTGGCGTTCACTTGGAACCCCGTCCGGGCGCGGCGTAGGCCACCCACTCGCAGCCGTCGGCGGCATGGGGCCGGAGTGCGATCCGGTGCCCGGGCAGGAGTTCCTTGAGCAGCAGCGGAACCTTCCAGGGATGGTCGGGCCGGTGGTAGACGCAGACGGCCAGGGTGGGGCTCTCGCTACGGATCAGGGCCGAGCCGCCTTTCAGCGCTTCCAGTTCCGCGCCTTCGATATCCATCTTGATGAAGGTGGGGGCGGCGCCGGCCAGGACCTCATCCAGGGCCACCACCGGCACCTCCAGGTTGCCCTGGGCCGATAGGGCCGAGGACGGAACGCCATCGCCCTGGAAGCGAAGCCGGCCGGAACCGGCGCCCACGGCGGCGGGGTAGGCGGTCACGCGGCCGGCCACATGCTCGGGGAGCTCCCCCAGTCGGCCGCAGAGCCGCTGGTAGTTCACCGGATCCGGTTCGAACAGGTGCGCCTCCCGGAACCGGGGGCCGGCCTGGGCCAGGAACTGCCGGAGAGTGTCCCCGTCGTAGGCGCCGCAATCCACGAAGCACTGGGGGCCTCGGAGCGACACCAGATCGGCGGGGAAGTACTCCGGTTCGCCGCAGGGGCCGGGCAGGGCGCCATAGTCCAGGTGGAGCCGCCAGCGGACGTAGCCGGCCAGATGGTTGCGGGAGGCCGCGTCGGTGAGGGCGGCGAACGCCTCGAGGATCTCCTCCCTGGCCTCCAGCACGGCCTCCGGAGCGGACATGGCGAAGTAGGGGAGAAAGGCCTGAGGGTGGGCCCAGAAATAGTCCAGCGCCGGCGCCGTCCGGCGCACGCCCATGGCGGCGTAGGCCATGGCGGTCGCGGCATAGCTGTGGGTCTGGTTGATGACCGTGACCAGGAAGAGGGCCTGCTCTCCCCACCGGGCCGCCGCCTGGGCCGGGCTCAGCACCGGCAGGCCCTCCAGGGTCGTACCCTGCTTGGCCCGGTCGGCATCGGCAAAGGCCACCGGTTCGATGCCTTGGGTTCGCATATGGCGCAGGGTGCGCAGCCCCGCCTGGCCCGCCCCGTGCAGCACCAGCGGCGTGCCGGGGGTCCAGACCGCGCTCCACCGTCGCCGGCCCCGGTCCCGGGCGGCGTCGGGGGCTTCGGCCAGCAGGTGCTCCAGTCCGGCATCCAGGGCGGCCATCACTCCGCCTCCCGGGCCAGGAGGCGCTCCAGCACGCCCGGGGGCAGGGCTTCCCGCTGGGCCGGCGACAACAGGCCCAGGACCGGGACCCCGGTCCTGGGGTCGGAGGCGCCTTGGATCAGCTTGAAGAACCGGTCCCAGAACGTGGGGCTGGGAGCCAGTCGGGGAAACGCCTCGGCCATGACCGAATCCAGACCCTGGTTGCGCTCGGGGTCCAGGATCATCCGGGCGAAATTCCGGCCCGCGGTGGCCTCGAAATCCTCCCGCATGCGCGCCATGGGCGCGCCGTCCAGGCCCAGGGCGGCAAAGTGGTCCAGCAGCTGGAGCAGGGGCACGATCTTGTAGGTGACCCCCCAGTGGCCGAACTCCCAGAGGCCGGTGCCTTGCATGAGGGCCGGCTCGGCCAGCAGCCGCGCCGGCCGGTCGCGGTAGGCCTGCATGAGGACCTTGGCGTGGGGATAGATGTCGTCCACGTCGGTGGAAAAGCAGTCCCAGAGCCGGGAGGCCAGGGTCTGGCCGAAGCGGACGTAGAAGTCCCGGGGCAGCAGGTAGCAGAACATGGCGCAGAAGATCCCGGCCGAGTTCCGGTTGGGCAGCAGGGCCAGATCCTGGAGCCGGGCCAGGGAGACGTCCGTCTCGACCGTGAAGTTGCAGTCCTCCGCCCTGGGCGACATCCGGGAGTCCCCCTCCCGGATGATCCGGTTGCGCTCGGCCACCGGTATCCACCCGTAGTTGAGGTAGAACAGATCCGTGTCCGGGTGGTCCTCCAGCTGCGCCAGGATCCGGCCCAGCCCGCCCCTGAGGATCAGGTCGTCGTCGCCCAGGGCCCAGACCAGGCGGCCACGGGCCAGCTCCGTGGCCAGGCCCACCACGTTGCCGAAGTAGCCCAGGTTGACCGGCCGGACCTGGTAGCGGATCCAGGGCGCGAAGGCCTGGAGCACTTCCGCCGTGCCGTCCTCGGAAGCATTGTCGGCGACCACCACTTCCACCCGGTCCCCCAGTGGCCGGGTTTCGGACAGGACGTTCTCCAGGGTCAGGCGCAGGGTTTCCGCGCGGTTGCGGGTGGGGATGCAGATGGAGAGGACGGGGGGCATGGGAACCTACTATCTTGAATCAACGATGCTTTGAATCTCTCAAGCTGAGTCTGGCAGGAAGCGCACGGCCTGCGCCACCGGTGGCCATTCTGGAGTTCACCTTGGATCCCGTCCCCCGTCTTTCCCTTTGCATCCCCACCTCCCCCGGCCGGGCCGCTGTGCTCAAGGTGGCCCTGGCCAGCGCCATCCAGGAGGCCCTGGCCCATCCCGCCGGCACGGTGGAGGTGCTGGTGTCGGACAACGGCTCCCCGGAGGACACCAAGGCCCTGCTCCGGGAGTTCCAGGCCTGCTACCCCTGGCTGCGCTTGACCGGATTCGTGGAGAACCAGGGCTTCGATCCCAACTACCTGAACTGCGTGGAGCAGGCCCAGGGCGAATTCGTATGGGTCATGGGCGATGACGACATGTTCCTGCCGGGTTCCGTGGCCCGGGTGCTGGCGGCCCTGGACGCCGGCGCCGACGCGATCCTCTGCGGCGCCTATGAGTGCGATGTCCGGATGAAGCCCCTGCGGCCGCGGGAATGGTTCCGGGAGCCGACGCCCGCCGCGGTCTGGCAGCTCGACACCCGGGAGGATCTCAAGGGCTATCTGGACAAGCTGCAGTACGAGGCGGGCGCCTTCGCCTTCATCAGCGCCGCCATCTTCCGCCGGGAGCGTTTCCTGGAAGGGCTGCCGGTGATCCGGACCGGGATCGGCTATGCCTTCGTCCACACCATGGGCATGATGCTGTTCCTGAAGCAGCCCACCCGCCTGCACTGGATCCCCCAGCCGCTGTTCCTGAACCGGCTGGGCAACGACGATTTCGCCGCCCGGGATCCCTGGGGGCGCCTGATGCACGATCTGAACGCCTGGATCTGGATCGCGGGCGGCTGCTTTGCCGACGATCCTGGGCTGCACCGGGCGTTCATGGGCGTGCTGCGCCGCAACCAGGACGAGCAGCACGTCCGGTTGTTCCGGCAGGCGTGCGGCGACGATCGGGCCCGCTGGGAACATTCCCGGGAGCAACTGCTGCGGGTGGGTTATCCGGCCGAATCGCTCAACGTCATCGAATATGCCTGCCAGGTGGCCTCAGCCGGGTTCCGGCCCAGCCCCTCCCTGGACCCGGATGGGCTGTGTCTGGGCAACCTCGCCCTTCTGGCCAGGGGTGCGAGGCGGATCGCGGTCGTGGCGGTGGGCGCGGGCGATCCGCTGGCCCAGGTGCAGAGGCTGCTGGCGGCGTTCCGGGACCAGCTGGGCGCCGCCCGGATCCGGGTGGTCGGTCCCCAGGCCTGGGCCGCTCCGCTGGCACCCGTGGAGGTCCAGGGGGTGGATGGGCTTCGGCTGGAGCGGGACCCAGGCTACCGGGCGGTCCAGCTGGACGCCCTGGAGGCCTTCGGCCCTGAACTGGTGGTGAACGCCGATCCGGCCCGGGGGCTGGCCGGGGATCTGCTGGCGGCAGCGGCAAGGGCCCAGGGCAGCCTGGCCTTGGCCGGCCCCGGCGCGGCGGACCGGAATGGCCGATACAACCTCCTGGCCAGTCCCGGAGCGGACTGGCCTGTCGCCCTCTGCGCCGCCCTGGGCCTGGAGCGACCCGCGCCGGACCCAGGGCCCAACCCCCAGGCCGGGGCCGGTTCCAGCCTGGATCCTGCCCTGGTCCTTCCCTCCCGGCCGGCCGATGCCGGTCCGGTGCTGGCCAGCGCCAGGCGGCTCGCCCTCGGCTTCCTGTCCCAGGAGTTGCCGCCGCCCCAGGGCCTCCACTCCAGGGGAGCATGCCTGACCGGCCTGCCCCTGGTGACCCGGGCCGCCCGCAGGATCGCGGTGCTGGCGGTGGTGGGGCTGGACACCTTCCTGGCCGCCACCGCGCTGCTGGAGGCGCTCCGGACCGGTTGCCCGGCGGTGCGGATCCGGGTGGTCTGCCCCGGAGAATGGGCCCCCCTGCTGGCCGGCTTCGAGCTCCAGATCCTGGACCGGGCCGCCTTCCTGCGGGACGACGCCTGCATGAACGGCCACCGGGACGCCATCCGGGCCTTCGCCCCGGAACTGCTGGTGAATGTGGACCGGGCCCGGGGGATCACCGGAGACCTCCTGGCCGAGGCGGCCCTGGCCATGGGTTCCCTGGGGTTCGAGGACGAAGGCCCGGCGGACCCGGACGACACCACCCGCACCCGGCGGAGCCTGCCCTACCGCCGCCTGCTGCCCGCTGCCGCGCCGTTCCAGGCTCTGGCCCAGGCCCTGGGCCTCGGGCCGGGACATGGGCGGCTCTGGCTGGATGCGCAGAGCCGGGATCGGGCCGTGGCCATCCTGGGCGCCAAGGGCTGGGATCCCCAGCGCACCCTGGTGGTGCTGGGCGATGACCCGGCCGCCCTGGCCGGACCCTGCGCCCGGGCCCTTGGCCAGGCCGGCCGGGCCGGCCGGACCGCCATCGGGATCGGCGGCCGGGGCACCGGTCCGGCCCTGGCCCAGGCCCTGGCCCCTTTCGGCGGCCGGGCCCTGAATCTGGGCGGAGAGCTGCCCCTGGAGGTCATGGCGGCCCTGCTCCAGGGCGGCGGGCCCTTCCTGGGCGGCGGGCCGGTGTTCCAGGCCCTGGCCCGGGCGGCCGGCGCGGCGGAAGCGGGTGCGGAATGGATCTGAACGGGAGCCGGACATGAAGCTGAACCTTGGTTGCGGCAGCGAACACCTATCCGGCTGGGTCAACGTGGACCGGTTCCCCGCCGCCCATCCGGACCTGGTCCATGACCTGGAGCGACTGCCCTGGCCGTTCCCTGACGATGCGGCCGAGGAGGTCCTGCTCAAGCACGTGCTGGAGCACCTGGGCCGGGACAGCGACACCTTCCTGGGCATCCTGAAGGAGCTCTACCGGGTCTGCGCCCCCGGCGCCAGGGTCCGGATCGTGGTGCCCCACCCCAGGCACCGGGATTTCCTCCAGGACCCCACCCATGTGCGGCCGGTGCTGGCCGGGATGTTCGAACATTTCTCCCTGGAGCGTAACGAGGAGTGGATCCGCCTGGGCCTGCCGGGAACGCCCCTGGCCCTCTACCTGGGGCTCGACTTCAGCATCGAGTCCGCCACCCTGAACCTGGATCCCTGGTGGGAGGCGGAGTTCCGCTCCGGACGGATCTCCCGGGCCCAGCTGGACCGGGCCATGGAGGACCACAACAACGTGATCCAGACCACGGATATCGTGCTCCGGGCCCGGAAACCGTTCCGGCGCACCCTGGCCGTGCGCTGGGAAGGCTCCCAGTTCGTCCACCACAGTCTGGCCCACGTGAACCGTCAGCTCTGTCTGGGGCTGCTGCGGGACCAAAGGGTCGAACTCTCCATCCTCCCCTACGAACCCGACCGGTTCGACGGCGCCGCCATTCCGGCCTTCCAGCCCCTGGCGGCCTGCGTGGGCCGGGTCCTGTCCCGGCCGGCCCAGGTGCATGTGCGGCACCAGTGGCCGCCCCGGTTCGACCCGCCGGCCCAGGGGGCCTGGGTCATGATCCAGCCCTGGGAGTTCGGTGGCCTCCCGTCGGAATGGGTGGCGCCCATGCGCGACCAGGTGGACGAGATCTGGGTGCCCTCGTCCTGGTTGAAGGAATGTTATGTGCAGAGCGGGGTTCCCGAGGCCAAGGTGGTGGTGGTGCCCAACGGGGTGGATGCCGCGGTGTTCCGCCCCGATGGGGAGCGCTTCCCGCTGAAGACCGCCAAGGGCTGCAAGTTCCTGTTCCTGGGCGGCACCATCCAGCGCAAGGGGATCGACCTTCTGCTGGACGCCTACGTTCGCCGTTTCCGTGCCAGCGACGACGTCTGCCTGGTGATCAAGGAGCAGGGCGGCGGGATCTACGGCGCCCCGGGCCTGGCCGAGACCCTGGGCAAGCTGCGGCAGGATGACCCCACCGGCCCCGAGATCGAATATCTGACCGGCGACCTGACCGAGTCCGAGGTGGCTGCGCTCTACCGGAGCTGCGATGTGCTCACGGCCCCCTACCGGGGCGAGGGGTTCGGCCTGCCCATCGCCGAGGCCATGGCCAGCGGACTCCCAGTGATCGTGACCGCCGCCGGCGGTGCCCGGGATTTCGTCGACGGATCCTGGGCCTACCTGATCCCGAGCCGTCGGGTCCCGGTCCATCCCCCGGAGGGCTTCACTCCCACCCCGGCCGGGTTCTGGCTGGAGGAACCGGATGGGGCCGTGCTGGGCGAGCTGATGGTGCGGGCCCAGGCCCACCCCGAGGAGCGCCGGGCCATGGGCACCCGTGGCCGGGAACATGCCCTGGCCCATCTGGGCTGGGACCGGCCGGTGGCCCTGGCGCTGGAGCGGATGGCGGCGCTGGCCGCCCGGGTTCCCCTGCGGGAGGCCGCGGCCCAGGTCCAGGGGACCGAAGCCTTCCTCTACACCCCGGACTGGACCCGGGCCGAGTGGGTGGAGGTGGTGCTCAGCTTTATGCTGGCGTTCAAGGCCGGCGAGCCGGTGGTGCTGGTTCTGCCCTGGTCTGGCACCCCGGGCGAGCCCAACCTCAGGTCGATCCAGATCCGGGTCCTGGAACTGGCCAAGGGCGCCGGCATGACGACGTTCCCGGACGTGGCCCTGGTCGACCAGCCCGCCGACCTGGCCGAATTGCTGGCCGGCTACAGCCAGGTCAGTGCTGTACCCACCGGCCGGGGCGCCGTGGCAGGCCTCGGCGGAGCCAACGGCCTGCGCCTGGCCGCCGCCCGCACCCGGCTCTGCCAGGGCTGAACGGGCCCGGCTTCGGTCGTTCGGCCGGCATTTGTATAATTTATGTATGATGGTTCTCGGGGCAGTGATTCAGGGGGGCTGATGAGTCTGGAGACGATCCAACAGAAACTGGTGCGCCTGGAGCGTCTGGGCGGCCCGGCTGAACTGGAGGCGATCGAACTGATCCTGGGCGAACGAATGCGTCAGGTGGAGGGGGAAGGCTGGACGCCCGCCCATGACGACACCGAGCGGCGCGAGGGTCAGTTGGCGGCGGCCGGAGCCAGTTATGCCCTGGCCGTGCACCAGAAGGCCCTGGTCCACGCCCGGACCGGGAGCCTGGACATCAAGCCCAGCGCGGCCCACGCCAGGTGGCCCTTCAGTCCGCTGGCCTGGAAGCCGGCCGGGATGCGGCGGATGACGGTGAAGAGCGCGGCTCTGATCCTGGCGGAACTGGCGCGGCAGGTCCGGGCCGGGCTGGAGTGAGGCCAGGCAGGGCCGGAATCCACCGGGCGGGAAAGAAAACAGCCTTGAGGACACAAGGGTGGAGAGCTATTTTACCAACAGGGGACTACGCTCCATAGGGAGAGTCGTCTTGCGGGTTGCCCAATGCCGTGTTTCCCTTCGCCAATCGGTCCTACCTACCCAACGAGGAGACCTTGTGATTTCAAGTGAGGTTCTGGATGAATTGGTCCGGCGTATCGTCGCAGCCGCTCAACCCCGAAGGATCATTCTGTTCGGGTCCGCAGCCCGGGACCAGATGGGGCCGGGAAGCGATCTGGACGTGCTGGTGATCATGCCCGATGGCAGCCATCGACGGAACACGAGCAGCGTCATCTATTTGGGGCTTCGCCGCTTTGCCTATCCCATCGATGTCGTTGTGGCTACGGAAGCCGACCTCAGGGAATATGGCGATTCCATTGGCTTGGTGTTCCGTCAGGCCCTCAAGGAGGGGAAGGAACTCTACCATGCCGCCTAAACCGGTCCATGGGGATCCCCGGGATTGGCTCTCCCGTGCCAAGGCGAGCCTCGCTTTGGCGAGAGGGCGTGCGTTGGCGGGCGTCCTGCTGGAAGACCTGTGTTATCAGACCCAGCAATCTGCCGAAAAAGCATTGAAGGCACTCTATATCCACCGAGGGGTGGCCTTTCCCTTCGTCCATAACCTGGACCACCTATTTCTCGGGTTGGAAGCGATGGGTCTGGAAATCCCTGAGAGCGTCGATCGGGCAGTGATTCTCACCCGGTATGCCGTGGAAACACGATACCCGGGTACCTTTGAGGAACTCACCGAAGAGGACTACCAGGAAGCCTTGCGCCTCGCCGAGAATGTACTGGCCTGGGTTGAGGGCCATTTGTAGCGGGTGCCCAAAACAGGCGCCGGATTCAAACGGATCCCAACGATGTTGGGCGAACTGGCGTGGCAGGTTTGATAACGCCTACGGTACCACTTGCATGATTCTTTCACGCTTTCAACCTCGCCCTGCCGCCGGATCCGCCGGACCGAAACCCAGGCCCCGGTTCCGCTCCGCCGCCAGGTCCAGCCCCAGCCTGCGGGCGGCGGCATATAGGGCTGGACGCGCCAGGCCCAGGGCCCTGGCCGTATCCGCCACCTGGAAGCCATGCCGTTTCAGTGTTTCCAACAGCAGCCGGCGCTGGAACTCCCGGGTCGCCGCCACCCAGGACCGCTGGGGTGGCGGCACCCGGTCCAGCTCCGGGAAGTGCCGGGCCTCCAGCGGACCGGCACCGCAACGGAGCAGGGCCCGCTCCAGGGCGTGCAGCAGTTCCCGGAAATTGCCCGGCCAGGGCAGCCGGGCCAGGACCTGGGGCAGCCCGGCCTGGATCGCCGGGACCGGCTGTTCCGCCTCCTGAGCCACCCGGGCCACCATGCGTGGAACCAGATAGGGGAACTCGTGCCGCCGTTCGCTGAGGGCGGGCAGGGCGAGCACCGTGCCTTGCAGCCGGTAGAGCAGGTCCTGGCGGAAGACCCCGGCTTCTGCCAGGGCGTCCAGCGGCCGGTGGCTGGCCGCCAGGAACCGCACGTCCACCCGGGAGCCCCGCTCCGCCCCCACCCGTTTCACCTCCCGTTCCTGCACCACCCGGAGGAACATCGACTGCAGGCGCGGGGACAGGTCGGCCACCTCGTCCAGGAACAACGTCCCGCCCTCGGCGCACTCGATGGCGCCCTTGCGGTCCCGAAGCGCGCCGGTGTAGGCGCCCCTGACGTGGCCGAAGATCTCCGATTCCATCAGCGACTCGGCGAAGGCCGAGCAGTTCACCGCGACCAGCGGGCCGGATCGCCCGGACAGGCGGTGGATCTCCCGGGCCGCCAACTCCTTGCCGCTGCCCGAGGGCCCGCCCAGCAGCACGCAGAGCCGGGACTTGGCGACCCTGGCCAGTTCCTGCAGCAGGGAAGCCATGGGTTCGCTGCCGTCGGTGAGCATTCCTGGGGTCGACTGGGGCGGAAACACCCCCCTACGGTGCCCTCAGGTGGCCCAGCCAGCAAGGGAAAATCCAGATCCGGCCAGGCTGGTCAGGTAAGGTGCAAGGTCCCACTATTTCACTTCGGCCCTAGGAGCCTAGGCCAGGGATGACCCCGCCAACCTAACGGACGTCCATGTAGGCCCGGGTGAAGGTCTTCTGGGTGGAGATGACCATGGGGGTGATGCCATAAAGGTCGACGGTCCTGGCGTAATGGAGCGTAATCGTGCAGGATCCGGCGGATTTTTCGCCTGCGGTGGTGATGGTGATGGCGCCCTTGGCCATGGCCTCGGGGATCTCCAGCTCCCTGGCCTTGTCCCGCATCTGGAGCTCCAGCGCCGGGATCGGGAAAATGCCGGCCTTGGTGGCCAACTCTCCGGCGAAATCCTGCAGGTTATAGTCGGAGTAATAGACCGGCATGACTTTCACGGCCAGGGCGCCGGCCGCGATCAGCACGAGGAGGGTCAGGACGCAACCGATCTGGCCTTCGCCTCGCTCACGGGTTCGGTAGGGAATCATGGGAAACCTCTTATCTTCAATGAACAGTTACGGCTTCAAGTCTTCCATGGCCTGCCGGGCCAGGGGCCCCAGGAGCGGGCCATCGGGGCCGAACAGGGTGGCCTGGGGGTATTTCAAAGCCTGGTTGAAAGCTTGGATTGTTTCCGACAGGTAGGCGTTCCCCATGTGCAGGAGGCAGAGGCCGGTGTAGTAGTCCAGAGTCCCCTGGCTGACCCCCTGGACGCTGGTCATGCGAGCGTCCCGCAGAACTTCCAGCGCCTTGTCGTATTCCTTGAAATGGATCAGTGCCAGGGCCTGCTGCAGCCGGAGCAGGGCGGCCTCGTCCCCGGTCGCGCCCAGGTAGCGCAGCCGCAGGTCGGAGAGGACGAAGGGATAGCACAGGTCGGCGGCGTTCACCGGCAGTTCCACCGGCTGCTCGACGACCCGAAGCTGGATGGCCCCCTCGCCCTGGCTCACCGAGACCTTGCCGCCGTCGGGATCCTGGCGGTTCAGGGCCTCCAGCAGGGTCTTGCGCACTTCGGCTATGGTGGCCACAGCCTTGCCGTTCACCTGTTGAATGGCCAGGCCGGATTTGACCCCGGCCTTCAGGGCGGCGGGGTCCGCCTGGAGCACCCAGGGGCCGCCCGGGCCCAGATCCAGCAGCGTGAGTCCGGCCCATGGTTCGGACAGCACCGCCGGCGTTTCGATCCTGGCCACCAGTTGCCCCAGGGGATCACTCTCCAGGGGCTTCACCACCAGACGCTCCTGCTCGCCGGTGAGGGTTGAAAGGACCAGTTCCACCTGATGGACCGGCTGGCCGGGAACGGGCTTGGCCCGAAGCACCAGTTCCGACTCGTGGGAAGCCTGCAGCCGGGCCAGGCAATCCTCGGGCGTTTCTCCCATGGCGGCAGTGAAAAAGGCCACCTGGGTCAGGCGCGAGCCAAGATCGGCCAGGAGCTTGCCGATCCGCTCGCGGCCGGCGAAGTCCCCCTCGCCCTCGAATCCGGCATAGGTGAGCCTCGGCTTGGGCCGGGCCGAAAGGGTCACGGTCCGGCCTTCCTCCAGTTCCACGTGCTGGGCGAACAGCCCCTGGAGGAACCGCACCTGGACCTCGTACGGCTGGGCGCAGACCTGCAGGTCCTTGACCGGGACCGGGCCATAGCTCTTGCCGGAAAGGAAGAGCTCGCCGCCGGGAACGGTGGTCAGCACGGTCAGCCCGGACCGGGAGGGCAACAGTTTCACCGGCTCCAGGGAGTGGTCGGCGAACGGCGTGGTGAAGGTTTCGCCGATTTCCAGGAGGCTGGGCTGGTAGCAGGGAAGCTTGAATTCCACTAGGTGTTTGCCGGCCGCAAGTCCGGTCAGGGTGAAGGCGGCCGAAAGCTGGTCCAGGGGAACGCCGAGCTTGTCCGCGTAAGGGCGCAATTCCGGAGGGGCCTGACCCTGGGTCGAGCCCTGGCTCTTGCCGTCCAGCAGCACGTCGGCCCCGGAAGGGGAGGTGTACAGCGTGAGCACCGACGAAATCCGGACCAGCTTCAGGTCCAGTGCCTTGGTCTCCTTGACCGCCAATTGCAGCAGCTGCTGCTGGGGCGCATAGCCGGGCTGGGCATAACTGAAGGTATGCGGGCCCGGAATCAGATAGCGGCTGAAGGCGCCGTCCGGGCCGTGCTGAAGTCTGCCATACGGCACCCCGTCCAGGCTGAGCAGGCCCCCGGGAGGATCCAGGGTGAGTTTGACCCGGCCGAATTTTCCGCCGCGCAGGCTGTCGAAGGCGCTCTGGAGCCTGGCATTGGTGATGGCCCGGTCGATCTCGAAATCGGGGTTGAGGCCCAGGGCGGTTTCCAGGTAGCGGGAAGCCCGCTCCCGTTTGGCGGGGACCCGGTCGTCCAGGATGGCCATCCAGTTGTAGGTTTCGCAGAGCACCTGGACCCAGGAGGGATCCAGGTGCGCCACCGCCGGTTCCAGGGCGGCCAGGACGGAGCCGAACTTGGCGGCGGCGGCCTCCCGGTCCCCCTGAACGGCCCAGGCGGCCTTGGCCTGCTGGAAGGTATCCCTGAGGGCCGGATCCTGGGCGCCCAAGGGGGAAAGCCAACCCAGCAGGGCGGCGAGCAGTAGGGGGGAAAATGCGGGTCGGGTCATGGTCAATCAAGCCGGATCAGGAGGTCGTTGGAACGGTCGGCCAGGATGAGCCCGCCTTGGCGGTCCAGGGCGATGGCCCGGAACTTTCCGGACAGGCCCAGGGCCTTGAGCGTGGCCGAGCGCAGCAGGGCGCCATCCGGACCCCAGACCGCCACGCCTTCGAAGTCGCCGTCCACCAGAGCCGCCACGTGCCCAAGCGGGTCGGAGGCGAGGGCCACCACGCTCTTGAAGCTCGCCGGCAGGTCCTTGCCGTAGGGCACAGTGAACCGGGTCTTGCCCTGGTCATCCAGGAACAGCAGGGCGCGGTCGCCGTCCGAGGCCGCGACCAGGCCGCCGGTGGGCAGGGCCGCCAGGGCGGCCACCCCTGCCGCCGGAACGGTCCGGGCCGGCCCCTCGGACGGGATCACCTGGAGGTACGGGGCTTTGGCGTCGCTGAGCCAGAGATTGCCCCAGCCGTCCTGGGCCGCGCCGGTGGGGGATTGGAGCAGCGGCGTTCCCGGGGCGGGGGGCGCACCCTCCTTGAGCACGCCTTGCTTGCCGGTGACCAGCCAGACCTGCCCGGAGGCGGTGGCGACCATGGCCCTGGCGTTCCGGGCCACCGGGCCCACCGGGGCCAGCTGGCCGTCCTTCAGCAGCGCGGCCCGGTCCAGGTCGTCCTGGTAAAGGTAGAGTTCGCCGCCCGGACCCTGGGCCAGCAGCGTCGGGGTCTTGAGCCACTTCACCCGCCCTTCGGGCCAGGGCCCCAGGGAGCGCAGCGGCGGTTTCTGGATCCGTTCCTTCACCCGCACCTGGATCCGCCATTGGGCTTCGGCGGCCTCCAGCGACTGCGGGAACCGGTTGCGCAGGGATTGCAGCATGCGCAGGCAACCGGTGGTGTCATTCATGAGATCGAGGGTTTCGGCCGCCTGCAGCTGGGCCGCCCGGGCCACCGGGGAATCCGGATCCAGGCGGATCGCCTCGATGTAGTTCTGCAGGGCCCGTCCCCATTGCCCAAGCAGCCGGTAGCTGTTGCCCAGTTCCAACCGGGCCGTCTGCACGCAGGGGTGGTCCGGAAACAGATCCACCACCCGGTGGTACTCGGCGAGGACTTCCTTGAGCTGCTCCGGATCGTGGCAGCGGGAGGCGAGGATCCTGCCCCGCATCAGCATGGCTTCGGCGGCCCAGGGGCTCTTGAGATGATCGTTCTTGATCTGTTCGAGCAAGGCCAAGGCCGCCTCGGGCTGCTTTTCCACCTCCGCCTTGTGCCGGGCCAGGTTCATGAGCGCATGGGCGGTGAAGGGCGACTTGGGAGCCTGCTGGATCAGCTGGTTCCACGTCTCCAGGGCCTCGGCATAGGCATGGATCGCATAGGCGCGCTCGCCGGAACGGAACAGCCGTTCGGGCAGGTCTCCGTCCTGGGCGTGGAGCGCCGGAACGGCGGCCAGGACCAGGAAGAAGCAACGCATCCCAGAAGCGAACGATGGCATGGGGCCCTCGGAGGAGTGAATGTCCAGGATAGGGCGATCAGGCGTCCAGTGCCTGAATGACCTGCTCCAGGGGATAAGGTTTGAACAGGACACCGATCACCCAGGCCGCCTGGGCCAGATTGCCGATGTCCCGGTTGGAAGTGGACACCATGACGTGCCGGCACCGGTGCTGGGTCCAGAGCCCTTCCAGCCAGGGGGCGAGATCGCCCTCGGCGTCCTTGCTCTCCGTGAGCACCAGATCCACGGCCCGCCGGCCCAGGACGGCCTCGGCCTCCTGCCGGCTCCCGGCCTCCTCCAGTTCCCAGCAGCCATGGGCCGCCAGGGCATTGGCCATGCGCTTGCGGAAAAAGCCCGAGGGTTCCAGGAGCAGAATGGAACGGATGGGCGCCCGCCGGTTCAGGTCCTGCTCCTCCAGGCCGAGGGCGAGCAGCGCGGCCCGGGCGGCGCTCTTGAGGCCGAGCCCGGTGGCCCTCCGGTAGACTTCGTGGATGGGTTCGAGCAGGAGCTCGGCCCGGTGGGTGAGCCCGGCGATCTCGCACAGATGGGCAGTCTCTCGCCATTCGGCCTCGGGAGTCTGCAGCAGGCGATGGACCAGCACCGCCAGATCCTGGGCGATCTTGGGCCGGATGATCAGCTCGGGGTCGTGCAGGGTTTCCCGCAGCGCCAGCAGCGCCTCGATCCGCCGGGGGCCGGGGGCCGGCAGCCGCAGGATCTGGTCCTGGATGGAATTCTCCTTCTGGGCCAGCTTGCCCAGGCTTTCGCCCCGGCGGGCCAGCTCCTTGACCACCGCCGCCACCTGGTCGTTGCTGTCCCGGTCCCAGGCCTCCTTGGTGCGCATGTCGAAGAGGTAGTCGGAGAAACGTTCCTTCAGGCGCTCGTAGGTCTGCCGGTCGAAGACGTAGAGATCCTGGGCGGCCAGGGCGGCCCGGAGCCGCTGGCCTTCCCCCTCCCGCTCGTCGCAGCACCGGTCCAGCAGCTGCATGAAAGCCGGGAGGCGGTCCAGGGGCAGGGGCCGGTCGTAGGCGGGGAACGCCTTGAGCGTGCCTTCCAGGGCCAGGATCAGCACCTGCGGTTGCTTCAGGGCGGGCGCCTTGGCCAGCAACCCCAGCGAGGACTCCTCCGTGCCGAGCTCCTTGAGGGCCTGGGTCAGAGCCATCTGCAGGTTGAGCGGTTTGCCGTCGTGCAGCAGTTCAAGCAGGACCGGCGCGCTGCCGGGGTAGCCGATGGCGGAGATGGCCTCGGTGGCGTTCACCAGAAGCGGGTCGTGCCCTTCCTTCTGGAGGAATTCCAGCAGCGGCTCCGCGGCCATGTGGGTCTGGTTCTCGGTGAATACCTGGATGGCTAGCCGGACCTGATCGACGTTGCCGTGCTCGAACATCTCCATGAGCATCGGGAAGCTGGACGGAAGCTTGCCGAGATGGTGGGTGGCGATCTGGCCCACCTCGACGATGGGGTCGAGCAGGGCCTTGATGAAGAAGGGCGCCAGGGCGTCGTCCTCACGGTTGCCCAGGGCGTCAAGGTACAGGGTCCGCCGGGCCATGTCCGGATCCGCCAGGAGTTCGTCCAGGATGGCGGTCTCACCGGCAGGCAGCAGCCGCAGGAAGACCCGGATGAACCCCTCGCCCCCGGCCCGGGAACGCAGGGTGGCCGCGAACAGGGGGAGTATCCGCTCCGGGGCCAGGACGCCCGCGTCCACCCTGAAGGCCAGGGTCTCGGCCACCTGGTCGCACTGGATCACCAGCTGGGCGAGCTGGGCCTCGTTGGTCTGGGAGGCCTCGGAGATCATGGCGGAATAGCGGGCCACCTTGCCTTCGGTCACTAGGGTCAGGGCCTCCAGCAGGAACCGTTCATACACGCCTTGGGCCACGCTGCGCAGGGCTTCCAGGGCCGGTCCGGGAGCGCCGCCGTCCCGGGCCGTGGCCTGTTGCAGCCCGGTCACCGCCTCCGGCGCCTTGGGCCCGAACTGGGCCGCGGTCTGGTGGACCAGTTCCGGCAGGGTCGAGGCCCGCGGCAGCGTATGCAGCCGATTGAGCTCGTCCATCAGCAGGGTGCAGTCCAGGAACTCCTGGCGGTTCCGTTCACCCAGTTCCAGGAGGAAGTCCTCCGCCCCGGGGCCGGGCAGGGAGCCTATCACCCGCAGGGCCAGGCGCTGGGCCAGCGGATCCCCGCTCCGGTGCGCCTCGGCGATGGCGGGGAGATCCTCCGCGCCGGCCATGGCGCCCAGGAGCTTGGCTCCCTGGGTCGCCAGGCGGGGGTTGCCCTGGCCTTCGGTCATGCGGCTCAGATAATAAGACAGGGCCTGTTGGGGCGTGAACTGGGCCAGTTCCCGGGCCAGGATCACCTGGTGGTCCGGATCGGGCCTTTGGCGCTGAAGGTCCCGGAGCCCTTCCAGGCATTCCCGGGTGCCGATGGCGCCGAGCACCGCGCAGCCTTCGTCGAACACCCCGAGATCCGGTTCCATCGGCAGCGACTTGAGCAGCCAGGACACCCATTCCGGCCAGTCGTACTTGGGAATGCAGGCCAGGATCGCCTTGCGCAACCCGCGGGGAGACGTGCTGGGGGACAGGTGCGCGCCCAGTTCGGCCAGGGCCAGCCGCTTCATCTTCTGCAGCGTCTGGGCCAGGCGGGCCGGGAACGAGGGATCGCCTTCGGCGTATTCCCCCAGCAGGACGCGGAGGGCGTCCAGGGGCGTAAGAGGACCTTTGCGGGACAGGCTGACCATTTGACTATTGTTATCGGTCAAAGGGGGAATTTGAAAAAGTTCGGCAAGATTCTTTTTTCACCTGCTCCCGGGAGCGGCTAGGGTTGGTCCATGGGTTACCGCCTTTTCCGGATCATCTGATGGAGAACCCGAGGGCGCTCTGGGAACGTCTCCTCGCTCCGCGCCAGGGTTTCCGGGCCAGGGCCGCGGAGTGTCCGGGCCTGTGGGAAGCGGTGAAGGGGCTGCTGCTGGCGAGAACCCTGCCGGCCCTGGCCGGTCTGGTCCTGGGCTACCTGGGGTTCGTCCAGGGGTTGAGCCGGGCGCTGCGCATGGAAGGCCCCCTTTGGGCTCAGGTCTGGTCCCGGTTGCCGGCCCAGGTGAGTCCTGCGGATCTGCGGGCCATGACCCAGAATCTGCCACCCCTGTGGAGCCTGGGCCGGGTGCTGCCCTGGCTGGTGCTGCTGGCGCCGGTGGGGGTGCTGAGCATCTGGCTGCACGACGCGGTCTGGGATCACATGGCCCTTTGGCTGCTGCGGGGCCTGGGCGGGCCCGGGCGCTTCCGGGTCACCCTGGTGGCCGATGCCGAAGCGCTGAAGGTGGGGTCGATCGGAGCGGTGGCCGGTCTGCTGAAGTTCCTGCCGGGCGCGGGCCCGGGGTTCACCGTGCTGCTGGTGCTGGTGGGGATCTGGTTCTGGGTCCTCAGGGGCTACGCCCTGGCGGCCTGGCACGGGTGTCCGGTCTGGAAAGGGGTGGTGGCGACCCTGCTGCACGCTTTTCTCATGGCGGTCATGGTGTTCGGGACCCTGGCCATGTTCGCCGTGCTGGTGCTCCAGGAGCTCCGGATGTCCTGATCCCGGCCGCCCAGGGCTCCGCGCGGGCTCTCGGCACTGGCGTCCGGGCGCCGGAGGGGTCATGATGATGCCACCTAGCCCACGGAGCTTCCCGATGTCCTTCCAGGAGATTCTGGACAACTTGATTGAGCGGGTGCCGGAGTCCATCGCCGCCACCTTCAACGACAAGGACGGGGATCCCATCTGCGCCCGTACCATCGAGGTCCCCAACGACGCGCTCCAGTTGCTGGGAGCCTACCGGAACGTGGTGGATCGCCATCTCCAGCAGGCGATCACCGATTTCGACCAGGGCGAAGTGGAGCAGGTGGCCTTCTGCACCAACCAGCACTGGATCCTCATGATGGGTGCCCTGGAGCGCTGCTCCCTGGTCCTGGTCATGCGCCGGGACGGGCTGCTTGGCCGGGCCCGTTTCGAAATGCAGAAGGCCATCGCGGGCCTGAACGCGGAGCTCTGAACAGGTCCAGAGACCCGACCACCGCTCCCGCCACGATCAGGCCCATGGCGAAGCTGGTCAGCGGGGTCAGGCGCTTGCCTCCGGCCAGGACCAGCAGGAGGGTCGACAGCAGGGGCGTGAGATAGGCCAGGGCGCCGATCACCCGCGGATCGCCGCGCTTCATGGCCGCGTCCCAGGTATAGAAGGCCAGGCCCATGGGGCCCAGCCCCAGCAGAACAAGGGTGGCCCAGTCGCCGGGCGTGATGACCGGGGCCGGCAGGGCCGGCCGGGCGATCCGCTCCAGGGCGTGAAAGCCCAGGGCGAGCAGACCCGAGGCCAGGCAGAATCCCCCCACCGCGCCGGTGGGGAAAGGCCGGACCCGCTTGGTGAGCAGGGAGTAGCTGGACCAGGCGAAGGCGGCGCCCAGGGCCAGGAGATACCCGAACGTATGGGCCGGATCCAGCCGCAGCCTGCCGCCGGAAATGACCAGTGCCGCCCCGGCCAGCCCGAGGCAGGCCCCGGCCAGGTGGTGGGCGCCGAGCCTGCTGCCCCTCAGGTACAGGGGTGACAGGATGACGATGAGCAGCGGCCAGAGATACTGCAGCAGGTTGACCTCCACCGCCGGCGCATGGGCCAGGGCGGAGAAGAAGAGCGCGTGGTAGCCGAAGATCCCGCCGATGCCCACTGCCCAGGTCCCGGGCGGAACCCGCCACTCCCGGACCTTGAAGCTGCCCACCAGTCCGCCGACGCACAAGGCGATGCCCACCGAAAGAAAGGCCGGGAGGTGGCTCACGCCGGTGCTGAGCAGGGCGAGCGTGCTCCAGAGAAGAATGGTGAACAGTGAGAGGAGGATGGCGGGCATGACAAAACTATAGCGGGTCCGGATTTTTCTCCACTAGGTGGCCCTGACCATGGTCCGCCAGGGGCTCCTGGGCACCCTGACCCATGCCGAAGGCGCCTACCTCCATGACCTCAGGGACACCCTCAACGAACAGGACGGGCACGGCAACGACATCTCTGAAGCGGTCTGGCGCCGGGCCAAGTACCAAAGCGACCTCTGGCGCCGGGTCGGGGGCATTGCCCGGAGCCATGGCGGCCACGGCGGCCAGGACTTCGTGATGCTGTTCCGGATCATGGAGTGCCTGCACCAGGGGCTGACTCCGGATTTCAACGTCTATGACGCCGCGGCCTGGAGTTCGCCCTTCCCGCTGTCGGTGGAAAGCGTCCGAACCGGCGGCGGCGCCATGGCCATCCCCGATTTCACCAGTGGCCACTGGAATTAGGATTCCGGTCAGCCGAGCAGGGACAGCATTCCCGCCACTTCCATGCGCAGTTCCGGGATTCCGGTGCCCTTTTCGGCGCTGACCCAGGCGATGTCGGTGGGCTGGAGTCCGAGGTCGGCGGCCACGTCCCGGCGCTGAGCACCCTGCCGGGAGGGTTTCACCTGGTCGCACTTGGTGGCCACGATTCGGTAGGCCAGGTCCACCGACCGCAGCCAATCCACCATCTGGTGGTCCAGCTTGGTCGGGCCCACCTCGGCGTCCACCAGCACGTAGATCATGCGCAGGCTCTTGCGGCCGGTGAGATAGCCTTCGATCATCGCCTGCCAGGTCTGCCGCTCCTTGGCTGGGCCCAAGGCGAACCCGTAGCCGGGCAGATCGACGATCCAGCGATCGACGCCGGTGGCGAAGATATTGATGAGCCGGGTGCGTCCGGGGGTCTTGCTGGTCTTGGCCAGGCTCTTCTGGAAGCACAGCGCGTTGAGCAGGGAACTCTTGCCCACATTGGAGCGGCCGACGAAGGCCACTTCGGCATGGGCCACCCCCAACTGCTGCACGCTGGCGGCGGAGGTGACGAAATGGGTGTCTTTAAGGGGCTGGGCCATGGTCTCACTCGTAACGTAATGACTCGATAGAGTCCAGCTTGGCAGCTTTATGGGCGGGATAGATGGCGAATGCGAGCCCCACGGCGGCGGGCACCCGCAGGGCCAGGGCCAGGGACCAGGGCGGGATGGCCCCCACCTCGTGAACCTTGCCCCAGGCTTGCCGGCTTTCTCCCTGAACTCATTCCCGGGTCTCAGCGTCCCTCGCACACCCGTGCCACCCGCCCGTTGATCTGGCAGGTGATCTCGTAGGGGATGGTGCCCAGGACCTGCGCCCATTCCGCCACGGTGATCTCCTCGGCTCCGTCGCGACCGATGAGGACCACCGGGTCGCCCACCTGGACCGAGGTTTCCGGCCCGAGGTTGATCATGCTCTGGTCCATGCACACCCGTCCCACCACGGGGTAGGACCGGCCATGCACCAGCACCCGGCCCCGGTTGGAGAACAGGCGGTTGAAGCCGTCGGCATAGCCGGCCGGAATGGTGGCGATCCAGGTGTCCTCCGGGGCGGCCCAGGTGAGCCCGTAGCCGACCCGGGTTCCGCTGGTCACCTTCTTGAGGAACGAGATCCGGGTCCGGAACGACAGCCCGGGAAGGAGGGGGATGGTCCTCGGGGTGCCCGGATCCGGGTAGGATCCGTAGACCATGATTCCAGGGCGGACCAGGTCCATCCAGGCCTCGGGATGGGCCAGCACGGCTCCCGAGTTGGCGCAGTGGGCCAGTTCGAGCTTGTGGCCCAGCCTGGCTTCCACCGCCTCCACCGCGGTCTTGAAACGGAGGATCTGGGCGGCGGTATAGGTGCGGTCGGCTTCGTCGCTCACCGGCAGGTGGGTCGAGGCCCCCTGGAGCCTGAGGTGGGCGCAGCGTTCCTCGATGAAGGCCGCCAGGCCAGGCGCGGACAGAGGTTGCACCCCGATCCGCGACATCCCGGTATCGATCGCCATGTGCACGTCGGCCTGGATGGACTGGGCGGCGCATTCCGCTTCCAGGGCCTCGGCGTTGGTCTGGTCGCAGACCGTCAGCGTGATGCCGGCGCCCACGGCGGCGGCCATCTCCTCGGGGAAGGCCTGGGAAAGTTTGAGGATGGGCAGGCCGACCCCGGCCCGGCGGAGTTCGAGCCCTTCCGGCACCGTGGCCACGGCCAGCCAGTCCACCCCCGCGGTTTCGGCCATCCGCGCCACCGCCACCGCCCCGTGGCCATAGCCATTGGCTTTGACACAGATGAGCAGTTTCCTGGACGGTCCGATCGACCTGCGGATAGCCAGCAGGTTGGTCCGGATGTGATCCAGATGGATGACGAGATGGGTCTGGTAGAGCATGGGATGAATCATACACTTCACCAGGCTAGGCTCAGGATCTGTTTGGAAGCCGGGACCCATCAAACGAGCGGCGGCAGCACCACCATGCTCGCGGGCGCCGGATAGTCGAAGGCCATGCGCCCGTGGTCCAGGCCGATGACCCGCTTCTTCATGCGCTGGATGAGGTTCCGGTCGTGGGTGGCCACCAGGACCGTGGTGCCCTGGCCGTTGATCCGCTCGAACAGGGACATGATCTCCTGGGCCAGATCCGGATCCAGGTTGCCGGTGGGCTCGTCGGCGATCAGCACCAGCGGGTCGTTCACCAGGGCCCGCGCGATCGCCACCCGCTGTTGCTCGCCGCCGGAGAGCTGCAGCGGATAGCTGGCCAGCTTGTGCTGGAGGCCCACCATCTTCAAGGCCCGGAAGGCGCGCTGCTTCTGCTCCCCGTAGCTGACCCCCAGGATCTTCAGCACGAAGGCGACGTTCTCGAATACCGTCATGGTCCGGATCAGCTTGAAGTCCTGGAATACGATGCCCATCTTGCGCCGGAGCACCGGAATCTCCTTGAGCGGCATGGAGGCCAGACGGTGTCCGGCCACCCTCAGCTCGCCGGTGGAGGGCACCTGCTCCCGGAACAGCAGCTTGAGCAAGGTGGACTTGCCGGCCCCGCTGGGCCCGGTGAGGAAGATGAACTCGCCCGGGTCGATCTGGAAGTTCACGTCCGCCAGGGCGGTGTGGATCCGGCCATACTGTTTCCCTACGTGGGTAAGACTAATCATATCAAGACCCCACCACTTCGTTGTACCAGCCACGGGCGCGCTCGGGGGTGATGTCGCCGTGCAACAGCGCCCGGCCGTCCCGGAACAGCATGATCCGCAGGGGGCCATCCTTGCCGGAAAGGGCCAGGGACGTCAGGTTCCAGGGCAGGCCGGTGCGCTGCACCAGCCGGGGCAGCAGCGCGGCCAAGTCCAGATTGGCGGGGGGGTTGACCCGGATCTGGACCCCCTCCAGGCCGCATAGTCTCGAGGCCATGGTGGTCCACCGGGCGTTCAGGAACTCGGTGACCTTGCCGGTGCAGAACCGGCACCGGGTGGCGGGCGGCTTGAGGAACTGCCGTTCATCCCGCCAGAAGTCGAACCGGGCCAGCTCGGTGTGGGGCTGGCCCCCGGTGAGGAACTTGAGGGCCTCCAAGGCGGCCCAGCTGCCGACGATGCCCACCGCGGGGCCCAGGACTCCGGTGCTGTCGCAGGTGTCCACGTCCCCGCCGGCCGGAGGCTCCTCCATCAGGCAGCGCAGGCACGGGGTCCTGGGCGGATCCAGAGGCCAGACCATGCCCTCGCCGCCGATGGCTCCCGCGTAGATCCAAGGGGTTTCGGTGAGGATGGAATAGTCGTTGATGAGGAACCGGGCTTCGAAATTATCCGTGCCGTCCATGATCAGGTCGAAGCCCGCCAGCAGTTGCCGGGCATTGCCACTGGTGAGGTCGGCGACCTCGGAGCGGATGTCGATCTGGGAATTGGCCGACCTGAGGCGATGAGCCGCGGTTTCGGCCTTGGCCTGGTAGAGATCCTCCTCTTCGAACAGAATCTGCCGCTGCAGGTTGGAGGTTTCCACCAGGTCCCGGTCGATGAGGGTCAGGTGGCCCACGCCGGCCCGGGCCAGCCAGGAGGCGATGACCGACCCGGTCGCGCCCAGGCCGACCACGGCCACCCTGCGGGAGCGCAGCCTCCCGTCCGCCTGGGGGCCGAGGAAAATGCGCTGTTTGGCGTAGCGATCGATCATATTCCCAGCATAAACGACAAGGAACGGTCCGGAGACCGTTCCTTTACCCCCTATGGGATTTTACCGTCCGTTCGGGCGTTAGCACCATTGGTGCCCTGGTTGGATTGAACGACCGTTCGAGGCACAAGCTGCCGTAGCGGAGCAACGGCAGCTAGTTGACCGTGCCCTTGGCGCCATCGGCCATGGCTTTCTCATAGTCCGCCTGCAGGCGGGTGCCATCGGAGATGGCGAACTTGTAGACATATTCAAACCGGTCGGCACCCTTGGTGAGCCCGATGATCACTTCGAAAACGCCTTCGGCACTCACCTCGAAGGGGGAGGCGATGACATTGAAAGTGCCTTCCTTGGCACCGTCGGGGATCTGCACGTCGCTGTCGCGGATGATGTCCTTGCGCTCGCCGCCGGGGGAGACGATGGAAAAGCTGAATTTGAAGGTCCCATCCATGCGGGAGAAACGGGTGTAGAAACAGACCTTGGGGAGGACGAAGGGCACCTGGGGAACCACGATGTGATGATCGTAAAGGCCCATGAGGGACGTCTTGCCCCCAACTTCCTGACGGATGTCATCGCAAAGCAGGGTGAACTCGTGCTTGGGCGCCTTGATCTGGACTTCTTGCATGTGAGCTCCTGGGTGAACTGCCAGTGTACCTGTAGACTGCGGGCTGTCCAAGCAAAGTGCGACGAAACCGGTGCCTCCCGGGCCTGAGCGGTTATCGTTAAGAGCAAGTTGCGGAGGGGTAGGAATGGTGGTTCGCTGGTTGGGCATTCTCGTGTGCGCCTTGGCTCTTAACGCCCAGGAGGTGCGCCTCCAGGTGCTCACCACCACCGACCTCAGGGGCCATGTGCTGCCCCAGGACAGCTTTACCCTCCAGCCGGCGAACCTGGGCTGGGCCAAGCTGGCCACGGTCATTCGCGGCTTGCGGGCGGCGAACGCCAACACCCTGCTGGTCGATTGCGGCGACGCCACCCAGGGGGAGCCCATCGACTACGTCTGGTCCCAGCTGAACAGCAAGCTGCCCGAGCCGTCCATGGCCATAATGAATGATTTGGGCTACAACGCCATGGTCGTGGGCAGCCATGAATTCGACCACGGGCTGGCGAAGCTGCGCACCCTGGAAGACCAGGCCCAGTTTCCGTGGCTCGCGGCCAACGTGATGTTCACCGCCGATGGCCGCCGGGTCTTCACGCCCTACGTTCTGCTGAACATCGGCGGGATCCAGGTGGCGGTGCTCGGCCTGACCACCCCGGCCCAGCCGGTTCCCCGGGGCGACGGGCTGGTGTTCCTGGATCCCATCGCCACCGCCAAGGCCCTCATCCCTCTGCTGAGGGAGAAGGAGAAGGTGGACATGGTGGTGGTGGCCCTGCACGGCGGCCCCGGGGCCGAGCCCTGCGGCGGCGGCGAGGAGAACGAGGCCCGCTGTCTCACCAGCCAGGTGCCGGGGATCGATCTGGTGCTCACCAGCCATGCCCGCCTGGCCATGGACGCGAGTGTGAACGGGGTCCCCGTCCTTCAGGCCGGGTTGGCCGGCGCCTCGGTCGGGGCGGGGGAATTCGTGTTCCGCCGGGGCGCCCGGGGCAAGTGGGATCTCCAGTCCCACCGCACCTGGACCGCATCGTCCGAGCCCGAGACCGGCTCCGATGCCCGGGTGCTGGAACTCACGGCCCCGCTGCGGGCGGCCACGGAAACCTACCTGAACACCCTCGCCACCAACCTGGCCACCGACCTGGACGGCCGCTGGACGCGCATGGAGGACACGCCTCTGATGCACCTCCTGCACACCGTCGCCCGCCAGGCCAGCGGGGCCCAGATCACCGCCCTGGCCACTCCGGGCTCCCGGATCTTCATTCCCAAGGGGATCACCTCGGTCCGGCAGTTCTATGCCCTCTACCCCACCGAAAACCGGATCGCCAGGATCCGGGTGACCGGGCGGCAGCTGCGGGCCTACCTGGAACAGACCGCCCGTTTCTACAACTTCAGCCACAATCCCGAGCTTTACAACAAGACGTTCGATCCCGCCGATTTCGATACCCTGGACGGATGCAGCTACGCCCTGGACATCTCCCGGCCCCCCGGGGCCCGGGTGGTGGACCTGGAAGTGCAGGACCATCCGGTCAAGGACGAGCAGGTGTTCACCCTGGGGCTGGGTTCCGACCGGCTGTCCGGAGCGGGGGGCTACCTGGAGGCCATGGGCTGGACCGGGGAACCTGAATTCATAAGTCCGGTGCCGTTCCGGAACCTGCTCCTGGAATATGTCCTCTCCCGGTCGACCCTGGCGCCGGTGGCCTCGGATAACTGGCACATCATTCCGGCCCTGGACCGGGAACGGGTGCTGGCCCAGCAGCCGTAGCTCCAATGGGGCGTCCGGGTTCCGGCCCGGCTGTGCCTGCCGGCGGCGACCTGGGCGAGGTGTGTCCCGAGTGGTTTCGCGCCGACCCAGACCGTCCCAGGGGGGATGCGCCGACCCATAAGTACCTCGCGGCGGAACGCGCCGCTCGGTTTGCCGTAGAAGCGCATAGGCTGGGAAACATTGCCCTGTGTGATCCACGGTTCCGAGTTCCATCCCTCCCCTGACGCCTCGAAGGCAACGAGACCCATTTCCTGCGGCGCCATGCTACGGCAAACCGAGCGGCGCGTTCCGCCGCGAGGTACTTGTGGGTCGGCGCATTGCCCCCGAAGACGGTCTGGGTCGGCGCAAGACCGCCCAGGGCAAACCGCGCCCAAGCCGCCGCCGGCAGGCACAGCCGGACCGGAACCCAGACGCCCCTGTGGAGCGATGAGCCAATCCCGGTCGGAGAGGCTATGGTGGTGGGGGAGGGATACCATGGAACTCGGCAATCTCGGCCTGGGAACCTACCTCGGCGCACCGGATCGGGCCACCGACGAGAGCTATACGGCCTCGGCGCGGGCCTTCGCGGCGGCGGGGGGCCAGGTTTTCGACACCGCGGCCAACTACCGCGGGGGCCGTTCGGAACGGGCCCTGGGCCTGGCCTTCCGGGAGCTGCCCCGGGAATCCATCTTCGTGAGCACCAAGGCCGGCTACCTGCCCATGGGCGACGGGGTGCGCCAGGAATCCGCCCAGGCATGGTTCCAGCGGGTGCTGGGCGGGCCCGGCGTGCTGGCCGCCGAAGACGTGGTGGACGGATGCCACGCCCTGACCCCGGACTACCTCACCCACCAGGCGCGGGTCTCCCTGGCGGCCATGGGTCTGGACCGGATCGACCTGTTCCACCTGCACAACCCCGAGCACCAGCGTCCCGGCCTCGGGCCCGGGCCGTTCCGGATGGTCATGCGCAAGGCCTTCGAGGCCTGCGAGGCCATGGTCGCCCAGGGTTGGATCGGTGCCTATGGCTGCGCCACCTGGAACGGGTTCCGGGTGCCGCCCGGGGCGCCCGACCACCTGAGCCTGGAGACCCTGCTGGAAGACGCACGGGACGTGGCCGGCCAAGGCCACCACTTCCGCTGGATCCAGCTGCCGCTGAACCTGGCCATGGCCGAGGCCTTCACGGTTGCCACCCAGTCCATGGCCGGCAACCTGCTCACCCCGCTGGAGGCGGCCCGGGCCGCCGGCCTCCAGGTGCAGGTATCCGCAAGCCTGATGCAGGCGCGCATCCTCGGGCAACTGGCCCCGGACCTCCTTCCCGGTTGCGCGACCGAGGCCCAGGGCGCCCTGCAGTTCGCCCGCTCCTGCCCCGGAGTCACCACCGCCCTTTGCGGCATGAGCCGCCCGGCCCACGTGCGGGAGAATATTGCAATCCTGAACCTGCCCAAGGCCGACCTCGCAGCGCTCCGGGCCCTGGTCAGCCCATGAGCGAGTATCCTTGGCCCCGTTGGATATCCGGGCACGTCCCCTCGGGATCCGTTGCCGGGGGGCGGGTTACGATTTTTGCCAGGGGCATGGATTTTCTATCGAATGGAAATATAATTAAATTATGTATGTTCTAGCGATCACCCCCGGCGAAGGGTTTCAACCCGCCCACTGGGAGCGCATGCTGCGCTCTGGCATCGATGCTTTCATGATCCGCGAGCCCGGCATGGACCCCCGGGAGCTTTTGGTGGCGGCCCGCTGGGCCCGGGACCTGGCGCCCGGCCTCGGGTTGTGGCTCACGGGCCGGCTGGATGTGGCTTTGGCCGCCCGGTGCGGCCTGCACACCCCCGAGGCCTATCCCCAGGTGCCGTCCGGGCTCCTGGCGATCTCCAGCCCCATCCACGATCCGGCCCAGATTCCCGGCCGGTCCGGCGCCCGGCAGTTGCTGCTGTCTCCGATCTTCACCGTTCCCGGCAAGGGACCGGCCTGGGGACCCGAGAAACTGCGGACGGTTCTGGACGCCCTGCCCCCGGTGGGGGGGAGGATCCTGGCCCTGGGCGGGATAACCCCCGGGAACGTGCACTTGTTGCGGCACCGCCGCCTGGATGGGGTGGCGCTGATCCGGGGCCTTTGGTCCGCCCCGGATCCGGCCCTGACCGTGACCCAGCTGCGCGCCGGATGGCGGGGCCGGGACGCGGAATCAGCGTAGGCTGAAACAGTCCCCGATCCATTCTTTAGATGATGGGGCCCCCCCCATCCTTTCTGGAGCCCTGATGAAACTCAGAATCCCCTGGTTGCTCCTTGGCTTGGCCGCCATGGTCCTGCGCGCGGATGCGGACTGGAAGGCCATGGCGGCCCGATTCCCCCAGGCCATGGCCGTGGTGGAGGACGAACGCGAGACCTTCGACGTGGCGGCCGACGGCAAGTACCTGGCCACCACCCACTACCGGGCCACGATCCTGCAGGAGCCCGGGGTCGAGCCGCTCTCCAAATACGGCGACAGCTACTACGAGAAGTACGACCAGATGACCGTCAAACGGGCCGTGGTGATCGGGCCGGACGGCAAGGTCACCCCGGTGGACAAGGCCAACATCAAGGATCTGCCCATGCCCGCCAACGGCCCGTTCTACCTCCAGAACGTGCGCCTGGTGCTGATCACCTTTCCCCAGTTGCAGGTGGGCTCCACCGTGGAAGTGGACCTGGAGACCCGGCGGAATGCGCCGCCCATGGATCACGCATTCTCCCTGGTGGACTCGCTCCAGGGCGAACACCCCATCCTCAACTATCAGCTGAACGTGACGCTGCCCGCCACCATGCCCCTGGCCTGGAAGGTCTACCGCGGCACCGCGGCGTTCCAGAAGCAGGAGCGGGACGGCCGGATCAGCTACCAGTGGCAGGTGGGGGAACAGCCCCAGCTGGTGCCGGAACCGGGCATGCCACCCGCCCAGGAAGTGACCCCGGTCCTCGCCCTCTCCACCATTTCCAGTTGGAAGGATGTATCCAGCTGGTATGCCAAGCTCACCCGGGACGGCCAGAAGATGACCAAACCGCTGGAGCGGCTGGTGGCCCAGGTCACCGCGGGGAAGACCAGCCAGGAGGCCAAGATCGAGGCGCTCCTGTTCTGGGTCAGCCGGAACATCCGCTACGTGGAGACCTCCTTCACCGGCGACAAGGCCGGTTTCAAGCCGGCCTCGGCCGAGCAGACCTACCAGCGCAAGTATGGCGTGTGCCGGGACAAGGCCCAGTTCCTGGTGACCCTGCTGCGCTCCATCGGGGTGGATGCCGACGTCGTCCTGATCACCGCCGGCGTGCGCACCGACGTGGACATCCCGAATACCCAGTTCAACCATGCCATCACCGCCATCCGCCGGGCGGACGGCAGCTTCAGCTTCCTGGATCCGACCGCCGAGGATTCCCGCCAGTATCTTCCCTATTCCGATCAGTACAAGTACGCCCTGGTCTGCACCGATCCCGGCCAGGACATCCAGTCCACGCCCCTGGCGCCACCCAGCGACAACCGCATGGACATCACCCTGGAAACCGTCCTGGGCGCCGACGGCTCCCTGGGCGCCAAGGTGGTGATGGAGCCCACCGGCATTTATGACCTGGTGTTCCGGGAATACCTGAACGGACTGCCGCCGGCGCGCCGGGAGATGTTCTTCAGTTCCATCGCCAGCCGGATCTTCCCGGGGGCCGTGGTGACCGCGCTCAAGCTGCCCGACCTGGACGACCTCAACGCCGCGGTGCGCATGTCCTTCACCCTGGCGGTGCCGAACCAGGGCACCCAGGCCGGCCCCTACCTGGTGTTCACCACCCCGGGCCAGGGCGGGCGGCTGGACCTGCTGCTGCCCTCCCTGCTGTCCGGAGCCTCGGCGCCGGAGCGCCAGTACCCCCTGGAACTGCCGGCCACGGTGGAGTCCCGGATCCGGGAAACGGTCAAGCTTCCCCCCGGCACCAGCGTCCGTTCACTGCCGACGGCCCTGGAGGTCAAGGACGGCGGGGCCGCCCTGACTCGAACCTGCGTGGCCACGGCGGCAGGGCTGGTCTATTCGGAGGATTTCTCCGCCTCCGCGCTCTACTATTCGGGGGCTTCCTACCAAGGGCTCCGGCGGCTGCTGGAGCAGCGAAGCCGGCTGCGGGACGGCAAAGTCATCCTGGTCCAGGGAGGTGCGAAGTGAAGATGACGCGACTGCTGCTCGCCCTGGCTCTGGTTCCGGGCCTGCTTCTTCCCGCGGCTGACCCGGCCGCGGTGGCCGCGGCCCTGAAACAACCCGCCGACGCCGCCCGCTATCCCCAGGCCGGCGCCGTGGTGCTGCTGGACGAAACGGTCGAGACCCTGGATGCCCTTGGCCGGACCACCACCGAGGGCCATGTCCTGATCAAGATCCTCCAGGATCGGGCCCTGCGTCAGCTAAGCGACCAGAAGATCCCGTTCCGGGGTGATACCCACCGCTGCCAGGTCCTGGTGGCACGCACCCACCTGCCGTCGGGGGCGGTGCGGGAACCCGAGCCCGATGGCCTCATGGAGGTCTCCGACCCCGAAGCGGCCGCCGCGCCGTTCTATTCCAACGCGAGGCTGAAGGTCATCTCCTTTCCGGGGGTCCAGATCGGCGCCGTGATCGAGTTGAAGTACCGGGTGGAGCCGCTGCCCGACGCCCAGGCCGGCTTCGAACCCGAACCGTTCACCGGCGAAACCCTGTTCGGAGATTCCGAGCCGATCCTGCAGAAGAGCCTGACCCTCCGGGTTCCCGAGGGCGTGGCGTTGAAATGGCAGATGTTCAATGGCGCCCCGGCGCCGGCGGTGCGGGCCACCCCGGCGGGCGCCGAGTATGCCTGGGTCCTGCGCAACCAGCCCCAGATCGTCAGTGAAACCGGCATGGTCCCCCTGGAGGAACTGGTGCCGAGGGTGGTATGGACCCTGGCCAAGGACCGGGAGCAATTGGGGCTATGGCTCTACCAGCGCTTCCATGCCGCCGCCCGGCCCGAGCAATCCGTCACCGCCAAGGCGAGCGAGCTGACCGCGACCCTGTCCAGCCCTGAAGCCAAGCTGGAGCGCCTGGCCCTGTTCGTCACCAAGGAGATCCAGAACGTCCCCCTGGGCCTGGGCCGGGTGGGCTACCAGCCCACCCCGGCCGCGACCATCCTGGCCAACCGCTACGCCGACGGCCGGGACAAGTTCGTCCTGTTCGATGCCTTGGTGGCTGCCATAGGACTCCCGGCCGAGCCGATCTTTGTCCAGGAACGCCGGACCCGGATGTCCGACCTGGCCTGTCTGAACGACTACCAGGACATCGTGGCCCGGGTCAGCCTGCCCACCGGTCCCCGCTTCTACAACCTGAGCGAGAACCAGTGCCGCCTCGGCCAGTTGACCCCGCTGGATTCCGGCCGCCCCGGCCTCCTGGTGACCGCTTCCGGGGGTCAGGCCATCACCACCCCCGAGGCGGATCTGCGGACCCAGTCGATCCATGCCAGGTGGGACATGACTTTGGACCCCAAGGGCGACCTGGCCGGCCGGATCACCCTGGAATACGGTGGCCTGTTCGACCACCAGCTCCGCAGCCGGCTGTTCGGCCGCAATGAGCAGGATCGCCGGGTGTTGTTCCAGACCGCCGCCGACCAGATCAAGAAAGGCGCGCGCATGGAGGGGTTCCAGGTGTCCGACCTGCTGGACCTCACCAAGGCTCCGGTGGTGACCCTGGATCTCCGGATCCCGCAGTTCGGTTGCCTCCAGGGCGACATGATGATCCTGAACCTGCCCGGCGACCTGTTCCCCATGGCCGAAACCCCGGTGCAGCCCGGATTGCCGTCCATGCGGCACCCGTTCCTGGTGCCGGGGACCTTCGGCATGGAGGCGGAACTCTCCCTGAAATTGCCGGAGGGCTACCGGATCGCCTACCAGCCAAGCACCCAGGCTACCGAGGAGGGCCCGTTCACCTTCCAGATCGCCAG
>Ga0302267_10000496_pt1 | contig 53026 bp, 34 predicted proteins | sample III_Bog_E1_3_FD_194555 | JGI IMG/M metagenome (GOLD analysis project Ga0302267, IMG submission 194555) | Peat permafrost microbial communities from Stordalen Mire near Abisko, Sweden - III_Bog_E1_3 | ecosystem: Environmental > Terrestrial > Soil > Wetlands > Peat | place: Sweden: Abisko...
GACGTCATCGCACGAGGGCACGGTGGCGAACTGGGCGAGCTTGTAAGTCCGGCTGGAAGCGCCGAGCGGGCATCTCTCAGCCCCGACAGGACATCTCTCAGTGTTGATGTGCAAAAGAGTTTGCCGAGTTTCGAGCTGTGCATCTGCCTGAGCGCTGGGCGCGAAGCCATGGGGCTGCTGGGCGCGTCCGGCGCGGGCAAGTCGATTACGCTGCGGATGATCGCCGGCCTGGTGCGGCCCGATAGCGGCAGGATTGAGGTGAATGGGCGGGCGCTGTTTGACAGCAGACGTGGCATCGACGTGGCAGTGGCCGCGCGGCGCATCGGCGTGGTCTTTCAGGACTACGCGCTGTTCCCGCATCTGACCGTTTTTGAGAACGTGGCCTACCCGCTGCATGGATTGCCGCGCGGCGAGCGTACGGAGCGCGTGGAGCAGTTGCTGCGTGCGCTACACGTTGGACATCTGGCCGCAAGCAGACCGGGGGCGATCTCCGGCGGCGAGCGCCAGCGCGTGGCGATTGCGCGTTGTCTGGCGATGAACCCCGAGGCGCTCTTGTTCGACGAGCCCTTCGCGGCGCTAGATCCGCATCTGCGCCGGGCAACCGAGGAGCAACTACGCGAGACGCTGCGCTTCTACCGTGGGGCCGTCCTGTTTGTGACCCACGATATGGAGGAGGCATTCCGCTTCTGCTCGGGCCTGGTGGTTCTCGATAGAGGGCGCGTGATTGCATCCGGGCCTCGCCAGCAGTTGTTTGACAATCCGCAGAGTGTGGTGGCGGCGCGGTTGACCGGTTGCAAGAACATTGTGGCTGCCGAACGGGTGGACTCAAGCAGCCTGCGCGTGGATGCGTGGGAGTGCGTGCTGCGCACGGCAGCGCCGGGTGCGGAGAAGATTGTTGCGGTTGGCTACCGGTCGCATCAGTTCCGCTTTGGCGAGCAGGCGGTGGGCGAGAACGTCTTCAATTGCTGGCTGGTGGAGCAGAGCGAAGCGCCGCACGAAATGACGCTTTATCTGCGCCTGCATGGAGCGCCTGTGGCTGGCGATGCGGCTCACTTGCAGGCCGACCTTCCCAAAGCTGCGTGGCAACTACTGCAACAGCAGCCGCAGCCGTGGAAGATTCAGCTTGCTCCAGAGCGGCTGCTGTTGCTGGGCGCATAGCAGCAGCGAAGATTGGCGCCAACAGAAACGCGGCGGTTGTTCACCGAGCCTGAGGCTGGGGAACAACCGCCGCGTTGTATTTTCTTCAAGAACTGCAGTTAGAAGGTGAGGTGGAGGGCCAATTCCATGCTGCGCGGGCCACCGCCGCCCAGGTAGGGGTTGCCGCTGCCCACGTCAGGGGTTGCGGTGGTCTGCATGAACTGGGAGCTGGTGCCGGCCATCAGCTTCGAGCCGTTGGCGACGGCATTGCCGAAGACGTCGATGCCGAAGCCAGGCAGCAGCGGGTTGGACAGGTTGGGGTGGTTGAAGATGTTGAACGTGTCGGCGCGCAGTTCCACGGCCACCTTCTCGGTCAGGCGAGTGGTCTTGGTGAGCGAGAAGTCAAAGTTGGTATAGCTGGTGGACTTGAATGCGTTGCGGCCTTCCGAGCCGGGGTGCTGGGTGCCGTTGACGCAGGTGCCTGCCGAACTCCAGGTGCAGGGAGCCGCGAAGGCGGAGAGGTTCAGCAGGTTGGTGCCGCCAGTGCCCTTATGCGGATCGCCAACGAGGTCCGGACGGCCGAATTCTTCGCCGCTTCCGTTGTAGTTGGCAAAATTTCCGGTCGAGTCGCTTTCGAAGAGGTAACTGACGGTGTAGGGCTGGCCGGTGGCGAAGTTGAACATGCCGTCGATGGCCCAGCCGTTCAGCAGCCGCTCGGCGTGGTGAACCTTGGGCACGTTGTAGGTCCAGTACCACTGCACGCGCTGGCGGACGTCGAAGTTGGAGCTGGCGCGCTCGTTGTGCGGATGGAAGCTGTCATCAGGCATGGCCGCGTTGGGCACGAAGTCCATGCCGTCAGAGGCGGTGTCGATGGAGTGGCTCCAGGTGTAGTTGAGCGTGGAGGTCAGGTTATGCCAGTTCTGCAACTTCAGAGTGGACTGCAGCGAGTTGTAGTTGGAGATGGCGCTGGTCTCGATCTGGTTGAGGTAGTAGAGAGGAATGTTGGCGTAGGCGCTGTTGTAGGTATAGGTCAGGTAGCACGAATTGCTGTAGGTAACCTTGGTTCCGTTGCCGCAGGTGTAGGAACCGGAGGTGTTGACCACCTGGTTGAGATCGCGGAAGTGGTAGAGGTGACGGCCTTGGGAGCCGACGTAGCCGATTTCGGCCGAGATGGCTTTGGCCAGTTGCGACTCGATATTGAGCCCGTAAGAGTAGTAGCGCGGGGTTACGTTGCGCTGATCGACGGTGAAGACGCTCGACGGCGAGTAGTTGGCGGCAGTGCCAAAGATGGGCGTGCCGGCCGTGATGGTGGAGACCACAGGCGAGGCGAAGCCGATGCCGTTGAAGGCCGGGCCCGCTTCGCCAGCGTTGGTGTTGTAAGCCTGGTTGCCGACGAAGAAGTCCTGCGAGGGGCCGTCGTAGTAGATGCCGGCCGAGGTGCGGATCACCAGCTTGCCGTTGCCGATGACATCGTCATCCACGGTGAAGCGCGGCGCGAGGTTGGCAAGGTCCCTGGGGTAGAGCCCGGTGGGTCCGCCAGTGGCGCCGACAGTTTCCATGGTGGCGGTCTTGAAGTTGAAAAGGCTGAATGCGTTGTTCTGGGCGCCGATGACGCCGAAGTAGTCCCAGCGGACGCCGTAGCTGAAGGTGAGCCTGGCGCTCAGGTGCCAGGAGTCTAGGAAGTAAGCGCCGCCGCCGTTCTGGTAGGTGTAGCGCGTGCCTGCGCCCTCGGCTTCACTGGAGGTGGCAGTATCCAGCGCACCGGCGAGGAAGTTGTCGAGGGAGTCGAAGACCAGCTTGCCGCGGTGGCCGGAGTCGATGAAGGAGTTGATGAAAGTGCGACGCCACTCGACGCCAGCCTTGAAGTTGTGGCGGCCCAGGGTGAGGGCGACGTTGCCGAAGAGCTGATAGTTGGTGTCGACGCGGCCCCGGGAGTCACTGGCGGTGGAGCCGATGGGGCTGTAGGAGCCGACGACGATGGTCGGCAGCCCCAGATCGTGCGAGCTGTAGCCGGGAGGCAGCGTATTCAGGCCGTAGGCTGTGTTCGGGTTCAGGCCGAGATCCTGCGGGAGGAACTGCTGCAGGAATCGGTTATAGCCGCCGCGTACTTCAATGATCAGGTTGGAGCGGGGGACGGTTGTGTAGGAGAGCGAGGCCACGTTGACGTGGGTGGGCGTTGCCGTGTTGTAGCCCGGTGCGCTGCTGCCTGTATACAACATGCCCAGTGGGAAGCTCTGTATGCCGTGGGCGTAGAAATAGCGGCCGGTGAGCAGATCTCCGGGGCTGAACAGGTGCAGGTGCTGATCGGCCTTCACAATCAGGTTGTCGCTGTTGTTCAGGAACGGAGTGGTAAAGGTTTCGCTCTCATTCGCCTGCGGCAGCGCGCCCCAGGGCTTTGCGGCCAGCAGCTTGGCAATGACAGGATTGACGCCGCCCGTCGGAGTGCCGGCGGTGATCTCCTGCTGCGTGGGCACGTCACCCAGCTGTGGCAGGCCGCCGTTCTCGCGCTGGCCTTCGTAGGCGAGGGTGAAGAAGGTCTTGTCCTGGAAGACGGGACCGGAGACCAGGCCGCCGAACTGGTGATTGGTGAAGGAGTTCTTGGGCTGGGCGGTAGTGTTGAAGAAGTTGCGGGCGGCGATGCTGCCGTTGCGGTAGTACTCAAAGGCGCTGCCGTGGAAGCTGTTGGTGCCGCTCTTGGTGACGATGTTGACAGTGGCGCCGGCGGAGCGGCCGAACTCGGGCTCGGGGTTGCCGGTGACGGGAATCTCAGCCAATGAGTCAACGGGAAGAATGGTGGAGGGCGCGCCCCACACGCCGGCCTGGTTTACGGCGGGCAGGTTGCGGTAACCGTCGTTCATGTCGGTGCCGTCAAGCAGATAGTTGTTGGAGCGTCCGCGGTTGCCGTTGAGGCTGAACAGGCCGTAGGAGCCGGCTGACTCGGTGGAACCCACCGGGTCACTGGTTGCGCCTGGAACCAGTTCGAGCAGCTTGGTGTAATCGCGGCCGTTCACCGGCAGCTCGGCGGCTTCCGCTGCTTCAATGGTGCCGCCGGTGGTATTGGTCGTCGTTTCAACCAGCGGAATGTCGGCGGTCACTTCGACCACCTCCTGTACGTCGCCGGCAGAGAGCTTGGCGTCGGCGCGGGTTACTGAAGCCACGCTGACAGGAATCTTGTTCAGCGTGATGGTGCCGAAGCCTTCCTTTGACACGCTGATGCTGTAGCTGCCCAGCGGTAACTCCGAGGCCACGTAGCCACCCAGGTTGTTGGTCGTCACCGTACGGGACAAACCGGTGCCAGTGCTGAAGACTTTGACCTGTGCCCCAGGGATAGACGCGCCAGTGGTGTCGGTAACCGTTCCCTGGATGGCTCCCCGGAAGGTTTGTGCGCTTAAAACGCACGCGAAGAAAAGGGCGAAAGACATACACAATACAGCGGTAACGCGGCTTTTCATTGGGCCGAACTCCTGGCGCCTGTGATTTAGAAGAATGGACAGATTTTAACATCCGCATTGCGAAACACAGATAAGGAACGCATAAGGAAATGCGAAGAAGAGTTAGTGCAAAACGGTGGATTGAAAGGGCGAAACCAGTGTTAGCAGAGGGGTGGAAGAGTGATGGTCACACTGTGATCCGCGCTACACTGCATTGCGCAGTGTGCCGTGTAAACTGTGGCGTACGCAATCTATCCAAAAGGCAGCAGGGTGAACCATCCAAAGCAGGGCGAATTATCGCTACTGAGCGGAGATGAAGCCGTTGCACTGGCTTCGATTGACGCGGCAGTCAGGCTCGGAACAGGCTATCCGGGCACTCCTTCCACTGAGATTCTTGAGACCTTTGCGGCGCTGGGCGGCAAGGCGCAATGGGCTCCCAACGAAAAGGTTGCCATGGAAGTGGCCATCGGTGTGGCCTTTGCCGGGGGGCGCGCGCTGGTCACCATGAAGCATGTGGGCCTGAACGTGGCCGCCGATCCGCTGTTTACCGTGGCGCTGACGCGGCTGGATGGCGCGCTGGTCATCGTCTCAGCCGACGACCCCGGCATGGCCTCCAGCCAGAACGAGCAGGACAATCGCCGCTACGCTCTGGCAGCTGGCGTGCCTATGTTGGAGCCTTCCGATTCGCAGGAGGCTTACGACTTTACGCTGCGCGCCATTCAACTCTCTGAGCGCTTCCAGGTTCCGGTGCTGCTGCGCATGACTACGCGCGTCTGCCACTCGAAGACGCTGGTGCGCCGTGGTTCCGTGCAGATTGCCGCGCCCAAGCCGCAACATTTCGAGCACGACTTTGCCTCGCGCGTGATGATCCCAGCCTACGCAAAGCCTGCGCACCGGCGGCTCCGCGCAACGCTTGCGGCCATCGCTGCCTGGAATGAGGATGAAGGCCCGAACCAGCTTGTGCCGGGCGAAAAGCAGTTAGGCATTGTCACCAGCGGCATCAGCTACCAGCATGTGCGTCAGGCAGCGCCGGATGCGCGCGTGTTGAAGCTGGGCATGACCTATCCGCTGCCCATTGAGCGCATTCGCGCATTCGCTGCATCGGTCGATCGCTGCCTGGTGATCGAAGAGGGCGACCCGTATCTAGTGGAAGCGCTGCGCACTGCCGGTATCGCGGTGGAGGGCAAGCCGGAGAGTTTCCGCTTCGGCGAGCTGAATACGGCGCGCGTCCGCCGCATCCTCGCCGGCGACAACAGCCTGGAGCCGAAGCCCGTTCCCGGCAAGCCGCCCGCGCTTTGTCCCGGTTGTCCGCATCGCACCGTCTACACCATTCTGCGCGAACTCAACTGCATCGTCTCGGGTGACATTGGCTGCTATTCGCTGGGTGTGTTGCCGCCGTTCGAGGCCATGGATACGCTGGTTTGCATGGGTGCGTCTATCGGCGTCGGCCTGGGCTTGCGTCATGCGTTGCCGCCCGATGAGGCGCGCCGCGTGGTCAGCGTCATCGGCGACAGCACCTTTGTGCATAGCGGCATCACCGGCCTTGTGGAGATGGTCTACAATCCACCGCCCGGTGGCCACGTGGTGCTGCTGCTTGACAACGGCACCACCGCGATGACCGGCCTGCAAGAGCATCCCGGCACCGGCCGCACACTGGCGCACGCGGCCACGGGCAAGGTGGTCTACGAGGATCTGGCACGCGCGCTGGGTATCGCCAATGTGCACGTCATCGATCCAACGCCCGATCCCGAAGCCTTCAAGCAACTGATCAAGAGCGCGCTCGATAAAGAGGAGCTTACCCTGATCATCGCCCGCAGAGATTGTCTGCTGGCCACCGGCGCAATCCGCCAGTACGAGAGGTGCAATGAGCAGCAATCCAACTAACGTGGTCATTGCCGGGCTGGGCGGACAGGGCGTCATCAAAGCCTCTGACATTGTTGCCGATGTGGCCGCCGAAGCAGGCCTTGACGTGAAGAAAAGCGAGATCCACGGCATGAGCCAGCGCGGCGGGTCGGTCTCAAGCGATGTGCGCTTCGGGCAGCGGGTCTTCAGCCCCATGGTTGCCGAGGGCGAGGCCGATTTTCTGGTGGTTATCGCCGCGGATCAGATCGAGGTGAACCGCGCCGTGCTTGCGCCGGGTGGCGTGCTGATCGACCCTTCGCAGATCGATGAGTCACTGCTCTCAAACAAGAAAAGCATCAACGTTGCATTGCTTGGCGTGTTGAGCCGCCATCTTCCTTTTCCTGATGAAGCATGGAAGGCCGCGCTCAGCCGCAATCTCCCTGAAAAACTTTTGGAGGTCAATCTCAAATCCTTCTCGATCGGACAAGGATGATGATTGCAACTGTAGAAACCGGCATTGCCGATTGTCATCCAGCCAGCGTGCAGGACTTTCTTCCTATTGGCGAGTTGCGCGCGCTGCAGCTTGAGCGTTTGCAACGGATTGTAGAGCGTGCCTGGCAGTATGTGCGGTTGTTCCGCCAGCGCATGGATGAGCGCGGCCTTACACCGGCCGATCTAGCCTCGCTCGAAGACATCGCACGGCTGCCCTTCACCATCAAGGCCGATCTGCGCGATAACTATCCGTTTGGCTTGTTCGCAAGCCCGATGAGCGAAGTGGTTCGTCTTCATGCGTCGAGCGGCACCACGGGCAAGCCCATTGTGGTGGCCTACACGCAACTCGACGTGAACACGTGGACCTCGGTGGTGACGCGCTGTCTGGCCGGATGCGGACTGCATCATGGCGACGTGATTCAGGTTTCATACGGCTACGGTTTATTTACCGGCGGACTGGGCGCGCACTACGGAGCCGAAGGATTGGGCGCAACCGTTGTGCCGACCTCCGGCGGCCACGCCGAACGGCAGATCATGCTGATGAAAGACTTTGGCGTGACGGCTATCTGCTGCACGCCGAGTTACTTCATCCACCTGATCGAGCGGGCCGCCGAGATGGGCATCGACTTTAAGCAACTGCCACTGCGCGCCGGCGTCTTCGGCGCCGAGCCGTGGACCGACGAGATGCGGCGTCACATCGAGCAGGGCAGCGGTATCGAGGCCTTCGACATCTATGGGCTGTCTGAGATCATCGGACCCGGCGTTGGTTGCGAGTGCCGTCATCATTCCGGCTTGCACATCTTCGAGGACCACTTCTATCCGGAGATCATTGATCCTGAGACTGGCAAAGTGCTGCCCGATGGAGATGAAGGCGAATTGGTGCTGACCACGCTGAGCAAGCAGGCCATGCCCATGATCCGCTATCGCACGCGCGACATTACGCGGCTGCTGCCAGGCCGTTGCGCCTGCGGAAGAACGATGCGCAGGATTGGCCGCATTGGCCGGCGCAGTGACGATATGCTGATTGTGCGCGGCGTGAACGTGTTCCCCTCGCAGGTGGAGACGGCGTTGCTGCAAGTGGAAGGCACTCTGCCTCACTACCAGATTGTGCTGACACGCGCGCACGGCCTTGACCAGATGGAAGTGCAGGTCGAGGTAACACCGAATATGTTCAACGACCGCATTGGCGCGCTGCAGGCCTTGCACGACAAACTGCAGGGCGCGCTTGACCGCGTGCTGGGCATCCGCGTACGCGTCTCGCTGGTTGAGGCTCACTCGATCGAGCGCAGCGAGGGCAAAGCCAAACGAGTGATTGACAGGCGCAACCAATGAAGATCCAGCAGCTCTCCATTTTTGTAGAAAACAAGCCCGGCCATCTGGCCGCGCCCATTCGCCTTCTGGCCGAAGCGGGCGTCGATCTGCGCGCGTTGTTTCTAGCCGATGCGCGGGAGTACGGCGTGCTGCGCATGATCGTTTCAGGCTGCGAACGCGCTGCTGCACTTCTGACCGAGCAGGGTTTTGTGGCGCGCGTAACCGAGGTGCTAGCCATCGAGGTCTCCGATCATCCGGGTGGTTTGGCCGGTGTGTTGGCCGCGCTGGATGCGACCGGCATCGACATCGACTACATGTATGCCTTTCCCTGTCGCGATGCGGAGCGGGCGGTGCTGTTGTTCAGCTTTGCCGACCCAGAGGCCGCGATTGAAAAGCTGCAGACCGCAGGTATCAACCCGCTGGCCAGCGACGAACTGTTCAGCCTTTAGAGGAGCGCGCCATGCTTGTGTCACACACCATCGCCGCGCAGCTTGAGAACGCCTCGTGGATTCGCCGCATGTTTGAAGAAGGTGCGCGGCTCAAGCGCGAACGCGGCGCCGACAAGGTGTTCGACTTCTCGCTCGGCAATCCGGTCGACGAGCCTCCGCAGGCGGTCTTTGAAGCCTTGCAGCGCCTGGCAACCGCGAGCGCCACGGGCACGCACGGCTACATGCCCAACCCCGGCTATGCGCGCGTGCGCGAAGTGGTAGCAGCCAAACTCAGCCGCGAGACAGGACTGGAGTTTTCCCCAGAAGACATCTTCATGACAGTTGGCGCGGCCGGTGCATGCAACGTGGCGCTCAAGTCCATTCTCGATCCAGGCGATGAGGTAATCACGCTTGCGCCGTACTTTGCCGAGTACCAGTTCTACATCTCCAATCACGGCGGAGTCATGGTTCCGGTGGATACCGACGAAACCTTTCTTCCCGATGTAGAGCGCATTCGCGCTGCCATTACGCCGCGCACGCGTGCGATCATGCTCAACACGCCCAACAATCCCTCGGGCCGCGTGTATCCGGAGAGCGTGCTGCGCGATCTGGAGCAGATGCTGGCTTCGATTGGTCGCCCCATTGCCGTGCTCAGCGACGAGCCTTATAAACAATTTGTCTTCGATGGCAAACGACAGTCGGAAGTCGCGGTGTCCATTACCAACACCATCATCTGTAACTCGTGGTCGAAGTCGCTGGGGCTGGCGGGTGAGCGCATTGGCTACCTGGCCCTGTCGCCGCGCATCGACGACCGCGCCAATCTGCGCCGCGCCTGCGCGTTGGCCAACCGCATTCTTGGCTTTGTGAATGCGCCCGCAATCTGGCAGTGGGTGATGATCGATGCCGTGGATGCGTGCGTGGATGCGGCACCGTATGAGGCCAAACGTAACGCGCTTTGCGACGCGCTCGAAAAGATTGGCTACGATGTTCGGCGTCCCGAGGGAGCTTTCTACGTCTTCCAGAAGACGCCCATCGCAGACGATGTAGCGTTTGTGCGCAGGCTTGCCGAGGAGGGCGTGCTCGCGGTTCCCGGCACAGGCTTCGGACGGCCCGGCTACATCCGCTTGTCGCTGACGGTCTCTATGGACACAATCGTGCGTGCGATTCCTGGCTTTGAAGCCGCGTTTCATGCACCGCTGCCGACAAAAAGTTAACAGCCCGCAGTGTTCTTACATTTTTGAAACAAAAAAGGCTGGGTGCCCCATCCTCGCCGCGTTCTTGTTCTTGCGGCCAGGGTGGGATAGCAAGGGACCCCTCTATAGCAACAGGAGAAAGGCCCTGTTGATCCGGCCCTTAAATACTGTCATGCCTTCCCACCCATTTCGTGATGAAACCTGTGAAATGGATGCGGCACAGTGCTTCTAATTTGAGGGCCGGATCAATAGCGGCTTGTCACGATAAAGTGTCCCGCTCCGTGCAGTGCGATGCGTGCGCGTGCGCCATCTTCTTCAACCGTGAACGTGGCGGTCTTGCCATTGACGTTGATGATGGCGGCAGCGTGGGACAATGTTTCAAGCAGTTCCGCATCCACCCCAGCTGGAAGATCGATCTCGATGCGCGTCTGCGGCGCTTTGTGCATGGAGACGTGGATGAGGCCGTGCGGTGTGGGAACCGATCCTTCCATCCATTCAAGCCCGGCGAGGTCAGGGCGGATGACAGCTTTGCTGTAACCGGGCTCGATGGCACGCACGCCCAGCAACTCGTCCATCAGCCACGCGGTGGGGCCGCTCGACCAGCCGTGCGCAAGGCTCACAAAGTAGCCCGTGCGTCCATCGGCCACTAGCGCATGATGCGGATTGTCCTTGGGCCAATGCAGATCGTAGGCTTCCCACAGGCTGGTCGCGCCTTCGTCCATCATGCCGCCCCAGTAGGTGCGTATCCACGCAAGCGCTTCCGCGCGGCGGTTCATGCGCGCCATGGCTGTGAGCACATAGGCATTGAAGTAAGGGCTGATGGTCTGCGTTGTGCTGGCGTTGGCTTGGCTGAGCGAGTCATGCCAGATGGCAGGATACTCGTTCGCATTTGCAACGCCCGCCAACACCGCCATGGCATTGAGCTGCCAGCGCTCGCCGTAGGAGCCTTGCGCGTTGGCAAACTCGTGATGGAGTTTCTCGCTGAGCGTTGTAGCGCGCGTGTTGTAGCGCGCCGCATTTGCATTGTCACCCATCTGTTCCAGCAGCCACGCCCCTTCGCGATAGCCGCGCGCGAATTCCAACTCTGTGCCCTCGGCAGCTTCCGGAGTGAAGGCGTAGAGACCCGATGACCAATCGACAAACAACCAGTGATGTCCCTTGTTCAGAAATTTTCCCTGCTCATCAAACTCTTCATCTATTCGTGCAAGCAGAGCGAGCAGCGTGCCGTGTCTGTTGGCGATAAGCTCATGATCGCCCGAACGCCGGTAGAGATCGGCCAGCGTGGTGATCCAGAGGGCAGTGTAGCTAGGGATGCCGTTGACGTGCTGGCCTGCGGGTGGAATCAAGCGAGTGAGCGTCTGGTCAAGTAGAGAGCTGTCGGCAAAGACGCTGGCGATGGTGGGGCCTGCCACATCGAGGTCGCCGGCCCACCAGCCTCGGTCGCGCTTGGCCGCGTCCCAGACACCGTCCTGCATACAGAGGTGCGCAGTGTACGCGCCTGCTTCCCAGATGCGATTGAGCTGCGGATCGGAAGAACGAAAGCTGCCTTTGTAGGTGACCGGATAGGCGATGCCTTCAGCTTGGATGTAGCGGAGAGAGGCATAGGTCTCGCCATTGACGAAACGAAGAAACACATAACGAAAGCCGCTCTTCGGACCGCGCGCCACTCCGTGAGGTGGGACGCGTATCTCGAATCGGCCCAGATAATGCTGGCTTCTGAGAGCTTCGCCCTCCGACTCTCCATAACTCGCAAGAAACTTCACATCGTTGTTGGCGGCGGATTCAATGATCAAGCGACCTGCAATTTCGCGGCCGAAATCGACGAGAACCAACGATGCATCGCTGCGTTCTTCCGGAATGCCGTGCAGTGGATGAGTGATGGCGACAGGGGCGACAGTGTAGGTGCGCAGGCTTGGCGACATGCCCATGTAACCGGGCCAGTCGTAGAGGCCGGCGTCGAGGTTCCACTGGAAGAACTCCGCGCGGTTCTCGATGGGTCCGAGCGACTGCACACGCGGCCATGCGGCATCGTCGAAGGCGGGTGTCTGCCAACCTTCCGAGAATGTGGTCGAGCTGCGCCACGCACCATTCGAGAGAACGAGTGCAGGCGCATCCAAACCATGCGCGGCAGGGGCAATCTTTACGGCGAGCGTTTCGCCGAAGGAGAGCTGCTGAATGACAAGGGAATCGCTGGCGGCGACAATGCCACGTCCACGCACCGCTTCAACGGCAATTGCATTGAGCCCTGGATGCAGGGCGGCTTGCACAGACGCAGAGAAGACGTGCGAGGGAAGGGGTGAGGTGGCATCGGCTGTGGCGTCGAGGACGAGCGCGCCGTTCATCCACACCTTGGCCGCGCGTGGACCGGCGACGTAGACCGTCGCATTCGACTGTGGCTGCTTCAGCTCGAATGTAGTGCGGAAGTAGTGGGGTTCGATCTTCTTGTCGAGGGTGCGATAGTTGAATTTGGCATGATCGGTGCGCAAGGCCGCGGCATCGTTCGCTGTCCAAATGTACTCTTCGGGCAGCGGTGTGTGCGCGGGCTTGACGAGTGCGGAGGGGTTCCATGCCGGATCTAGGTGTTGGGCGTTTGCGAAGGTAGAGGTGGCATAAGCAACGATGCAGACGGCAATCGCCGTACGGAGGAGCGAAGGCATACGAAAGTTCCCATGCACTGTCCCTACAGGACTCCGATGCATTCCGATTTGCGTGGATTCCCCACGCCGAGGCGTGGGGCTAACCTGCGTTGCGCCTACGGCGCGAGCTATTGTGCCGCCAATGCGTCGCCACATATGTTCTTCTTCACCTTGATGCGGAATGTGTACGCCGGTTCGTCCGGCTTTTGGGCAGGCAGTTGAATGTGAAGGCCGTCTTCAGTCTGGTGGAAAGCGATTTCTTCTTTGCTCCCGAGCAACTCCACTGAGCAGACCGGACCGGCGAGATAGGGCGTGTCTTTCCAGAGCGTATGCAGGCGCAGGTCTCCACCTGACGGCCAGCCGAGGGCGATGGCGTAGAGCGAGTGGCCGTGCGTTGTGTAGCGCAGATCGTCGGGCGTGAACTTCTGCCGATCGGTGTTCATTGCCTGGCTCTCGACCTTGGTTGGCCCTTCACCGAAGACCAGCCAGGGGCGCGTGCCGTAGATGGCTTCGCCATTGGTCTTGAGCCACGCGCCCATCTGCAGCAGAAGGTTGCGCGCCTCGTCGGGAATGGTTCCGTCGGCCTTCGGACCTACGTTCAGCAGCAGGTTGCCGTTCTTGCTGACCACGTCAGCCAATTCGTCGATGAGCGATTGCGCATCGCGATATTCGTCGTTCTTCGCGTAGCCCCATGAGTGAATGCTGACCGATGTGTCGGTCTGCCAGGGCAGAAGGCGAAGGGTATCGAGTTTGCCGCGTTCAATGTCGAGCACAGCCGCGTTGGCAGGAAAGTCTTCCTGCTTGTAGGTGAGCACCACGTCCTGATTGCGCGCCTCCGCCTTGTTGTAGTAGTAGGCGGTGAACTGCTTCAGATAAGGCTGAAATGCGGGTTGGCCGATCCACCAGTCGAAGTACATGAAGTCGGGATGATATTTGTCGACAAGCTCGGAGCTGCGCGCGAGCCAGTCGTCGAGGAAGGCGCGGTTCGGCGCGAGCCAGCGCTCCAGATGCGCGGGATTCGGCTCTTTGATGTCGTCGTCGCCAGCCAGAGCCATGGGACGCGCAGGGCCGTAGAGGCCAGCGTAGCGCGGGTCGCGCACATCGGAGTCGAACTTCATTCCGCCGTCGTACCACCAGTAATGCTCAGCGCGGTGCGAGGAGACGCCGAAGCGCAGGCCACGCTTGCGTGTGGCTACGGCAAGCTCGCCAACAATGTCGCGCTTGGGGCCCATCTTGGCCGCGGTCCAGTTGCTCATTGCCGAGTCATACATGGCAAAGCCGTCGCAGTGTTCGGCTACAGGAACTACGTAGCGCGCGCCGGATTGCGCGAAGAGATCGATCCACGCATCGGGATCGAAGTGCTCTGCCTTGAACTGCGGAATGAAATCCTTGTAGCCGAACTTCGATTGTGGGCCGTAGGTTTCCACGTGATGCTTGAAGGCTGCGTTGCCCTCGACATACATGTTGCGCGGATACCACTCGTTGCCGAAGGCCGGCACAGAATAGACGCCCCAATGCAGAAAGATGCCGAACTTGGCGTCGCGAAACCAGTCGGGCACGCGATAAGCGCCGAGCGAAGTCCAGTCGGGTGCGAAGGGGCCGCTGTGCGCGCCCGCGCGAACGCGCTCGATCTGGCGCTCGACGGCAGGCGGGTTCTGCTGCACGCTCGACAGAGAAGCGGATGCGAGAGCGGCGACGGCAACAGCAACAAGGCCGGATCGAAACAGCGCGGACTTGCTCATGAGCGTTCGCTTTCGGTGAACTCGCGCGAGCGGGCCACAGAGATGCCGCGCACTTCATGCGGCCACTTGTGCGAGACGGCGCAATAGAAGTGGTAGAGCGCGTGGTCGTGGTAAATGACGGAGGTCTTGTGGGCGAAGGTTTCGTCGACCGTGCCCGGTGCACCGACGTCGATCATCACCTCGTCTACCTTGGTGAAGTGGTACGGATCGCGGCCGAGAGCGAGCAACTCGCGTGCCTTGCCCTCGCGGCCGAAGCCGAAGTAGTACATGCCCCACAGATGCTTGTTGCGCACCACGAAGGGATTGCTGGCAAAGCGCGCATCGCGCGAGTCGGCGCTGCCGTTGGTCAGGATGGGATTGCCCTGGTAGCGCTTCCACGTCTTCAGGTCGCGCGAGGTGGCCACGCCACTCTGCTCGTGCCATCCGCCGCCTTCAGACTTCGGCAAACGATCAGTCTTGGCGTTGTAGAACAGATAGAACGTACCGTCCTGCTCGATGAGGTTGGGCCGGTAGAGGCCGCCGTGCTCCCATGGCGCGCCGTCGGCAGGGAAGAGGATCGGGTCGGTCAGCTCCCAGTGCAGCAGATCGTCGCTCCAGGCCAGGCCCATGACCGCCGCGCCGTCTTCGTAGCCCGCGTTGGGATAGGCGTTCCACGCGCCCAGGTAGCGGCCGTGCACCTTCTTCAATCGCCCCGCGGAGGTGAGGCCGTTCTCGCGCACAATGCAGGCCAGCGCGAGGTTGAATTTGGTGTACTTCGAATTAGGATCGCGCGGAGCAACGCAGCCGATGCGCTCCCAGTGGAGCAGATCGTGCGAGCGCGCCAGACCTGTTTGATAGCCGGTGCCGTCGAAGCCAATGTAGAGCATCTGGAACTGGCCGTCGTGATAGAAGACGAAGGGATCGTCAACGGACTTCTCATCGAATGCGCCTGGAGTTCCGGAAGCTGTGAGAACGAGGTTGCCGTACTTGTAAGGCGTGCGGAAGGGCGCGATCTCCGCGTCGGTGAATCCTTGGGTCTGCGCACTGAGAGCGCTCGCAAATGGCATGGCCGCCATCGTCATGCCGAGTCCCTGGGCAAACGCGCGCCGTGTCAAAATCTTGTTCCCCGTTGCCGTGTTCATCGTGGTCTTGTTCGCCTTGATTTTGTTCATCGTGCAGGCTCCTTGCCTGTGGTCGCGGGAAGCGCGCCCGTGGCGAGCACGGCCACATCTTCGGGCGCGAGAGTTACCGCTGTGATGGAGGGCTGGCCGTTCTCGAATAGGTTGCGCATCGGGGTTGGCAGCGAGATGGTCTCTGTTGGCGGGGCTTGCGCGCCGTGACGGATGAGCACATAGATGGTGCGGCCATTGCCGGTTCTGCGGCAGAGTTCGACATCGGCCGGGAGTGGACCGAACTCGGGCTCGACACTGGCATCCGCAGTGGCGCGCTCGATGACGCGGCGCATCAGATCCGCATCGAGCACTGCGCCGAGATAGGCGATGCTGCCTTTGCCTAATGGACGCGCGATCATCGCGGGTTGTTCATCGAGCCATCCGTTTGCCTTGCCGTACCGCAGCAGAACCTCGGTTGCGGCGTCGCGCGCGGAGAGCTGCTCAGCCCAGAGCGAGGCCGATCCAGCGCCACCTTTTCCGCTGACCGGAATTGCCGACTCCAGAGCGTAGTATTGCTCCACGCGGCCGCCAAGAGCATCGGTGAGAGGGCCAGGCTGGCGCTCGGGATTGAGCGAATTGAATTCGTCCTTCATGCCGGAACGCGGACCGAGAACCAGATGACCACCCTGCTTGACGTATGCAAGCAGATGATCGGCGAGTTCCTTTGAAATCACATTCAGGCTGGGCGCGAAGACGATCTTGTAGGCATCGAGCGGAGCGCTTGCGTCAACCACGTCAACGGTGAGGCGCTGGTGACGTAGCGGACGATAGTAGCCGAGCAGCACATCGAGCTGATCGTAGTTGCGATTGTGAGGCTGAAAATCAATGGCCCAGCGGCTATCGTAGCTGTGCAGCAAGGCCACTTGCGCTGTGGGCGCAGTGCCGGTCAAAGCGCTGGCGGCCAGATCGAATTCGCGGCCTTCCTGCCGCACCTCGCTGTAGATGGGCAGCGGCTTGCCGTCAGCGCCCACCAGTGCGCCGTGATACTGCTCCTGGCCGTTGAGCGCATCGCGCCACTGCCAGTAGAGCACCGCGTCTGCGCCGTGACCGATGGCCTGCCATGCGACGGCGCGCGTCTCGCCGCGATCAAGCGTGTTGTTGACCGGCGCCCAGTTCACAGTGCCCGGCTGCGTCTCCATCACCCAGAAGTTCTGGCGCTTCCAGCCGCGCACAAAGTCGTGCATAAAGCCGTTGCGCGATGCGTTCAGGTGGCCCTGCCCAACGTAGTCGTCCCACGAGGCGAGGTCGAGGTCGCGATTGATGAGCACGTGATCGAAGTTGTCGCTCCAGCCCAGGCCGCCAAGGTTGGTGGTGATGAACTGATGCGCACCGGCGTATTTGCGGATGGCGTCGATCTGCACCTTTTGGAAGCTGCGCCAAGTGTCGCCGACAAAGTGTTTGTGCTCGAGCATCAGGCCAGGATTGCCGCCCGCGTTGGGCAGCGGAATCTCGTCCCAACGGTCGTAGGTCTGGCTCCAGTAGGCGGTGGCCCAGGCCTGGTTGAGCGCGTCGAGCGTGCCGTAGCGCTTTGCCAGCCAAGTCTGAAACGCCCGACGAGTCTCCGCATCGAAGGACTCATCGGTATATTCGTTGCCGATCTGCCAGCCGATTACGTTGGGGTCGTGGCCGTAGCGCCGCGCCATCTCCGTAGCAATCCCGGCGCAGAAGACGCGGTAGCGCGGGTTGGCGTAGTTGAACTGGCGACGGCCTCCGTGTTCCGCAACTCGGCCTGTAGCGTCGGTGCGCAGGGTCTCAGGATAAGCGCGAGTGAGCCAGGCTGGCGGAGCATCGGTGGGGGTGCCGAGCACGACCGCGATGTGATGCTTTTCCGCCAGGCGAATGGCGCGGTCCAGCCAGCCGAACTGGTAGCGGCCCTCGGAGGGCTCCATGGTGCTCCAGGCGAACTCGCCGATGCGCACCACGTGCAGATGCGCTGCTTCCATCAGGCTCAGATCGGCCTCCCAGCGCGCCTCCGGCCACTGCTCCGGATACCAGGCCGAGCCCAGAAGCAGTGCTGGCGCAGGTTCTGCCACCGCGAGTTGTGAGGCGCAGGCAGCCGCAAGAATCAGCACCCCCAACCACAGCGCACCGACACGGGGGATGCGAGGCACAAGGCCGCGGATACGATGGCAAAAGACGAAGGTGGAGAATTTTCTCATCTCGCAGCCACTTTTATCACAACCAGCCCCGCTTTGCTGCCAATAGATTGGAGTGAATCGCCGGTTCCGAGGGTTAGCCTTCAAAAGGCTCGACCCCATCGGCACACACGCATTTTCGCGGAGCTCTGCCGCCCTTAGCTGGGCAGAAGTCTGTTCCGGAAAGCGGAATAAAGATTCGAGTGCACATGTACGCTTTGCCGCTCTGCCAGCGATCCTCTATTGTGGATGAGCTGTTAGCAACCGGCTTGCTTTTTTATGTTCGTTCGTCCTGATTCGATGGCTGGACTTCCCGGTGTGCGGAAAGGTAATTGACTTTGTCTTCTACTACGGCTCCTACCCTTGCGCTCATCCACACCAGCCCCACGCTCACGCCGCTGTTCACCGCTCTTTGCCGCGAACACATTCCCGAGGCAAGTATCTTTCACATGGTTGACGAGAGCCTGATCCAGGATACGATTCGCGCCGGTCAACTGCGCAAGATCACGATACGGCGCGTGGTGGAGATGGTCGGCTCCGCAGTGGACGCAGGCGCAGATGCGGTGCTGGTGACCTGCTCATCGATTGGTCCGGCTGTTACGCTGGCGCAGCAGTTGTTCGATGTGCCGGTGTTGCGCATCGACGAAGCCATGGCCGAGGAAGCCGTGCGCAAGGCGAACATCGTGGGCGTGCTGGCCACGCTGCGCACCACGCTTGAGCCCACGCTGGCGCTGCTGCGCACCAAAGCCGCGGATGCGGGGCGCGAGGTGAAGTTGATAGAGTGCTTGTGTGAGGATGCTTTTCCGGCCGTGATGGCGGGCGACACCGAAACGCACGACAGGCTTCTGCGCGAGGCTTTGCTGGAAGACCTGAAGGACGTGGATGCGATCGTTCTGGCGCAAGCCTCGATGGCGCGGGTGGTGGCGTCATTGCCGGAGGGTGCGCTGAAGGCTCCAGTGCTCTCAAGTCCCGAGCTGGCCGTGCGGCGCGCCCGGCAACTTCTGATGCAATAATCGTTTCCGCGAGAGGACACTGGTATTGAAGCAACGCCATCTAGTGCTGGGCATGCTGGGCGCCCTCTCCGCTCTCACGTTTCTCGATCGCATGGCCATTGCCGTGGCTGGGCCGCGTATTCAAGCGGACCTGCACATTGAGCCTCATTACTGGGGCTGGGTGTTGAGCGCCTATGTCTTCGCCAACGGTGTCTTCGAGGTTCCGTTTGGCGTGCTGGGAGACCAGCGCGGCCAACGCACCATTCTGCCGCGTATCGTGGCCTGGTGGTCAAGCTTCAATCTGCTCACGGCGTGGTGCCGCTCCTTCTGGCAGTTGTGCGCGGCGCGTTTCTTTTTTGGACTGGGCGCGGCAGGAGCGTATCCCAACTGCGCTGGCGTCATTGCGCGCTGGTTCCCGGCCAGCGAGCGGGCGCGAAGCCAGGGCGTGGTGTGGGCTGCCAGCCGCCTTGGCGGCGCCATGGCCCCGCTGCTCATCATTCCCTTGCAACAATCCTTCGGTTGGAGGCCTGTGTTTGCCTCGCTGGGCGTGGTGGGCTTCTGCTGGGCCTTCGCGTTTCGCTTGTGGTATCGAGACCGGCCGGAAGAATCGCGCGGCATAACGCCGGCCGAAGTTGCCGAGATCGGCGCGGCCGGGCCGGCGCATGAGCATGGCGCAATTCCATGGCGCGCGATGGCGCGTTGCCGATCGCTGTGGCTCATCGTGGTTGCCTACGGTTGCTACGCGTGCGGAAGCTGGTTCTATTTTTCGTGGTTTCCCACGTGGCTGGTGCACAGCGCGAATCTCAGCATGAACGGCGTGCTGGTGGCCTCGTTGCCGTTCCTGGTGGGATTGGGCAGCAATCTGGTGGGTGGCGTGTTGGGCGATGGGCTCTCGGAGCGATGGGGCGCGCGCATGGCGTTGCGTGCCATTCCCGCCGTGTGCCTGCTGCTTACGGCCTGCGTGCTTGCGGCCATGGCGGTCTTTCACGGCAAGGTTGCAGTGGTCGCGCTCAGCTGCCTTGGCTTTGGGCTGATGGATTTGATGCTGCCCTCGGCGTGGGCGCAGTGTGTTGCCATTGGTGGAAGGTTCAGCGGCACGGCCACGGGAATGATGAACACAGCGGGCCAGGCAGGCGGCTTTGTTTGCACCGTCTTGTTTGGCTACATCGTTCATGCGACAGGCAGCTACAATCTGCCGCTGTGGTTCATTGCTGGCATGGTGCTGTTGAGCGCTGGAATCTTTGCCAGCATCGATGGCAGCCGAGGGCTGAGCACGGAAGAATCGCAATAGAGAACTGCATCAAGTCACGAAATGGCATGACAGACTGCAGAAAAACTTAAATTCAGGCATCTTCAAATTCAAGCATGTTTTGAAAGGGCACGACTTTAGTCGCTGTGTGTAAATAAGTGCTTCAACTGTTTGGCCCTGAATTGTCTCAGGTCCCGGAGGGACAGTCCGAAAATAGCCCAGGGTGGAGCGCAGCGAAACCCTGGGACTCAAGCAGGATCACGGCTTCGCGCCCCGGAGGGGCGCTGCGAAACCAATTCGCGAATCCTCAAATGGATTCACTCAATTGCCTTGCCGACACGATCAACTGAAGCTGCTATTTATGCACAGCGCCTTAGTCGTGCCGATGAGCCGCATGGAATCAATAGGGCTTTAGCCCCCGAAGGATGCTTTTCGGGTTCTGCGAGGTCAAACATAGCCGTTTCCGCAGCCTGCTAATCCACCTTCAATATGTCCGCAGCAGATCGCCCATCGCGTACGTGGGCGAAGAAGTCTTCGGGGCCGATCTGTCCGCCTTTGAGCACAAGCTCCAATCCATCGAGCGGCGAACCAAGTGCGTGGCCCTTGCAGAGCGGCGCGCCTGCAGTGAGTGGCGCTACGAAGGTGAGCGCCCTCAAGCCAAGCTGTTTGACGGCGTGCGTTGAGGTGTCGCCGCCGGCAATCATCACGCGGCGAATTCCGGTTGCAAGCAGCAGTTGACGCAGTTGCTCGCCGAGCGCCACGCCGAACGCATCGCCATAATCGACAGTTGCCTTCTGCGGGCCAAGCGCGGTGTAGAGCACAACGCTTTGCCCGTTGGCGAGAGCCTGCTCGACATTGTGCCGCAGTTTCTCCCAACTTGAACCGGGCTCAAGATGCCAGGCGGCAAATCCCTGCTGCTTTGCCTTCCGGATTTGCCGCGCAGTGACCGGCGAACAGCTTCCGCTCAGCACAAGCAATCGGTCGACCGGCTCTGGCGGCGCGAGCGCAGTAGGCGTGCCGATGAGCCCCACGCTGCGCCAGTACTGCAGCAAGCCGTACGTGAGCCCGGAGCTGCCGACGGCAAACAGCGGCCTGCTGCGCGACATCTCGCACAGCAAGCGGCCGCTCTCGGTGAGTGTGGCCTCATCCACGCCGTCGAAGACGATGGCTCCCGCGCCATCGGCAATCTCTTCGCGCAGACGGCGCGCGGCAGTTCCGCTCTGGAATGCAGCTAGATCCACAAGGCCGATGCGCAGCGAGGTTTGCAGGCTCAAGTGCTGGCGCAGATCGGCCTCGCTCATGGGTGTGACCGGATGATTGCGCATGTTGGGATGACGATCTATGCGGTACACCCGATCGCGATCGACAGCGAAGAGATTGCCGAAGCAGACCCAGCGGCCCAGATGCGGCGCACCCACAATGATGGGAGCCGTTTTGCTGTCGAAGGCTTTGAGGCCGAGTTCGATGGCGCGCCCGATGTTGCCCACTTCAGGTGCGCTGTCAAAGGTGGAGCAGACCTTGTAGTGGTTGATGGCCGCGCCGAAGCTGCGCATGAGATGGAAGACGGCGGGCAGATTGGCGTCCATCCACGCGGGACTCTGGCTGCGGCTCTCGCCGGCGATGCCGATGGCGCGGCAATGCGCGAAGGCAGCTAGGTCAGCCTCCTCGGGCAGCTCTGTGAACAGCACTGCGGAGACGCCTTCAAGCGCAAGACGTTCGAGCACATCGGTCGAGCCGGTGAAGTCGTCGCCGTAGTAGGCGTAGAGCGGCTTGGTGCGTGCTGGCTCGGTCACGCTGAGAATTTCTCCAGCGACAGGCGCAGTTCCTCGCGCGACGTTGCATAGCTAGCCAGCGGAATTCCCGCTGCCGCCGCCTCCCATGCCTGGTGCAGGCTGCGCACGCCGGCGGCCGGGCCTTGCGGATGCGCCAGAATGCCGCCGCCGCAGGCGTAGAGCAGATCGTTCGAGCCGAGTGCGCGATAGGTGTCCGGAGCCTGCCGCGCCGATTGACCGGAAGAGAAGACGGGCAGAATGGTGCAGGGTGCTTGAGGTGCATCGAACATGGGCGTAAGGCACTCGCGCGCCGAGGCGACGACCGACTCGTCCGGTTCGCAGAACTTGTTGCGCAATCCGTTCACGTGTACCTGATCGATGCCCGCCAACCGCCAGAGCTTCTGGAAGGCGATGAAGCTCATGCCCGTTGCGTGCGAGCGGCTGTACATGCCCCATCCGTTGCGATGGCCGTGAATGGCCAGTTGCGCGTGGCGGCGCAGCACCACCATGGCGGGTAGCCCGATGCTGTTGAGGCTGGCCATCACGCAGGTTCCACCGAGCGAGGCGACAAGGTCGTGGCGGCTGAGCATCTGGTCGATCTCGCCAGTGATGTTGGCCGCGTACATCACGCGCTTGCCGGTCTTCTGTGCGAACTCTTCGAGCGTAGCGAGCACGGCAGTGATGCGCTCTTTGAAAGGGCAGTGCGGCCCATCGGCCTGCAACTCGTCGTCCTTGATGAAGTCGATGCCGGCCTCAGCCAACATGCGCGTCTGCGCCGCCGTCTGCGCAGGCGTCATGCCGACGCTGGGTTTGATGATGGTGCCGATCAACGGCCGGCCGTAAACGCCGGTGAGCTTGCGCGTGCCTTCGACGCCGAACTGCGGACCTTGATAGACGCCGAGGAACGCGGGCGGCAGCTTCAGGTCAATGAGCTTGAGCCCGGAGAACGGCTTTAGCTCAAACAAATTGCCAGCCACAGTCGCCAACAGGTTGGGCAGCGATGGGCCCATGTTCTCGATGGGCCAGGAGAGCGTGACCTCGGCCGTGCGTCGCACCACGGGGCCGGTGTGGCCTTTGGGCAGGCCGGAGCCGGAGAGCGAAGGCGCGTCTACCGTGCCCAGCTCATCAATGCGTTCCACACGCGCGGCGTACAGCTCGCGCAGCTCCGCGGTTTCGCCGGGAACGCGCACGAAGGTTCCAGTGGACTGCTCGCCGGCCATTGTCTCTGCAGCGTCCGCCAGCGGATAGGCGGTCTCAATCCAGTAACGAGCTTCGATGCGCTCGCCTGAGGTCTTCGGTGTTTCCCGGTTCATGCTCATTGCCTTGTTCTGCCTTTTCGTTCAGCCTTTTCAAAGTAGGTTGTATAACTCTCGTTCTGCACGGAGTAGAACGGCACATGCACGCGCGTGGTGGCGCGCTCCACAAACACGCCCCGCATTCCATCGACGGCGTGCAGTGCATCGAGGCTCGCCAGCTTTGCGTCGCCCGCGCGCGGATTCAACTCGACATAGAGCAGAGGGCCGCGCAGAATGGCCGCGGTGCCCGGATGCAGATCGTCGATGGCCTCGGTGCGGAAGCCTTGCGGCAGCTCGAGCCGCACCGTGTCGCCGTTGCTCCACACACGCCGCAGATGCGCGAAGCCTGTGCGGATTTCAGCGTGCGCGGGCTTGCCGTTGATTGTGATGGTGTGCCGGCCTTCAACCCACGCGGGAATGCGCAGGCGCAGGGTGAACTCTGTTGGCGCGCCGCACTCCAGGCGCAGCGTGACCGATTCGCCCAGCGGATATTCGGTCTGCTGCGTGAGCGCGATCTTCGCGCCCGCCTGAGTCCAACGCACTGCCGATGACGCATAGAACGCGACTGCAACGCCGTCCGGCGCCAGGAAGTAGAGATCCTTCACGTAGTCGGCAACGCCTTCCACCAGCGTACCTGAGCAGCAGGGCCACTTCTTCTGGTAGTAGACCTTGCGCGCGCGGTTGCCGTAGGTGGAGTAGTACGGGTAGTCGCCGTCGCTGTCAGGATCTTTGACCGCGAGCAGCGCGTTGAAGAGGACACGTTCCATGCCGTCTGCGTAGCGGCCGTCGCCGGTGGCGCACAGCAGATAGCGCGCCAGCTTGATGGCCGCATAGCTGCCGCAGGGCGTCTCGAAGTGATCGTCGGTGGTGTGCAGGCTTTGGTAGAGCTGGCCCTTGTGCGGCTCAATGAAGGTCTCATTCGGACCCCAGCCGCCAGAGGCGTATTGCTGCGTGGTTTCGAGCAGATTCCATGCCGTCAGCATGGCGCGCAGATATTTGTCATCGCCCAGCACAAGCTGCGCCTTGCCGGCGGAGCTGAGCGCGATGGCATGGCTGTAAGCGTGGCGGCCGGGCAGCACATCTTCACCGCGCGCCAGCGGATCGAAGAACTCGCGGTCAAGCATGTAGGCCACGGCGCGATCGTGGAAGATGCGCTCGCCGGTGAGTTCGTGCGCGGAGAACAGCGTCTCCGGCATGATGTACGTCTCGTCGTAGGGCGGATCTTTCTTGCCCACGCGGTCGCGGCCCTGCTCGGGAATGTAAGGCAATGCACCGCGAAAGACGCGCGGCAACAGCGCGCGCGCCTGCTCGACGCCTGCCAAACGATAGGCATCAATGAGGCCGGCAAGATGTTTGTCGGCGATGTAGCAGGGCCAAAGTTTTTCGGCATTCGGCCCGGCAAAGATTTGATCGTTGCTGCCAAGCGTGGCCGCAAAACCATCCACGAGCTCGGCCACTTTCTGCTGGCAGGCGGCGTCGCCAGTGGTGCGGCCAATGCGCGCCAGGCCAGAGATGTACTGGCCCAGCGTGTGCCCCGGCACAAAGCCGTCGCCGTCGTACCAGCCGCCCATATCCGCGCCTGGAGCGGGTAAACCGGCGCGCTGGCGATAGACCTTGAGCAAGCGATCGTTGTCGAGCGCGAGGTAAGTGGCGTGGACGCGGTTGTACTGCTGCTGCAACGGTCCGCCGGTCAGCTGCACGGCATCGTAGTCGAACTCGCGCAGCGCTGTGGGCTGGCCGGCGAGGCTGCTGGCGGTCTCGGTCCAGGCCAAGCGCGACGATACAGTTGCTGCCGCTACTGTTGCCATGAAGCTTCGACGTGAGAACTGGTTTTTCATGCGTGTAAATCCACTCTTCTGCAGGTTACCGGTGAACGCGTCATTTTGGTGAAGTGTAAATGTTGGCTGGCCGCGATTTCCGAGGTGCGGAATCTGCTAATCGGCTACCAGCGCCTGCCGTGCGCTGGCTCGGGACGGCGCGGCGATGGTCTCCTTGTCGAGTGGGTAGATCAGATCGACGTTGCGCGGAGTGAGCAGCTGATGCTTGACGAAGTTGGTGGCTGGCGTTGGCTTCTGGCGCAGAATATTGACGGCCAGCGGAATCAGCTCTTCGCCGTAGCGCTCAGGAAAATACGCAACAGACCCGATGAGCCGCGTTCCGGGCCGGCGCAGTTCGGCGCGTGCCTCGCGCAGCGCGTTCTGGCCCATCACCGCGCATTGCTGCAACGCACCGGCCTCTTCAAATGCGCGGAGCGCGGCCAGTGCGCAGATGTCGTTCACCGTTCCGATAAGCGTACGCATGGTTCCGCGGCGGCGCAGGAATTTGCGCACCACGTCGAGCACCTGGTCAAAGGTGCCGCGGCCATTCAAGCGCACCAGAGGCGTGTCGAGAACCTTGGGCAGCTCGGAGCGCAGGCCGTCAACAAAGCCGGTGAGCCGCAACTCAAGCAGCGAACCGGCGATGGGCAACTCCATCAGCAGCACCTGATCCACCTGGCCATTCCAATTTTCGCGAGCCCAGCGGCCCAGTGCTTTGCCGCCGATCAGGCCGGCCTTGTAGTTGTCGGCTCCAAAGTAAGTTGCGCCCGGATGCGGCACCTCAATGGCGATGACTGGCGTGTTGGCGGCAAGAAACTTTGAGGCGATCACCGAAGCCACGCTCTCGTAGGTCTGGAACTCAAGCACCAGGTCAACGCGCTCGCGAATGAGCAGATCTGCATTGCGCAATGCTTCGCGAGCGCTATAGCGATTGCTCAACGTGATCAAGTGAATGTGCTCGCGCGCGGCCGCGGCTTCAACACTGCGCGTTACTTCGCGCGCGAATTCGGTATCACCCTGCGAAGCAAAGCCGATGCGGAATGGGCCAGTGCTGATGGGACCAAAGCAGTTGCGATAGAGTCCGGTGCCGGTGCGTTCAATCAGGCCGCCGTGCACCAGCGTCCGCAGCAGGCGGAAGGTGGTGGTCTTGGGCAGACTGGTGCGGTCCATCACGTCGGCCAGCGTGAGGTCCTCGCCCAGGTGGCGGAAGGCTTTCAACACTTCACAGGCGCGCAGCACGGTCAGTGACTCGTTGCGGTCGCCGTTGCGTCCGGCTTCTATGGGGGCTTCTAACTCGCCCATGATCGCGTCTTCCATGGCTTTGTCTCTTTCGTGGATGATTGTTTCCGCTTCCGCTCTTTGCATGTTGGTGTACGCCGTGTTCCTGACGCTGCAGGATCATTGGTGTTGGACGTTTGCGATCTGTGGTGGCGCTGCGCTGGGAGCCACGATACGATAGTGGCCGGAGCCGAGCAGCAGTGTGAGCGCGTCGTTGGTGCTGGTGATGCTCTGAACGCCTGGCACACGGGCGGGTTGAAGACCGCTGACGGTGATGCGCGCGGTGTCTGCACTCTCAATGCGCACCGTTGCCGTGGCGTTGACTGGAATGGTGATGTCGTAGCTGGTGACGCCGGCGTGGTGGCTCCAGTTGCTTTGAATCTCTCCCCATGCCGACTGGTAGGTGCACTGGACGGAGCCAATGGCGGCCAGTGTCTTTGGCGCGATGAGCAGCCGCTGGCCGGGTGCGGCTGCAAGGTCAACGTTGATGCCGGCGAGCCCGCGATAGAACCACTCTTCGGCATGGCCCAGCATGAAGTGGTCCTGCGAACTGGCGGGGTTTGCATCCCATGCCTCGGTGAGCGCGGTTGCGCCCTGCGCCAGTTGGTAGCCGTAGCTGGGCGCGTCTGTCCGCTGGAGCATCTGGTAGAGCACATCGGAGCGACCCGCATCGAGCAGCGCATCCACCAGGTAGTGATAGCCGATGTCGCCCGCAGTCACGTGATCGTTGTGGGCATGAATATCTGCGACCAGCGTTTCAAGCACGGCGTCCCGATCCGGTTCGGGCGCTAGTCCAACTACCAGCGGCATGGCCTGCGCCGTCTGGCTGCCTTTGTCGTAGCGATGATGTGCGGCGTCAAAGAACTTCGCGTTGAATGTCGTGCGCACGTTGTCTGCAACGTTTGAGTACTGTTGACTGGCATCGTTGTCGCCAGCCAGAGCCAGGACTTGCGCCAGCACGCGCAGGTCCTGATAGTAGATGGCGGTTGCAGTAACGCCGGCCGTGGTGAGCTTGGACATGCCGGGATTGCCGGGGCCGATGTCGTACCAGTCGCCGAGTCCGTAGTCGACGATGCCGTCATGCGCGCGCGTGCCCAGGTAGTCAACGTACCGCCGCATCACGTCGCGTTGCGCCAGCAGAGCGGCCAGGTTGCCGTTGCGCTGGTACACGTACCAGGGCGCCAGCACGGCCACGCTGCCCCACTCCGGCGAATCGTCGAACGGACCCCACTTGTTGCCGAAGAGCACATACTGCGGAGCGATCTCCGGCAGTCTGCCAGAACTTGGTCCGGAGGTCGTCTGCGCGTCTGCCAGGTTCTGTGCAAGCGCTGCATACATGCCGCTGAAGTTGAAGTCGTAAAGCATCGACGGGGCCAGCAGATGGTCCTGCTCAAGCCAGCCCAGCTTCTCTCGGTGCGGGCAATCGGTGAGCAGGCTTTCGGCATTGTTTTCGATGGCGCGCAGAATCAGCGTGTGGATGCGGTTGAGCAACTCGTCGGAAGACGCAAAGCTGCCTGCCACCGGCGAAGACGAGTGCACCGCCTGCCCTTCGACGCCGAGCAGATGTGCATTGCCCTCGATCTCCACCTGCAGATAGCGAAAGCCGTAGTAACTGAAGCGCGGATGCCAATGCTCAACGCCCGCGCCCTTCAGCGTGTATGCAAACCACTGCGGAGTGCCGGAGCTGCGCTGCGAAACGGTTCCATCCTTGTTGAGCAACTCACCGGGAATGAGCTTGACCACCGCGCCTGCTTCCCCGCGCACGGTGATGGCGGGCCATCCGGCAAAGTTCTGGCCAAGGTCGTAGACAACCGCACCCGGCTTTGGCTCGCTCTGATGCACCGGCGCATAGCTGTGCATGATGCGGATGGGCGGCGCAGCTTCAGGACGCAGCGTGCCGCCGGGGCCGGTCGTGACCACCACCGGCGTCCAATGCGCATCGTTGAATGCCGCGCGGTCCCAGCCGGGAAGCTCGCGGCGGGCGTCGTAGTCTTCGCCGCCATAAGTGGACGAGAAGACGATGGGGCCCGGCGCAGTCTTCCAATCGCTTCCAGTGGCAAGGTCGAAACTCTTGCCGTTGGCCAACTCTACGTGCAGTTGCGCAATGCACTGCGGTGGGCCAAAGCTGCCGGTGAACTTGGTGTAGCGGCCCTGCGTGTGGCGCACACGGTACATGCCGTTGCCCAGCAATACGCCGATGGCGTTGTCGCCGCTGTGTAACTGGCCGGTCACGTCATAGCTGTCGTAGAAGACGGTTTTGCGATAGTCGCTCCAGCCGGGCGCGAGTTCGCCGGAGCCCACTTCGTTCCCGTTCAGATGCACTTCGTACTGGCCGAGGCCGGAGATGTGCAACACGGCGGAGCGGACATCGGCCGGCAGATGGAAACCGGTGCGCAGCAGCGGCATGGGCAGCACGCCCGCTTCTGAGTCGGTGGCCTGGGCGGCGATCCACTGTGCATGCCACAGTGGCGCCTGTGTCCAGTGTGCCGGGCTGCTCCAGAGGCTCGGCTGGCCGTTCTCGTCCCACACGCGCACACGCCACCAATAGGTATGCGCTGGCTCAAGCGGCTGGCCGTTGTAGCTGGCGGCAGGAACAGCTTCGGCGCTGGCTGTGGTCTTGCCGCTGTTCCAGACCAAATTCCGGGTGGCGGCCAAATCCTGCGGGCGAGCCGCAACTTCCACCTGATACGCCGACTGCCTCACGCTGTGCAGCAGGACATTGGTGGCGCTGAGAGTCCACGACAGGCGAGGAGCCGGACCGGCAATTGCGAGCGGGTTTGCCTTGCCTTCAGTCTGGAGCGCAACGGGAGCGGCCAGATGCGAAGGCGCGGCCTGCTGCCCAGGCGCTCCAGTCGCTGCGGCCAGCAGGGCACAGCAGGCGACCGAGGCAGCAAGCAGCTTCAAGATTCGGAGGCGCGGCAATGAAGAAATAGAGCTCATGTTTCCTCGGTCATATAACAGCTTTGGCGGCTGTGGCAATGAAAACAGACGGCGCGCCGCAGTTTGGTTGATAGATCGGGGTTAGAGGCACTATGCGTGACCTGAAATTCCGCCGAGCGGAACTACGAAAAATAATGCGCCATGAACCGGGATGGATGCAAGTTCGATCCGCTCAGGGAAGAAATGGTCAAGAAAATCGCTGTAAAACAATGGTTTAAGTGTAAATCTATGTGATGGTGGGGTTTTGAATCTCAAAAATACTGTGTTTGAGGAAGGGGAATTCGCTCGGAATGGCCTCAAGAAATGTTCCGGTTATCGGATTCACGGTTCGGCGCTTAAAGTACCGGATGCGCAGACAATCTCTCCGGTTTGAGGCGCATTTGGCGCGCTTGCCTTGGGAACTGCGCGCTCACCGGGCTGCGGTACGCGACGGCCGACCGCCCTCCGCAAGCGCCGCTGCCGTTCGATTGTTCTCAAGCGCCGCTGCCGTTCGATTGTTCTGTTGATCCGGCTCTCAAATAGGAGTCCCGTGCCCCATCCATTTCGCGGGCTTCATCGCGAAATGGGTGGGAAGTCTACACACTATTTGAGAGCCGGATCAATAGTGTGCAGCAGAACCTCTGCACGCTGGCGATGGAAGAGCCTTAACAGGCTACGCTCGCCAGTGCAGGAACCTCAGCGCGCGCACCAGTCTGACGCCATGCGTGGCGGATTGCCTCTGGACCGTCGGCTGCGTCGAAGACGCTGACCACGCATGCGCCGCAGTGGTCGCAGAGTTCGCCCACACGGGGTGTAAGAGGTGCAGCCAGGCAGATGCCGCAGTAAGTGATGCCGGTGGCAGATGAGACCCAGCCGAGACGGGCCGCATGGCCGTCCTGACTGGTCACAATCGAATACAACGTAGACTCGCGCATAGTTGTCACAATTCTTCTTGAGGGAGTACAGCTCGAGATCGCCCGGCCATCCTAAACGACGTGCCGTTCAACGGATTCGTTCGCGACTCGGGCATGGCGAAGGTAAACATGCTTCAACCCTTGAAAGCTCGCTTGATCCGCGAGGGCTGGACCATCCGCTTTCAAATGATCCATGGTGAGAGTAATACTCCGTGCAGAGGAACTCAACCCTACGAAAGGCAATCTTTGATGAATCTTTCGTAATCTGTCGCGATGCCTTCCGAGATGATGCGTACAAGGAAGTTGCTCAAGTGCGGCGAGACTGGATTCTTCTGCGCAATGGTGATCGTTGCGCCTCGATCGCAGAGTTCTTCTACGAAGGTCGCGCGATCTTCGGCAGTGCTTTCAGAAGCGGCTCAGCGTGCGCTCTTGCCCGACAGTGTTGCCAGATTTGCAATGGCGGCTTCGAGCGTCTCCGGGCGCTTGCAGAAGGCAAAGCGTACCTGTTGCGCTCCGCGCGCGGGGTCGGAGTAGAAGCTGGAGCCGGGCACTGAGGCTACGCCAACCTTCTCCACCAGATGCGCGGCGAAGCTGTGATCGTTCTCAAAGCCGAAGGCGGAGATGCCGGTCATAATGTAGTAAGCGCCCCGGGGACGGAAGGCCTTGAAGCCCGCCGCGCGCAGAGCCTTCAGCAACACGGAGCGCTTGTGCGCGTAGCCCTCGGCGAGTTTGCTGTAGTAGGCATCGGGCAGAGCCAGCGCCGTGGCTCCGGCAGCTTGCAGTGGAGCGGCCGCGCCCACGGTCAGAAAGTCGTGCACCTTGCGGATGGCGGCGGTGATGGCGGGCGGCGCAATGGCCCAGCCCACGCGCCAGCCGGTGACGCTGTAGCTCTTCGACAGGCTGTTGATGGTGACGGTGCGTTCTCTCATGCCGTCGATGGTGACCGGCGCAATGTGTGCCGTGCCGTCGTAGAGAATGTGCTCGTAGATCTCGTCGCTGATGGCCAGTACATCGAACTCGACGCAAAGGTCGCGGATCAGTTCAAGCTCGGTGCGCGTGAAGACCTTGCCGGTTGGGTTGTGCGGCGTGTTGAGGATGATGGCGCGCGTCTTGGCGCTGAAGGCGGCGCGCAGCTCTGCCGGATCGAAGGTCCATTCCCCATCTTCATGCGCCGGCGGATGCAGCGTGACGTAGAGCGGAGTGGCGCCGGAGAGAATCGCGTCGGGGCCGTAGTTCTCGTAGAAGGGCTCGAAGACGATCACCTCTTCGCCGGGATCGACGAGCGCCAGCAGGGTGGCGATCATGGCCTCGGTCGAACCGCAGCAGACGGTGATCTCGCGCTCGGGATCGATCTCGAATCCCATTGTGCGCGCGAATTTAACGGCCAGCGCGCGGCGGAAGTTCTGCGCGCCCCAGGTGATGGCGTACTGGTTGATGTCGTCGGCGATGGCCTGCTGCGCGGCGGCCTTCAGCTCGTCGGGGGCGGGGAAGTCAGGGAAACCCTGAGCCAGATTCACGGCGCCATGCTGCAGGGCCTGGCGGGTCATGTCGCGAATCACCGATTCGGTAAAGCGGGCGGCTTTCTCACTGATGCGCAAGGTAAAGATCCTCGTCTGCGGAAGTGCGATCTGTTTCATTTTCCCATGCGCATTCCGAGCCTACCCGCAGCCTGCACCCGTTTGGCGATCTGGCAGGCAGTGACCGGATCGTCGCCTTATTGATCCGGCAAGAAAACAGTGACATCGCATTCCCACCCATTTCCGCAAAAAACGCGGAAATGGATGGGGCACCCTGACAGTATTTAATTGCCGAATCAATAGGAATTGACTGGCGAGAGCGCTCGGGACCGTCCTTCAATCGGTATTTTTCCGTTTAAATGAGACATATCAGTAAAAATAAGTAGCATTGAGCGCCTGAGACGGATGAATTCCAGAGTACCGTAAACAGCCCTGCCGTCCTATTTTGTAGGACGGTGCTGGTTGATTCAGAAATGGGCGACTGTGAATTATGTTCCATATAAAGAATTAAAAATGATAAAGATAAAGAATTTTTTTTAGTGGAACTGATCTCTCTTTCAGCGATCTTCCGTGGAAATTCCGGTCGTGACAGCGGTCACTGAGCGAGGAGAGGAATGCTCTTAAACTCGGCACAGTCATATCGATAAATGCTTATCGGTAAAACTTGATGGAAACCAACTGCAGCCGATGTGAGGGCAAAAACGGCCCGGAATTTCGATCCGCGCCGTCCTTCGATCAGCAAATGAGGAGCGAAAGCAGACCATGACGAATCTCGAAGCGCTATTGGCAATGAACGAGGAACAGAAGAACCGGGTGAGCACAGCCGAGGAGCTTGACGCCCTGGTGGCCCGTGTCAAGGCAGCACAGTTGAAGTTTGCGACCTTCACGCAAAAGCAGGTCGATCAGATCTTCCGCTCGGCCGCACTGGCCGCCGCTGATGCCCGCATTCCTCTGGCCAAGCTTGCAGTCGCGGAGACGGGCATGGGCGTTCTTGAGGACAAGGTGATCAAGAACCACTTTGCCTCCGAGTACATTTACAACAAGTACAAGGACGAGAAGACCTGCGGCATCATTGCCGAGGACGAAGAGGCCGGGACTATCACGCTGGCCGAGCCAATGGGCATTGTGTGCGCCATCATTCCGACCACCAACCCCACGTCCACTGCGATCTTCAAGGCGCTCTGTTGCCTGAAGACGCGCAACGGCATGATTATCAGCCCCCATCCGCGTGCGAAGAAGTGCACGGCGGCGGCGGCGCGGCTGGTGCTTGAAGCGGCAGTTGCGGCCGGCGCTCCGGAGGACATCATCGGCTGGATCACCGAGCCCACCATCGAGCTCTCCAATCAGCTGATGCGCCACAAAGAAGTGAAGATGATTCTGGCCACCGGAGGCCCTGGCATGGTTCATGCGGCTTACTCATCCGGCACGCCGGCCATTGGCGTGGGCGCGGGCAACGTGCCCGTGGTCATCGACGAGACGGCCGACCAGAAGCGCGCCATTGCGTCCATCCTGATGTCGAAGACCTTTGACAACGGCGTGATCTGCGCCTCAGAGCAGGCGGTCATCGCTGTTGACGCCATCTACGATTCCATCCGCGACCGCTTCTCTCGCCATGGCGGCTACATGCTGCAGGGCAAGGAACTGGAGGCGGTGCGCTCCATCATCCTGATCAACGGCGCGGTGAACGGCAAGATCGTGGGTCAGGCCGCCACCAAGATTGCGGAGATGGCCGGCATCGAGGTGCCGCCGACCACCAAGGTGCTGATCGGCGAAGTGACCGATGCCCTGGAGTCCGAGCCTTTCGCGCATGAGAAGCTCTCCACCATCCTCGCCCTCTATCGCGCCAAGGACTTCAAGGACGCGGTGGATACGGCGGCCAAGCTGGTTGCCCTCGGCGGCATTGGCCACACCAGCGTGCTTTACACCAACCAGGATAGCCAGAAGGATCGCATTGCCTACTTCGGCGAGCGCATGAAGACGGCGCGTGTGTTGATCAACACGCCTTCTTCTCACGGCGGCATCGGCGACCTGTATAACTTCAGCCTCTCCCCCAGCCTCACGCTGGGCTGTGGGAGCTGGGGCGGCAACTCCATCTCGGAGAACGTGGGACCGAAGCATCTGCTCAACAAGAAGATTGTGGCCAAGCGCGCCGAGAACATGCTCTGGCATCGGCTGCCGGGCAAAGTGTACTTCCGTCGCGGCTGCATTCCCGAGGCGCTCAAGGACATTGTGGGCAAGAAGCGCGCGCTCATCGTCACGGACAACTTCCTGTTCCGCACCGGCATGGCCGACGATCTGATCTTGCAGTTGAAGAAGATTGGCCTTGAAGTGGAGACCTTCTACCAGGTGCAGGCCGATCCGAACCTGACCACGGTGCGCAAGTGCGTGGAGGCGTGCAACGCCTTCCAGCCCGATGTGATCGTGGCTTTGGGCGGCGGCTCTCCGATGGACGCGGCCAAGATCGCCTGGGTAATGTACGAGCACCCTGAAGTGGACTTCGAAGATCTTGCCATGCGCTTCATGGACATTCGCAAGCGCATCTACAAGTTCCCGAAGATGGGAATCAAGGCGCAGATGATCGCCATTCCGACGACCTCTGGCACGGGCTCCGAAGTGACTCCCTTTGCCGTGGTCACCGACGACGCGACCGGCAAGAAGTACCCCATCGCTGACTACGAGCTCACGCCGAACATGGCCATCATCGACCCCAACCTGGTGATGAACCTTCCCAAGGGTTTGACGGCCGCGGGCGGTATCGATGCGGTCACCCACGCGCTCGAAGCCTATGTCTCCATCATGGCCAACGAGTTCAGTGACGGCCAGGCTCTGCAGGCTCTCAAGATGCTGCAACAGTACCTGCCGTCTTCTTACAAAAACGGCGCCGCAGATCCCAAAGCACGAGAGAAGGTGCACTACGCGGCTACGCTCGCCGGTGTAGCCTTTGCCAACGCCTTTCTGGGCGCCTGCCACTCCATGGCGCACAAGCTGGGCGCGGCCTTCCACCTGCCGCACGGCATTGCCAACGCGTTGCTCATCTCCAACGTGATCCGCTACAACGCCAACGACAATCCCACCAAGCAGGCGGCCTTCTCGCAGTATGACCGCCCCAAGGCCAAGTGCCGCTACGCTGAAGTGGCAGACTACCTTGGTCTGGGAGGCTCCACCAGCGATGAGAAGGTGGCCAACCTGATTGCCTGGGTAGATGGCTTGAAGAAGGAACTGGAGATTCCGGCCAGCATCCGGGAAGCGGGCGTGAACGAGGCAGAGTTCCAGGCCGCGCTCGACACCTTGGCCGTGGATGCCTTTGACGATCAGTGCACCGGCGCAAACCCACGCTATCCGCTGATTGCCGAGTTCCGCGCCATTCTCGAAGACAGCTACTACGGTCGTCCCTTTGTTGAGCTTGCCGCACGGCAACAGGCCACCGCAGCTTCCACCGCCAAACCGGCCGCCAAGGCCCGGGTGAACGCCAAGGTGGAAGTGAAAGTGCTTGAGCCGACCGGCGTCCAGTAGATCTTCGGCAGAGCGGAAAGCGGCTGGCTGGCCTGCTCCTGTTCTGCTGGAGATCGAATAGAGCGGTTCTCTTTTTGGTATAGAGTTTCGGGTGCCCCATCCTCGCCGCGTACTTGTTCTTGCGGCTAGGGTGGGACTGCAAGGAACCCCTCTACAGCAATAGGAGAACCCCTTAGCCCGAACGAGTGGACGCCAAGGTTAAACGGCCTGGCGTCCACACACGGGTTTTCCCAGCGGGAAAATTGCATAGGACCTGTCCACAAACTGGCATATAAGCATTGCATCGGAGTTGCTCCCGGAGGGAGCCGTCGAAAATAGCCCAGAGTGAAGTCCGCCACAGCGGACGAAACCCTGGGAGGTGCCGAGAACAAGCAGCACCGTCCCAGCGGGACGGACGAACAGAGCCGCAGTTCATCGATCTCGAATTATTTCGGCCACCAATGAGCAGAATCCTCCCCCGACCGTAAACGCAAAACTCACCGGAAAAACCATAAAGCGAGTGTGTCGACACGTTCACAGAGAAGCGCAAAATCATGTAGAATTGTGAGTTGCACAATGTGGGACGATGTACCAAGATGAGGAAATTTTAGGTATACTGATCCTAGTCGCAGTGGTTAGACCTCTGCACGGCGATGAACTTATAAAGGCTTGAACGGCTGGAAGCTTGATCCATGATCCAGTGCTGTTGGGGGAAGCGATGAACATCTCTTCGGGGGCTTTAATCTTGTGGACGTTGCTGCCACTGGCGGCTGGAATCGTCCTGGAGCTCTTGGCAGCAAAAATGTTATCAGCGCGAGCCAAAGGTGTGTTGGCGCTGGCAGCGAGTCTGCCTAGTCTTGCGGCCGTGGTGGCCGCATTTGTGTTTGTGCACCGGACGGGTGCTCCCATTGAGTGGAACGCGCTGCCCTGGGATGGGCCGCTAGCTCTGGTCTTCCACGTAGATGCCCTGAGCCTGATGTTTGCGGCCATGGGCACGGTGCTGGGCGCGGCGGTTCTGCTTTACTCGATTGGCTACATGGCTGAAGACCGGGCTGCAACCCGCTTTTACGCTTTCATGCTGACCTTCATTCTGGGTATGGTCGGTCTGGTCTATAGCGCCAATCTGTTTGCGGTGTACCTCTGCTGGGAGCTGATGGGACTTTGCTCCTTCTCGCTGGTCGGCTTCTGGTATGGGAAGCCGGAGTCAGTGAAGGGCGCGCGCAAGGTGCTGCTGATGACCCACCTGGCCGGCTACGGATTGCTGGCCGCCATTCTGCTGATTTTTGCGCGCACCGGCAGCGCGTTGTGGACTAATCCGGCAGTGGCGCAGGCCTTCACGGCAGGCGTTTATACGCTGATGCTGGTAGCGCTGTTGGCCAAGAGCGTGCAGTTTCCGCTGCACACCTGGATTCCCGAAGCCATGAACGCGCCCACACCGGTCAGCGCACTGCTGCACGCGGCTTGTTATGTGAAGGCCGGCGTCTATCTTGCTGCCCGTATGCACAGCTTCTCCACCTGGCCGGCAAGCTGGGGCCTGGTGATGATGTGGCTGGGCACGGTGACCATGGTGGTCGGCGTGGTGTACGCCATGGTGCAGCACGATCTGAAGCGCATGTTGGCCTTTCACACCGTCAGCCAGATTGGCTACATCATTACCGGCCTGGGGCTGGGCACTCCGCTGGGCATTGCGGCCGGATTGCTGCACTGCATCAACCACAGCTTCTTCAAGGGCGGTCTGTTTCTTGCGGCCGGCTCAGTGCAGCACTCCACCGGCACCCGCGACATGAACCATTTGGGTGGACTGGCGCGGCGCATGCCCCAGACCACGATTGCGTGGCTCATCAGTGTGGGCGCCATGATGGGCGTTCCCTTCATGAGCGGATTTGCCAGCAAGTGGCTGCTGTATACCGCCGCCATGCAGGCCGGCCAGGTGGTTCCCGCTCTACTGGCCTGGGTGGTGAGCGTGGGCACGGTCTTCTCCTGCGTCAAGGCCACCAGCTCAGTGTTTCTGGGTCCCGCTACCGAGCACACCGAGCACGCGCATGAGTCTCCGGCCACCATGGTCTGGGCTCTGCGCTTCTTTGCCGCTGGCAGCGTCATTCTAGGTCTCGCTCCGCAACTGGCCGTCAACTACATCCTCAATCCGATTCTGCCGCTCTTCGGCCTGGCAACGGTGCAGGTGTCGTGGTTCGGGCTTACGCCCAGCGCCGACATGTGGTGGACCACGGGTGGGTTGATTCTGGCGGTGGTCTCTGCTGGCGTAGGCGTTCTCCTCTATATGTTCGCCGGTATGTCCAGGGCCAGCGTAGTAGCCGTCGGCACGGGAAACATGCTGCTCGAAACAGGCGGCGGCGTAGGCGTGTTTACCGGCGGCGAGCCGATCATCGGCAATGGCCGTTTGCCCGCCTCCGATTTCTCGGTGATTTTGAAGAAGGCCTGGGCGCCCATCTACAAGTCAACAGATGTGGACCGGCTCTACCTGGGCTTCTGGCGCGGGCTTGAGGCAGTTTCATCGGTCGCCGGCAAGGCCATGGCCTGGGCCGAGCGTCAGGCGTTGGTGCTGGTGGTTGCGCTTTCCGTTGCAGTAGCCGCAGTGCTGTACTCGACAGGTGCAAGCTTTGTCCCTGTGCAGGAAACGGGCGCAACCTCCATGCCGCTGTTGTTGGTTGCCGCTTTGGCGCTGGCTGTGGTTGCATTGCTGGTGGCTATTGGGACGCAGACGAAGTGGCAGCGGTTATTGCCCTTGGCGGCGATCAGCGGCGTTTTCGCGGTGGCCGCTACTCTCGTCACCGTGCCGCTCCAGCGTACCGGCCTGCTGGAGTTGGCCAGCGTCTTCGCGCTTCTGCTGGTGTGGCGTTCGGGAACAGCGCGCGCCGCGCGGCTCTTCTTCGTGGTGATTGCAATCTCCGCTGCCGGCGTTTGCGGCGGCGAGATCGCATTGGCCCAGGGCGCGGGCAAGTGGGCTGCGATTCTGCTGCTCACCGGCTTTGCTGTGAAGCTGGCCATTGTGCCGCTGTTCATCTGGCTGCCGGCGGTTGCTGAATCGGTGCCTGCTCTGACCATGGGGCTGGTGATCGCCGTCGTGGACATGGCGGCCTTTGGCGAGTTCTACCTGACAGTCTCCGCGCAGCCCTCGCTGCTGGAACCGCGCGGTTTGTGGATCGGACTGGCGCTGGCCTCGTCGCTTCTGGCCTCGCTGCTGATGCTTACGCAGCGCGACATGAAGCGCCTGCTGGCCTTCTCCACCATTGAAGATATGGGCTTCCTGGTGCTTGGTCTTCAGGCTGCCAACCAGATCGGCCTGGGTGGCGCTCTGATCGGCGCAGCTGCTCATGCTGTGGCCAAAGCGCTGTTGTTCATCTCGCTCAGCGCGCCGGAGGCAGAGGGCGCTCTGGCGGGCAAGCCGCGCGGCCTGGCGCAGCGTTACCCGGTCAGTGCGGCGGGCTTTCTGGCCGGAATGCTGGCTATGCTGGGTATTCCGCCGATGATTGGCTTTGCGGGCCGCTGGAGGCTCTATCTGACGGCTGCCAACACCAATCACTGGCTGCTGGCCGGCTTTATCGTCTCGTCCATGATGGCCCTGGTTGCCTATGTGCTCTGTCTGACCCGATACTGGTGGGGACCGGCAAGCGCGGATGAGGCGGCTCTGGCGGCGGATAAGCCTGCCGAGCCCTGGCCCCTGCGTGCGGTCATCGTGCTGTTGATAGTTGCGCTGGTTGCTGGCGGGCTGTGGCCGAATGCTCTGCTGGCACTGGCTGGAGGTGTGCAATGACGATTGTCGATCGGCTGATGCATTTGGCGCGGCGCAAGAGCCCGCGCATCTTTCACCTGAACACGGGCAGTTGCAATGGTTGCGACATCGAGCTTGTCACCTGCCTCTCGCCGCGTTACGACGTGGAGCAGCTCGGCATTCATCTTGAAGGTAGCCCGCGCCACGCCGATATTCTCTGTATCACCGGGCCGGTCACGCGCAACACGCTCGATGCGGTCAAGACGGCATACGCGCAGGTGTGCGAGCCCAAGGCCGTGGTCGCGCTCGGCTCCTGCCCGGCCTCCTGCAACGTCTTCGCAGGCAGCCCCATGATTGCAGGCCCGCTTGAAAAGCACATCCCCGTCGATGTTTATGTGCCAGGCTGTCCGCCGCACCCAGACGCAATCATCAACGGCATCGCAAAGGCTTCGGAAATCCTGGCCAATCGCGGAGTTCGCGAAGAGGCGAAAGGGAAACCGCAAAAATGAGTTTTTTCGGACTAATTCGACTGTTTATCTTTCCCGGTGTGTTGTTTGCCGTGCCTGCAGGATGGTTCTTTGTGTGGGCTGAACACAAGGCTGTCGCGCGCATTCAGCGCCGCATTGGGCCGCCCTTGCTGCAGCCCTTTTACGACTTCATCAAGCTGCTGGGCAAGCGCACGCCCGCCCGCACCGGTGTTGAAGCCGTTCTGCTCAAGCTATATCCGGTGTTTTCGGTGCTTTCGCTGGCCGGCGCGCTGGCTCTGCTGCCCGTGTTTCCGCACAGCGCCGCGGGCTTCTCGGGCGATTGCGTTCTGCTGGTCGCTCTGCTTGAGGTTCCGTCCATCTGCTACATCCTTGCCGGCTTTACTTCCGGTTCCATTTATGGGCAGATCGGCGCCATTCGCGAAGCGGTTCTGAGCGTGGCCAACAACGTAGTGCTGCTGCTGGCCATCGTTACGGTCGCCGTCACTGAGAATACCTTCCGGCTGACCGATCTTGCCGGGCCCACGATGAATCCAGGCCACTGGATCGGCGTGCTCGGCATCCTGCTGTGCATTCCTGCCAAGCTGCGCCTCAATCCCTTCTCCACCTCAAGCGCCGAGCAGGAGATCTACGCCGGTTCGCTGACGGAGTACGCAGGCGCCGCGCTTGGGCTGTGGGAACTGGCGCACGCACTGGAGTGGGTCGCGCTCACCGGCCTGGTGGCAACGCTGGTGTTGCCAGCGGCTCTGCCTTGGTTCCTGTATGCGCCGGCCTTCGCGCTGGTCTGCCTTTTGCAGGTGCTGGTGTTGTCGGCGATTGCCGCGGGAACGGCGCGCTACACGCTGCAGCGCTCCATCAACTTCTACTGGCGTTGGGCTGGCGTGCTGGCCGTACTGGCGATCGGTTCCGCAGCGGCCATGAGGTTCCATCTATGAATATCGTTCGCCTCATCTTCCAGAACCTGCGCAAGGGAACGGTCTCCTTTCGTCTGCCGCATCGGCACGAGTGCACCAGCGACGAGTATCGCGGCCTGATCCAGAACGATGCCTCGCGCTGCATTGGCTGCGGCGCATGCGCCTACGTTTGCCCCACGGCCGCCATCGAAGTGAAGCGCAGCGCGGATAAGTACAGCTGGTCGTACGATCCCGGCAAGTGCACCTTCTGCGCGCGCTGCATCGATCGCTGCCGCCCGAACACACTCTCCATTGAGTCGAAGCTTCCGCCGCTCTACAGCAAGCAGGGCGAACTGAAGGTGTGCTACGAGATGGAGAAGAAAAAGCCCGCGCCCCGGCCCGCGCCAGCAGCTACTGCGCTAGCCGCCGCGCCGGTACCTGTGGTTGTGGCCAGCGCGCAGACCGAAAAGCCTGTTGAGACCAAGGCCAATGCAGTGCCCGCAATCCCCACGGCGGCGGAGAACCCCGCCTAATGTCCTGTCCCTGAAGTTCATAACAAAATGAGAGCTGTCATCCTGAGCGAACGGGGCCCCAGACGTACTTATCAGTCTGGGGGTGGTAAGTCGAAGGATCTGCGGTTGCTCTTTGCTGCTTATGATATGAACTTCTGAGACAACACACTAGGGAAGTTCTGAATCAGTAGGAGTTTTGAAAGGGCACGGCTTTAGCTGTGCCGCAAGTTGCTGAAAGACCCACGGCAACTCAGATTTTGTAACAGGGCACGACTTTAGTCGGGCCGTAAACGCCACAGAGGGTGATCCGGGCTTTTAGCCCCTGAGGGAATGCAGGACGGGAACTAGATCTTAATCCGAGGTTTCCTAACCCGCGAGACAGAGGACTTTATGGGAACAACAACAGTAGATTTGGCAAGCAACTTTGCTGCGCTCGGTCTGGGCGACGCATGGAAGTGGGACAAGGGCTCGTGGTGGCTGGATACGGGCGAAGACTTCGACGTGCGTGAGAGCGCCGCGCGGCTGATCGCCCTCGGTGCGCGCTTTGTTGCCATCACGGCCATGGAGCGCGACGACAATGAGATCCGGCTCGACTACCAGTGGGATTTGAACGGCAATCTGCTCAGCTTCATCACGGTAACGCACGAGCGCAAAATGGCCACCATCCTCGACCTTTGCCCGGCTGTGGACTGGGTCGAGCGCGAAACCTATGAGTACTTCGCTGTCGATTTCACGGGCCGCGCCACCCTGATGCCGCTGATGACCCGCGTTGGCGACGAGCCTGGCATCAACCTGCGCAAGGAGGCAGTGCAATGAGCTTCCGCATTCCGATCGGACCCTACCACCCCGCGCTCGAAGAGCCGTACAAGCTGGACTTGACCTGCGTTGGCGAAACCGTGAGCGACGCCAGCATGACAGTGGGCTTCAACTTTCGCGGCATCGAATACCTGGCCGAGCGCCGCAATTACATGCAGGGCATCACGCTGGTGGAGCGCGTCTGCGGCATCTGCTCCAACGTTCACTCATTGAGCTTCTGCCAGTCAGTCGAGCAGCTCAGCTCGCTCGAAGTGCCGGAGCGCGCCCTCTATATTCGCGTGATCCTTGCCGAGCTCGAGCGTCTGCACTCGCACTTTCTGTGGGCTGGAATCGCAGCCAAGTTGATCGGTTTCAAGACCGTCTTCATGGCCTGCTTCACCATGCGCGAAAAGGTGATGGACGCACTCTCGGCCATCTCCGGCAACCGCGTGAACTACGGCATGAACCGCATCGGCGGCGTCAATCGCGACATTACCGATCCGGCCGCGGTGTTGGCCATTCTGGATTCGCTTGAGAACGGCATCCGCAATACCATCAACCCCATCTTTATCGATGATGCCAGCGTGGCATCGCGCTGCAAGGGCGTGGGCGTGCTCACGCGCGAGTACGCGCAGGCCATGGGCGCAGTTGGCCCGCTGGCCCGTGCCTCCGGCGTAGCGCAAGACATTCGCAAAGCTGCTCCCTATGCGGTGTACAGCCGCTTTCAATTCGATGTGCCCGTTGAAGAGGCAGGCGATGTGCGCGCGCGGCTGATTGTGCATGCCCTTGAGATGATCGAGAGCTGCAAGATTTTGCGCCAGGCTTTGAGCACCATGCCGGAGGGCCCAATCCACACGCCAACGCCAACGGCCGCGCGCATGAAGGTTCCGGCAGGCACGGCCGTGAGCCGCGTGGAAGCGCCGCGTGGAGAAGTCCTTTACCAGATCACATCCGACGGCACCGATGTTCCCAAACGTGTGCGCGTACGTACGCCCACCTTCATGAACATGGCCACAGTCCGCTTCACGGTGCTGGGCCAGGAACTGGCGGATTCACCGCTGATTCAGGCTTCCTGCGATCCCTGCTACTCCTGCACAGATCGTTAGAATAGTTCTCCACTTGGTATAGAGTTTCGGGTGCCCCATCCTCGCCGCGTTCTTGTTTTTGCGGCTAGGGTGGGACCGCATGGAACCCCTCTACGGCAACCGGAAAACTTCTCTGAATCGCAACAAGCCGCCTACAGATACTGGACAGACGTTCTCTTCATGTAGCGTTTCTCCAGCACATGAGCGATGCGTTTGACGATGTTGCGGCGCAGTCCCAGCTCAACGGGAATGTTCGGGTCCTGATGCGCTTCGTTGATGCGCGTGCCCACGGCAAAGCGCACAATGTCGCTGTCGAGCACCATCTTCGCCAGCTGCACGGCAGGGTTGGGCTTCAACTCTTCCGGCTCAAAGCCTTCTTCGAGCAGACGCAGAACTTCGCCCAGTGTCAGCGTGCCTTCGGTCACCATGTCGAAGCCATCCATCTTCGATGCCGGCGGAACGCGTGGATCGAGCGGCAGGCTCAGGTCCATCTTTACCTCGCGCTCCAGCAGCCGCGCGATGATGTTGGCGGTGGTGCCGCCGCAGATCACCTTATGCCCGCGTGCTGTTTCAGCCAGTCGTGCCAAATCGCGATCGTGTGAGAACTTGAACGGAGCTCCAGTGATCACCAGCAACTGGCGCGGGCTGCGGAAGTAGACCACGCCGCAGGTGATGTCGTCTTTGGCTGCGCCTCCGTCGATCTCGCCCGCGCGCGCCACCAGGCAGCGCGACAGCTCACGCGCCGAGATGTAAGGGTCTTCTGCAATGTGCGCGCGCACAAAGGACTCCACATTCTCAAGCCCCCAGCCAAGCGGTGTGCGCAGTCCGCCCATGCCGGCCTGGGTAATGCCGTCTGAGAAAAATACGATGCGGTCTTCGAGCTGCGCATTGAAGGTGGAAAAGTTGATGACGCGATCCTGCCAGCGCCGGGGCCGGATCTCCTGCATTTCAACCGCCGCTGCGCCACCGGGCCGAACCAGCAGATACGGCGGGTTGCCGTGCTCCATGATGCGGGTGTCGCCGCTGCCCGCCACGTCGACAATCGTAAAGGTGGAGTAACTGACCTGGCGCACGCTGCAGATGGGCAGCGTATCCATGATGATCTCCGCCGAAGCTTGAAGGTCCATGGCGCTGGCGGCAAACTTCACCGCCATGGTTGCTGTCATGGTGGCCAGTACGCTGGCCTTCACTCCGCTGCCCAGTCCATCGGCCAACACGGAAACAATACGGCCCTCTTCTTTCACGTTCTCTGAAAGAAACACGTCGCCTGAAATCAGCTGGCCGTTCTTCGCGCGCTGGCAGGAGTCAACCTCGATGAAGCTCTCGGCCATCGCTGCTACCCGCGTCTTTCGTCGTTCGGATCGTCAAGCTCTTCAGGGCTGAACGAGCGCACGATGGAATTGAGAATAATCTCCGAGTCGGCAGCGTTCTCGCCCAGCAAATACGCAATCTGCTGCACCGTTTTCAAGTTCTTCTGGATTACTGCGCGAGCCCGCTCAATGATCTGTTCCTTCTGGAATGCGGGCTCGGTAATGTCTTGAAAGATGCCGCCGACAACCGAGTGCGGCTCGATGGTGAAGATGCTGGTGTTCAGAATGCTGCGCTCGTAACGGATGTCGTGGCTCACAATGTCTTCGCCTGCTTCAAGCACGCGGCGGAAGAGGTTGGAGCAGGGAACGAAGGCCGAGAGCGCGCTGCCCTCCAAGTTGCTGGTAGCGGCTGCTTCATCGCCAAACAGGCGCACAAAGCTGGCGTTGTATTCAATGATCTTCAGCTCGTCGTTCACAATCACCACGGCGGACGGCATACGCTGCAACAACGCATTAGCCTTCTTCTGTGCCAGCTTGCGCGTGTAGGTGGCGCACATCATGCGCTCGGCATTGCCGGAGATGAGCGCATGGGCAAAGTCGCGGCAGGAATCGTAACCGCAGCCGCCGCAGTTCAACTCGTCGTCCACCGAGTATTTGCCCACCGTGCGCAGAGCTTCACGCAATTGCATCTCCGTATACTCGGATGGCGCTACGGGACGCGGGGCGTAGCGCTCGTCGATGCGGACGACGGCATCTTCGGCTGTATCGGACGGCTTGGCGTAGCGCACCACGTCGTAACGGCGGCGTGCCACAGAGCTTCTGCGCGCGGCCTTGGGGCCATTCACGCAGGAGCCCGCGCAGGCCGTCATCTCCAAGAAGAGATTGTGGTCGAGCTTCCAGTCGCAGAGCCCATGGAGAGCTTGCTCGATGTTGGGAATTCCTGAGAACGACATGAACTGCGAACTGTTATCGACGGCCTTGGCGAAGATACCGCGGCCCATGCCGCCTTCGATCGGGTAGAGCGCTCCATCGCGCGCGGTGCGGGGTTCAAAGCAATCGGCGGCCGTAGTCATCAGCGATGCGGGTCGGATGCCTTCATCGCTGAACCAGCGCTCCAGATCCTCGAAGGTCAGCACCGCATCGAGCAATTCGGGATGTTGTTCGGCTTCCTTCTTCTTGGCAATGCAGGGGCCGACGAAGACCACCGCGACCTCTTCGCCAAAGTGCGCGCGCAACAGCTTGCAGTGGCTCAGCAGAGGCGACAGAATTGCAGAGAGATGCGGCAGATACTCGGGCTGATACTTTCCGATGTAATCAACCACAACCGGGCACGCAGAGGAGATCCACGCCTGTGGAGGCTCGCGATGCATCAGCTCGCGAATGCTGGCCGAGACCTGCTGCGCTCCCAGCGCGGTCTCTGAAACTGCGGCAAAGCCAAGCAGGCGGAGCGCATGGATCAACTGCTCGGTGCGGATGCCTTCAAACTGGGTGACGAATGATGGAGCGAGCGAGACTACCACGCGGCGGCCGCTCTTGAGCAGGGACTTTGCCAGTGGCAGATCGTCGCGCACTTGCTTGGCGTTGCGCGGGCAGGCCAGCACACAGTTGCCGCACATGATGCAGAGCTGCGGCACCACGCGGGCCACGGTATCCTGCACGCGGATGGCCTTCACGGGACACTCGCGAATGCACTTGTGGCAGTCCTGGCACTCGCGGCGTTCGGTGTAGATGGCGTCAAGCTTTTCCATGTTCGCTCGCTGGCCGATTTGTGTTCTGCAGTAACTCACGCAAGTGGGCGGCATCGAGGCCGTGGTGGCATTCGCCGCCGATGCGCACGTTCGGACCCTGCTTGCAATGCTCCTGGCAGAGGCTGCCTTTCAGGCGCAGGCACTGCTTGCCGGTGTCAGTCTGTTCCAGCTTCTTGAGCACGGAGAGATTCTCGGCATTGCCCCGCGCAAAGCAGGAACTGCCCAGGCAGATGGTCACTTCGATGGGGTCATTCTCGGGGATCATCGTTCGTGTTGTCCTCCGTGCAGTTGCACAAGTGCGCTTTGATGAAGTGAATTCACAGCTTGTAGAGGGAAGATGCCGCGTCCGCCAGCGCCACTGCCAGCCACACGGCCGATGGAGTGAATCTGTCCGTTGAGGCAGCGATTGCACTCCTCCGCCGTCTCTTCCACACAGGCTTTACCGGGATAAATCTGATAATGGCTACGGTACTCGCGCGGCGTCAGGTTGGGCATTACGACATTGGCTCCCACGCGCAAGCCCTGCCTGCGCCCATCGGTGCGATTGAGGGTGGCCAGCGCGGTTGTAGCAGGAATGTTGGCATCGGGGCACGCGATGCGGGCCAGCGCAACCATCTTGTAGACCATCTCTTTGCTGGCCGGCGCTTGCTCGTTCTCAGCGATTTCCGGCCGCAGAGTTCCGTTGCCCAACGGCGTGGCCGGATGCGCGATATAAGGCCCGATGCCGATCATGTCAAGATCGAGATTGCGGAATGCAAGCACGTCGTTGGCGAGGCTCTCATACGACTGCCCGGGAATGCCCACCATTACGCCTCCGCCCGCCTCGTAGCCAAATTTCTTCAGCAGTGGCAAGGTTTCCGTGCGTCGTGGATCGCTGCTTGTCCGTCGTGGATGAATGGCATCGAACAAGCTTGCATCGGAGGTTTCAAAGCGCAGCAGATAACGGTCAGCTCCTGCGTTGCGCCACTGCCGCAGCTCCTCCGGCGTTCTCTCGCCCAGGCTGAGCGTCACGGCCAGCGCGGTGTTCTGCTTGATCCAGTGAATGGTTTCCGCAACCCACTCACTGGTGAGCGCGGCATCTTCGCCGGCCTGCAGCACCACGGTACCGTAGCCCAGCAGCACGGCCATCCGCGCGCAGTTGCGAATCTCTTCATCGCTCATGCGGTAGCGCGTGAGCGTACGATTGGCCGCGCGTAGTCCGCAGTACATGCACTGGCGCACGCAGTGGTTTGACACTTCAACCAGCCCGCGCAGATGCACCGCATCGCCCACATGGGCGCGCCGCACCGCATCGGCCTGGCGGAACAGTTCCGCGAGTCGCGCGGGATTGTCTTCGCGCAGCCAGTGGAGAATCTCGTCTTTGCTGAGAGCGGTCATGGCTTGGTCAGGCGTGCGCCTCGACGGCCGTGGCCGCGGAGATTAGCGGGTTTGCGCGTTCTTCACGATAGGCGGCCAGCGCGTCAGGGAATGGCTCAAGCGCGCGCTCGAGAATGCCGAGCGAGTGCGCGATGACCAGGCCGTAGTTAGTGATGGGCGTATGCTGGCGCACGCAGTCGCCGATGCGCGCAAGCATCTCAGTCCGCGTCCACATGCAGGCCCCGCAATGGATGACGAGACGGAAGGGCGAGAGATCGGCCGGGAAGTCTCGACCCTGCACGGTGGTCATTTCGAGCGGTCCACCTACGCGTTTGCTGAGCAACTGCGGAATCTTCACGCGCCCAATATCGTCCTCAACCGGATGATGCGTGCAGGACTCGGCAATGAGGATGTGGTCGCCGGGCGCGAGCGAATCAATGGTGAGGGCGGCGCGCGTCTGGCGCACCAGATCGCCCTTGAGCCGGGAAAAGAGAATGGAGAATGCCGTGAGCGGAACATCCTCCGGCGTGTTGCGGGCAACGCTCGCAAAGACCTGCGCGTCGGTGACGACCAGGCGCGGTGGCGTGCGCAGCATTCGCAGCGCGCCGGGCAGGCCCGTCTCTTTCACGACGATGCAGGAAGCGTCGCCATCCAGCAGATCGCGGATGGACTGCACCTGCAACTGCTTGATGCGGCCCTTGGGCGCTTCGCGGTCAATGGGTGTTACCAGCACTGCAAGCTGGCCCGGCTTAACCAGATCGCGCAGGATGACGGCAGGCTCGGCGGCACGTTCGGGCGCAAGCGCGGCAAGCGCGGAGCGCAAACCGTCGATGCCGTGGCCGTTGAGTGCGGAGACCACGCAGTGAGCCGTGTTTCTGCGCGCGAGTTCGTCGAGAACAGCAAGCGCGGGCGCAGAGATGTCGCACTTGTTCAGCGCCACCAACGTGGGAAGGCCGCGTGCTAGCAACTCATCGAGAAGCCTCTGTTCGAAGCCGCTCCATACGCCAGCTTCGGCCACCAGCACGGCAATGCCGGTTCGCGCGATCACCTGCCGTGTGCGCTCGATGCGCTGCGCACCCAGAGCGCCTTCGTCGTCCACGCCGGCCGTGTCAACAAACAGCACCGGCCCCAGCGGCTGCAACTCCATGGGCTTCTCAACGGGGTCGGTGGTGGTGCCGGCAACCTCGGAAACGATCGATACATTTTGCCGCGTGATGGCGTTCAACAAGCTCGACTTGCCCACGTTGCGGCGGCCGAACAATCCGATGGAGATGCGGAACGACTTTGCCGTGGAGCGCATGTGCAATTCCTCGTTAGATGAAGACGTCGCGCTCGCCCGCTCGCACCTTCTGGATCATAGGCAGAGCGCGGCTACTTTGCCGTCCGTCGAGTTCTTTCAGTTCGTTGCCGATATGCTGTTCGCCGGCCGCGCGCGTGGAGGTGCTGGCGTAGTAGCAGAGATATTCCTGAAAAGTGGACAGTGCGTTGGGGGTGCAGTGGTACTTGATGTCGCCCGGCTTGGCAATGTCCATGAAGTCCTGGCCGGTACGGCCGGTGCGATAGCAGGCGGTGCAGAACGAGGGCGTGTAGCCGAGCGAAACGATGTCGCGTACCACTTCGTCGAGTGAGCGATGGTCGCCCAGTTGGAACTGGCCGTTGTCAGAGCTGGCTGGCGATGGAGTATAGCCACCGGGATTGGTGCGGCTGCCGGCCGAAATTTGCGAGATGCCCACCGCGTAGGTTGAGCGGCGCACCTCGGCCGTCTCGCGTGTGGACATGATCATGCCGGTGTAGGGAACAGCGAGGCGCATAATTGCGATGATCTTGAGAAAGTTGGCGTCACCCAGCGCATGGGGCGGGTGCGATGCAAGCTCCGATCCCGCTGCCGGCTCAATGCGCGGAAAGCTGAGGGTGTGCGGCCCCGCGCCGAAGTGCTGCTCCAGGTGGCGGATCTGCTGCATCATGGCCAGAATCTCAAAGCGCCAGTTGTAAAGGCCGAAGAGCACGCCCATGCCGATGTCGTCGATGCCGGCTTCCATGGCGCGGTCGAAGGCCGTGGTGCGCCAGTCGTAGTCGCGCTTGCGGCCGTAGGTGTGCATGGCTGCGTAGGTTGGCCGGTGAAAGGTTTCCTGGAACAACTGAAAGGTGCCGATGCCCGCCTGCTTCAGCGCGCGGAATCCCTCCACCGATTGCGGTGCGAGGTTCAAGTTGACGCGGCGGATTTCTCCATTGCCGGTGCGCGTGTCGTAGATGGTTTGAATGCTGTCAAGAATGTAGGGCAGGCTCTGTTCGTGCGGCGTTTCTCCGGCCACCATCAGGATGCGCTTGTGCCCTTGCGAGACGAGGATGCGCGTCTGGTCAGCGATCTCTGCCTGCGTCAGCGTGCGCCGCTCCAGCGTCTTGTTGGAGACGCGAAAGGCGCAGTAGGCGCACTCGTTCATACATTCATTCGAGATGTAGAGCGGCGCGAACAGCACAAGGCGCTTGCCGTAGATCAACTGCTTGATCTGGCGCGCGGCATCGAAAATCTCTTCAAGCAGTTCCGGATCTTCAACCAGGCTGAGGCTGGCCACTTCGTCCAGCGTCAGGCCCTTCAACTCCATCGCCTTGGCGACCAGTTCGCGGACGCGCGCAGCCGAGGGAACATTCCCGGCGTTCAGCGCGCGCTCAATCTCCAACTCGTCAATGAAGGTTGCGCATTGTTCCGCCATGGGGTGAATCCTCCTTGCCGGACCGTGCTGCTCCAGCAGGTGCGTTTGCCTGAACCTGCGCGAGAGACAACACTCCTCCCAGGCCTTCGCGGCCGGAGTGTGGCAGCGGAGGCTGAAACAGTGAGTGTGCCTGCGGGTGCAGACTGATCAAGGCATCGAAACGAAGTCTTCCTGCATCGAATCGTCCTCTTCATCGAGGACCTCGTCTTGCAGTTCAACGGGCGAAGTCGCTGCTACCGTGGAGGAAACATGGAGCCGTTGCGCCAGCTTCCACGACAAAGACGCCAGCGACGCATACAGATCCTCGTTGTGGACAAAGATGTTGCTGGGGACGCGCAACCGGCAGGGCGTAAAGTTCCAGATGGCCAGAATGCCAGCCTTCACCATTTCGTCGGCGACGCTTTGCGCGGCCTGGGCCGGCGTGGTGATGATGCCCAGATGAATGCTCATCCGCGTGGCCAGATCGTTCAGCTTGTCGAGCGGAAGCACGGCCTTGTCGTAAATGCGCTGGCCGATCTTGGTAGGGTCTTTATCAAAGGCCGCCACAATGCGCAGCCCGAAACGCGAAAAGCGTTCGTGGCCGAGCAGGGCGGTGCCCAGATTGCCGGCTCCCACCAGAAACGCCTCGTTGACGTTGTTCCAGCCCAGGAACGACTCGATCGACTCGATCAGCTCGCGGATCAGATAGCCGGTCTTCGGCTTGCCCACAATGCCCGTGTATTGAAGGTCTTTGCGGACCTGCACCGGCACCAGGTTCAAGTCGCGCCCGATAATGCTGCACGAGATCTGCCGGACGCCGCTCACCTCAAGCTCGATCAGGTAATGATGATATTGAGGCAGCCTGCGAAGGCTGGCCTGCGGGATGGAAGGAGCCACGCGGGCTGCCTCCTCGGATTCATGCGATAAAGTTCTATCGATAACCACAAACCGATTCTACGAAGTCCCAGGGGCCAGAACAGTGATCATCGTCACCCGGAACAGAGACGATACACCGCCAACTGGGACGATTGCCGGGAAACCTGTCAGTAATGGGACCGTTTGGTTTTGTAATCCTGAACGCAAACTTCGGGTGCCCCATCCTCGCCGCGTACTTGTTCTTGCGGCTAGGGTGGGTCCGCAAGGAACCCCTCTACACTATTAGGAGAGCAGCGGCTCTAAACAACTTGCAGACATGTTGCTTAGGAGACCTGGGAAAGCAAGAATTCAAGCGGTCACGGCATCAGCTTTACCTGGTGTGGTCCCACTGATCCGGCAAGAAAACAGAGACGTCACCTTCCCACCCTTCGCCAGAAAAGAGGCGAAGGATGGGGCATCCAGGCGGTATTCAGTTGTCCCCCTGACAGCATTTGGTTGCCGGATCAATAGCCGCTTGTCCATCGCGCGGCCGCTCAGGCCTCTTTGCAGAGCGGAAATGCGGTGACGCGCAGCTTGGCCGCCGCGTAGGGGATCAGCTCAAGGGTCTGTTCCGGTCCGGTGGCTGCCACCGGACTGGGCGGCGGTGGAGCGGCCACGCCGTCCTCCGCGCGCCAACTGTCGAGTTGGCGCGCTTTCACATGCAGGCGAACCGGAGCCTGGCTGCGCGCAAACGGCGCCGGACCCAGCGGCGACTCGACCACCTGAATGCTGCCGGCGGGCTTGTCTAGGTCCAGGCGCAGCGCGTAGTTCCACGGCGTGCTGGGGAAGACCTGCCAGTCGGAGGCTTGGCCTCGTTCGCGCAGCTTCACCCAGCTCTCGCCGATGCCGAACGAGAACACCAGCGGACCGCGCTCGATGGCCACCGAATTGTTGAACCAGCGCGATACGCGCGGCTCCGTGGGAAACGCAAGTTCCACCACATCGCCAGCCTTCCAGGTGCGCTCAATGCGGGCAAAGGTTTCTGGAGCCGCGTCTGGAGCTGGTTTTCCGTTAATGCGAATGGTCGCGCCGCCAGCCCAGGCCGGAATGCGCAGGCTGAGCGCAAAGCTGAGCGGCCGTGCGGGCTCGATGGCAATCCGCACCGCGCCGCGGAAGGGGTAGTTGGTGGTCTCAACGATGCGCAGCGGAACTCCGTTGAGCTCCGTATGCAGTTCGCAAGGGGCATAGACCGTTGCTACCAGGCCGTGGCTTGCCTGGTTGCCACTGCCGCCGGTGCGCAGGAACAGGGCGCTGACCAGCTTCGGCCAGCCCTGGTGGAAGTTCGCCGTGCAGCAGCCGAAGTTAGGCTCCAGGCCAAACAGGTTCGACTCCGGCCCATCGGTGGTCCACGGCTGGCGATGCAGGCTGCACTCCACCTGGTTCGGCTCCTGGTTGTACTGGTGCGCCCACATCGTGTCAGTCAGCGTGCCGGGCAGAGCGTTGAAGGCGAGCTTCTCCAGCCGGTCGGCAAAGCTTGGGTTGCCGGTGATGGCCAGGCACTGCTCCAGCGAGAACATGGTCTCGACCACCGTGCAAAGTTCAGAACCCTGCGAGGGGTTGAGCCCTGCCAGATGCTCGTCGCAGGAGAACATGCCGTTGGGCAACCCGTGGTACTTTTCGAGCGTGGCGATCATCTTGAGCGATGCGGAGCGGTCGTCTGCCGAACCCGAGAGCAACGACCAGACTGCGGCGGCCTTGATGGCCTGGCCATTGTTCACCCCATGCGTCGAAAGCGCCAGGTCCTTCAGTCCGTCCCCTTGATTGAGCTTGATGAACTCGGCAGTGATGCGGTGGGTATAAGGGAAGTTGTTGAACAGCGCCTGCCAGTCGAAGCCCTGCGTGTGTAGCAGTCGCGCCAGATCGAGCAGATACGGCTGGCCGGTGCGCTGGTAAAGCCAGAGCACGCTGACCACTTCGTCCTGCCAGCGGAAGCGGCCCCAGTCGCGCAGCGGGCGGCCGGGCAGCGCCGAGAGCTGGTGCTGGAAGTAGACCTCCATCACGGTCAGCACGCGCGCATCGCCGGTAAACTCATGGTATTGCGTGAGCGCCTTCAGCATCACCATGCGTGGCCACCAGTCGTTGTTGGTGGCCGGGCCGATCATGCCATCGGCGCCAGGGTGTGTGAGCGTCCACTCCATGTAGCGCTGGGCCTTGGCCTTCAGCTGCTCATCGTCCAGCAGCCACGCCAGCGGAACCAGCCCATCCAGAAAGTAAGGGCCGCGCTCCCAGGACTCGCCCGTACCGCCCAGCCAGCCGCTGTTGGGGCCCACGTCGGCCCAGATCTCGTCCAGGTGGCCGCCCAGGCCTCGTGCCTGAATCCGCAACTGATCCAGCAGCCAACCCGTGGGCTGGATCGAGCCCAGAGGCAAAAACTCAAAGGCTGCGGGCGAGGGCAAGGGGTATTTCACACCGGCAGCAGTGGAGTGCGCTGCAGCGGTCTTTGTGGAGGCGAGTAGCGTGCTCGCCGGCAACAGAGAAGCCAGAGCCGCGCTCCCCGCGGTTTCAATGAAGTTGCGGCGGCTGGGACGGAATCGGTAGGGATGCGTCATGGTATCTCCAAGGCAAGATGGATGGTGCAAAAGAAGCAGGGTAGAAATGGATACGCCGTTACGCGTCGATGAAACCGGGCTGCGTTTCTGGTACTACAGGTGCAGATACGAAATTCGGAGGGAGCAGGGGCCTTCAGGTCTCTGAAGAATGGCTGAATCAGGAGGGCCTTTAGGCCCGGATCTAGGCAGCTCTCGAATTCCCATCCATATTACCT
>Ga0302267_10000497_pt1 | contig 52984 bp, 48 predicted proteins | sample III_Bog_E1_3_FD_194555 | JGI IMG/M metagenome (GOLD analysis project Ga0302267, IMG submission 194555) | Peat permafrost microbial communities from Stordalen Mire near Abisko, Sweden - III_Bog_E1_3 | ecosystem: Environmental > Terrestrial > Soil > Wetlands > Peat | place: Sweden: Abisko...
CTTCGTCCCGGTGACCATCGGGCTGGCCTTCCTGGTCGCGCTGCTCCAGACCTCGTGGTACCGCAACGGGGACGAGACCTATCGTCGGCTGGCCCGGTTCTTCGGCGCGCTGTTGCTCATCAACGTTGCGATCGGCGTCGTGACCGGGCTCATTCAGGAGTTCGAGTTCGGCATGAACTGGTCCGCCTACTCCCGTCTGGTCGGCAACGTGTTCGGTGGGCCGCTGGCCATGGAAGGCCTCGTCGCCTTCTTCTTGGAATCGACCTTTCTCGGGATCTGGATCTTCGGTTGGAACCGATTGTCCAAGAAGGCGCACCTGGCCACCATCTGGCTCGTCGCGGCGGGAACGATGCTCTCCGCCGCCTTCATCATGGCGGCGAATTCGTGGATGCAACACCCCGTCGGCTACGCCATCAACCACCAGACGAATCAACCCCAGCTCACCAATATCTGGGCCCTCTTCACCAACCCGGTCTTCGTCTGGAGTTATATCCATGTCCTGCTGGCATCCCTCGTCACCGGGGGCGTCCTCATGCTGGCCGTGGCCTGTTGGCACCTCCGGCGCCAGCAGCAGGTCGAGGCCTTCAAGCGGGCGGCGGTGATCTCACTGGCCGTCCTGCTGCCCGCAGTCATCCTCGCCCTCTTCGTAGGCAGTGAGCTCGGAGTGGTGGAGGCCACGTACCAGCCGATGAAGATCGCGGCCGCCGAGGCCCAGTGGAACACCTGCGACAGCCACTGCTCGTTCTCGGCGTTCCAGATCGGCGGCGGCAACAACGACCACACGCCCACGCAGATCATTCTGATCCCGGATCTGCTCTCCATCCTCGCCACCAACAGCCCGAACGGGAAGGTGGAAGGTCTCACCCAGCTGAACGCCCAGTACCAGAAGGAATACGGCCCGGGGAACTATGTCCCGATCGTCTTCATTCAGTACTGGTCCATGCGAGTGATGGCCTACCTGGCCACCTTGGTGTTCGTCTTTGCCGCTTGGGGTGGCTGGCTGCTGTACCGCCGACGGCTGGAGCACGCCAAGTGGTTCCTGCGAATAGCACCCTGGATGGTGATCCTCCCGTTCCTCATCAACACCGCCGGCTGGATGCTGGCCGAGAACGGGCGGCAGCCGTGGATCGTCCAGGGCCTGATGAAGACGGCCAACGGAGTCTCACCATCCGTTTCCGCCACCGACATCTGGATCTCCATCGTCGTGTTCGTGGGGATTTTCGCCATTCTCGGCGTCGCCGACACGTGGCTGATGATCCGCTACAGCCGTCGAGAGCTGGGGAACGACCCGCTCGCCAAAATCACGTCGCCCGACGGCGACGATGTCCCGCCCACTGCGCACGAGTCGTCCGACGAGGACGAATCTGCCCTCGTCTACTAGGAGCCCGCCATGACACTCGGAGATCTCTGGTTCATCGTCGACGTTCTCTTCTGGGTCGGCTTCTTCGTCCTCGAAGGCTTCGACTTCGGCGTCGGCATGCTGCACTCGTTCCTCGGCCGCACCGATACGGAACGCCGTGTCATCGTCAACACGATCGGGCCCGTGTGGGACGGGAACGAGGTGTGGCTTATCGTCGCCGGCGCCGTCATATTCGCCGCCTTCCCGAGCTGGTACGCCACCATGTTCTCGACCCTCTATCTGGCGCTCGTGGTCCTGCTGGTCGCCCTCATGGTGCGGGGCCTCGCCTTCGAGTACCAGCGCAAGTTCGACGACCCGCGTTGGCGCTCGACCTGGCGGTGGGGACTGACGATCGGGAGTGCGTTGATCCCCCTGCTCGTGGGGGTCGCCCTCGGCGATCTGCTGCACGGCCTGCCCATCAACAAGGCGCACCAGTTCACCGGGAGCTTCTGGACGCTCCTGACCCCGTTCGGATTGTGGACGGGCGTGACGCTCCTGGTGCTCTCGCTCCTCATGGGCGCCACCTACCTCACGCTCAAGACGACCGGTGAGTTGCGCAAGCGGGCCCAGCGCGCCGCGGTTGCCATCGGGGCCCTGGCTGTCGTCGTGACCTTTGGCTTCATGACGTGGCTGCATGTCGGCCTCAGTACGGGCTTCGTGCCCAAGCCCATTGAAGCGCTGGCCCTCATGGCCGTGATCGCCGCCGCCTGGCTGGCCTCGACCAAGGCGGACGGATGGGCCTTCACCGCCGCCGCCGTCGGTATCGCCGGGACCGTGGGCTCCATCTTCCAGGAGCTGTTCCCGCGGGTCATGATCTCGACCACCAACGCGGCGTACAGCCTCACCGTGAACAACACGGCAAGTCCGCCCTACACCCTCAAGGTCATGACGGTGGTCGCAGTGATCTTCTTCCCGTGCGTGCTCGTCTACCAGGCCTGGGGGTACCACATCTTCCGCAAGCGGCTGTCGGTGCCGAGGGTCGGCGGCGACGAAATGACGGTCGCTCCGAAGGCGCCGGTCGAAACCTGATCAGGGCTCAACGTTTCTGACTACGCGCCGAAGGCCTGTTCCCGGGCGCCCGTGTAAATCTTCATGGCACGAGCGAGGACGGGCACACCACCCTCGGCCGGCGTCGACGATTGGATCCGTTGCACGTGGGCCTGCAGGTCCTCCATTGAGGACCACATCTCGAAGAGCCGGACGAGCGCCGGGTCTGTGGCGTCGGCGCTCATGGCGTACTCGATGCACCCCCGGTCCTCCCGGGAGGCGCGGATGGACTCCCGTCGACCCTCGAGAAACTCGGCGCGCCGCGCCGGGTCAACCGTGAAGGTGCCGGCCACAATCACCATTTCGTCGGCCATCGATCAGAGTCCCGGGCTGCTCTGCATGATGCCGCCGTCGGCGAAAATCGTCGTCGCCGTGATGTAGCCCGCCCCGGGACCGGCGAGAAACGCCACCACCGAGGCGATCTCCTCGGGCTCGGCCACACGACCGAGCGGGATTGAGCTGTTGAGCAACGCCAGCGCCTTCGGATCGGCAACCGTTTGCGCGTTGATCGGGGTATCCACCGCGCCCGGCCCGACGCCCACGACGCAGATGTTGTGTGGCGCCAATTCCACGCCCGCCGTCCGCGTCAGCATCCGCATGCCGCCCTTCGAAAGGCAGTACGGGGTGTTCCCGGGCATCGGCCAGTCCTCATGGACTGATGTCATGTTGATGATCCGACCGCCCTCGCCCTGAGCGATCATCTGCTTGGCCGCCAGCTGCGTCCCGAAAAATGCACTCTTCAGGTTGATGGCAAGCACCTTGTCGTATTGATCCTCGGTCGTTTCCAGGACTGAGGTCCGGGTCTCAATGCCGGCGTTGTTCACCATGATGTCGAGCCGGCCGAAACTCGACACCGCCGTGTCGATCATCCGTTGCAGATCGTCGAGTTTGGAGACGTCCGCCTCGACGCCGACCGCCGACTCGCCGAGGGCGGCCAGCTTCTGCTCCAGTGCCTCAGTGGCCTGCTCGTTGGTGACGTAGTCGATGACGACCTTGGCGCCCTTCGCCGCCAGGGCCACGACAACAGCCTGGCCGATGCCGGTGTTGCCTCCGGTCACAATCGCAACCTTGCCCTCGAGCTCTTCGGCCATGAGGGTGCCTCCTTCTGCGCCTCGGCGCATCGTCGAGCGGTGCTCCGTACGCTATCGACCCGTGCCCGGCGGTGTGGGACTGGCACGCGTCACCCAAATACGACAAACCGGTGGTGCGGAGTGGCCTCAGTCCCTAGTGTCGTGCAGGTGACCGACGACGCTGCCGCAGAAGTACGGCCCGAGACCTTTCCCCCGATCGCCGACTACGGGTTCCTCTCGGACTGCGAGAACAACTGCCTCATAGCGCCGAATGGCTCGGTCGAGTGGCTGTGCCTCCCCCGACCGGACTCCCCCAGCGTCTTCGCCGCCCTGCTCGACCGTTCCGCCGGGAACTTCCGATTCGGTCCCCACAGCACCCAGGTCCCCCACCAGCGGCGCTACATCCCCGGCACCATGGTGCTCGAGACCACCTGGCACACCCCGACGGGATGGCTGGTGGTGCACGACCTGCTCGTCGTGCAGCCGGTGACGGACGGGGAACGACGACCGGACTACCGTCGGGCCCCGGGGGAATCCGCCGCGTGCGGCACACTTCTCCGCCTGGCCACCTGCATTGAGGGTCATGTCGAGGTGATGCTCAACGTGGTGCCGGTCTTCGAATACGGATTGGCCACGGGAACGTGGGACTACGACGGCGATGGCTACACCAGCATGACCGCCCGTCCGCCGGCCGGCGACCCAGCGCTCTCCATCACGTCGAGCCTGCGACTCGGCTCCGCCGCCGCGCGCTGTTACGGCCGCACGACGCTGCAGAAGGGTGAGACGGCTTTCGTCGCGCTGTCGTGGTCCGGCCATCCCACCGCAGACGCAGAAGAGGCCCAGAAGCAGCTCGATACCACCGTGTCCTACTGGCGGGAGTGGCTGTCGAACGGCAGTTTTCCCGACCATCCCTGGCGGAGCTACATGGAACGCAGCGCCCTGACGCTCAAGGGGCTCAGCTACGCGCCCACCGGAGCGATCATGGCGGCGCCGACCACCTCACTGCCAGAGACTCCCGGCGGGGCGCGCAACTGGGACTACCGCTACACCTGGATCCGCGATTCCTCCTTCATGCTGCGCTCGCTCTACCGCCTCGGATTCGATTGGGAGGCCCTGGAGTACTTCGCGTTCGTCCTTGAGGCAGTCAAGGGCGGTGACTTCCAGCTCCAGATCATGTACGGCATCGACGGCCGCAAGGACCTCACCGAGCGGACACTCGACCATCTGACCGGCTGGAGGAACTCACGGCCGGTCCGGGTGGGCAACGGAGCCTGGGACCAGCACCAGAATGACGTCTGGGGGATGATCCTCGACGCGGTGGACATCCACCTGCGTCAGGTGTCGGGGGAGATCGTCAAGCCGGTCTGGGACGGCATCACCAAACTCGTCGAATCCGCCATCGCCCACGCCGGTGACCCCGATCAGGGCATCTGGGAGATCCGCGGTGATCCCGAGCACTTCACGGCTTCCAAGGTCCTTTGCTGGGTAGCCATGGACCGCGGGGCCGACCTGGCCCGTTCCCGCAACGACGACGACCGGGCCCGGCAATGGCGTCAGGCGGCCGACGACCTCAAGGCCGAGATCCTCGACAAGGGCGTCGACGGCCGGGGTCGCTTCCGTCAGCACTACGGCAACGAGGAGCTCGATGCGTCACTCCTGCTGATTCCCATCCTCGGATTCCTCCCTGCGGACGACGAGCGGGTGCGTGCCACCGTGCTGGCCATTGCCGACGACCTCACGGAGGACGGCCTGGTGCTGCGCTACAAGGTGGACTCGACCGACACGGGCTTCGAAGGCAAGGAGGGCACCTTCACCATCTGCTCCTTCTGGTTGGTCACCGCACTGGCCATCATCGGCGAGCACGAACGGGCGCGGGCGCTCTGCCAGAAGCTGCTCAACTTTGCCGGTCCCCTCCAGCTCTACGCAGAGGAGATCGACGCCGCCACGGGTGAGCACCTGGGCAACTTCCCCCAGGCCTTCACCCACCTGGCGCTCATTGACGCCGTCGGCCGGCTCATTGAAGCCGAGCAGCACGCCACGACACCTTGACGGGTAGATCCTCATGACCACGACGCCGCGGCACCGGGTCGTGGTGGTCGGTGGTGGGTTCGGCGGCCTGCCGGCGACCCGCCTGCTCTCTGCGCTGGACGTCGACGTCACGCTCATCGACCGACGCAACCACCACTTGTTCCAGCCTCTGCTGTACCAGGTGGCCACCGGCATTCTGTCGCCCGGCTCGATCTCGCCCGTGCTGCGGCACATCCTGCGGAAGCGCAAGAACGTCGACGTCGTCCTCTCCACGGTCACGGGCTTCGATCTGGAACGGCGGGTCGTCCACACGGCGGCCGTGCCGGGCGAGTTCAGCGAATTCGCCTACGACAGCCTCATTGTCGCCGCCGGAGCGGGGCAGTCGTATTTCGGGCACGACGAATTCGCCCTGATCGCTCCGGGTATGAAGACGATCGACGACGCCATGGAGCTGCGCCGGCGCGTGTACGGCGCATTGGAGATCGCAGAGAACCTCAGCGACGTGGCCCTGCAGAGGTTCTGGCTGACCTTCGTCATTGTGGGCGCCGGACCGACCGGAGTGGAGCTGGCGGGGCAGATCCGCGAGCTGGCCTACCGCAGCCTGGCCAAGGACTTCCGTCGTATCGACCCGACGACGGTCCGGGTGATCCTGATCGACGGTGGGGCGGAGCCATTGGCCACCTTCGGCGGTGCACTCTCGGGGCGGGCCCGCGCCGATCTGGAGAAGATGGGCGTGGAACTGCAGATGGGACTGCATGTGGTCGGCGTCGACCAGTTCGGGGTCGACACCGAGGCGAAGGACGGGGAGAAGGGTCGCTACGAGTGTGGCACCGTCATTTGGGCGGCCGGCGTCCAGGCCTCGCCCCTGGCCGGCCTGCTGGCGGAGGCCACCGGGGCCCAGACCGATCGCGCCGGCAGGATCGCCGTCCTGCCCGACCTCAGCCTGCCGGGCCACCCCGAGGTCTTCGCCGTCGGCGACATGGCGACGCTCGACAACCTTCCTGGCGTGTGCGAGGTGGCCATGCAGGGAGGCCTGCACGCGGCCAACACCATCAAACGCCGGCTGAAGGGCGCAGACAGCGTGCCGTTCAAGTACCGCGACCTCGGCAGCGCGGCCGCCATCGGCCGCTTCAAGGCGATGGTGAGCGTGCGGGGCATCCGCCTGAGCGGTTTCCCCGGTTGGGTGGTCTGGCTGTTCGTCCACCTGGCCTTCCTCAATGGCTTCGGGAACCGCTTCACCGCGCTCTGGCGCTGGGGCAGGTCGATGGTCGGGCGTGCTCGTCCCGAACGAGTGTTCAGCGTGGGGCACACGGGTGGCGACCTGAGCCTGCCCGACCACATCAAAGCAAGAGTGATGCCCAAGGCATTCCCGGTCCTGGAAGATCAGACGGGCTGGGCCGATCTGGTGCAGCGGATCGGGACGCCGGCGCCGGGAGCCGAACGCGCGTCCGGTCCCACCGGGCCCGATCCGACCTAACCCCCCCAGCGCGCCCCCGGTGCCGGCCAACTACATTCGCCGGATGATCCTCGATCGATTCCTCGTCACCGACCAGGTCGCCGTCGTCACCGCCAGCGGGCGCGGCATCGGCGCCGCCACCGCCGTGGCCTTGGCCGAGGCCGGGGCCGACGTCGTGCTGGCCGCTCGCACAGAGGACCAGCTGCGCGCCGTCGCCAAGCAGGTCGAGGCGGTCGGGCGCCGGGCGATCGTGGTGCCGGGCGATCTCACCGACTTCGACCTCATGGCCTCACTGGCCGAAACGGCCTTCGCTGAGTTCGGCCGCCTCGACATCATCGTCAACAACATGGGCGGCACCATGCCGAGGCCGCTCCTCGACACCTCCCCCCGCTTCTTGGAGGAGGCCTTCCGCTTCAACGTCTCGGCTGGACACGCCCTGATCCGCGCCGGCGTGCCTCGTATGCTCGAAGGTGATCACCCCGGCGGGGCCATCGTGAGTATCTCCTCGGTCATGGGGCACGTCGCCGGGCGTGGCTACGTGGGGTACGGCACGGTCAAGGGCGCCCTGGAGCAGTACACCCGGCTGGCGTCGCGCGACCTGGCACCTCGTATACGGGTCAACGCCATTGGCGTCGGCTCCACCGCCACCTCCGCCCTGGACATCGTGATGTCGAGCGACGAGCTGCGGACCGCCATGGAGGATGCGACCCCCTTGAAGCGGCTCGGCCATGTCGACGACATCGCCTCGGCGATCCTCTACCTGGTGTCCCCTGCCGGCGCCTACGTGACCGGCAAAATCATTGAGGTCGACGGCGGCCTGCAGTCGCCCAACCTCGAATTCCCCCTCCCCGACCTCTAAGGAGCCCCACCCATGCCGTACCGCGTCGTGCAGTGGAGTACCGGCAACGTCGGGCGCCATTCCCTGGCGGGCATTCACGCCCACCCCGAACTGCAACTCGTGGGTTGCTACGTCTCGAATCCGGACAAGGTAGGGCACGACGCCGGCGAGCTGGCCGGGCTCACGGCCACCTTCGGGGTGGCGGCGACGAGCGACGTCGACGCGCTGCTGGCGCTGCAACCCGATTGCATTGTGCACACCGGCATGGCCGACGACCGAATCTTCGAGGCTCTGCAGGATCTCGAGCGCTTCCTGGCCGCCGGTATCAACGTGGTCTCTTCGAGCCCCGTCATGCTGCAGTACCCGGCGCCGGATGATCCGCTGGCCGCGCCCGTCATCGCCGCCGCGGAGAAGGCGGGCGTCTCCATCTTCGTCAACGGGGTGGACCCGGGGTTCGCCAACGACGCCCTGCCGCTCCTCCTCTCCGGCGTCAGCGAGCGCATTGAAGAGGTGCGCTGCTCCGAGGTCCTCAACTACGCCACCTACAACCAGCCCATGGTGCTGTTCGGCATCATGGGCTTCGGCGGGTCCATGGACGAGGTGCCCTTCATCCTCACCCCGGGCGTCCTCACCATGGCCTGGGGCTCGGTGGTCCGTCAGATCGCCGCCGGTCTCGGCGTGACTTTGACCGACGTGACCGAGTGGCACGAGCGCGAGGCGGCGCCCGAGGACTTCGAGGTCGATGCCGGCACGGTCAAGGCCGGCACGACCGCCGCCATGCACTTCGAGGTACGCGGCATGGTCGGCGACCGGGCCGTTGTCGTGCTCGAGCACGTCACGCGGCTGCGCGACGATCTCGGCGCCTCATGGCCTCAGCCTGCCGGGCAGGGCTGCTACCGCGTGGAGATCAAGGGCGAGCCGAATTACACGCTGGATCTGCAACTCATGGGCACCGACGGCGATCACAACACGGCTGGGCTGAAGGCGACCGCCATGCGGCTCGTCAACGCAGTGCCCGCGGTGGTGGCCGCACCACCGGGCCTCGTCACCGCACTCGATCTGCCTCTGATCACCGGCCGGGGACTCGTCGTCATTTGACCCGTCTTTGTTCGCCTGTTGTGCGAAGAGGCAACGACGACACAGGCAACGCTCGTGGGACACAATTTACGCAAACCAATGCGCCCGACCGGTTAAGCCCGCCTCCGAGCATGGCGACAGGGAGGTGTGTCCCCGAATGAGACCACCGCACCGAGCGGTCGCCGGCATGGCCGCAGAATCATCAGCTCCGGCGCGGCCATCATTCTGGGCACACTTCTCGTCGGGGGTCTGACGACCTACGCCGCGGCCACCGTTTCGGCCAACTCCCAGATCGTCTCGCTCGGCGGATCGCCAACCAGCGTGGTCACCGCAGACCAGGCTTCTCCGACACCAACGACAACGGCGGCGGTCCCCACCGTCCAGAGCGCCGAAAGCGCGAACGCAGTGGGGAGCCCGGGCGTCGCGGCCAAGCAGACCATCGGCATCGCCGTGCTGCCCGGCCCCCTCACCGTCACGCCCGCCACCGAATCCGTCCCCCTCACGCAGCTCGCCGCCTTCGGGCGCGCCGAGCCTGACTACGTCGGGGCCCTTTCTCCCATCACCGTCGACGACGCCAGGGGCTCCCTGGTCGGTTGGCGGTCCACCGTCTCCCTGCAGGCGGTATCCGGGCTGGACGCCGCGCAACTGGCGAGCACCCGGCTGTGTGTCACCCCGCATCCGACCACTCTTGTGGCGGGGAACCCAGCCGACATTGTGCGCAGTTCGCCACGCGCGTGCGCCGGCCCGGGTGGTCTCCTCACCGTCTTCTTCGCCGCGCCCGGCGGAGGTGGCGGTGAGTACAGCGACACAGCCGGCCTCGCCGTCGTTCTGCCCAATGGGACAGACGCGGCCAACCCGACGGCCACCCTCGCTGTTGCCGTGAGCTAACCAGCCACCTCAGTCGCCTGTTACCGGAGGACTTCGACCAAGAGCACCCACGCGTTGATGGCCGAAACGAGGAAGGCCAGCGCAGTTGCCGCAAACACCCAGTAGAGCCCGCCGCCGCCTCCCGCGACCAGGCTGAGTCCGCCAGCGAAGAACAGGGTGCCGGGAAGGAGGAGCGTCAGCGTCCGCTCGACCCTCCAAGCCATCCGATCCCCGTCGGGCACGCCACTGCGTACGGTGACCCACAGCGCTTGGAACATCACGGCGCCCCCGGCGATGGCGATCTCGACTCCGAGAACCACCACATGCTGGTCCGGAACCAGACCGCAGCAGGCCACGATGAGGGCGGAGACCAAGACCCCGAGACTTCCCGCGGCTCGGCCGGGCAGGTTGGGAAACTTGAGAATCTGTTCGAGGTTGATGGAGATCGCCACGAACAAAAGGCCGGTGAGCGCTGCCGCCGCGCCCATGGAGCCAATGAAGAAGTCGTGCCACGCCGACGGGTCGAGCGACGTCATCGGTCCAGTCTTGCAAACTGGGTGGTCGACAGGTGGGGGTCCGTACAGGACGTCGGAGGCCCGACCCCAGTGCGTTCCACATGGGGGTCGGGCGCGAACGAGCAGAGCGCGCCGACGCAGAGACGTTGGACTCCACCACCCGGCATGCAGGTGTACGGGACGCCTACGCAGGCCATCGTCGAGCTGCTGAGCCGGACGGCGCGATCAGGCGTGTCCGTGACCGTGAAGCCCCACCACCATGGGCGGCTTCACGCGTCATTGGATGGCCGTTCTTGCACTGAACTCTCAGCCAGGGGAATGAGGTATCCGAAGAAGGCGACGATCGACCCGACAAACATCAACCCCATGCCGGTCAGCCTCCAAGGGTGCGATACGGACAGCATTCCTCCGGCCGCACCCAGCGACAGCCCGACCAGCCCGACCTGCGCGCCGAGACGAACGAACCTCGACCCACCGAGTACCGCCACGAGGATGGTCAGCGCGCCGATGGCCAGCAGCCCCCCGAGAACTGCGTGGGCGACGTAGAGGCCCCTGCTCTGGGGAGGCAGCCACTGGTCAGGTCTTCTGACCGGGACGAGCACCAAGCACGCCACGCCGAGTGCGAACTCGACGCCGATTCCTATCATCATGACGATCCACACCCAGCGCGGGATCATCGATGCGCTCCGATTCCCTCACACATGGAGAGAGGACCAACTTCTTCCCCTGCATCGCGGTGGCCAGAGTGCCGCTCCATATCGCCCTCTCCGAATTGGGCAGTTCTCTTGTCGAGGAGGGGTCGTAGGCCCATTGACACAGTGCAAATGTAGAGCGAAAAGGTGTCCCGTTAGGCTCGTTACCACGACATGCTCTTCACCCGGAGTGCCGGATGCGTGCAGCACGTCTGCCAGCTGCGCTGAGAGTCCGCCCGGGAACACCCGTTCCGGATGCAACCACCCGCTGCGTTCGCCGGACCGAAGCCAGACGCTACGGTGCGTGCACTGCGCAGACACATTGAGCAGAGAAATTGACTACAGAAATTGATCGGAGAACTGGCGATGACCTCGAAATCTGATTTCACGACCGAGGAATGGAAGCTGATCCTCGAGGCACCGCCGAGCGCGGGCATGATCGTGGTCACCGCTCAACGAGGGGGATCGTTCCGCGAGACGATCGCCATGGCCAAGTCCTATGTGGAGACCCGGCAGCAACACGGCAAGAGCGAGCTGCTCGACGAAATTGTGGCTGCCAAGCCGGAGCGGGATCACACGCACTACCACTCCCTCGAGGAGCTCAAGCAGCACGGGCTCGGGCATCTGCGTGATGCCGTCGCGCTGCTCGGGACCAAGGCGACGCCCGAAGAGGTCGACGAGTACCGCCGCTTCATCGTCACGCTGTCCCAACACGTCGCAGCCGCCCATCGCGAGCACGGCGTCGACGTGAGCGAGGCCGAACAAGCCGCCATCGACGACATCACCCAGGCCCTCGGAGCGACGAGCGCGTAGGCGGACTCCGCAGGCAGCGCCCTCATCGGCCGCAATGTCCTCGTCGAACCCGGGTCAGCAGTCGGCGAGCCACGTTCCCGGTCGTCCGCTACACGACTCTCAGCGGCATGAGTCCTGGTCGGGACGTACTCATCGATTGAATCCGAACGCCACGCCGGTGGAGAACTTCGTCAGGGTCACCTCGTCGAATTCGGCGGCTGGAGTTTCGGAGCGGTAGGCGACCCATGTGCGTTCACCGTCAGCCTCAACAGTCCAATGGGGATCCACACCCATGGCAATCGCTCGTAGCGCCCGATCTCGACCCGCGGCCAGGACGCCGGTCCACGACTCGAAGCGCTCGGTCCGGGCTGGACCATCCCCTAGTGCAAGGTGGACGACATCGCCCTCGAGCTCGACACTCCAGTCGATATAGGTCCTGGGGTGGAAGGCAGGGTGGAGTTCGAACACGGTCGCCACGTCAGCCGCCGAATCGCCGAGGTCGAAGGCGCGGGCGAGACGGTGAGCAGCCACACCTGCGACGCCGGTGAACTGCTTGGCCACCATCTCCTGGGTCGTGGGGGCGTCACAACGTTCAACGACCGCCGCGGCGAAAGAAAGGACCAGCAGATGACCTTGCAGCGCGACTTCATCGATCAGCGCACGAAGGACCGGGGTAGAGAAGTCGGCCACGGCGAGGTCGGGGTCGAGGGGTCGCGCGTAATCGGCATACCCGTCGTCGCTCGTGCCCTCAATGGCGGCGAGCGGAAGCTCGGCAGCCTTGGTCCGACCGATGTCGAGAGACCGCGTCGGAAAGGGCGTGTCCGATTCCTCGGGATCGATCGTGACGGTCCACGCGCAGTGCGGCGTCCGATCGGCTGGTAGGCGGGGAGGCCGGTGTACCGGCCGCATCCGCAGTTTGGGATTCGTTGCCCAACCGGTGGCATCGAAGGTGGGATCTTCAATGTGGTGGCACATCGCGACCACAAAGTCGTCCCCCATGGGTTCGACGTCCATGAGCGCCCCGCAGTGGTCGAGGTGGAAGGTGCCATGGTGGTCGTCCTGCACCGCCATGCGGAAGTCCATGAACTCGGGAGGCGCGCCGATATCGAGCTGCATGCCCTTGAGAGCCACCTCGACGGTGTCTCCCTCGAAGCCGAGCAGGCGCTGCATGCGCTTCGTGTAGATCGGGCTGGCTCCCATCCATTCGTCGATCGCCACGGCGGTCATCACGTCAAGGCCCATCGCCGTGACGAGGGGCATGCCTGCCCGGTCGATGAGGTGGCCGGCGAGCAGGTACTCACGGGCAAGGATGCCCAAATCAGCATGAGACAGGTCGGCGACTGACCGGTGCCTTCGGCTCGTCGTCGACGAGGTTGCGTTGTCCTGCATGGCTCCCCTCACTGATCCTCTCGGATCAAGCTTTGCACGCTCAGGAGTAACGAGCCGCTCGGGTTGTCGGCGTCGGGCACCGGCCTACGAGGCGGGCCCGGTGAGATCCATCCGCAGTCGGGTCAGGGTCGACGACGCAATGCGCCACTCCCCGCCCGACAGTTCGTAGGTCTCGCGGTAGTGGCCGTCGCCCCGCATCCGCGTGCCGTCCGACCACTCGATCTCGTCGTGCAGCGCCCAGATGCCGGTTGCGGTGGTGGACGACGTGAGGGTGATTTCGGGCGTGTGGCCGTGGTGCACGGTGACGGCCTCGGCCAGCGACTGCTGCAGGAAGACCAGGAACACGTCCGCACCCATGACGACGCTGCCGCCCGAATCCGTCGTGTCCATGACCACGTCGTCGGTGAACACCTGGCGCAAGCCCGCCCAGTCCTTGGTGTCCATCGTCCGGAAGTAGCGCGCCTTCAGCTGCTTGATGGCCTCGACGTCATTCACTGGCGTACTCGGCTTTCAGGAGTAACGAGCCGCTCGGGTCCCTGGCGGGTTGTCGGCGCCGGGCACCGCGTCGGGGTTCTCGACACAGACCTCGCATTCCAAGCCGTCGGGGTCCCGGAAGAAAATGCTCAGCATCTGCCCGAAGTCTGTGACGAAGTCGTCCGCCGCCCCCCGGGCCATGAGCCGGTCCCGGATCTCCTCGAAGTCCTGCAGCGACGCGGCCTGCAAGGCCAGGTGGTCCAGGCGGCCCCGGCCGAACATCGGGACCTGGCGGTCAGCCTCGGTGTTGCCCTCTATTTCGAAGACGTTGAGCTCGGCCCAATCCCCGATCTTGATGATGGAAAGACGGGGACCCTGGCCCTCGGGGAACTCGGACCCGTCGCGCAGGACCTCGGCCTCGAAGACCTCCTTGTAGAAGTCATTGAGTCGCGACGCATCGTTGGTGATGACGGCGACATGGTTCAGTCCCTTCAGCAGCATGGTGCCTCCTTCGACGCCGGCTGCTCAGCCGACGATCTCACTGGTCTGTAAAACGGGTGCGATGGACGTGTAGTTGGCCACGTCGGCCAGCACGTCGGCCGTACCCTCGGCCACCATGGCCTGAGTGAGCGCCTCGGGGGATTCGAACGTCAGGTGCACGGCGGCCACATAGGGTCCGTCGACGCCCTTGTCGATTTCGGCGCTCTGCGGGTTCCAGGTGCGCATGGCCAGAGGGACGTGCTTGTCCCGGTAGTAGTCGTGGTCGAACGAAGCGCCCTCGGTCACCGGATAGAAAACGGACAGACGGATCATGGAGTGCTCCCTTCCTCGACTCCGTGCAGTCTGCCAGGTAGGGCGAGGGCAGGCTCCTAACGGAAGTCCCGGCTGGCCGGCACCGCCGTCCCCACCACCAGGGCCTCCACCCGCTCGGCGTCGAAGCTGACCGCGCCCTGGCCCTTGCGCACGCGCCCGCGGATCAACAACACGGGGGCGTGGCGGGCCACATGCTTCCAGCGGGCCCAGGCACCGCGCGAGAAGACCACGTTGACATGGCCCGTCTCGTCCTCCAGGTTGACGAAGACCGCGCCCCGGGCCGTCTCGGGATGCTGACGGTGCGTCACCACGCCGGCCACGGAAGCCCGCTCGCCGTCATCGCACGCCTCGAGCGCCACGGCCGTCCGCACGTCCATGGCCTCGAGCCGCTCCCGGGCGAGGTGCATGGCCGTGTGCTCTGGCGCCAGCCCCAGCGCCCACAGGTCGTCGCCCACCGAGTCGTAGAGGCTGGGTGTGGGCAGCGTCGGCGCCTCGGCTCCCACCACAATCCCCGGCAGGCGGTCCGGGGTGCCCTGGGCCGCCGCGCCGGCGGCCCACACCAACCGGCGCCGGGAGGCCGCGGCACCCCCGCCCTCCCCTTGCCCGTCCGCCGGGTCGGCTACCTCGGGGTCGAGCGCGCCGGCGGCGGCCAACGTCTCGAGCTGGGCCTGGGTGGCCCCCGCCCGCCGCACCAGGTCCTCGCCCCCGGCCCAGGGGCGGCCGGCCACAATGCGCGCCGCCGTCGTGTCGCCCACGCCGCGCACCGACCCCAGCCCGAGACGGAGCACCGCTTCCCCCGGCCCGCCGCACTCGAGCGACGCCCCCACCTCGGAGCGGTTCACGTGGGGCCGGCGCACACGCACCCCGTGCCGGCGAGCGTCGGCCACCAGTGACTGGGGGGACCAAAAACCCATGGGCTGCGAGTTCAAGAGACCCGCGGTGAACGCCGCCGGGTAGTGCAGCTTCAACCAGGCCGAGGAGTACACCAGGTGGGCGAACGACACCGAGTGCGACTCGGGGAAGCCGAAGTTGGCGAAGGCGGCCAGCGCCTCGAAGACCTGGTCCGCCACCGCACCCGTCACCCCGCGCGCCGCCATGCCGTCGAAGAGCCGCTCCCGCATCTTCTCCATGCGCGCCGCCGAGCGCTTGGCCGCCATGGCCTGGCGCAGTTCGTCGGCGTCGGCCGGGCTGAAGCCGGCGATGGCCACCGCCATCTCCATCAACTGCTCCTGGAAGAGCGGGACCCCGAGCGTGCGCTTAAGGATCGGTTCGAGCAGCGGATGCAGGTAGGTGACCTCCTCCTCGCCCCGGCGGCGGCGGATGTAGGGGTTCACGGCGTGGCCCTGAATGGGCCCGGGCCGGATGAGCGCCACCTCAATGGCCAGGTCGTAGAACTGGCGCGGCGCCACCCGGGGCAAGGTCCCCATCTGGGCTCGGCTCTCGACCTGGAAGACCCCCACCGTGTCGGCCCGGCACAGCAGGTCGTAGACCTCGGGCTCCTGTGGCAGCTGCCCCAGGTCGACCTCCCTCCCGTAGAAGGCGCGCACCAGGTCGACCATGCGATGGAGCGCCTCGAGCATGCCGAGCCCGAGCAGGTCGAACTTCACCAGCCCGATGGCGGCGCAGTCGTCCTTGTCCCACTGCAGCACGCTGCGTCCCGGCATGCGCCCCCACTCCACCGGACACACCTCGACCACCGGCCGGTCGCACAGCACCATGCCGGCCGAGTGGATGCCGAGGTGGCGCGGCCGGTCCAGCACCTCGGCCGCCAGCTCGGCCACCAGCGGCGGGACCCCACCACCCCGGGCCACCGAGACCTCTTCCACGGCGGCGGCCGACGAAGTGCCGCGACCGGGCCCGGCATCGATACCGGCCGACCAGGCGTCCACCTGCTCCTGCGTGAACCCGAAGGCCTTGCCGACGTCGCGCACGGCCGAGCGCGGCCGGTAGGTGATGACGTTGGCCACCTGGGCCGCGTGGCGGCGGCCGTAGCGCTCGTACACGTACTGAATGACCTCCTCGCGCCGGCCCGACTCAATGTCCACGTCGATGTCCGGCGGCCCGTCACGCGCCGGCGAGAGAAAGCGCTCGAAGAGCAGCCCGAGGTCGACGGCGTCGACGTTGGTCACGCCCAGCGCGTAACAGACGGCCGAGTTGGCGGCCGAGCCGCGGCCCTGGCAGTAGATGTCGAGCCGGCGGCACACCTGCGCGATGTCCCACACCACGAGGAAGTAGCCGGCGAAACCCAGCTGGCCGATCACCCCGAGCTCGTGCTCGAGCTGCTTCCAGGCGCCCGGTACCCGCTCGGCGCCGGGCGGCCCGTAGCGCGCCGTGGCTCCCTCGGCCACCAACTGGCGCAGATAGCCCATTTCGTCCATGCCGGCGGGGACGGGGAAGTCGGGCAGCCGCGGCGCGACCAGGCGCAGGTCGAAGGCGCAGGCGCGCCCGAGCTCGGCGGCCCGTTCGACCACGCCGGGCCAGCGGGCGAAGCGCCGGGACTGCTCGGCGGCGGAGCGCAGGCAGGCGGCGGGGGCCGAGGGCAGCCAGCCCTCCAGCTCGGCCAGCGGCCGGCGCGCCCGTACGGCGGCGAGCGTGGTGGCCAGCCGGAAGCCCGCCGGGGTGGCGTAGTGCACGTTGTTGGTCGCCACGGCGTCGACGCCCCACTCGACGGCAAGGCGGGCCAGCGCGTCGTTGCGCGCCGTGTCGAGCGGATCGCCGTGGTCCCACAGCTCCAAGGCGACGTTGGCGCGCCCGAACGCCTCGACCAGGCGCCCGACCTCCCGGGAGGCGGCCTGGGGTCCGGCCTCCATGAGCGCGGCGGGGACGGCCCCCTTCCGGCAGCCGCTCAACACCAGCCAATGGTCCCCGCCGGCCCGTGCCAGCGCGTCCAGGGTGAAGACGGGCTTGCCCTTCTCCCCGCCTTCGAGGTGCGCGTCGGCCAGCACGGTGGACAGCCGCGCGTAGCCGGTCGGGTCCCGGGCCAGTACCAAGAGGTGCGTGCCGGTCGGGTCGGGCTCGCCGGTGCGCGCACCGGCCGGGGCCAGCGTGACCTCGGTACCGAAGACGGTCGGCAGCCCGCACACCCGCGCCGCCTCGGCGAAGCGCACCACGCCGTAGAAGCCGTGATGATCCGTCAGCGCCAGCGCTTCGAGCCCGAGCCGGTCCGCCTCGGCCACCAGCTCCTCGGGGTCGCTGCTGCCGTCGAGGAAGCTGAACCCCGAGTGGGCGTGCAGTTCGGCGTAGGCCTCAGTCATAGACGGCTTCCACCCACCACTGCCCCCGCTCGGTGCACAGCAGGCGCGCCACCCCCTCGGTGGTGACCACCTGCAGGCGGGCCCGGCGCCGGCGCACCGACCACCAGCGCTCGGTCACCGGCCAGGGGCCGGCCCACCCCAGGACCGGCTGCCAGGGACCGCCGGCCACCGACAGCCGCTCGATGCTCCCGGTGAGCAACCCCCGCCCGCTCACCGCGACGGCGCGGCCGGTGGCGTCGGCCACCTCGGCGCGCAGCGGCACCCGCAGCACGTCGGTCGGTGCCGGCGGGGGGACCCGCCCCGGCCAGGGCGCACCGACCGCTGCCTCCACCTCGGGACTGCCCCAGGGCAGCAGCACCGACTGGCCGGCCGGGTCCCGCCCACCGCGCAACCGGCCCATGACCACGGCTTCGATCCCCAGGCGCTCCTGCACCCGGACGAAGGAGCGGGCGGCCCGGTTGTCGGCCTCTGAGGCGCCACCGAAAAAGCCGGGCTGGGAGGGCGGGGGTACGACATCGGGCCCCCGGTCGGGGTCCTCGCCCCGGGCCACCCGCAGCCGCCGCTCAATGCCGCGGTCGCGCAGCCCGGCCAGTTCCCCGCTCTCCCCCCGGGCCACCGCGTGGCAGGCGGCGGCGTCCGCCCCGAAGCGGTCCGAGATGCTGGCCGCGGGCAGGGCGGCGAGTTGCGCCAGGGTGGTCACCCCCAGCCGCTGCAAGGTGACGGCCAGGTCGGGTCGGGCCAAGGTGGCCACCGACCAGGGACCGAGGAAGTCCGCCGTCCCCCCGGATGGGACGATCAGCCCCGAGCGGGCGGCCAGCATGGCCGCGAAGAGCCCGTCGGCCACGCCGATGGTGGCCTCCTCGTCCACGATGGCGGCCAGGCGCGCCACCACCGCCTCCTCTCCACCGAAGAAGCGGGCGGGGCCGCGGGCGGGCAGCGCGCCGACCCCGAGACGGACCGGATGGACCCAGGGGCAGAGCTCGCCGGCCCGCTCCAGCACGCGGGCGAACCGCCGGGCCTCCTCCCCCTCCGCCCCTTCCACGAGGAGCCCGGGACACCAGATGACGACCAACCGTTCCACTTCGTCTCCACCACTCCGCTCAGGCCGCCGCCGGCCCGTCACCGGGACCGGCTCCCGCCGGCCCGCGCTGCTCCATTCCGCTCTGCCCGGGTGGGCCCGGATGCCGCCGGCCTGGTTCCTCCGCGTTCTCGACCGCGCCCGAACCGGCGGGGAGCCAGAGCGAGCACTCGCTGACCCGGCCGGCGGCGCGGCGGCCGCTGACCCGCACCTCGGCCCGGCGGCCCTGCAGGTGCCCGTGGCCGCGGCCGATGCCCTCCCACTCGACCGCCCCGACCGAGAGGGCCAGGTCGCCACCCTCGGGCCAGGCGCCGGAGCCCTCGAGCAGGACGACGAGGGCCGCCTGGCGCTCGCGGGCACGGGCCGTCAGGTGACGCGCCGCGGTCAGGCGGGCCCGCCCGGGCGGACGGATCAGGACGGCGTCGACCCCCGAGAGGAGATCACCGGCCGCCTCGGCCCACCCGTTGCCGGGGTGGGGGACGAAGACGACCCGGCGCAGGTCCAACCCGAGGCCGGCGGCGGCCACCACCCCGGGGTCGGCCAGGCCCACGACGGCACACCAGCTCCCGGCGGCCGACGCCGCGGCCATGAGCGCCAGGGCGAGCGTGGTGGCGCCGTGGCCGGGCGCCCCCGTCACCGTGGTGGTGGTGCCCCGCCGCAGCGAGCCGGCCGGGAAGAGCGGGGCCAGGGGCGGCGGCACCGGCAGGGTGCGACCGGCCACCGGCGTGGTGGGGCGGACCCGGTCGGCCAGCCCGGCGGGGAGCTGCCGGGAACGGGGGGACAACGGGTCACCGGCAAAGAAAGCGAACATATGTTCGTACCCTAGCGAGGTCGTGTGCCGCCCGCTCGGGGAGCCGAACGACCAGCTCAGAGGGCTGGATGCTCGGCAAGAACCCTGCTGGGCCACAATGCAGCCCACATGTGTGGCCGCTTCGCTCTCTACACTCCCCCGGCCAAGATCGCCCGCTACTTCGGGGCCACCCTGGCCGATGGCCCCGACGGCGAGCACGCCGCCAGCTGGAACGTCGCCCCGACCGACTCGGTACTCGGGGTGCGGGACCGCCCGGCGGAAGGGGGCGGCGAGCCGGAACGGATCCTCATGTCCTTCCGCTGGGGCCTCATCCCCTGGTGGTCCAAGGACGCCAAGGCAGGGAGCCGGCTCTTCAACGCGCGGGGCGAGACCGTGGCCACGCGGGCGTCGTTCCGCGAGGCGTTCCGGGAGCGGCGCATCATCGTCCCCGCCGACGGCTTCTACGAATGGCACAAGACAGAGACCGGGGCCAAGCAGCCGCACTACTTCAACCGGGCCGACGAGCAGCCACTGGCCTTCGCCGGCCTGGCCGAGCGCTGGCGCGACAAGAGCGCCGGGCCGGACGCGCCGCTCATCCGGACCTGCACCGTGATCACCACCTCGGCCGGTCCGGACATGGCCGGCATCCACGACCGCATGCCGGTGATTCTCGACCCTGGCGTCTTCGACATGTGGCTCGACCCGGCCAACGAGGACGTCGAGGAATTGCGCGCGCTGCTGCGCCCGCCGGTCGCCGGCACCGTGGTGCACCACCCGGTGGGGACGCGGATCGGTAACGTGAGGAACAACGACCAGGCGCTCATTGAGTCCGTGTGAGGGACGCGTAGGGCGACGGGACGGGAACCGGTCGACGCTTGTCGGCCGGTGTGCTGAGGATCGGGGCCGGGGGGCCCACGTGAGGGACGACACGTGAAGGAGGAACGGCCATGAGCCTCGACCGGGCGCGCTTCGACCGCCGCACCATGCTGGCCGCTGCGCTGGCGACCGGCGGTGGCGCCATTCTGGCGACGGCCAGCCGGGGGCAGGGTGCCGGCGCAGCCATGGCCCAGCTGGCGGCGCGCACCAAGCCGGCGGGCTCGGACCTCGGCGCCATTGAGCACGTCGTGTTCCTCATGCAGGAGAACCGCTCGTTCGACCACTACTACGGCACCTACGCGGGCGTGCGGGGCTTCGACGACCACCCCAAGGGCAAGCTCGGGAACTTCGCCCAGGCCTGGCCGGACGGGCGCGACAAGACACTGCTCCCCTTCCATCTCGACACCGCTTCCGGCATCGGGGAGTGCACCAACGACCTCGACCACACCTGGCCGGCACAGCATTCGAGCTGGAACCACGGCACCAACAACGCCTTCGTCAGCACGCACGTGCAGTCCGAGTATCAAGGACCCGAACACGGCGTCCTCACGATGGGCTATTACCAACGCAAGGACCTTCCCTTCTATTACGCGCTGGCCGACGCCTTCACCATCTGCGACAACTACCACTGCTCGGTGTTCGGCCCGACGCACCCCAACCGCCTCATGGCGCTGTCGGGCACGGTCGACCCCACGGGCGCAGCCGGCGGCCCCGTCCTCCTCACCAACGATTCGTCCCAAGCCATCGGGAGCGTGCACTGGGACACCATGCCCGAGGTGCTGGAGGACGCCGGCGTGAGCTGGAAGGTCTACAACCCGCCCGGCTCCGTCTACGGCATGCCGTTCATCCAAAAAGAAGGCCTGCTGGTCAGCGACGCCATCCTCCCCTACTTCAGCCAGTACCAGAACCCGTCGTCGACGCTGTACCAGAAGGCGTTCACGCCGCTGTACCCCAACGACTTCGTGAGCGACATAAAAGCGGGGACGCTCCCCTCGGTCAGCTGGATCATCCCGCCCCTCGGCTACGACGAGCACCCGTCGTCGCCCCCGGCGCTCGGCGAGTGGTTCACCAGCCAGGTGCTCTCGGCGCTGGTGGCCAATCCCGAGGTGTGGTCCAAGACGGTGCTCTTCCACATGTACGACGAGAACGACGGCTTCTTCGACCACGTGCCACCACCGGTGGCGCCGAGCGGCACGCCGGGCGAGTACGTCACGGTCTCGCCGCTGCCCGACGATGCGGGCGGCGCGGCCGGCCCGGTCGGCATGGGCTTCCGGGTACCGATGCTCGTCCTCTCGCCGTTCAGCCGCGGGGGCCACGTGGTCTCCGACGTCTTCGACCACACGTCGCAGCTGCGCTTCTTGGAAGAACGTTTCGGGGTCACGGCTCCCAACATTTCGTCCTGGCGCCGTCACACGGCGGGCGACCTGACCTCGACGCTGCACCCGCGCCGCAGCGACGCGACCATGCCCACGCTGCCCAGCACGTCGAAAGACCACATGGCCAACGTGCTGGCCGAGGGCTGCACGAGCGCGTCCGCCCTGGAGGCGGCGCCCTCGAGCGCCATGCCCAACTACCCGGTGCCGGTGCACCAGGTCATGCCCACGCAGGAGACGGTCTGAGCGGCGCCGCGGTGGCGGGTGTTGGACCCGGGACCATCGTGGTGCTGAACGGGACGCCGCGCTCCGGGAAATCGAGCATTGCCGTCGCGCTGCAGGGGTCTTCGGACGCGTTGTGGCTCAACTTCGGCGTCGATGCGATGGCCGACGTGATCCCCGCCGGGTTGCGGCCGGGCGTCGGCTTGCGCCCCGGCGGGGAACGACCCGATCTGGAGGACGCAGTGGCCGTCCTGTTCGACGCGTTGTACGCGGCGGTGGCGGCGTGGAGCCGGGCGGGCCGCAACGTGGCCGTCGATGTCGGCCATCACGACGACTACTCCAAACCGCTGGGCATCCTGGCCCGGACCGCCTTGATGTTCCACGACTTGCCGGCCTACTTCGTCGGCGTCCGCTGCCCGGTGGAGGTCATTGTGGCCCGGCGGGACGCGGACCCGGGTGGTGGTGGCGGCGGCGGCTACGTCACCAGCGAGCCCGATGGATCCATCCCCGACGTGATCCTCCGGTGGGAGCGGGCGGTGCACGACCCAGGCACGTACGACCTCGAGGTCGACACGTCGACGTCGTCGCCGCAGACGTGCGCCGCAGCCATACTGCGCCGGATCGGGGAGGGTCCACCGGTGGCCTTCGCGGCGATAGCGAACCCGCCCCTCGGGCCTGCTTGAATCGGGCCCATGGCAGTTGAACGACTGCAGTCCGGCGATCGGTCGGGGCCTTACGATCTCGTGCTCGACGCCGCCATGGGGGCGGCTTTGGCCACTGCGACCAGGGACGACACCGCCTCTTACTTCGACGGCACGGCCCTGCCCCCGACCGCTATCGCCACGCAGACGTACGCCCCGCAGATGGCAGCCATCTTCGAGCTCGTCCCCGAGCCCGTCTTCGCCGCAGCGCACGGGGGCGTCCATGGTCGGCACGACCTTCTTCTCCACAGAGCGATCAGGCCCGGAGAAGATCTGCACACGCTGGTCGAGACGCACAGCGCCAGGAGGTCGAAGGACAACCTGCGCGTCACGTTGCTGCACCGGACGTACGACGGTCAGGAGCAGTTGGTCGCCGAGCAATGGTGGACGACGGTGCTGCTGGGCACCACGGCCGACGAGACGGGACCGGACCTCCCCGCACAGGGCGGGAACGGCTGCAGCCCGGAGGAGGCCATGGCCGAGGAGGTCTTCCGCACCGATGTGGACATGGTGCGCCGCTACGCCGAAATCTCCGGCGACTTCTCCGAGCACCACTTCGACGTCGAGGCGGCCCGCCGCAGCGGCTTCGCCGGCCCCTTCCTCCACGGGCTCTGCACCATGGCCCTGTGCGCCCGCGCCGTGGTCCGGACGGCCTGTGACGACGACCCTTCCCGCCTGCAGCGGTTCGCCCTCCAGTTCGCCTCGCCGGCCTACCTCAATCAGGATCTGACGGTGCGGATCTGCCACCTCGAGGGATCCCGCTACGCCTTCGAAGCGACGTGCGGGGACGCCGTCGCCATCCGCAGCGGGTTCGCAGTACTGCGATCCTCCGGGTAGGCGTCCGCACACTGCGCCCATTGAGGGGGGGCGGAGCTGGAGCTATTCCGAGGGAATGCGGCACTGCACACAGACACGGGCGACGGGGCGTGCCGCGAGACGCTCCGGAGGGATGGCCGCCCCACAGTGCTCACATGTGCCATAGGTCCCGTCGGCGAGTCGGCCTTGCGCCCGCTCAATCTCTTCGAGGTAGGCGCGATCCTGGCCCAGCAGTGTGGAGATCCTTGCTCGTTCGAATGCAAGCGTCGATCCCTCGGGGTCGTGTTCGTCGTCGGAGTGGGCGGCGGCGATCCCTGCATCAATGTCTTCGACGTCATCAGTCAGCGACGCAATCCGGGCAAGCGTCGCCCGTTTCTCCATGCTGAGGCGATCCTTCGTGGACACCGGCCCGAGTTCACTCATGCGGCGACGTCCGGCGGCGGCGATGCGGACACGGTTTCGTCTCCGAGCGACCGGGTAGATCAACACCCAGAACGGAGGTGCCGACAATGGCAGGAACACTTGCAGGAGTGCGGATCGGAGTTCTCGTGGCGAACGAGGGCATCGAACAGGTCGAGCTCACGGAGCCGTGGGACGCGGTGCTCGGTGCCGACGGAATACCTCGGCTCGTCGCCCCGGATCCGGGCTTCGCCCAGGCCATGAACCATCTCGACATGGCTGACCGCTTTGCGGTCGATCGCACGACGGGGGACGTCAGCGCCGACGACTTCGATGCCCTGATATTGCCTGGTGGCGTTGCCAATCCGGATCGCCTGCGCATGGACGCGGATGCAGTTGCACTGGTAAGGGACATGTTTCTGGCGGGAAAGCCAGTCGCGGTCATCTGCCACGGACCCTGGACGCTCGTTGAGGCAGGAGTGGTGAAGGGGCGCACGTTGACCTCGTGGCCGAGTTTGCACACGGATATCGCCAATGCGGGCGGTACCTGGGTCGACGAAGAGGTCGTCGTGTGCACGAGCGGGCCCAATACCCTCATCACCAGTCGCAAGCCCGATGACCTCAAGGCGTTCTGCCACCAGTTGGTCGAGACGTTCAGCGGCACGACGAAAGTGGCGTAGCCGGCGTCATCTGCGCAGAGCGGGGAGAAGCTCAAACGTCGGCCACCAGCCTCTTCGGGTCGGATTGCTCGCACAGCACGGTGTACCCGTCACTGGTCATGTGTTCGTGCTTCCCCGCGACCGCCCCGATGAAACATGACCGCTCCATGGTCAGAGTGGGAGGCGGCCGGTGCGAGTGGGCCCTACGAAGCGGGGAACGCCACCTGCTCCGCCTGGGCCAGGAGCGAGGCCTTGTCCGCGCTGAGCAGGTACCCACCGGCGATCGCCTTGTCCAGGCTCTTCGTGTACTGGGCGATGTAGTTGCTCTTCGTCCCGTAGAGGCTGGCGAGCTGGGCCGGCGTGAAGGCGACGGTGGACCCGAACAGGGAGCAGAGCGCGTTGGCCCCGGCTGGTGGTGCGCCGCTGAGCGTGGAGACCGGAACGTCGACCGCCGGCGTCCGGACTCCCCCGATCACGTTGCCCTGCGCATTGAGCGCCAAGGCCGCCGGGTGCGTGCTCGACAGCTTGAACGGTGGTGGGCTCGGAGGCGGCGTGCCGTTGTCCACCCACTTGTCAAAGGCGGTGAAGGCAGCCTCGACCACATTGTGCTGGGGGCCGCTGTTCACCGGTGTCGTGCAGCCGAGGATGCCGGCGGCGGCGCCCACGGTGTACGCATCGGCGTGTGCGGTGCCGGCGATCTCCCACGTGCGGATCTTGTCCGTGTTGGGTTGCTGCGCCGGGGCGTAGCCCAGCAGTATCAGGTCGGTCTGGGTCTCGGCCATGAAGACCGGAACCTTCAGGTCGGTACGGATACGCAGGTTGTCCGGTCCGCTGCTCGACTTGATGGATGTTCCGGCGAGCGAGGCACCCGAACCACCCCGGCTGTGGATGAAGATCCCGTCGTACATGTTGGTGTGCGGTTGGATGGCGTCAGCAAACGTCGTCAGGTAGAAAGCCGACTGGGACTCGCCGACGGCCAGGACGTGCGTCGGCTTCAGGCCACCGAGTGCAGCGTCGTGCGGGGCGCGCAGGGCCTGCCCGATTTGGGCGTAGATGTCCAGCGCGTACTGGTCGCCGGGGTGGTGCAGCGTGCTGTACCGGGCCGGCTCCTGATTGACCAGCCCTTGTGGTCCACCGGTCGCCGAACCGAGGATTGCCGTGCCGCCGTTCACGCCGAGGGCCTGGGCCGAGACTCCGACGTAGGCGTAACCGTCACGCATCAGCATCGGATTGAGATCGTCCCAGTCGGGTGCGGACTCCCCGGCCGACACGTTCATCCACTCGACGATCACGGTGCCGTTGAAGTGAGCGGGGTTGGACGGCCGGCGGACCAGAATCCTGGTCTTGTACGCCGCCGTGGTGGTCGGCGTGATGGTCCACTTGCCGTCGCTCGGCATGGAGTCGGCCTTGAACGCCATTGCAGTGCCTGACGCGAAGTACTCCTGCTCCTCGTAGCCGTTGGCGGCCAGGTCCGGCGAGTGGGCCGTGAGCGGTTCCACGACATGTCCCACCGTGACAGGGCCGGTGAGGGTGGCCGCCGTCTGGAAGCTCACTTCGGGCGAGGTCGCCGTGGCGGCACCGGCCCCCTGGGTGGTGAGGGCCAGCGGGAAGAGAACGACCAGCGCCCCGAGCGCAGCCAGTGTGGTCCCCACCCTGGGCACGAAAGAGTCGCGCCGGCTGCTCAACGACAGGCGCTTGATTAACGACATGGAAAGCCCCCTTGCGACCCGCCCCTTGGCCCGGTGCGCCGGTCACTCTAGCGATGCCCGTACACAGAGGGACCTCGGTCCGCCGGCCCCGGTTGCGGTCCCGGGCCACCAGGCCGACGGTACGCTCCCCGGGTGGCTGCCCGCGTCTCTCCCGACGCCCCCCGCAAGGGAGCCACGCTGGCCTATCTGCCGGCGCTCGACGGCATCCGTGGCGTGGCCATGCTCGGCATCCTGGGCGTCCATGCGGGGGTCTACCTGACGTCGGGTGGCTTCTTCCTCCTCGACAGCTTCTTCGCACTGTCCGGCTTCCTCATCACCTCGCTCCTGATTGTGGAGTGGCGCAAGCGCGGCACCATCAAGCTGGCGGCGTTCTGGGCCCGGCGCGCCCGGCGATTGCTGCCGGCTCTGCTGGTCATGCTGATCGGGCTGTCGATCCTCTACGGGATCTTCGTCCCGGCCGGGACGTATCCGACGCTGCGCGGTGATGCCCTGTCCGCCCTCTTCTACGTGGCCAACTGGCACTTCATTGTGTCCGGTTCGGACTACTTCCACATGACCGGGCTCACCTCGCCGCTGATCCACACCTGGTCCCTGGCGGTCGAGGAGCAGTTCTACCTTGTCTGGCCGCTGGTCTTCCTCGCCGTCATGAAGATCTGGCGGTCCTTGCGGGTCCTCCTCGTCGTCGCCATCGTCGGCGCCCTGGCTTCCGCCCTCGAGATGGCACTGCTCTTCAACGCCACCGACAGCAACCGCCTCTACTTCGGTACCGACACTCATGCGCAGTCCGTCCTGATCGGGGCCACGCTGGCGGTGGGGTTGCGGCTGTGGGCCGAGCGCAACCGAAAAGGCGACGAACTCGACTGGCAGGCCCGCACCGCCCGGGGTCGCTGGCTGTTGACCGGCATCGGCGTCATCGGCCTCGCCGTCAGCATCGTGCTGTACATCAAGGTGCACTCCGACGACGCCTTCGCCTACCGCGGGGGGTTTTTCATCGCGGCGGTGGCCGCCTGTGCCGTCCTGCTCAGCGTGTCGTGCGCCCAGTATTCCCCCCTGGCCAAGCTGCTCTCCTTCGGCCCCTTCACCTTCATCGGCCGCATCTCCTACGGCATGTACCTCTGGCACTTCCCGCTCTTCATCTTCATCAATGAGCAGCGGACGGGGCTCAGCCCATGGCCCCTCTTCGTGGTCCGGGTGATCCCGACCATCGGGGTGGCCATCCTGTCCTTCTTCCTCGTCGAACGACCGATCCGCCAGGGCACGTTCCTCACCCGCTTCCGGGCCCAGATCTTCACGCTGCCGGCTGTCGGAGTCGTCGTCCTGGCCATCGTCCTCGCCACCATGCCGGCGGCCGACACCGTTGCCGTCGGGGCCGCCGCCGTCGGGACGGTCCCCGCCACCGCCGTCACGGGTCTCATTCCCGCGGCAGACAGCGCGGCGCCGACCCGGGTGCTCCTGGTCGGCGACTCCCAGGCGCTCACGCTCGGCATCGGCCTGGAGGCCGCGCTGACGGCCCACCGGCAGAAGTACGACGGCCTGCATCTCCTCAACGAGGGGATCCTCGGCTGCGGGGTGGCCGACGGGACAACGGGCGAGCAGTCCGGCGGCACGTTCATCGTCGGCGCGCCGTGCACGCCTGATCCGCAGCGTGCGAAGTGCCCCCCGGGTGGGATCTTCGGGCCGAAACAGAACGTGCCCTGCCAGGCCTGGACGACGGCCTGGGCCGATTGGGTCACGCAGCTGCAGCCGAACGTGGTGGTTCTCCTGGCCGGCGGCAGCGAGATCCTCGACCGCCTCTACCGCGGGCACATGACCAACATTTTGAACCCGACGTTCGCCGACTACGTCGAGGGTCAGCTGCAGAAGGCCGTACGGATCGCCACCGCCCGCGGCGCACTCATGGTCTTCGAGACCAAGCCCTGCCAGAGCACGGGCGAGCAGCCGAACGGTGAGCCCTGGCCACAGGACAGCACGGCGCGGCAGGAGGCCTACAACGGACTCCTCCGCAAGGTGGCGGCGCAACACCCCGGCCAGGTCTACGTGCAGGACCTGAATTCCTACGTCTGCCCCGGAGGCAACTACACCGAGGACCTCGACGGCGTCCCGGTGCGCCAGAGCGACGGCAGCCACTTCGCCATGGAACCCGGAGCCGGGGGCGACTTCCTGGCGCCGGCGATCCTGCCCTACTGGGTGGACCTCGGCCACCTGCAAGAGGCACGCACCAACGGTGCGAGCATTCCGAGGGGCTCGCTCCCCCGGTACTTCGCTCCGCAGTAGGCGGTTGCTCCGACGCGGCAGCTCGACGCGACGGCTCGACGGACTGTCTGCTCCGAAGCGTCCGCTCTACACTGCGGCGCATGCCCAGCAGGAGAGAGGTATTGAAGGCGGGCGGGGCCATGGCCGCCGGCGGGCTTACCGGCGCATCGCTCATGTCGCCTTCAGTGAGTGCCGCGTCCACGGCGGAGCAGCGCGGGGTGACAGCCGATACCGCGCTCACGGCCATCGAAGTTCCCGACACCATCATGAAGCCTTTCCACAAGGGCGGACCGGGCCCCCTCTACTGGAGCACGTACGGCTATAACAACGCAATGGGTGTCCAGATCCCTGAATCGGTCTGGAAGGCCAACGTCGACTGGATCGCGGAGGAGCTTGCCCCGTACGGCTACCGCATGGCCTGCACCGACGGCTGGATCGACGCCGACCAGGCCGTGACCTCACACGGCTACATCAAGAGCCTCAACGGCTGGGAGCACGACTGGGGTTGGTGGGCCGACTACCTCGAAGCGCGTGGCATGCACCTCGGCGTCTATTACAACCCGCTCTGGGTGACGAAGTCGGCCGTATCGGACCGCTCCATCCGCGTCGCCGGTCGCCCGGACATCGCCGTGGCTGACATCGTCAACCCTGGTGACTGGTTCGACCCGGGAGGCCAGCTGCAGTGGGTGGACGCCACGAAGGACGGCGCCGAAGAGTACGTCAAGGGCTACGTCGAGTATTTCGCCAACCTCGGCGCGGTCTACCTTCGCATCGATTTTCTGAGCTACTACGAGACTGGATTTGACCAGAGCGAGGGCACCATCGGAGTCGCGCACGGCCGCGACAGTTACATCAATGCGCTCCGGTGGATCGGCGAAGCAGCCGCCGACAAGCTCCAGGTGAGCTTGGTCATGCCCAACCTCTTGCAGCACGCCGAGGCGGAGCGCCAATACGGTGACTTGATCCGGATCGACAATGACGCCAGCTTCGGAACGTGGTTACTCCTGAGCGGGCTGCGGGAAACGTGGCAACCGATCTGGTCGCAATGGCAGAACCCGTTTCAAGGCTTCACGGGATTCTCGGACGTGTCCGGTCCGGGTCAGGTCATTCTCGACGGAGACCCTCTCACCATCAGCTCCTATCAGCACGACATCGATCGCCAGTCCGCCATCAACCTGTTCGTGATGGCAGGCGCCGCCATCGCCATTGCGGACCAGTACGACACCATCGGTTCCCATGCCTCCTTCTACAAAAATGAGGAAATCCTCGACCTCCGTCAAGCCGGTCTGGTCGGCAAGCCGGTGTATCTGAACAGTCATTCCTACGACTGGGACCAGGCGAGCCGGGATTCGGAGCGCTGGGTCGCCCAACTGCCCAACGGGGACTGGGTCGTCGCCCTTTTCAATCGCGCCGACGCCGCCACCGAGGTGAGCCGGACCGTCGACTTCGCAGACGTACTGGGGCTGACCCGTCCGGCTCGGGTGCGCGACCTCTGGGCGCATGAGGATGTCGGAACCTTGACCAGCTGGACAACCTCCCTCGGCCCGCACGGTTCGTCACTCGTCAAGGTGACACCGTTGGAGGCCATCCGTCACCAGGCAGATGTCGGCGGTTGGTCGGGCGGCGCTCATTTCGAGAACACCTTCAACGGACACTCCGGGATGGGCTACGTGACCGGCCTCGACACGCTGGGCAGCAGCCTCACCTTGGCCATCGCGATCCCGCACGCGGGCAGTCACGACTGCATCTTCAGGGTGGCCAACGGAACGGGAAAGCCCGCCAGCCTGACCGTGAGCGCGCACGATCCCGAATCCGGGAAGACGCACAGCGTCGGCCGCTTGGAAGTGGCGGCCTCCCGGGACTGGTCACACTGGCACGACGTTCGGGTTGCCCTCACGCTCGCCGAAGGCACGAACTTCATCACCACGAGCTTCGGCGCAGGCGACGTCGGCGGCCTGAACATCGACAGCGTGACCATCTCGACCTGACGCCTGCGCTTGCCGGGCCGACACCAGAATGGCCGGCCTCATGGGGCAGAGACGGGTCTGCACTTGGTCAAGGAGTGGGTTTACCAAGTAGGAGGTCGCACAGTGGCTCCCGCAGAGAAGTTCAAGGTCTCCACATCTGGCCAAATGAGCCTCCCTGCTGCCGTTCGGCGGCGATGGCACCTTGAGAAGGGTGGCAGGGTGGACGTTCTCGACCTGGGTTTTGGAGTCCTCTCACCCTTCCTGCCGGATACCGCGGCCGTCTGGTCGACGAGCTTCTTCCCGCCGAGGCGCACTACCGGGCCGTCGCCGTTGAGGATGATCCCGATCTGCGCAGCTGATGGTCCTACTCGACGACCACCTTCTTCGTGACTGGATCGCTGGTCCCGATGCAGCGCTCAGACAAGCCATCCGGCACGACAGCTTGGCGACGACGAACCTCTTTTTCACCCGTCTGTGCAAGAGCGCGGCTGGCCGGCAGGGTGGAGCCTTACTCGGCGGTTGGGACCGGGACGAACGCGGCGCCCTCATTGCTGCCTTAGTGGCATTGCCTGACGAGTTCGAGGTTGTGCCGATGCGCGCGCTGGTCTGGAGGATGGGTCAACTCGTCGCAGAACATCGTGGCTTGTCAACTCTGGGTCCGGAACCCGTCGCCGCAGCCGAGTACCTCGACGCCAGGGTGCTCGTGTCGTCCCGGGATGTCAGTCCCGGCGTGCGCGACGCCTGCCGGTCGTTGCACCTGCGCCACGCGACACTCGCCCGATAACCCGCATCGCCGGAGGTCCGGCATGCTGCGGCTCCCTGCGTCGCGGCTAGTGGTTCTCGGCGACGGCGAGCGCTCCGAGGTCGTCCCGCACCAGCGTGCCGCCCTTCATGATGGCCAGCAGCTTGGCCTGATCCTGCAGGACGGCGATGTCGGCCAGGGGGTCGCCATCGACCACGAGCAGGTCGGCCAGGTAGCCCTCGCGCACCGACCCGAGCTCGTGGGCCCGGCCCATGAGCTCGGCCCCGTTGCGGGTGGCCCAACGGATCACGTCGAGGGGCGGAATCCCCGCCTCCTTCACGTAGAACTCGAGCTCGTCGGCGTAGCGCCCGTGGGGCAGGCTGATGGCGCCGTAATCGTCGCCGCAGAGCAGCTTCACCCCGGCCTCGTTCACCTTGGGCAGTATGGCGAGCGAGCGTGCGATGTCCTCGGACATGGCAGCGGTGAAGCCCAGGCCACCTCCGCCCATCAGTTGGGCGAAGCGGACCGGGAAGAGCTGGCTCGGAACGAGGAACGTGCCCAGCTCGACCATGCGCTCAATGGCCATGGCGTCGAGCCCGTCGCCATGGTCGATGACGTCAATGCCGGCGTCGAGTGCCATGTGGATGGCGTCACGGTTGGCGATGTGGCCGCGGACGAGCACCCCGCGCTGGTGCGCCGCTTCGATCCCCGCCGTGATTTCGCCCGGCGTCATTTCCGTCTGCTCGCTGGGCGCCACCGTGCCGTGCCCGCCCGTCACGAACATTTTGATGATTTCGGCGCCCTGCTTGATCTCCTCGCGCACGGCGAGCCGGAAGCCGTCAGGGCCGTCGGCGCGATGGATGGCTCCGCGGGCGCCGACGTCCCAGTACCACGGGAAGCTCTTGTCGCCGGCGTGCCCCGTCGTGCTGACGTCCCGACTGCCCGCCATGAGCCGGGGGCCGGGGAAGAGACCCTCCGCGATGGCCGCCTTCATGGAGGCGTCGATGGCAAAGGGGGCGCCCGCACTCACGGCTCCTGTGAAGCCGCTGCGCAGCAGCAGCTCCAGGTGGTGGGCCGCCCGCACGGCTTGCAGGGCCGGTGGCTCCTCGAGCCCGAACGGGGCGGTCTTGGAACCGAGCTCGTTGTAGGTGGCGTGGAAATGGCTGCTCACCATGCCCGGCATGACGGTGCGACCACCGACATCCACCACGCGGTCCTCGGGCCCGGTCTGCACGGAGCCGCCGGGGCGGACGGTGGTGATGCGGCGATCCTCGATCACCACGGCGGTACCGGGGCGGGCGCCGTCGGCGTCCAGGACGGTGGCGTCGAGCAGCACGAGCCTAGGCACGCCGGCCCGCCCTCTCGTGGGCTCCGGACTCGGCTCCGGTACCGTTCTCGGACACGAAGGGAACAGTAGTGACCAGTCGCCGACGTCCGCCGTGGCCCGTCCCACACGACACCCCCTGGACCGGCCGATGACGCTCGGCGCGGGCGACACCGTGCTCTGCTCGGGCACGCTCCGGCCCGGCATCTCCTTCCGGGAGCGGGTGGCGGCAGCCGGGGCCGGCGGCTTCTCGGGCCTTTCGCTCTGGGGCCGGGACTACCGGGTGGCCCGCGATGAAGGTCTCGACGACCAGGACATCCGCCTGCTGCTCCAGGATCACGGCTTGTCGGTGGGCGAGCTCGACCCCGCTTGGTGGTGGCTTCCGGGCGCCTCCGACATCCACATTCCGCCCGCCCACGACCCCGAGCAGCTCTTCGGCTACGCCGAGCCCGAGTTGTTCGCCGTCGCCGACGCGGTCGGGGCGCGCTCGCTCAACGCCGTCGACGTCTTCGGAGGCCCGTGGTCCCTCGACGAGGCGGCGCTGGCCTTCGCCGGGCTGTGCGACCGGGCCGCCGACCACGGCCTCCTCGTCCACCTGGAGTTCCTGCCGTGGTCGCGCATCCCCGACCTGGCGACGGCCTGGCAGGTGGTCAGTGCAGCCGACCGGCCCAACGGTGGCCTCATGCTCGATGCCTGGCACTACTTTCGCAGCGATCCCGACGGCGCGCTCCTGCGCTCCATCCCGGGCTCGTCCATCCTCGGGATCCAGCTGTGCGACGCGCCGGCGACACCCGAGGCTGATCCGCTCCACGCCACGCTGCACGAACGGCTGCTACCGGGCGACGGCGAGCTCCCCCTCCCCACCTTGCTGGCCGATCTCGGGGCCACCGGCACTACGGCACCGGTCGGGGTCGAGGTGTTCTCCGACGTCCTTTCTGCCCTGAATCCGGAGGAGGCCGGACGATTGGCCGGCGCGTCGTTGCAACCCTTGCTCGGTCCCTCCTGACGCGCGATGCGTCAGCTCAGAAGTAGGTGTACTGATCCAACGGTCCGACGGTGGTCGTGGTGCCACCGACCGTCACCGTGATGTTCACCGTCCCGGCCACGCCCGCCGGAGCGGCCAGCGTGATCTGCGTCCCCGTGTTGTTCACCGTGAACCCCGACGTCACCGCGGTCGTCCCGAAGTTGACCGCGGTGGCGCCGGTCAACCCCACCCCCTTGATGGTGACGGTGGTCCGGCCCAGGTGGCTCCCCGAGTTCGGCGACACCGCGGTGACGAGCGGCCCGTAGGTGTAGCTGTCGCTCGCGGTGACCGTGCTGGTCCCGCCGGGACCGGTGACCGTGACACCGACGACGGACGTCGGTGTGCCGGGCGGTGCCGTGGCGCTGATGGACGTGGTCGAGTTCACCGTGAAGGCAGTGGCGGGAATCCCCCCGAAGCTGACGGTCGTGGCGCCTGCGAACGATGACCCGGAAATCGTCACCACGGTGCCGCCGGCGGCCGGCCCGCTCGACGGGGAGAGTGCGCTGACCGTCGGGGCCGGGGCGATGTAGGTGAACAGATCGGCCGTCGTCGACGGTGAGGTGCCGCCCGGGGCCGTCACCGTCACGGCCACCGTGGCCGGGGTGCCGGCCGGGCTGGTGGCGGTAATGAGGGTGGCCGAGTTCACGGTGAACCTGGTGGCCGGAATCGATCCGAAGTCCACCACGGTGGCGCCGCTGAAGCCGGCGCCTCTGATTGCCACAGTCGTCCCGCCCTGTTGCGGGCCGGTGTTGGGGCTGACACCACTGACGATCGGTCCGTAGGTGAACTGATCGGCTGTGCTCAGGCTGCTCGTCCCCCCCGGCCCGCTGACCGTGATGTCGACCCGGGTGCCGCCGGTGCCCGCCGGTGCGGTGGCCGTGATGGAGGTATTCGAGTTCACGACGAAATTGGCCGGGTTCCCACCGAACTTCACCGCGGTGGCGCCGAGGAACGCATTCCCGGTGAGGGCGACCGCGGTGCCCCCGCCGACCGGGCCGCTCGGCGGCGAGACGGCGCTGACCGAAGGCTGGGCGAAGAAGTAGGTGTAGAGGTCGGCCGCGCTCAGGGCCGTACTGCCCCCGGGCGTCGTCACGGCAACGGCGACCGTCCCGTTGGCGGTGGCCGGGGGGACGGTGGCGGTCAGCTGGGTGCCGGCCGCGTTGACCACCACGTTGGTCGCCGGCACCGAGCCGAAGGCCACCGTCGTCGGCCCGGCCAGTCCCTGGGTGAATCCGGTCCCGTCAATGGTGATCGTCCCACCGCCCGAGCCGCCGCCCAGCGCCGGGGTGATGGAGGTCAGGGTCGGCACCGGATCGGACAGCGGGGTCTGCACCACGTCGAGACTGAGCGGCACCGACGTGGTGCCCGTCGGACTGGAGGAGTCCGTGACCTGCACGCTGAAATTGAACAGACCGAGTGAGGTCGGCGTCCCCGAGAGCAGGCCCGTGTGCGGGTCGAGACTGAGGCCCGGTGGGAACTGGCCCTGCGTGCTGAAGGTGTAGCCGGGCGTGCCCCCCCCGACGACGACCGCCTGCGAGTACGGCAACTGGAAATCTGCCGTCGGCAGTGAGGTCGTCGTGACGGTGAGCGGCTCGGCCAGGGCCGGCATGTCGGCCGTGCAGGTGGTGCCGTTGGCGGTGGCTGACCACGAGTCGCATTCGGCACCCGCATTGACGGCCTTGTCGGGCGTGGCGGCATGCATCAGCGACATGGCCTGCACCATGTCCGCGTAGGGGACATTGGCGGTCGACACGATCCCGAAGTCGTTGTTCTCCCCGTCGAAGCGACCACCTTGGGGCTCGTCCACGTACTCGAACCAGTGGTCCCCGACCAACCACGGCGCCGTCTGGACCATGGTGCCGATGTAGTTGGTGTACGCCGCGGCCCGGGTCGCCTGATCGGGGTAGGTGGCCAGAATGGACGGCACCGTATTGGGCGTCGTGGGGGTGGTGGCCCGGAACGAGTACTCGGCGATGAGCAGCGGCTTGTGCACCAGCGCCTCGAAGTTGGCGAAGTTCGCCTCGACGGGCAGGTAGTTCCAGGTCCTGACAGGAATGGCGGCATAACCGGGCTGGAGCGCGTAATCGTCGATGCTGAAGACGTCGACGTACTGGCTGGCCACTTCGAGCAGTTCGGGTGGAACGTCGTTCGACTCCACTTTGACGCCCAGGTTCAGGTGGTTCGGATCGTAGGCGTGCAGCGCGGTGGAGGTCACCGAGAAGTAGCGCGTGGCCAGGGCGGTGGTGAAGCCGCTCGGATTGCCGATGTACTGCTGGGCCTCCAGGTACCCCGGGGACCCGGCCGGCAGCGCGAGGTACTGGTTCAGCAGCGACTGGCTGTTGTCCTCGTTGGGGCCCCACGGCAATTCGCTGTCGGTGTAGTAGCCGATGAGATTGGGGTCGTCGGCGAGCGGCGCCACCTGCGAAGCCGCCACCGCATCGGCGTGGGTGACGAACGACGGCGCGAACCAGTCGTTGCCACTGGCCATGGAGAGCTGGACCGTATAGGGCATCAACGGCGCGAAGGTCGACGTGTCCGAGTAGTCGCCCATGGTGTTGAAGCCCCAGGAGCGTAGCTGGGCGACGGTGGCTGTGGCCCAGGCGGCCGTGCTCGGATAGACGCCGGCGATGGCCTGGCAATACGGGCACTTCCCCGTGGTCACGTCGACATCAGGGCTGATCGACACGTGGTCGATGCCGGTCGAATAGAAGGGCTTCCCCGACGGGTCGACGAACCACCACCGCCCGTCCGAGGCCTGGGCCACGTGGAAGAAGCCGGTGGCGGCAAACGAGCCCGTGATGGCCGTCGGCGGGTTGGCCGCGGCGGCGTCGGGTGACGCCTGCACCGCTCCGATCCCCACCGTCACTGCCGTCATCGCCATGGCGGCCATGACCAGCCGGCCGATCCGCGGCCGTACGCCCCAACCCAACTGCCTCATCGCCAATCCCCCGGCCCTGAGCTTCCGACCCCTCCGGCGGAGAACTTAGCAAGGCTCACTGCGGGCTGAACCGGGCCGGTCGCCGCGCCGCCCTCGAGCTGCGTCCGACGGGAGCGGTTCAGGCCAGGGCGACGTAGTCGAGGTTGACGCCGCCCTGGTCGGGCGCCTCCACGCTGAGGACGACAAGGTTGGTGCCCGCCGCCATGGTGAGCGTGACCGGCACGGTCTGCCACGAGCTCCACGCCGGCGTGCTCGGCACATGGAGGACGGTGGAGCCGTGCACCTGGCCGGTCTCGGGATGGAGCGCGCGCACGGTGAGGGCGGACGGGCTCCCGGTGGAGTTGGCCACGCGGCAGCTGAGGCGCCGGCTCCCGGCCTTCGGGACGGCGATGCCGAGGGCCACGCTGCTCCCCACGTTCTCGAGGTCGGTGACGTAGCCCATCCCCTCGTGGCCACCGAAGGTGTTCTCGAAGCGGGCCGAACCCGCCCAGGCGCCCACCTCGGCTTGGTAGTGCACGCTGCCCTGCGGCACGACCGACAGGAGCACCGACGCGTGCGGCCCCAGGTCGACCTGGTAGCCGGTCATGGACCCCAGATCCTGATGGGCCCAGAGGTCGCGCACCGCCGCCGTACCGCTGAAACCGAGAAGGTCTGCGAAGGTGATCGACCTGGACGCGGCGGCATCCGAGCGGTTGAACAGGGCGACCGCCCAGGATCCGTCGGGCAGCTGGCCGATCCAGCGCTCCGGGTCGCGGCTGGTGGGGTCGTAGTCGAGCGCATGGCTGTTGTTGAAGACAGGCTTGCCCACCAGTCCCTGCTTCCGCAGAGCCAGCACCTCGCGGTTCTGGAAGACGTGGGCATTGTCGGCGATGGTGTCCACATGATCCGTGATGGCGATGGCGGCGCCGGCCATGGTGAAGAGGTTGATGGCGCTCTGGCGCTCTTCGTCGCGGCTGAACGTCCGCATGATCAGCGGGTCGCCATCGAGAATGACCTGACCGCGCCCGGAAATATCGGCGAACCCGGTGAAGCCCATGAACGGGTTGTTCCACTGGGACCACTCGGGCTGCCAGGTCTCGCGGCCGCCGCTGAAGGTGAACCACGTGCCGAAGCCGGCATCGTTGTCGATGCGGATGAGGTCGCCGTACTGGCGTTCGGCGGACCCGTGGTCGAACAGGTTGGGCAGGACGAGGCTGAGCTGCATGTCCCCCGCGGCCTCGCGCATCCACTGGAGCGCCCGCACGTAGCCGTCGCGGCCGTGGTTGACGCCCACCGTGCCGTCGTTCTGGTCGAATCCGGTCTCGTAGTAGGCGAGGAAGTCGATGCGGAGGAAGACCGCACCCAGCTCGCGGAAGTACGACACGTAGCCCTTGACGTACTCCTCGGCACCGTCGCGGGTGGTGTCCACCCACTGCAGCTGCCCACCGCCATCGAAGTAGTCGTTCGGGTTGACGATGTCGGCCACCTTGACGTCAGGGCGCCCGGCAACGGTGACGGACGGGTCGGTGACAGCCGACTTCGTGACCCACAGTGGGTTGTAGTAGACGCCGAGCTGCATTCCCTTGGACTGCAGGTACTTGGCCCACCAGGCCCAACTGTGCTCCCAGTCGTCGGCCTGGCTGACGATGTAGCCGTGCTTCGTGACCTTCTGGGTGTTGTCGATCCACCCGTCGGTGCAGACCATGGTGTAGCCGTAGTCACGGAAGGTCTCCGCCACCCAGTCGATGTTGGTCTTCCACACGGCCTCGGGGATGATGGTGTTCAAGACGTTCTCGTAGTCGTAGGTGCTCCAGTAGAGAGGACCCGGCCCGCCGGGCCGGAATCCGGGCACCGAGGAGGGGGCCTGCTCCAACGCAGCCAACCGTGACTCTGACGCACCAGCGGGAGTGCCCGACCCCAGCACGTCGACGCCGGCGGAGGACCCCGCCAGGCCGGCCAGGACCGCTCCACCACCACCCTTGAGCAACTCGCGTCGCGTCGGCACCAGATCACGTCCCCCGTCTCGAGCCCCTCGTGGGCGACACCGTAGTCAAGGCAGCCGTCGGCGAACCTGCAGATCTTCGGCGCACAGATCTTCAGCGCACGACGGTCACGACGAAGCGCAACGGCGCCCCGGGTACGGGCGTGCACGGCGTGGGATTGCAGGCATCCGCGCCCGCCACGAAGGGCACGGTGACGGACGCGGTGCCCGCGGCGACGGCCCTGAGCGCTCCCGTGTAGCTGGCCCCTGCCGAATGACTCGACACGAGGGTGACGACGCTGCGGTTCGAGATGTGCGCCGGCCCCGGCCACGTGCCGCCGGAGGCGGCACTGCCACCGCGCAGCACAATGCGTGCGCCGACCGTCACGCAGATCGGTGTCGCTTGACCACCCGGTGCGGCCGTGACGGTGACGGCACCCTGCGCACAGCCGGGACGAGCCACACCCGAACCGGCCGTGCTCGGTGGTTGCGAGGTGGTCCGAGGCACGTGCTGTATCGGCGTCGTTGGCGAAGCGGTCTGGTGGGCCGACGGCGAGGCGCAGCCGGCGATGCCCGCGGCGACCGCCACCATCACCACCAGGCGCAGGTTCCGCACGGACAACTATGACCCCGATCGTCCCGTGTCGGTTCGGATCGACCGGGCCGCCCGCCGGCGCGAGAGCTACGGCAGTTCGCCCAACATCTCCATCAGGTCCTCTTTCCTGTACCCGTTGAAGCGGGCGAACTCGAGGAGCTGCTTCGTCCGTTCGATCACGGCACCGCGTTCGGGGCTTCCGGCCACCGTCACCCCACGGCCGCGCCTGAATTCGAGCAAGCCCTCGTCGCGCAGGAGCCGGAGCGCCCGCAACACGGTGTTGGCATTGACGCCGAGCACGGCAGCCAGGTCCTTCGCCGGCGGCAGACGTTCGCCCGGCGCGGCCTCACCGGCTGCGATGGCGCGCCGGAGCTCGGCCGCCACCTGGTCGTGGAGGGTGAGCGCTTCGGAGCGGTCGACCTTGACACGCAACATGATGCTATACATAGTAGCACCATGAAGACTGAGACGATCGAGTCGCCGCCGTCGGTGGAGGTCCTGATCCCCGAAGCCCGCCAGCACCAACGGGCGCGCTATCGGCGCCGGGGTGGGCGTGCCGTCATTGCCGCCCTCGTCCTGGCCGCACTGATCCTGTCGGCCGTGCTGCTCGTGCGCGGGCCGTCGGCCGGGGGGAAGACGGGCGCGGACTCGAAACCCGTCGCCGCCGCCGCCGGCGCCGTGGTGTATTTCCGCCCCGTCCTCTGCTTGGCCGCACCGTACGCAGCGCCGGCGGGTGGCCCGAGCGAGGTGGTGCCGACCAGCACCGAGCCCATCCCAGCCTGTGCGGCCGGCTCGCAACTCACGGCATCCAACCTGGACGTGATGCCGAAAGGTGGTGCCCAGGGGTATTCCAGTGGGAACGTGCCGGCCGATCCTCAGTACGGGTCATATCCCTCGACCAGTGTGCACAGCCCTGGGTACGCCTCCCGGACCGTCCTCCTCCCCGGAGCCCGTGGCGCATGCGATGGGATCCCGAACGGGCGCTGCGTGCTCGGTCCGGCCGAAATGTCCGGGCGCGCCATCGCCAAGGCCACGGCGACCCGAAGCCGAACCGGTCAATGGGTCGTGGACTACACCACGACCGACGCCGGCGCCGCCGTGTGGGACAAGGTGGCGAGCGAGAACTTCCACCAGATGCTCGGCATTGAAGTGAACGGAGTGGTGGAAGCGACGCCGCTGATGCAACCCACGCAGTCGTCCTTCTCGTCGTTCGACGGCCGCGGCGAACTCAGCGGCAACCTCAACCGATCCGAAGCGCTGCAGCTGGCGCGTGCACTCAACTCGCACCAGGGCTGATCCTCGGCTGCCTGCTTGCTGTTGGAACCCTCCTAGCGGGGGCGGCGGCGCAGCGACGGATCGGCGATGGCGGCGGGGACCCACCCGACATCGGTGTCGTTGAGGTCGGTTCCGGGCGCCACGATTTCGTCAATGCGGTCGAGCACCTGCGGGCTCAGACGCAGTTCGAGGGCCGGCAGCTGTGATTGCAGGTGCTCCATGGTGCGGGGACCGATGATGGGCGACGTCACGCCCGGATGCTCGAGCACGAAGCCGAGGGCGAGCTCAATGAGCGACAGGCCGGCGCTGTCGGCCAGGTCGATCAGTTGGGTGACCGCCTCGAGCTTGGCCCGGTTCCCCGGTACCTCCATGTCGTAGTGGTGCGGCAGGAAGGTGGCGCGCCGGCTGGTGTTCTCCTTGCCCGGCCCGAAGGCGCCCGAGAGGAAGCCCCCCGCCAGCGGGCTCCACGACAGCACACCCATGCCGTACTTCTGGCATGTCGGCAGCACGTCCTTCTCAATACTGCGGACCAGAATGGAATACGGCGGCTGCTCGGTGACGAAACGCTCGCGGGCCCGGCGCTCGGCCACCCACTGGGCCTCGACGATCTCGTGGGCCGGGAAGGTCGAGCTGCCGAAATAGCGGATCTTGCCGGCCCGCACCAGGTCGGTCAGCGCGCCCAGCGTCTCGTCGACGTCGGTCTCGGGAGATGGACGGTGGATCTGGTAGATGTCGATGTAGTCGACGCCCAGCCGGCGCAGGCTGTTGTCGCAGGCGGCCATGATCCAACGGCGCGAGTTCCCCTGCGCGTTGGGATCCTGTCCCATTTGCCCGTGCACCTTCGTGGCCAGCACCACCTTGTGTCGCTTGGTCTGGGCCAGGGCCTTGCCGACGATCTCCTCCGACTCACCGAACGAGTAGACGTCGGCGGTGTCCACGAAGTTGATGCCCGCATCGAGCGCGGCGTGGATGATGCGGATGGAGTCGTCGTGATCGGTGTTGCCGAAAGCCCCGAACATCATCGCCCCCAGGCAGAGTGGGCTGACTTTGAGACCGGTTCTTCCGAGTGTGCGGTATTCCATCCGGCGAAGCTACCAACGGACCTGACGCCGCGCGCCGCGGGCCGGCTGCCTCAGAGGCGTGCGCAGGCGTCGGCGGCGGCCAGCAGGACCACCCCGGTACCGCTGCGACCGAACGTGCGCAGCGCCGCCTCGGTCAGCTTTATGGCATGTTCGTCACCGGAGGCCACCGCCCGGTCCACCAGGTCCTCCCGCGCCGGCGGCGCGTCCGTCGGGGGCGGAGCGGTCCGGTCGACGTCGTAGGCGACGTGCAAGGCCGCCGCGGCCTGCCAGACGTAGCCCAGGGCGGCGTCCCGATCCTCTTCGGCCAGCCAGGGCAGCACCAGCTCGCAGGCCAAGGGCGACGTCACCGCGTGCAAAAGGCCGATCGCCCCACCCGCGTCGGCGTTGCGCAGATAGGCCATCGACCCACCCGTGGCCAACTGGTCGAGCAGGTCCACCGCGCCTCCCGTCCAGCCCAGCGACGCCACCGCCTGCTCGAACTCGTCTGCGATGTCGGCCACCGCCGCCACGCGGTCACTGATCAGCTTGGGGCGCGGCGCGTCTTCGGGGAGATAGGGCAGGTCGGCCAGCGCCTGGGCCACGCCTTCGTGCCCGATCAGCAGCGGTGGGCCGGGAAGCTCCACGTAGCTCGAGGCCCAGAAGGCCAGTCCGTTGGCCACCTCCACGCGACGCGGCGGCGTGTCGGCGTCACCGAACCCGCGCAGCGCGTGGCCCGTACGGATGAGCCCGTGCGTGGCGGCACCGACGGAGCCGGGGAGCAACCGCGGCACCCACTCCCCCACCACGGCCGCGACGGGCCGGTCGGCGATCTCCCTCTCGAAGAGGGCGAGCCACTCGGGAAAGCGGTCGGGCTGCCCGAGCGCGGCCGGCCAGTCCTCCTCCGAAAGGGGCCGGGCCGGTGGCGGCGCCTCGTCGAGCCGGGTCCGGTAGCGGGCCACCCAGCCGGGAATGGCGTCGTGCCGACCCAGGTGCGCCAATGCCTCGGCGGCCATGGGGCCATGATTCGACAGTCCGACGGCCCCGTAGGTGGGCGCAGTGCCGGCAAAGACGGTCAGGGCGTCATTCAGGGTGTCCGTCTCCATGGTCCCAGTATGGCGAGACCCGGCTCGGGGTGCCCACGTCGGCGGCCACTACGATCCGGCACTGACGACAGGAGGTCCGATGGCGACGACGCCGCCACTGCACGGATTGCGCATCATTGAGTGTTCGGCCCTGGGCCCCGCCGCCATCACGACGGCGCTGGTGGACCTGGGTGCGGACGTGATCAAGGTCGAGCCGCCGGCCGGCGACTACATCCGCGAAATGACGTGGCCCATTGTGGAGGGCACCTCGCTCATGCACCTCCATCTCAACCGGGGCAAGCGCTCGCTGGTCCTCGACCTGCGCACCGAAGCCGGTGTCGCCATTCTGAAGGAGCTGGCCACCGGCGCCGACGTGGTGATCGAGGCCATGCGCCCGGGCGCGCTGGCCCGGCGCGGCGTGGGCTACGAGGACCTCCGCGTCCTCAACCCCAACATCGTGTTCTGCACCATTTCGGGTTACGGCATGACCGGCCCTTACCGCGACTACCCGAGCCACGGCGTGGCCTACGACACCTGGGCCGGCATCGTGAACGTGGCCACCGACGAAGAGGGCTTCACGTACATTCCCGAGCACGTCTCCATCGGCATCAACGCGGCGCCGCTGTTCGGAGGGCTCGGGATTCTCGCCGCAGTCATCCGGGCCCGCGAAACGGGTGAGAGCGCCTACATCGACCTGGCCCAGTCCGACGCCGCCGCCGGCATGGACTGGTACCGCTCCGAGACGTGGCGGGCCTACGAGCGCCCGCAGTCCGAGGTGACCGGGAACAAGGCGGACGACTTCGAGCGCCGCGCCCCGGGCACCGCCGGCATGGTGGAGGGCGTGCGCTACCAGGTCTACGAGACGTCGGACCAGAGTCATGTCCTCTTCATGGCCTCCGAGCAGGCGTTCTGGAAGAACTTCTGCGAGGGCGTCGACCGCATGGACCTCTTCGAGCGCTGGCCCGGCTCCAAGTACGCCGACCACGCCCGCGGCAACCGGGAACTCCAGCGCGAGCTGCGCGACATTTTCGGCACCAAGACGGCGGCGGAGTGGCTGGAGTTCGGCGGGCGGGTCAACACGCCGATCGCGCCGGTCAACACGCCCAAGACGTTGCTCGACGACCCCCAGTTCGCCGACCGCTTCCCTCTGCTGCCAGCGTCGGAAATGGGGGCCGATCAGCTCTTCACTCCGCTGCACTTCGTCGGCGAGGAACTGCCGCACCCGGCCAAGGCCCCCACCGTGGGCCAGCACACCGAGTCGGTTTTGCGCTCCGTGCTCGGTTATGACGACAATCAGATCTCCAACGCCCGAGACGGGGGCGCATTCGGAACCGATACGTAGGGCGGCGTCGTCGGCCAAGGGAGGGTCTGATGGACAAGGTCCGGCTGGGCGTACTGGGCGCCGGCAACATCGCGGTCATGAACGTGCGGGGGTACGTCGAAGACCCGCGCTGCGACATCGTCGCCGTGTGCGACACCGACGAAGAGGTCGGGCGCCAGGCGGCCAAGGAGTGGGGCGCCGAGTCGTACTACGGCGACCTGGAATCCATGCTGGCGGACGACTCCATCGATGCCGTCGAGGTGCTGACGCCGACGCACATGCACCACGACCACGTCATTGCCGCGCTCGAGGCCGGCAAGCACGTGTCGGTCCAGAAGCCGGTGGCCAACTCGGTCGAGGACGCGCTGGAAATGGAAGCGGTGGCCCAACGGGTGGGGCGCACACTGCGCATCAGCGAGTGCTTCGTGCACTACCCCCCGCTCGAGCTGGCCAAGCGCCTGGTGGCCGAAGGGGCCATCGGCAAGCCGACGTCGCTGCGCATCCGGACGCTGGTCGGTCAGACCACCTCGGACTTCCAGTCGTCGTTGCGCCCGGAAGGCTACGGCTGGCGTCTCGACAAGCGCAGCGCCGGCGGTCACCTCTTCGACGACATGGTGCACAAGTACGCCATGGCGCTGTGGCTGCTGGACATGGACATCACCTCGGTGCAGGCCGTGGTGCGGCGGCGCGACCTCTTCTTCGAGCCCTGCGCCGTCATCTTCGAGTACGAGGACCCGGGCGTGCTGGGCACCATGGAGGTGCAGTACGCCCCCAACTTCTACATGCGCTCCAAGTACTACGGGGCCGACGAGTTCTTCGAGATCACCGGCGACGAGGGACAGCTGTGGGTGACCCGGGCCACCGGCGAAATGCTCGACCTGGCACCCGTGATGCTGTTCACGGGGACAGCGGACGAAATCAAGACGACGGAATACAACGACATCGACGCCGACTGGGGCACCGGGTTCACCCGCTCGTCCCAGCACTTCATTGACGCGCTGATCCACGGGACGGCCGCCGCCATGACGCCCGCGGAGGCCACCGACGTCCTGCGGCTGTGCTTCGCCGTCTACGAGGCCGGCGCCACCCGCCTGCCCGTCGACCCCCGTGGCATCACCGGGACGGTCAGCCCTCCGGGCTGGGGCGACTGGTAGTCACTCCCAAGGAGGTCGTCCCACCTCGATCCGACGCAGCGAGGACCGGACACGGCCGAAGCGGCCGTCGTCGTCGGACCACTGCCGCCTGCCTTCGGAGACCTCCTGGCGCGTGCGCCCGACGAAGTTCCACCACATGAGGATCGGCTCGGGGAAGGGCACGCCGCCGAGCAGCAGCGCCCGCGCCGGCGCCTCCGTCACCAGCGTGCACCCGTCCCGACCCTGTCCGAGGTAGGCCAGGACGCCCGGCTCGACGGCCACGCCGTCGACGGTGACCCTGCCGTCGAGGACCACCAGGGCGTGCTCGTAGTCCGGTCGCAGCGGGACCACCGAGCCCGGGCCGCGCAGCGTGAGCTCCACCCCCATGTGCGCGGTGTCACGCCGGGCCGGCGAGGCCACCCCGCCGAACTCGCCGACGAGGACGGTCCCCTCGGCGTGGTCGAGCTCGAGGCGCGGCAGCTCGGCGTGATGCTCGAAGGCGGCGGGACCTTCCCGGGTCTCGGCCGGCTGGGCGACCCAGAGCTGGACGGCGTGGACCACCTCGGCGCGGGCCGGGTCCTCCTCGGCGTGCGACACGCCGTGGCCCGCCGTCATGAGATTGAGCTGGCCGGGCCGGATGAGCTGCTCGGAGCCCAGGCTGTCGAGGTGCAGCAGCTCCCCCGCCAGCAGCCAGGTCACGGTCTGGAGGCCCATGTGGGGATGCGGACCGATGCCGAACGAAAGGCCCGGCTCCACGGGGACGGGACCGACGTGGTCGAGGAAGCACCAGGGCCCGACGGTGCGGCGCGGTCGTTGGGGCAGCACCCGGCGCACCGGCAGCGAACCCACCTGGGTCCGGCGGGCCGGGGAGACTTCGACGACCGGACCGACGACGTGGTCCGGCGGCCCGGCTTCCGGCGCAGCGTCGTCGCTGGCGACGGGTCCACTCATGGCCCTCCTTCCTCCACCCATAGGTTTCCGGCACCCATGGTTTTCCGGCACCCATAGTGTGGCGGCGACAGGCTGAGGAGCAACCGACCGGGAGGCAGCGCCCATGACGATCCCCGCTGACGACGCGCCGGTCGTCGACGACAGCGCCGAGAGCCGCTTCGTCCTCCGAGAAGGTGGGGCCGAGGCGGAGCTCTCTTACGCCCTGCAGAACGACCGGTTGCTGCTGGTGCACACCGGCGTGCCCGAGGAGTGGAGCGGCCACGGCATAGGAGGCCGGCTGGTCCGTGCCGCGCTGGCCCGCGCCCGGGCCGACGGCCTGACCGTGGTGCCCTGGTGCCCGTACGCCCGGCACTGGCTGCAAGAGCACCCCGACGAGGCGGCAACGGTCACCATCGACTGGGAGACACCACCCCTCCCGCGTTGAGCCGCCCGGGGCCTTGCGCAGTCAATTCTCACGGTGTAGTCCATGACTGGACAGCTGGCACGTTCGACGGAGAGGGCGCAACGGAGTGAGTGCAACACAACGTGACGAGTCGGACCGGACCGAATCCGATGGGGCCGAGCCCGAGCCCGAGGGGGCCGAGCCCGAAGTCGAGCAGTACATCGACGAGCAGGAGGAAGATTCCTTCCCGGCCTCGGACCCCCACTCGGACTGGTCGGGCCCGCCCGAACCCGACTGACGCACCCGTAGAGTTGCTCCGATGCAGTGCGTCCGCGAACCGGGCCCGCCGGCCGCAGCCCTGAGGAGGCCCGACGATGGCCGATGACGCCGAGGCATTCCCGCTCCTGAGCGAAGCCGACATGGCGGTCATGGAGGAGCTGGGGACCCGCCGACCGATCGCCGTCGGCGAGTACCTCTACCGCGAGGGTGACCTGACCTATGACTTCATGGTCGTGGTGTCCGGGTCCATCGACGTGGTGGCCCGCAGCGGGAAGGAAGAGCAGGCGGTCGTGGCGCAGCACGGGCCCCGCCGCTTCCTGGGTGAGCTCAACCTGCTTTCGGGCATGCGCGTCTTCGTCTCCGCCCGCGTGGCGGAGGCGGGCGAGGTGATTGCGATCCCGCGGGAGAACCTGCGCCGGCTCATCGCCACCAGCCCCGCGCTGGGCGACACCATCCTGACCGCCTTCATGGCCCGCCGGTCGGTCCTCCTGAGCGGCGCGTCCGCCTCGACCCGTCTCATCGGCTCACGCTTCTGCCCTCTGTGCCTGCAGGTGCGCGAGTACCTGGCCCGCTCCCGCATTCCGTACGAGTGGTTGGACCCCGACAGCGACGCCGATGTGCAGGCGCTGCTCGAGGCGTTCGCCATTGAGCCCGGCGAGCTCCCCGTCGTCATCACCTCGGGCACCGTCCTGCGCCGGCCCACCCCCGGTGTCCTGGCCGAGTACCTCGGCCTGACGCTCGAGAGCCTGCCGGGCCGCTGCTTCGACCTCGTGGTGGTCGGCGGCGGCCCCGCCGGCCTGGCCGCCGCCGTCTACGGCGCCTCCGAAGGGCTCAACACGCTCGGCGTCGAAAAGTTCGGGGCCGGTGGGCAGGCGGGCTCGAGCTCGCGCATTGAGAACTACCTCGGCTTCCCGACCGGCATTTCGGGAAGCGACCTGGCGGGCCGCGCCATCGTCCAGGCCGAGAAGTTCGGCGCGCACCTCACCGCGCCGTGCGAGGCGACCTCCCTGCGCGAGGAGGCCGGCCACCTGGTCATCCGACTCTCCGACGGCACCGACGTGTCGGCCCGTGCCGTCATTGTCGCCAGTGGCGCCCGCTACCGCCGTCTCGAGGTCGAGCGCCTCGAGCAGTTCGAGGGCAACGGCGTCTACTACGCCGCCACCGAAATGGAACGGCGCCAGTGCGCCGCGTCACCCACCGTGGTGGTCGGCGGTGGGAACTCGGCCGGCCAGGCGGCCATGTTCCTCTCCGACACCGGCCCGGTGACGGTCGTCATCCGCGGCGACGACCTGGGCAAGAGCATGTCCCGCTACCTGACCGACCGCATTGACGCCCACCCGCACATTTCCGTGCGGACGGGGGCAGCGATCACCGGGCTCGTGGGTGAGCCGGACCTGGGCGCCGTCATGATCACCGACGCCGACGGGACGACCGAGATCCCCTGCGCGGGCCTGTTCTCGTTCATCGGGGCCGATCCGTCGTCGAGCTGGATCTCGGGTTGCGCCGCGTTCGACGACCGCGGCTTCGTCCTGACGGACCGCGCCCTCGGGCCCGAGCACCTCGACGAGCGCTGGGACGCCCTGGGCCGGCTCCCGTTGCCCTTCGAGACGAGCCGTCCCGGGCTCTTCGCCGTCGGCGACGTCCGTTCCGGCTCCACCAAGCGGGTGGCTGCCGCCGTGGGCGAGGGGTCGGCCTGTGTCGGCGCCGTGCATCAGTACCTGAGCTTCACCGACTGACGTACTCGCCGCCCACCTCCGAGAGGCTCTTCTTTCTATTCATGGATTTCCATGAATAATGGCATTCTTGATATATAACACATGACTTTCAATGGATTATACGGTGAGACATAGATTCTCCGGGTAAAACCTGATATTCTCTTTTTAAATCCGTCTGTGGCTGTTAATCATGAGGAATCCAGTTTTATGCAGAGCGATTACCTGACAGTCGAAGAGTGGGAGGGTCGTCTCGGCGCACAGATCAGGACAGCGCGGGTCGCAGCACAATTGGACCAGGCAAGCCTGGCCAAACTCGCCAATGTCTCGGTCGATGCCCTCTCCAGGCTCGAGAGAGGCAAAGGAAGCAGCCTCAAGACACTCGTTGGGGCAGTGCGGGCGCTCGGCCGAACCGACTGGCTCGAGACCCTGGCGCCGCACATCGTCGTCTCTCCGATGCAGATGCTCAAAGCAAAAGGGGCGCACGACCCCCGGAACAGGCGCGTTCGTCACCCTCGCCCCTCCTGATGGCGTACGTCCCCGTCGACGTCACAGAGGTCTCGGCTTGGGGTCGCCAAGTCGGCGCGGTCGCATTCGACCCGTCCAATGGCTTCTACGTCTTCGAATACTCACCCGATTGGCTCAACTCCCCCGTCGAACTGGCGCCGACGACGATGCCGCTCCGGATGCAGCCCTACGTGTTCCCGTCGCTGCCCGTTGAGACCTTCCACCGCCTTCCGGCGATGGTCGCTGACGCTCTTCCCGACGATTTCGGGAACGCATTGGTCGAGAGAGAAATGGCGAGCCGCGGTGTACGAAGGGCCGACATCACGCCACTGGACCGCCTGGCGTATCTCGGCAACCGAGGCATCGGCGCCCTCGAGTTCCGTCCGACGCGAGGGCCGCGCCCGACGAAGTCCACCGCGATCAAGCTGGCTGATCTGGTCGTCGCCGCTCGCTCTGCGGTGGCTGGATCATTCGAGGGAGAGCGAGAGATCACCAAGGCCCTGCGCGCACTCATCGCAGTCGGAACATCGGCCGGAGGCGCCCGTCCGAAGGCAGTGGTGGCAATCAACGCCACGACCGGGGAGATCCGGTCGGGCCAGGTTCCCGCCGACCCTGGTTTCGAACACTGGATCGTCAAACTGGACGGCATCGGAGATGATTTCGATCTCGGCGCGTCGGGTGGATACGGGCGGATCGAATACGCGTATCACTTGATGGCCAAGGCCGCCGGCATAGAAATGACGGAGTGCCGGCTCCTCGAAGAGGGTGGGAGAGCCCACTTCATGACCCGCCGCTACGATCGCCCGCTCCGGGGAGGCAAGGTCCACTGTCAGACTCTCTGCGCCCTCGGCCACCTCGACTTCAGACAGATCGGCGCACACGACTACGGGCAGCTCTTCGACATGATGCATCGATTGGGGCTGGGGTCGAGCGCCCGAGCGGAGGCGTTTCGGCGCATGGTCTTCAATGTTGCAGCAGCCAACTGCGATGATCACACCAAGAACCACTCCTTCGTGCTTCCCGAAGAAGAGGCATGGACCCTTTCGCCCGCGTATGACGTGACCCATGCACACAGCCCCGGGAGCCTGTGGACTCGGCAACACCTCATGAGTGTGAACGGACGATCCACCGACATCACCCGAGCCGACGTCGACGAGGTGGCCGATCGATTCCAGGTTCCGGGTGCGGCAGCCATCGTTCGAGACGTTCTCGATGCCGTGGATTCCTGGTCTGCGTTCGCGGCCGAAGCAGGCGTCCAGAGGGTGACGGTCGATCTGATCGGTGACCACATCACGACATGGTCGACGCCGCTCGTCTAGAGCGACGACGTTCTCACCGCCGATCGTCGCGTTGCGTGCGCCAGAACCCTACGTGGCGGCGAAGAACTCGACGAGGGCCTTGGCCACCTGTTCGGCATGGGTGAGGATGCCGATGTGCCCCGAGCCGGCCACCTCGTGATAGGCGCAGCCCGGGATCGCCTCGGCGGCCAACCGGGCGTACCGCGGCGGCGAGTCGACGTCGTGCTCGAAGGCCAGCACCAGACAGGGCACGCGCACTTCGGGCCAGCGCGTCGTGCGGGCCGGGTCGGTCGACCAGGCCAGGGCCGCCTCGTACTGGCCCAGGCGCCCGGGGTTGGGCCAGGCCGGGATGTCGGCGATCATGGAAAGCCACATGCTGACGACCTGGTTGTCCTGAATGTCGGCGATGGGCAGGTACCGCAGGGTCTCGGTGGCATAGAAGAGCGGGGGCAGGTCGTAGTCGAGGCGGGCCAGGTCGCGCTCGACGGTGGTGATGGCCACCTCCCAGGCTGTCGGGGCGTTGGCGCTGCCCATCAGGGCGGCGGCCCGCACCCGGTCGGGATGGTCGAGCACCAGCACCTCGGCGATCCACCCGCCCATGGAGTGGCCGGCCAGACGCACCGGTTCGGTCCAGCCGAGGTGGTCCAGCAGCGCGATGGTGTCGGCGGCCATGCCCTCCACGCTGTACGGGGCCGGCGGCGAGGACGACGGCTCCACGCCCCGGTTGTCGAAGGTGGCCACCTGGTACCCCGCGGCCACGAGGGCCGGGACCAGGGAGAGGCGCCAGGCCACGGCCGGCTGGCCGCACCCGGCGATCAGGAGCAGCGGCTCGCCGTCACCGACGACCTCATAGTTGAGCGTGGCGCCGTTGGCGCTGACCTCAGGAATGGAGCACCTCCGACAGCAACTTGGGCGCCACGTTACGCCCGGTCAACAGCACGACGGTCTGCCTCCCGTCCGGATCGGGCGTCACCACCCCGGCCCGCAGCGCGGCCACCCCCACGGCACCGGCGCCTTCGAGCACGAGACCCATTTTGGAGGCCGAGAAGGCCATGGCGGAGCGGATGTCGGCCTCACTGACGGTGAGGACCTCGACACCGTGGGACAACGCCACGCCGACGGTCACCGCACCCGGTTCGAGGTTGCCCGCCAGCCCGTCGGCCACGGTCGGCTCCACCTCGATGGGGACGATGGCCCCCGCCGCCAACGCCGTGCTCATGGACGGTGACGCCTCGGACTCGATCCCGATCACGCGCACTCCCGTGCCTTCGAGGCCGAGGGCGACGCCCGCCAGCAGGCCGCCGCCGCCGCAGGGCACGACCACGGTTCCCAAGGTGGGCACCTGCTCAATCAGCTCCCGGGCCACGGTGGCCTGGCCGGCGATGACATCGGGGTCGTTGTAGGGCGAGACGTAGCGGCTCCCCTCGGTGGCGGCCAACTCCAGCGCGTGCGTCTCGGCCTGGCGGTACCCCTCGCCGTGCAGCACCAGGCGGACGTCGAATTGTTGCAGGGCCGAGACCTTGGCCGCCGAGGCGCCGGTGGGCACCACGACGGTGACGGTGGCGCCGAGCTGGGAGGCGGCGTAGGCCAGGCCCAGGCCGTGGTTGCCGGCGGACGAGGCCACCACCGCCCGGCCGGGGTCCTGCTGCAACGTGGCGGACACGGCGGCCAGCCCGCCGCGCACCTTGAACGAGCCGGTGGGTTGGACCGTCTCGACCTTGACCGAGACGGAGGATCCCAGCTGGGGTGCACCCACCACCGGGGTCACCGCCAGAAAGCGGCGCGCCACCAACCAGGCCGCCTCCAGGTGGGCCGGACCGGGAAGCTCGACGTCGCGCACGGGTCCAGTCTGGCCGAGGCGGAGCCTGGCATGCTGAACGCCGTGCAGACGGGGACTCGGGTCATTGACGGCGCCACGGTGCGCGTCGACGCCGACGTGCCTGCCATGGCCCGGGCTGCGGCCGACGAGGCACTCGCCGTGATGCAGGCGGCGGTGGCCGCCCGGGGGGCAGCGCACGTGATGTTCGCCACCGGCAACTCCCAGCTGGCCTTCACGCAGGCACTGGTGCACGAGACCGAGGGCGTGCCCTGGGCCGACACCGTGGTCTTCCACATGGACGAGTACGTCGGGGTGGGTCCGGACCACCCCGCAGGCTTCCAACGCTGGATCCGTGAGCGCATCGTCGAGCCGGCCCGCCCCAAGGCCGCCTACTACGTCGAGGGGCTGGGCGACGCCGAGGCCGAATGCCGCCGCTACACCGACCTCCTGCAGCAGTACCCACTCGACCTGTGCTGTCTCGGGATCGGCGAGAACGGGCACCTGGCCTTCAACGACCCGCCCGTGGCCGACTTCGCCGACCGGCGCGACGTCAAAGTGGTCGAGCTCGAGGCGGCCTGCCGCCAACAACAGGTCAACGAGGGCCATTTCCCCGGCCTCGACGACGTTCCCACCCACGCCATCACCGTGACGATCCCGGCCCTCCTGCGAGCCGGCCGGGTGCTCGCCATCGTCCCGGAGGGGCGCAAGGCGCAACCGGTGACGGCCGCGCTCACGGGGCCGATCACCACGGCCTGCCCGGCCTCGGCCCTGCGCACCATCTCCCACGCCACCGTGTATCTCGAGCCGGCGTCCGCCCGACTGCTCCCCGACTGAAGCTCCGTCTTCGAGGCTGTCCAGGCTCAGGCCCGACGCCCCGTGACGTCGTAGAGATGGTGGACCGGGTCGTGCAGCAGATAGCGGCTGAAGCTCGCGATGCTGAAGCGAGCACCATCGCTGCGCCGCCCCGGCCGGCGCCACTGGTCACCGTGCACCCCGTCGAAGGCGTCGGCCAGCGCGGCGGCGGCCT
>Ga0302267_10000498_pt1 | contig 52981 bp, 46 predicted proteins | sample III_Bog_E1_3_FD_194555 | JGI IMG/M metagenome (GOLD analysis project Ga0302267, IMG submission 194555) | Peat permafrost microbial communities from Stordalen Mire near Abisko, Sweden - III_Bog_E1_3 | ecosystem: Environmental > Terrestrial > Soil > Wetlands > Peat | place: Sweden: Abisko...
GAGGCTCATGGTGCGACATCTACCAGCCATTTGCAGCCAGGAAAAGGGGGAGCGGGGTACACGGCCCGCGCCTGCGTGGGCCGACGCGCGCGCCGCGTGCTGCACAAGGTCGGCGGAGGAGGCCCCCTTGCGGAGGGGCGCCGCCAGCGTCGCCAGCATGGCCTCGAAGGTTCCGTACAGAGTCCTCGGCGACACCGGCACGCTCAGCGCTCGACGAACGGATAGCGCCCCTCGATCTTCCCGCGATAATAGCGGCGCACACTGCCGCCGTCGTCCTGCCCCCGGTCGCGCTCTTGCCGGAGGAAGGCAGCGAGCTCGAGGAGCAGCTGGTCATGCTCGAACGCCCACGCCCTCGCCAGCACGGCGGGCGCCGTCAGCTCCAGCCAGGTCACCTGCTGGACCTCGCCGACCTCGGCGTTGGCAGCGGTCGGCGCCGGGAGCTCGTCGACCTGCAGCGCGACGGGGAAATGAGCCGTCACGTTCTGGCGGTGACTGCCCGGATCGCTCTGGACGAGCACGGGCTGGGCGGGGACGATCGCGGCGCCCGCGGCCTCGAGCGGCGCGAGGTCGATGCCTGTCTCCTCCCAGACCTCGCGGCGGACGGCGCCGCTCAGGTCTTCGTTCCAGTCGAGGTAGCCGCACGGGAGACACCAGCGGTCGCTCTGGTCCACCGCCGGGCCCCGCTCGCCGGCGAGCACGTGGAAGCTCCCCGAGGGACGGTGGCGCGCGACCACCACCGCCAGCACCGCGACCGAGCGTGACTCGAAGAGGACCCGATCCGGCCCGAGCCTGTGGCGGACGTTGGGCTGGTTCGCGAAGCGCGGGGGAGTGGCCATGGCCGAGGGGTACTACGGCGCCCCCTCGCGCGCGCGGATCTCGTCGCGTCGAGGACGAGGTCGCCATGAACGACGCGCCGCGGGCCCTCTGGCCGCGCGGCTACCTGGCCCAGCTCGCGAGGCCGTTCGTCAGGGCGCCGCTTCCGCCTTCGCCTTCACCGCCGCCTCGTGCGCTGCCGCCAGCTCCGCCTCCGCCGCCGTCACCCGCTGGAACGCCGGACGCTCGTAGAGACGCCCGATGTACTCCATGATCTCGGGCAGCTCGGGCACCACCTTGAACCCCGTGGTCCACTTGAAGGCCGTCCCGATGAGCACGTCCGCGGCCGAGAACTTCTCGCCGAGGAGGTAGGGCCCCTTGCGGAGCGGCGCGACCAGCGTCGAGAGCATCGCGTCGAAGCTCCCGTACGGAGTCCCCGGCGACACCGGGTGCTTCGCCCAGTGATCGATCACCGCCGGCTCGAAGCTCGAGCCGTAGTACACCAGCCAGCGCAGGTAGGGCCCCCGCAGCGGGTCGCCGATGGCCGGGGCCAGGCCCGCCTCGGGGAACAGGTCGGCGAGGTAGATGAAGATCGCGCCCTGCTCGGTGACGAGGGCCCCGTCGTGGACGATGGCGGGCACCTTGCACAGCGGGTTCACCGCCCGGTAGCCGTCCTCCTTGTGCTCGCCGGCCTTCATGTTGAGGACCCGCATCTCGTACGCCGCGCCCAGCTCCGCGAGCAGGATGCGGGTGCCCGTCGAGCGCGTGTTCGGGGAGTGGTAGTGGACGAGGTTGCCCCTCGCGATCGTCTTCGAGTCCGTCATGTCGATGCCTCCGGAGCGGGAGGCTAGTGCCTGGCCCCGGCGCCGTATTGTAAAAGAGCGCCACGCCATCATGAGCACGGGCATCACCGCCGCCGACCCCACGCTGGGCATCCTCAACCCCGCCGCGGGGCTCCGCCGCTTCGAGCTCCGACGCCACGCCCCGGCGCCCGATCTGGCGGCGCTGGTCGACTGGCACTGGGTGGTGCGCTGGGCGCTCGCGGAGCCGTTCGAGCAGGAGATCCTCCCCCACCCCTGCGTCAACCTCTCGTTCGAGGAGAGAGGCTCGGCGGTCCACGGCATCCTCACCCGGCGCGACGTCGCGCGGCTCTCCGGCGCGGGCCGGGTGGTCGCCACCAAGTTCAAGGCGGGGGGATTCTTCCCCTTCGCCAGCTGCGCCATGCGGGCGCTCTGCGATCGCGTGGTGCCGGTCGGAGAGGCCTTCGGCGGCGAGGCCCTCCCGATCGCGCGGGAGGTGCTCGCGGAGCCCGACGACGTGCGCGCGATCGGCGCCGTCGAGGAGCTCCTCCGCGCGCGCCGGATCTCCACCGACGGCGGGCTCGACGAGGCGATGGCGCTCGCGGCGCGCGCGGTCGGCGATCGCGAGCTGCGCCGCGCCGAGGATCTGGCGCGCCTCGCGGGCGTGTCGGTGCGCACGCTGCACCGATCGTTCGAGCGCTACATCGGCGTCGGGCCCAAGTGGGTGCTCCGGCGATCGCGGGTGCAGGAGGCGGCGGAGCGGGTGGCCTCGGGCGCGCCGGTGGTCTGGGCCGACCTGGCGGTGGAGCTCGGCTATCACGACCAGGCGCACCTGATCCGCGACTTCAAGGCGCAGGTCGGGTTCACGCCCGCGGTCTATGCGCAGCGGTGTGCGCTCACCTCGACGAAGAGCGCTTGAATCCAGGCGGTTGGCTCGATGCCGGAGTCGACGCGGCGGGGTCGACAGGCGCGGGGCCCTCACCGACCCCCCGGAACGTCACCACCAGCACGTCGCGGTACGCCTCGGCCCCCGGGTCGAGCGGCTCCACGGCCGTCACCCCGTGGAGCACCCGCGCGTCGTGGACCAGCGCGGCGTCGAGCGGGGCGGTCAGGGTGAACGCCCCCAGGAGCCCCCCGCCGGCGTCGTGGATCGTCGTCGTCCCGCTCACGATGTTGCGCCGGGCCACCAGCAGCACCAGCACGTAGTCCACGCCGTCGCGGTGCACCCCCTCGGGCGTCGGCAACCCGGCCGCGCCGGGCCGCGCCTCGATGCGGAGCTGGTGCACCTCCACCCGCCAGGCGCGCCGCGCCGCCGAGAGCTCCCCGAAGAGCGCCGCGCAGAACCCCAGGATCGCCCCCAGGCTCGCCCCCGCCCCGATGGCCTCCTCGACGGGCGCGAACCACCGCGCCACGCCCCCGTTGAGCGCGTTGTAGGCCCGGTCTTGATAGTGGGCCTGGTGCGGCGCGCGCCGGATCTCCCCGCCCGCCGCGACGCTGTAGACCGCATGGCGCCGCCGCCGATAGCGCCCCCCGTCGCCCATGTACCGATCGAGCTCGAGGTCGTCCCAGCTCGCGGCGAAGGCGGCCCAGTCCGACAGCGACCCGTGCCGCTCCAGCATCGCCCCCATCGCGTCACCGCCCACGAAGGCGAAGCCGCACCGGGCGACCGCGCGCTCAGGGGCGTCCGGTGTCGGGAGAGCGGCGGCGGCGATCGGTCGGTCCGGGGTCACGATCCCAAGCGCTAGTCGCCCGCCCTCCCGAGGCAAGCGGTATCTTTTGCCGGACCCACGGGCTCACTGCGGACAGCACACGCTGGTCCAGGTGGACCCCATGTCCCGCCGCGTGCACCCCGCCGCCTCCAGCGGGCGGTTCCGCGCGTGGAACGTGGCCCCCGAGTACCGGTACGCCGCGGGCTTGCCGGCGTAGTGCGCCTTGCAGTCCCCGTCGTTCTCCGGCGTCCGCGCCCGGGTTATCGGCTGCTCCTCCGGCGGCGCCCCGGACCCCGGCAGGCTGATCCCCGGCTTGGGTGTGGGTCCGCCCCCGGGGGTGCAGGAGTCGCCGTTCCAGAGCAGCGTCGGCTCGCACTGCGGGGTCCCGCGCGAGCGCACGCAGGCGCCGTCGCGAGGCTCGCTGTCGGGGGGGCAGAGCAGCGGCAGGCGGGAGCGGGCGCAGCGCATGCCAATGGAGGCGCTCCACTGGTCGGGCTCGTAGCGGTTGCGCATGGCGGTGGAGAGCCACTTGGGGAAGCGGCGGCTCCAGCTCCCGCCGCGGTAGACGCGGTGGGTGCCGGTCCGGGCCTCGTCGGGGTAGGGGCCGAACCAGCTGGAGGTCCACTCCCAGACGTTGCCGCTCATGTCGTGGAGGCCGAAGGCCCCCGGCGGGAACGAGGCGACCGGGCAGGTGCCGATGTGGAAGTAGCAGGCGCGCTCGGAGCTCGGGTCGGCCTCGCCCCAGGAGTAACGGCGCTCCTCGGCGCCGCCGCGGGCGGCGTACTCCCACTCGCGCTCGGTGGGGAGGCGCTTGCCGGCGAAGGTGCAGTAGGCGTCGGCCGCGTGGGCGTCGACGCAGTTGACGGGGTGATCGGCGCGATCTCCCTCGGTCACCCGGGGGGCGTTGCAGAAGTGGCCGTCGTCGTGCGTCTTCGGGCAGGCGCCGGCGGTGACGCAGGCGGCGTAGTCGCGCGTCTTGACCTCGGTGTCGTCGAGGTCGAAGGCGGCCACCGCCACCTCGTGCATCGGGCGCTCCTCGGGGCCGCCGTGCTCGACGGGGGACCCCATCAGGAAGAAGCCCGCCGGGACGGTGATCATCCCGGCCGGCGCTGGACCGTCCGGGTGCCCCGCGTCGGGCGGCCCGCCGGCGTCGGGCTCCGGGGCAGCGTCGGCGGTCTCGATCGCCGAGGCGACCACCCCGGGCACCGCGGGCGACACCGGCGCGGCGAGGGCGGCTGGGGCCGGCGGGGCAGGATCCCGCCCGCAGGCCGGCAGCGCCAGCAGGGCTGCGCACGCGACCGCCGTTCGCTCCCGTGAGCCTGTCACGGATGCCGCTTAACCGGGGCGCCGCCGGGCCGGCACGGAAATCGTCTGCCCGGCGCGGGTGGACAAGGGCGTCCCTTCGGTGTAGCCGTCCTCGACGGTGGCAAAGGAGAAGGACAAGCCCGGCGAGACGCTCATCGCACGCAACCGGCGCGCGCGGTTCGAGTACGAGCTCGGCGACACCTTCGAGGCGGGGATCGCGCTCCTGGGCAGCGAGATCAAGATGCTCCGGGTGGGCAAGGCCGACCTGGGCGACTCGTGGTGCGCCGTCGAGCAGGGCGAGGCCTGGCTCAAGGGCGTCAACATCCCCATCCTCACCGGCGCCGCCTTCGGCCACGAGGCCAAGCGGTCCCGCAAGCTGCTCCTCCACCGCAACGAGATCGACCAGATCCAGCGGGCGCTGACCCGCGACGGGATGACGGTGGCGGCCACCCGGCTCTACTTCAAGGACGGGCGCGTCAAGGTGGAGATCGCCCTCGCCAAGGGCAAAAAGCAGGTGGACAAGCGCGAGACCGTCAAAGAGCGCGAGGCCGAGATCGAGGCGCGCGCGGCGATGGCCCGCGGGCGGCGGCGCGAGTGACCGCTCCCCCTCCCCACTTCACCTGGCTGCGCGGCGGCGAGGCGCAGGTGAGCAGCCTCGACGGCGACCGCATCACCGTGCTGTCCACCACGCCCTCGGCGCCCGGCTCCCGGCCGGAGGGCGCCCTGGCCAGCGGCGCCGCGGTGCGCGTCAAGGTCGCGCGCTGCCGCCGCACCGAGGATCGCTTCCTGATCGAGGGGCGCCTCCTCGACGCGACGCGCGAGACGCGGGCCGAGATCCAGCACCTGCTGGATCCGCCGGTCGGCTGAGCGCCCGCGAGCCTTCCCCGACAACAGTTGCCCGGGCGCCCGCCGGCTCCTAGGCTCGTGGTCGCCATGAAGATCCCCTCGCGCCCCCGGGTCATCATCCGCCGCTGCCCGAGCTACGACGTCCAGCGGATCCGCACGCTGGTGCGCGAGGGCCTCGAGGAGCTCGACCTCCGCCCCCACGGCCGGACGCTCATCAAGCCCAACGTGGTCGCCTCCGGGCCCACGTTCAAGGACGCCTACACCCGCCCGGAGTTCATCGAGGGGGTCATCCACGCGCTCCGCGACCGCGACGACGGCCGGGTGCGGGAGCTCGCGGTGGGCGAGCGCTGCGGGATCACCATCCCCACGCGCACCGCGTACGACGGGGCCGAGTACTACCCGATGTTCAAGCGCACCGGGGTCAAGCACTACCACTTCGAGGAGGAGCCCCAGCTCGAGATCCGGTACTCCCACGCCGGGCGCCTGCGCGACTACGTGTTCACGCCGGAGCCGGTCGCGCGGGCGGACTTCTTCGTCAACTGCCCCAAGTTCAAGTCGCACCCGTGGACCACGGTCACCTTCGCGATGAAGAACTACATCGGCATCCAGGACGACCGGCACCGCCTCATCGATCACGATCACCGGCTCAACGAGAAGATCGCGGACCTCCAGTACATCCTCCAGCCGAGCTTCATCGCCATCGACGCCATCACCGCCGGCGAGGGGCGGATGCTCACGCCCATCCCCTTCGATCTGGGGCTGGTGATCATGGGCAACTCGCAGGTCGCCTTCGATGCGGTCTGCTGCGCCATCATCGGCGTCGATCCGACCACCGTCGATCACATCCGCCTGGCCGCCGAGCGTGGCTTCGGCACCCTGGATCTGGCGGAGATCGAGATCAGCGGCGACGTGACCCTCGAAGAGGCGCAGGCCAAGGCCAGGGGGTTCAAGGTGGGCCTGGTCCGCGTGGAGAAGTACTTCCTGGGGTCGCACATCACCGCCTACGCCGGCCCGCCGCCGGAGACCGAGGCCACCGACTACTGCTGGGGCGGCTGCCCGGGCGCCATCGAGGAGGCCATCGAGATCCTCCGGCTCTACGACAAGGAGTGCGACGCCAAGATGCCGCGGCTGCACGTCGTCTTCGGCGCCTACCAGGGCCGCATCGACGCCCGCCCCGGCGAGAAGGTGGTGTTCATCGGCGACTGCGCCACCTGGGAGGGCACCCTCGGCGACAAGCTGGTGAAGATCGAGAGCCTCTACCGGGACCGCAGCACCAAGGACCCCTACGGCGCCCGCCACGACGACATCTACGCCAAGATGGCCTCGGTCACCGCCAAGCTCGCGATGCAGCGCAACGAGCCCCACCTCCGCCTCGAGGGCTGCCCGGTGAGCGTCGCCGAGCAGGTGCTGGCGCTGGTCTCGCTCGGCAAGGTCAACAACCCCTACCTCTCCCCCGATCAGATCGTCCGGTTCAACAAGGGGTACATCGCCTGGCGCGGGGCCACCGTGGCCAAGCGCCTCGGCGGCACGCCCTACCAGATCCACGGCCCCTGCAGCCGCGGGGAAGCGGCGCCCGAGGTGCCCGCGACGGAGCGCCCCGCGGGCCTGGGGGCCCCTCCGGCGGGCCCTCCGGCGGTACCGACCGGCGCTTCGTAGCTCCCCTCTGGCCGCGGCGCGAATTGTGGCGCAAACTGCGGTCATGTTCGCGCCCTCCGTCGCGTTGACCCGCTGAGAGCCACGCCGGAGAGACACGTCAAGCATGAGCCCGCCCCCTTCCAGACCGCCCGGCGCCGGCGATTTCGAGGAGAAGACCCGGGTGACGCTGGTCGTCCCCCCGGCCTCCGCCACGAGCGCGCGGGCCACCACCGAGTGCCTGATCGTCATCTACACCAAGGAGCCGACGCTCCTCGGCAAGCGCTTCGTGCTCGACCAGAGCCCGACCCGCGTGGGGCGGGGCTCGGACAGCCAGATCGTGCTGGATGGGGACTCGGTCTCCCGCCGCCACGCCCACTTCGAGCAGCGCGCCGATGCCTGGCTCATCGTCGACGACGGCAGCACCAACGGCACCTACTGCAACGACGAGGCGGTCGCGCGCGAGCTGGTCCTGAAGAACGGGGACCGGGTAAAGATCGGGCCGACCATCTTCAAGTTCCTCTCCGGCGCCGACGTCGAGGCCCAGTACCACGAAGAGATCTACCGGATGACCATCATCGATGGCCTCACGCAGATCCACAACAAGCGCTACCTCCACGAGGCGCTCGAGCGCGAGCTCATCCGTGGCCGCCGCCACGACCGCGATCTCTCCATTCTCATCTTCGACATCGACCACTTCAAGCGCGTCAACGACGCCCACGGCCACCTCGCCGGGGACTTCGTCCTCAAGGAGCTGGCCCGCGTGGTCTCCTCCCGCCTCCGCCGCGACGAGGTCTTCGCCCGCTACGGCGGCGAGGAGTTCGCCCTCGTCCTGCCCGAGACCTCCCTCGAGGGGGCCCGGCTCCTCGCCGAGACGCTGCGCCAGAAGGTCGACGAGCACGAGTTCGTGTTCCAGTCCGACTCCATCCGCGCCACCATCAGCGTGGGCGCCGCCGTCCTCCTCGAAGGCGATCGGACCGCGAGCGATCTGCTCAAGCGGGCCGACGAGCGGCTCTACGCCGCCAAGAACGGCGGCCGCAACCGCGTCTGCGCGTGAGAGGGGTCAGTCGCCGGAGGGATCGGCGACCGAGAGCTCGGCGCCGAGGTCGCTCGGGACCGTCCAGGTGACGCGGCGCCCCTCGTGGACGGGGACGGGCAGGGCGAGCGGAAAGGTCCGAGGCGGAGCGCCCTCGGAGGGGACGTCGCGCAGCGCGAGGCCGCTCCGCGGCCGCGAGGAGCCGTTGAAGACGCAGGCCTCGACGCGGTCTTCGCCGGCGGGGCCGGGGGTCGTGCGGTGGAGCTCGCAGGCGAACAGGGGCGCGGCGGCGCGGCGGATCCGGGCCACCAGCGGCTCGTCCGCGGCGCTCTGGGCTTGCAGCGCGCGGGCGGCCGACTCGGCGCGGGGATCGCGCAGGTAGGCGAGCATGGCGGCGCCGTGGGCGCGCACCGCGCGGAAGCGGGACGCGGTGAGGCGGAAGAACGCGTCGGCGGGCGCCGGCTCGAGGCGCGCCTTCTCCAGGGTGCCGTTCACGCTCGCGTCCACCCGCATCTCGCTCCCGGGCGCGGAGACGCGCCACTTGACCGCCGCGCCGGGCGCGAGGACGCCGCTCCAGAAGAGCCCGCGATCGACCGCCCCCACGCGGCGCCCGCCGCCGTCGCGGCGCGCAAAGGTGAGCGTCACCCGCACGTCGTGGAGCGGGCGGGCGCCGTCGTTCACCACCGCCAGGTCGAAGTCGAAGCGAGGGGAGCCCTTGTCGTCGACGGTCGGCACCAGCGGCCGCGCCGCCTCCTCGTCGCCGTGGAAGGTGAGCACGCTGAGCACCGGGACGCCGTCCTTCCACAGCGGCGAGTCGGCGCGGGTGCAGACGCAGCGATCGGGCTCGGGGGCCTCCCGCATGTCGACGAGGACGAGGCTGCGCGCGGCGGCGCCGAGGCCGCTGGCCAGGAGATCCACGGCGGGAGGAGGCGTCCGCGGGGCGGCGTAGCGCTGCAGGAAGACCATCACGCCGACGATGCCCGCCGCGGCCAGGACCGCGGCCAGGAGCGAGCCGGCGAGGCGCGCGACCGGCTCGGCGGGAGCGGCGCTCGCGGCGGCGCGCACGCGGGTGAGGACGGGAACCGGAGGCGGCGCCTGCGCCCGGCGGCGCCCGGGGAGCCGCAGCGCGAGGGCGGGGGCGGGCGTGTGCTCGAGCGGAGCGGGAGCCAGGGCCAGCCGCTCGGCCAGCTCGGCCTCGAACTGGTCGCCGAGCCGCTCGGAGCGCGGGCCTCCCCAGGTGCGCCACGCCCACAGCTCGCGCAGCACGGCGAAGAGGACCAGCGACGCGAGCACGCCGAGCGAGGCGCGGCCGAGGACGCCGGCGACGAGGGCCTCGGGGAGGAGCAGGGCCAGGGCCGCGCCGAGCGGCGGAGGCAGCAGGTAGCTGGCCCGGCGCAGCCGATCGCGCGCTTCGAGGGTGCGGGCCAGCGACTCGGCCGGGTCCTCGGAGAAGCCCGCCAGGGCGAAGCGGTTGTACGGGGTGATCACCGCCGGATCGAACGCCAGGTAGAGCACGCGGCCCTCCCGCACCAGCCCCCGCACCGCGGTGAGCGGCGCGCGGAAACCCACCGGCTCGGCGACGACGCCGGGCGCGAACCCCAGGGAGAAGCCCGCCACCCGGACGAGCTCGACCTCGATCTGATCGGGCATCAGCGTGATGCAGACCGCGCCGACGGCGTTGGCGCGGCGGCCGGCGAGGGCGAGCGCTCCCACGGTGAACCACGGTCTCACGGCGCCCGGAGGCTACTCCGGGCCCCGCCCCCCGGATACGCGCTTGATCAGCGCGGGCGCTCTGTCTAAGAGGGTCGCATGAACCAACCCGTGAGCCCCCGTCTCCTCGCCCACGCCGCCGCGCTCGGCCTCGCGCTCGGTCTCATGCTGCCCGCGCTCGTGGTGGTGGGCAGCCTCGCCGGCTGCGAGAAGGCCGCCCCCGAGCCCGACGCCCAGCCGCGCGCTACCGCGACTGCCGCGCCCGAGGTCCCCGAGCCCGCCGACCTGATCAAGGAAGACCTGGTCGTCGGCACCGGCACCGAGGCCAGGGACGGCGACAAGGTGAAGGTGAACTACACGGGGCGCCTGCTCAAGACGAACTTCATGTTCGACACCTCGCTCGGCAAGGGGAAGAAGCCGTTCGAGTTCCAGATCGGCAAGGGCTCGGTCATCAAGGGCTGGGACCAGGGCGTGGTGGGGATGAAGGTGGGCGGCAAGCGCAAGCTCACCATCCCCTCGCGCCTCGGCTACGCGGACAAGGGCTCGCCGCCCAAGATCCCCGGCAAGTCCACCCTGCTCTTCGAGGTGGAGCTGCTCTCCGTGAACGAGGCGCCCGACGGCGGCGCGCCGCTCGACGGCGGGGCGGCGGACGCGGGCTCCAGGAAGAAGGACAAGTGAGATCGGCGGCGCCCCACGCCGAGGGGGGCCAGCCTCCCGGGGCGCCGCGCGTGGAGGTGCGCGAGGCGTCGCCGGCCGACCGGGTGCTGATCCGCAACCTTTATCCCCTCTATCTGCACGACCTCAGCGCCTTCACCGAGCTGTACGACCTCGACGAGCGCGGCGTCTTTTACCCCGACTACCTGCCGGACTGGCTCGATCGAGAGAGCGCCCTGATGCACCCCCTCGTGCTCCGCGAGGGCGGCCGCCCCGCCGGCTTCGCGCTGGTCGGGCAGGCGCCCTATCCCCACATGACCCCGGCCCGCGATTACCGCATGTGCGAGTTCTTCGTGCTCAAGCGGGCCCGCCGCCTCGGCGTGGGGCGGCAGGCGGCGCAGGCCATCTTCGCGAGGTTCCCCGGGGTGTGGGAGGTGAGCGAGCTGCCCCTCAACACCGCTGCAGTGAGCTTCTGGCGGGCGGTGATCGGCGAGTACACGGGTGGGGCGTTCGCCGATGAAACGGTGCAGGGGGAGGTGGTGCAGGTGTTCGACAGCCGGCGCGGGGCGGGTCGGTGACGGCGGCGGCGAAGCAGGCGCGCTTCACCGCACCGTCGACGCCACCACATCGCAGAACCGCCCCCGCAGGGTAGCGCGCCCCATGTCGCCGGCGATGGCCGCGGCCCCGCGACGACCCATCTCGCCGAGCTCGGCCGGCGGGAGCGCGATCATCGCCCGCAGCGCTTGCACGGCTCCTGCGACGTCGCCGTGCTGGACCTGCCAGCCGATACGGTAGCGGTCGACCAGGTCCGCGAGGTGCGACGGCCGCGGCCCGAGGATCAGGAGCGGGCGCGACACGGCCATGGCTCCGTACGCCTTGCAGGGATGGACGATGCCGACCACGTCGTCGCCGACGCTGACCACGTGCACGTCGGCCGCGGGGAGCGAGAAGCGCAGCGCCTCCAGGGGCTGGTAGGGGAGCGACCTCAGGTTGCGCGCCCCGCCCTGGATGCGCTGCTCGATCTCCGCCTTGCCGGAGCCGCCGCCGATGAAGAGGAAGAGGAAGCGCGGATCGTCCTTCACCTGCTCGGCCGCGTCGAGCAGCGTGGTGAGCGGGTTCGCCGGGCTGTGGTTGCCGGAGTACATGACCACGAAGCGGCCGTCGAGCGCGTGCGCGCGCCGGAACGGGTTGTCGGCGTGGGCCAGGTCGCCGACGACGTCCTCGTGCGACCACGGCGGCATCACCTCGAGCTTGTCGGCCACCGGCTGCTTGCGGAGGACGCGGTCGCGCATGAAGCGATCGAGCACCACCACCCGCGCGGCGCGGCGGAGCGTGACGCGATTGAGCGCATCGAAGACCCGCGCCGGGAGGGACGTCTCGCTGATCCGCCCCATCGCCACCATCTGGTCGGGGTTGAGGTCCATGAGCCAGTAGGTCATGGGCACGCCCCGCAGCGCCGCGAGCGCCGCGCCGGCCGCGCCGCAGAACGGAGGCGACGTGGAGACGATGACGCCGTCCAGCTCCGGCATCGTCGCCGCGTGCGCCAGCGCCTGCGCCACGAAGAGCCCCTGCGCCGCGAGCCGCACCGCGATCGATGACTTGCCGAAGCTGGCGAAGGGGAGGCGGCGCACCTCCACGCCGTCGATGACCTCGGCGTCCGGGAAGCGCTGCGACGGGTCCTCGTAGCCGTTGGCCGCGGTGAGCACCCGCACGCGGAAGCCCCGCCGCACCAGCTCCGCCGCCACGTCCGCGAGGTGCTGGCCCACGCTCGCGGGATCCGGCACGTAGACCTGGGAGAGGATGAGCAGCACGGGCCGGTCGCTGCCACCCCTGCGGATCCTGCTCACGACTACTTGCCCGGGAAGCGCGGCGTGCTGCCCGGGGCCAGGTCGCGCAGCCTGGTGCCCTTGGCATCGTAGAGGGCAGAGCACGCCCCCGCCTGGGACGCGGCGTGGGTGACGGTCACCGCCAGCCCGGCCGGAGGCGCCTTGGCCGCGCCGACGTAGGTGCGGGCGACGTCGTCGCAGCGGGGCGGGGTGCCGAGGACGCCGACCTGGCACATCACCATCACCGACCACCCCCCCTTGGGAACGCCGGCGTCGAGGTGCTCGAAGACCGATCCCATCTTCTCCATGTCCAGGACCATCGCCTGATCGCAGCCGAGCGCCCGCACCTCCTCGGCGCCCGGCGCGCTCTGGGCCTCGGCCATCAGCTTGGTCATGTCGCCGAGCATACCGAAGACGGCCTTGCCCTCCTTGCTGCCGGCGAAGCGATAGATGCCGAAGGCGACCGTCGCCACGGTGAGCAGGACCAGGCCGCCCACCACCGCGAGGGCGATGATGCACCCGTTGCCCGACTTCTTCGGGGCAGGACGGGCCTGCGAAGGCTGGTAGGGCGGCTGCTGCATCCCCCGCGACGCTACACTCTCCGGGCGGTGCCGTCACCCTCAGGGCGTGGCCCGATCGGGGATCGCCCACTGGTAGTCCGTGCGCAACAGGCCCTCGAAATAGGGGTCCCCGCTCGGCCGAGCGTCGAGCCTGCCGGGACCGTCGTCGTAGGACGCGCCCCCCGATCCCGCGGGCCACCCGGCGCGGGCGTGGCAGGCGATGCAGCTCGTGTCGATGGGGTGCCCGAGGGCCAGCTCGATGAACGGATTGTAGGCCACGGGCCAGCGCGCCGACTGCCCCGGCACGGGCTCGGCCTGGATGCCACACGTGCTCGTCATCAGGTAGTGTCGCCAGGGCCCGGGAGCCGCCGCGACCGGGAGATCCGGGCGATCGGCGGCGTAGGGCCCGCGGTCGGGTCGATCGTGCCACCACAGCGATTGAAACGTCCACCCGGGCCGCTCCCGCGTGGTGATGTGCATGGCGACCGAGACCAGCCAGTCGCCCGGCTCGAACACTCGCCCGTAGGCCCACCACGCGGCGGCATCGAGGAGCGCGCGATCGCGGGGTGCCAGGGCCCGGAGATCGGCGAGCGAGAGGGAGCGCCGATAGAAGCTCTCGAGGGGGACGACCTCGGCCTCCCAGGTGACGGGCCCGAAGGGCGCGCCATCCTCGCGGAAGACGTCGTGGAGCAGGCTCACCCGCCGCCGCCTGCCCACCGGATGGCGCCCCTGCGCGTCGACGGCCACAGCGCGCTTCCAGGTCTCGTAGCCAGCGTACACCGGCGTTCGCGGTGGCGGCGCGTCGTCCCACACCGGCAACGCGCTCGGGCCGTCGCGGCGCACCGGCCAGTACATGTGCTTGAGGACGATGGACGTGCGAGGGAGCCCGCCGAGCTCCCGGTCCCCGCGGCTCCTCCGCCGTGCCAGCTCCGCGCTGCGGTGGAGCCCCTGCGCGCGCAGGGCCGCGAAGGCGTCGTCGTTGTAGGCGACGCTGGCGAGCAGGATGTGGCCACTGCTCTGGAAGACCTCGCCGTCGGGGAGCACCTCGGTGTCTTCGGGGATCCGGTAGAGGGCGCGGACGCGCTCCGGGATCACGTAGTACGGCATCCCTTCCAGGGTCGTCGCGGCCTTCACCGCGGCGACGGGCGCGAGCGGCGGCGGCTCCCTGGCCGAGCCGGCGGTCGGCGCGAACGCCTGCGCGAGCGTGGGCCACGAGAGCCACCGCGGGCGACCGTCGGGACCGGGGGTGTTGACCCCTGCCCACAGGTACCATCCGTGCCGGCGGAGGCGGGAGACGTCCTTCCTTGCCACCCATCGCTCGACGTCGGCCGCCGGAGCCGGCCAGTCGAGCCACGAGGGAAAGGGTGGAGCGGGCCGCGCCGCCTTCGCACCGGGGCAGCCGGTGAGGAGCGCGCTCAGGGCGAGGATCCTGGAAAGGGTCGAGCCTGGCGTCGTTCCGCGCGGCAAGGAGCGCATCCGGGGTTCCTCCCCGGGAACATGCGCTCCAGGCAGGCGGCGGCAAGCGGGGCGGCTCCGGCCGGGTCGCCTTCTCCGTTCCGTGCGGAGAGCCGAGCGGAGACGCTACGCCTTGATCCCGAGGAGCTGTTCCGAGAGCGCCCAGAGCTTCTCCTGGGCGTCCTCGTCGCGGGAGGCGCGCGCGGCCTTCTTGGCGCGGCTCTTCTCGAAGTACTCGCCGGTCACCTGGGCGAGCTCGGGCGCCGTCGCCACGAACAGCGAGCAGGCGGCACCCTTCTCCGGCGTGAGCATGAACAGGTTGGCGATGTTCACCAGGAACCGGGGGAACGCGCGCGACAGCTCGGTGGCCACCACGCCGGGGTGGACCGCGTTGACGGTGACGCCGGCGCCCGCGAGCCGGCGGGCGAGCGCCTTCGTGAAGAGCACGTTGGCCAGCTTGGACTGGCTGTATGCGGTGGTCCCGCTGAACTTGCGGCGCTCGAACTGGAGGTCGTCCCACACCATCTCGCCGCGGTAGTGGAGCGCGGAGGAGAGCACCACCACGCGCGCCGGCGCGCTCTCGCGGAGGATGGGGAGGAGCTCGTGGGTGAGCAGGAAGGTGCCCAGGTGGTTGACGCCGAAGGTGCTCTCGAAGCCGTCGGTGGTGGTGGTGCGGGTGGAGGGCCAGAGGCCGGCGTTGTCGACCAGCACGTCGAGGCGGCGGTGCTCCTTGCGAAAGCGCTCGGCGAAGGCGCGGATGCTGGCGGCGCTGCCGAGGTCGAGCGGGATGGCCGTGAGGTCGCTGCGCCCGGTGGTGCGGGCGATGTCGTCACGGGCGGCCTCGGCCTTCTGCGCGTCGCGGCAGGCGAGCACCACCGTGGCGCCCCGCTCCGCGAGCCCGCGCGCGGTCTCCCTGCCGATGCCGGTGTTGCTGCCGGTCACGATGGCGATCTTGCCGTTCATCCTCGAACCTCCCCCCGGGACCATAGGCGGGATGCGCCTGCTTTCCCAGGACTCACCACCGCCCGCCTCCCCAAGCGCTGCCGCGGCCTGCGCACCCTTGCGGCACGGCCGGCCTGTCCCATGGGGGCGCGGAGCATGGGTGCCGCGCCTGGCGGCGGTGCTCCGGGACCGCAGAGAGGAGCTCCTCGCTGCCTGGATGAATCGAGTGCGGGCCGACGGCGCGCTGGCCGCGGCGGGCGGGCTCGACGGACCGGACCTCCACCATCGGATCGCGACGCTGGCAGCTCATCGTGGCGGTGGCCGACCTCACCGGCCGGCTCGACGGCCGCGCTGCGGGCGGCGAGCCCGCGGAGGGCTAGGGCTGCCGCTCCCAGCCGAAGAACCCCGGCGTCCGCGCCCGCTGCCGGCCCAGCGCGTCGCCCACCACACGCGGCCCGTCGGCAGCCCAGCGGGCGGTGAACGCGTCGCGCAGCACCAGCTCCGCGAGCTTGCCGCGCGGGGAGAACCCCCACTCGGCCTCCTGCGAGACGTCGTCCGGATCGGCGTAGAGGCGCCACACGAAGAGCCCGGCGCACCACCGCGCCTCGAGGAAGGGAGCGATCAGCGCGCCGTACGCCTCGGCCTGGGCCGCCTCGTCGACGTGGACGTTCTGCATGCCGTCGGGCCACTCCCAGGGCCGCACCGCCGGATCGGTGCGCGTCGTGTAGCCGATCTCGGTCAGCACCACCGGCCGCTCCATCGCCCGCGCGAACGCGCCGATCCGGGCGGCCACGCGCTGCCCGCCGGCGCGGAGCTCGGCCCGCGAGGCGCCGTCGTGCTCGGCGAGCGGGTAGAAGGCGTTGATGCCGATGAGATCGAGCGCGGTGAAGATGAGCGTGTCCTCCACGTCGTCCCAGTTGGCCGAGTAGGTGAGCGGCCCCGGGTAGACGGCGCGGACGTCGGCGATGATGCCCAGCATGCTCGCGGCGCGCGGCGTGGTCACCCAGCTCCGCAGCTCCACGCCGACGCTGAGCAGGTCGACCTCGCCCTCGCGCGCGACCTCGGCCCAGGTGAGGAGGAAGGCCCGGTACGCCTCCGCCCAGCGCGCCCAGCCGGCGTCGTCGCCGGGATCGATGAGCGCGCGCCAGCCGCCGGTCTCGACCCAGAGGTGGGGCACCAGCAAGACCCGCAGCCCGCGCGCGTGCGCCTGCCGGATGCCGGCGAGCACCGCGCGCCGGTTCTCCGCGAAGGGGGCCTCGAAGGTGAGGTCGATGCCGGTCGGCCGCAGGTCCCAGGTGCGCCCGAAGGGGGTGAGGCTCACCCAGGTGCCGCCCATGCGAGCGATCTCGTCCAGGGTCCGCTCGTAGGCGGGCGACCCATAGCCGACGCCCTGGTGGAGCTGGCTCTCGATCGGGCCGATGGTGACGCCCCGGATGCCGCCGAGGCCGCGCTCGGTCCAGGCGTCGGCGCGGGCGCCGAGAGGCGTGGGGGCGTCGGCGTCCACCGTCTCCGCGGGCGCAGGCGGCTCGGGCACCGTCACCGGGACGCAGGTGGTGAGCAGGGCGACCGAGAGGGCCGTCGCCGGGGCCACCATGCTCGATCTCTTCGCCCGCTGCACGCGACCGGCATATAGCAAGGCACGCCGCTGGGCTACCGCGAAGCGTGACGGCTTGACGTGGGCGAACGTTCTCAGCTCTGCTGCAAGCTCACCTCCAGAGCCCTCGGGTGGTCGTCCCATGCGCGTGAATCCCAGGTCGGCGGGTTGGATCATGACGACCGTGCTCGCGCTCGGCGCGGCCACGGTGGGCGCGTGCGCGACCGGCGTCGCTCCCTCCAGGCCTGGCTCCGGTGGGAGCGGGGCGGGCACCTCGAGCAGCTCGGGAGGCGTCGGCGGAGCGGGGGGCGGGAGCACGTCTTCCAGCACGGGGAACGGCGGCGCGGCCTCGACCAGCTCGGTCGCCAGCACGTCGTCGTCGAGCGGCGCGGGGACGGGTGGAGCGTCGACGACGTCATCCTCGTCGTCCAGCGGGGCGGGCACCGGCGGCGCGTCGACCACCTCGTCGTCCAGCGCCTCGTCCTCGTCGTCCAGCTCCTCGTCCTCGTCCACCTCGTCGTCCAGCGGGGCGGGCACCGGCGGCGCATCGACCACCTCGTCGTCCAGCTCCTCCAGCGGCGGCGGCGCGGGCGGGGCGCCGTCCAGCTCGTCGTCGAGCTCCTCCAGCGGGGCGGGCGGAAGCCCCAGCACGTCCTCGTCGAGCTCGTCGTCCTCTTCGTCGAGCTCGTCCTCGTCGTCCTCTTCGTCGAGCTCGTCCTCGTCGTCGAGCGCGGCGTCCAGCAGCTCGAGTGGTGGGGTGGTGTCCACCCTGGAGCTCAAGTACCTGTGCGCGAACACGGCGGCATCGAGCCAGCAGCTTCAGCCGCAGTTCGAGATCGTCAACAACGGGTCGGCCGCGGTCCCGCTCTCCTCGCTGACGATTCGCTATTTCTACACGAAGGACGGCAGCTCGGCGACCGGGCAGAACTTCGTCTGCGACTACGCGCAGATCGGCCAGGGCAACGTCTCCGCGCTCTTCAACACCTTCACGGGGACCAACGCCGACGAGTACCTGGAGCTCCACTTCGCCGCGGGCGCCGGGAGCCTCGCCCCGGGAGGGAACACGGGGCAGATCCAGGCGCGCGTCTACGCCAACGGCTATCCGACGATGAGCCAGACCAACGACTACTCGTTCGACCCGACCAAGACCTCGTTCACGGACTCGACGACGGTCACGCTCTATCAGAATGGCACGCTGGTGTGGGGTACCGAGCCCTGAGCCGAGTCGCCGACAGCTGAGCTGAGCCGAGCACCCAGCGGCGCTCCCGGCGCAGATCGAGGTGGATCGCCTGGGGCAAGGCGTCGCGCGTCAGCAGGAGCGGGGCGCTCCCGCCGCGTTGCCACGGTGTCGGGTGTGGCGGACACGTGCCTGCAAACTCGACACATGCGGCGCGCGTGATCGGGGCGCCCGCGTAGGCGCAGGGCCATTTCCGCGGGAAAGGACGCCTCGGCATCGCGGATGCACGCGGCCCGGACACAGCCATGACCCCGCGGGCATCCAGGACGCGAGGGCACCCACGGCGACCAAGGAGCCAGTGATGGACAAGACGATGGATGGGCACCCGTCTCGCAAGGATCACGCGCCGGCGGGGGCACGGCGCCCTCGGGTCATCGTGGCCGAGGACGAGGCCGACGTGCGGAGGATGATCTGCGTCGCGCTCCGCGGGCGCGGCTTCGACATCATCGAGGCGCGGAGCGGGGCCGAGCTCCTCGACCAGCTCGGCGACGCGCTGCTCGACGGGGACACCAGCGCGCAGCCGGAGGTGATCGTCTCCGACATCCGCATGCCGGGGCTGACGGGGATGGAGATCCTCGCCGGGCTCCGCCAGGCCGAGTGGCCGACGGCGATCGTGCTGATGACCGCCTATGCGGACCGCGCGCTGCGCGAGGAGGCGCGGAGCCTCGGCGTCGACGCGTTCTTCGAGAAGCCGTTCGAGATCGACGATCTCGTCGCAGCGGTGGTCGGCATGATCCCGACGCGCCCCGGAGCGGCGACCGGGTGACCGCGCTGAGCGGCAGCGAGACCAGGCAAGCCGGGGACGAAGCCGCCGGATGCGACTCGGTCCCGCGCCAGCGCCTCCCGCTCGGTTCGCCGGAGTCGTCCGGCGAGGCCCGGGTGCTGATCGTCGACGACGATCCCGTCTTCGTCGCGGTGCTCGCGGACGTCGTGCGCTCTCGCCTCCACGGCGCGCTCGTCGAGGCGTGCGTGTCGCCCCTCACCGCCCTCCGCAGCATCGCCGCCCAGGACTACGATGTCGTCGTCAGCGATCTGCTGATGGGAGGGCTGCACGGCCTCGAGCTGCTCGAGCGAGTCAAGGCCATGCGGCCCACCACGCTGGTGGTGCTGATGACCGGGGGCGACGATCGCGATCTGAGCGTCCGGGCGCTCCGGGGGGGCGCCTACGATTTCATCCGCAAGCCGGTGGAGGCCGACTACCTGGTGGCCTCCCTCCACCGCGCCCTGGAGACGCGGCGCCTCCGGGCCGCGGTCGAGCGCCAGCAGGCGACGCTGCGCCGCCACGCCGACGAGCTGGAGCAGATCGTGGCCGCGCGCACCGAGGATCTGCGCCGCGCCAACCGCATCAAGGACGAGTTCCTCGCCACCCTCTCCCACGAGCTGCGCACGCCGTTGACGGCGATCCTCGGCTGGGCCCGGCTGCTCTGCGGGGGGCGGCTCGACGCCGGCGAGCACACCATGGCCGTCGACTCGATCGCCCGCAACGCCAAGGCGCAGGCCCAGCTCATCGACGATCTGCTGGACGTGTCGCGCATCATCACCGGCAAGCTGCAGCTCGACCTGCAGCGAGTCGATCTCGCGACGGCGCTCGACGGCGCGCTCGGGGTGGTGCTCCCCAGCGCCCAGACGAAGGGGATCGAGATCGTCCCCCGCATGGGCGAGGGCATCGACACCCTCCCCGGCGATCCCATTCGCCTCCAGCAGGTCCTCTGGAACCTGCTCTCGAACGCGGTCAAGTTCACCCCGCCCGGCGGGCGCATCGAGGTCTCGGTGACCCGCCGGGGCGAGCAGGTCGCCATCGAGGTCAAGGACTCCGGGGCCGGCATCGAGCCTGCGCTCCTGCCCTTCGTCTTCGATCGCTTCCGGCAGGGGGAAGGGATGCACACCTCGCGGCGGGGCCTCGGCCTCGGCCTCGCCATCGCGCGCCACCTCGTCCAGCTCCACGGCGGCGCGGTGACGGCGGCGAGCGGGGGCCCGGGCGCCGGGGCGACGTTCACGGTGGTCCTGCCCTGCCCGACCGGAGGGCCGCCGAGCAGCGCCGCGAAGCGAGGGCGGCTCAACTCGTCGAGCCGCGCCTCCACCCCGGACTCGGCTCGGTGCCTGATGGCCGTCCGGGTCCTCGTCGTCGACGACGAGGCCGACAACCGCGAGGTGCTGCGGCTGGTCCTGGAAAAGGCCGGCGCCGTCGTCGAGACGGCCTCGTCGGTCACCGAGGCCCTCGCGGCGTTCGAGGCGGCGCGCCCCGACGTGCTGCTCTGCGACATCGGCCTCGGCCGCGAGGACGGCTACGACCTGATGCGCCAGGTGCGGGCGCTGCCCGGCGGTCGCGGGGCAGACATCCCGGCGATCGCCCTCACCGGCTACGCCAAGCCCGAGGACCGCGCGCAGGCGCTGGAGGCCGGCTTCCAGCTCCACCTCGCCAAGCCCGGTCCCCCCGACCTGGCCATGGTCGTCGCCGGGCTGCTCACGGACGAGGAGCCGAGCTAGCTCCGCCGAGGGCCGTCGCCGCGAGGAGATCGCGGACGACGGCCCGCAGGTCGTCGATCTCGAAGGGCTTGGCCACGAACGCGTTGGCGCCGAGGCGCCGGGCCTCATCACGGGTGGCCGGATCGGAGGAGGCGCTCATCAGGATGACCGCCACGTCGATGTTGGACTGCCGGAGCCGGGCCAGGATCTCGAGCCCATCCGGGCCCGGCATGCGGATGTCCGAGATCACCATCGACACCGGATCCAGCTCCCCGTGCACATGACCGAAGAGCAGCGCCGAGCCGATGTGCTCGACCAGGTCGTCGCCGTCCGACGCCTCGATGACGCTGTTGCCATCCTTGCGGAGGGCGGTGGCCACGAGGCGGCGCACGTCTTCGTCGTCTTCCGCCAGCAGGACCAGAGGCTGGGGCATCGCGGTCATCTTCTCTCGCAGCGCGTACGCTCTGCGCCGCTGCTCCTTGTCGTCCATGTCGACCTCCCGCCGCGGAGGGCGCGTCCGGCGCCTCCCGCCACGCCCCCGGGCCTTGCACGCCGGGTGCCAGCGGCACGATGGGAGCCCCGTTCAGTACGCGCAGTTGGAGAGCGCCAGCACCGCCGACAGCTTGGCCTGGATGAGGGCGAACTCCTTGGCCACCAGGTCGAGCTCGGCGGCGCGCTCGGTCTGCGCGGCGGTGACCAGATCGAAGCTCGTCCCCGAGCCGACCTCGAACGAGCGCTGGGTGAGGTGGGCGATCTCCTTGGCCACCTCGCGCGCCCGGATCGACACCGCGCGCTCCTGCTCGGCCACGGCGACCCCCCGCAGCGCCTGCTGCACGGAGATGTCGGCGCCGCGGATCGCCGCCTCCAGCGCGAGCTTGGCCTCCTCGTGCTGGACCCTGGCGATCTTGAGGGTCCCATAGCGCGCCCCGCCCTCCCAGAGCGGGAGGGAGAGCACGCCGGTGATGTTCCAGGCGCCGTTGCTGCCGCTCAGCGCCTGCGCGCCGTTCTCCACGCTGGCCGTGGTGGAGAGCGTCGCGGTCGGCGAGAACATCAGCCAGGCGTCGGTGATGCCGCGCCGGGCGATCTCGATGTCGTTCCTCGCCTTCTTGATGTCGGCGCGCTCCTCGAGCGGGGTCGGTGAGCAGATGCCCTTGATGGTCTGGTCGATCTCGTCGAGCGAAATGGTGGGCGGCACGCCGTACGCCTCCCGGAAGCCGAGCGCGAGCCCGAGCGCCTCGCGCGTCTGTCGCAGGGCCTCGTCGCCGCTGACCAGCGTCGCGCGCGCCGCCGCCTCGTCCGACTCGGTGCGCAGCACGTCGAGCCGGGTGCCGGAGCCGAGCTTGACCTGGCGCTGGGTGAGGCTGAGCCGCTCCAGCGCGCTGCGCAGGCCGGAGCGGTTGACCTCGGCGGTGCGCTGCGCGGTGAAGACCGCGATGATCGACGACGCCACGCCGGCGAAGATGGTGCGCTTGCGGTCCTCGAGCGCGAGCTTGTTGGAGGTGACGCCGAGCTGCATCGTCTTGATGTTGTGCCAGGCGCGCGGCGCGAGGATGGGCTGCGAGGCCGTGATCGAGCCGACCACCGTGGGGTTGGGGACGCTGGGGGTGAGCGCGTTGCTGAGGACGGCGCCGGGGAGGACGAGCGTCCCGGTGGTGCCGTTGAAGCTCGTCCCCGGGATCGGGAGGGTCGAGGGGAGCGTCCCCGAGGGCGAGGTGATGAGCTGCGCGCTGGCGTTCACGCTCGCCGTCAGCGACGGCAGCGCCAGCGCCAGGGCCTGGCGCTCCATGCCCTCGGCGCGGAGCACCTCCTGCTCGGCGTTCGCCACGTCGACCGAGCGCGCCAGGATGAGCTGCAGCGCCTGCTTCCAGTCGCCCAGCACCTTGCTGGCCTGGGGGACGGGGGCGAGCATCGCGTCGTCCAGGGGGATGGGGGGCGGCGTCGGGACGGCACCTGCCGCCGCGGAGGGAGGCGCCGGCAGGGACGGCGGCGCGCCGGGTCGAGGGGACACGGGCTGTGCGCCGGCGACGGGCGCGAGGGCCAGGAGGGAGGCGAGCACCGAGACCGTGAACGGCATCGCCCACCGCGCGCCGTCGGCTTTGCCGGGGTAGATCATGGTCACTCCTTCGGGGGCATCGAGAACGCGCGGACCATACACCCGGAAAGGCAGGGAGCCATACCCACCGGCTCGGCCGGCGCGCCGCCGTACGTCCTCGCCCCGTGGAGGCGCACCCCCTGGCCTTCCTCCCCGCCGCCGACTTCCCCGCAGGTCTACTGCGCCCGGACTACGGACAGACGGTCGCCTGGTACAGCCCGTCGGCGTCGAACGACCCCCCCGCCGGAGTCGTGGTGAGCGACTGGTACAGCGAGAACGAGATCCCGCTCGCGTCGATGCTGGCGATGGTCAGCGTGCCCGTCATGAACGAGCCGACGGTGGTGGTGCAGTTGGCCGATCCGTCGCCCGCGATCGCGATCGACGCCGCGAGCCGCGGGTCACTCAGATCGATCGTCCCCGGCTGCTGGAGCGAGCTCGGGAGGGAGAGCGTGATCCGCGCGTCGCCGCACCCGAGCGAGGAGAGAGGATCCGCGCAGGTCTGGGTCCCGGTGCCGAGGAAGAGGTAGAGCGCCGTCGGGTCCGGGGTCGCGGCGATCGTCGGGGAAGATGGTAGCCCGGCGGGGAGGTTGGCGCCGGAGATGGCGACCGCCGCGCTCGGTGCCGGGGGCGCGGGGGCGGCCTCGCAGCGCGATGCGGTGAACGTCCCCTTGACGGTGATGGGGGCTGCGTGACGCCGTTCATGGTGCCCCCCTGCGCCCCGGTGATTCCACCGAGCAGGTTCACGGTGATGGATCCCGCGTCGGTGCTGACGATCTCCAGCGTCCCGGACATGGGAAGTCCGATGCCGCCGCCACCGCCGCCGGAGCAGGCCGCGTCGAAGTACTCGAACGAGAAGCTGGCGATGCGCGGATTGGCCAGGTCGACGAGGCCTACCCGCACCAGATCCGACGGCAGGATCACGATGCCCTGCCACTCGAGCTCGTCGGGGCAGACGCCCCCGATGATCCCCGTCGCGCAAGCCTGGGGCAGGTTGCTGAACAGCAGCACGAGTGCGTCGGGGTCCGTGCTGCCCACGATCTGGGCGGGCGAGCCGCTGGGCACCGCTGGCAAGTCCTTGGCGAGGATCGCCAGGGCGCTGATGGGACTCCCCCCGTCCGCGCCCGAGCTCCCCCCGTCCGGGTCCTGCGTCACGGGGTCGAGCACGACCGGCGCGCACCCCACGTTCGTCAGCGCCACCAGCGTCCCCAGAGCCATCATCCATCGGTTCATGTCATCCTCCTCGAAGCGAGCCCACGGAGCTGAAGTCCTCCCCGACCACCGCGGCGGCTCATCAAAACAACCCGAAGTCGACGCCCACCGTGAACAGCCCCACCGGGCGTCCCCAGGTGGCGAACGGTTGCGAGGCGAGCTGCACCGACGCGTCCTGCACGAGCACGGCTCCGAGCAGATCGGCGCGCAGGCGGAACCGCGGGGTCGGCGAGAACGCGAGGCCGAGGCGCAGGAAGGGCGCCTCCGTCACGGCGAACGCCGAGCCCGAGGTGAAGCCCGGGTTTGCGCTCCCCTTGCTCGCCAGCCCGACGATGGCGAGCCCGACGTCGATCGACGGGACCCAGACGCCCGCCCCCGTGCTTGGCAGGAAGCGGGCCCCCACGCCGCCGAGGCCCGCCGCGAAGTCGGCGCTGCCCGGCGTACCGGTCACGTCGGGGCGGCTCAGCGGGATGGCCGCGAAGAGCGTGGCGCCGAAATGCTCGCTGGGCATCCAGGCGACGCCGGCGTCGAGCACGCCCACTGGGCCGAGACCGCCCGGGCTCCCCATCGCGCCGAAACTGACCGCGACCCGGAGCACGGACGCCTCGGGCGACGCCGGCGCCTGGGGCGGGGGAAGCGCCATCCGGGCGCGGAGGTCCAGCGGCGCCGGCACCTCGCCCACCACGGGCGCCGGGAGGGATATCTCGAGCAAGCTGGCGCGGAGCAGGTCCACCGCGCGGAGGGCGAGCGCCGGGTCGGGCTCGGGGGCCCCTCCCTCGCTCCCCACCATGCGGAGCACGGTCTTGCCCGTCACCCGATCGGCGATCCACACCTCGACCCCGCGCGCCGCGGGCACCGCGCGGATGGCGGCGATCGCGCCCGCCTGCCGCGCCGAGGCCTCCAGCGCGGCGCGGGAGACGGGCGCGGCGCCGGGGTCGACGATCACCGCGACGAAGCCCAGCGACTCCAGCTCGGCGACGAGGCGCAGGCCGAAGCGATCACCGGGGGCGCAGAGGACGGCGACGGTCCCAGGCGCCCCCCGGCGAGCTTCCCCTTCCTCGGCGCGCACGAGGCCCACCGACAGCGTGGACAGTGCGGCCACGACGACGGCCGCGGCGAGGATCCATCCCTTCACGGCGCCTGTCCCAGCACCCGCCTCGCGTACCCCGCGTGCGAGCCGCCCGGGTAGGCGGTGAGGTAGCGCCCTGCCGCCCGGCGCGCGCCGGCCGCGTCCCCCTGCCGATCCTCCACCTCGACGAGACGCCCGAGCGCCTCCGCCGCGAAGGCGCCGCCCGGCTGCTCGCTCAGGTAGCGGGTGAACCAGCCCGCGGCGCCCGCGTAGTCCCGGCTCTGGTCCTGCGCGATCCTCCCGAGCATGAACGTGGCCGCCGCCGCCTCCGGCGAGCCGGGGAACCGCGCGCGCAGGGCCTGGAACGCTTGCAGCGCGCGCCCCGGGCTCCCCCCGAGGCGGGCCGCGTCGCCGAGCGCGCGCAGATCACTCGCGCTCGCGGAGCCTGAGATCGCCTCGAACCCTTCCCGCTCGGCCGCGGCGAGCGCGTCCTTGTAACGGGCGTCGTGCGCGAGCGTCCGCCAGCGCGGGGGCTCCGGCGCATCCATCTCCCTCGCGGTCGGCTCGGGCTCCGGCCGGGGAACCGGCGCCACGGGGAGGTCTCGGCCGACGACCGCGGTCCCCCCCGAGGATGGCGACGAGGAGGGCCGGGTCGGGCCCTCGCCCTCGAGCGCACCGGGGAGGTAACCCGCATCGGGACCGGCGGCCGGAGCGGGACCGCCATCGGTGTCCCCCGCGTCGATCGAGCCGACCTCGAGCGTGCCCGTGGTGCCCGTCACGGTCACGGTGAGCCGCTCGCCCGCGCGCACGGCGCGGCCCTCCCCCACCACGGGCCCGGAAACCGTGATCGCCCCCTCGCGCAGGGCCACGCCGAACTGCTCCGTCATCGGATCCCAGTGGGTCTCGAAGCGCGTCCCGATGACGTGGACCTGGAACGGCCCGACCCGCACCGTCCAGCGGGTCCGGTCGCGGTGCACCACCGAGAGATCCAGCGACCCTCGCTCCAGGGCGACCTCTGCCCCGTTCGCGTCCACCGCCGCGACCCGGGCGCGACCGCCCGGCGCGAGGCGGAGCATCGAGCCATCCGAGAACCGCATGGGCAGCTCCGCACCGGGGGGGGCCGCGATCCAGGCTCCAACCACCCCCGCCTCGGCGGCCCCGAGCTCGAACCGCACCGCCTCGCGCGGGCGCAGGACGAGCACCAGGGCGGCGACGAGCAGCGCGGCCGCCAGCGGGGCGAGGACGCCGAGCACCCGAACCCTCTGCCGGGGGTCTGGGGGCAGAGCCCCCATCGTGACCAGCCGCGCCCGCCCGCGCGCCTGGTCGAGCTGCGCCTCCGGCGCCCGATCCTGCCGCTCGGCGACATGCTTGCCGAGGCGGCTCAAGGTTCGCTCGGACTGCCCCATCGGGTACCTCCATCGAGCCAGGGTTGGAGCACGGGCCGGCGGCGCGCCTCGGCCTCGAAGCGGGCGCCGGCGCGGGCGAGCCTCCGCTTGATCGTCGCGAGCGAGGTGCCGCAGGCGGCCGCGACCTCGGTCAGCTCCATCCCGTCGACGAACCGCAGGGCGAAGGCGATGCGCTCGTCCACCGGGAGCCGCTCGAGCACCGCATAGGTCGCCCGGAGCGCGTCCAGCACCTCGCTCGACGCGGCCCCCGCGTCGACCTCCGGCAGCGCCTCGTCGTGGAGGAACCACAGCCAGCTCCGCCGCTTGCGGCGCGCGATCGAGGACCTCGCCACGTGGACGGCGATCATGGTGAGCCAGCCCTTGAGGGCGCCCGGATCCTCGAGGCGATCGATCGAGCCGAGGGCGCGGACGAAGACGTCATGGTGGAGGTCGGCCAGGTCGCGGTCGAAGCCGAGCGTGCGATAGAGGACCCGGTGGACATGGTCGGCGTGGCGGTCGTAGAGGGCCGCGCGCGCCTCGAGGTCCCCGCGGCGGATGCCACCCACGAGCTCGGCATCGGTCCCGGCAAAGGCAGGGGCGGGAGCGGGCGGCGGGACGAGCTTCAGGGGACGGGGCAAGGGGGCCTCGGGGTGAAGTCCCGCGAGGGGGTGGGGGACGGCTCAAGAATCTCGCGCCGGCTGACCGGTAGCAGGGACAACGGCTCGGGCGTGCTCGCAATCGACGCGAGCAGTTCCCTGCCCCCTCCCTCCCGAGCTCGCCGTATGCTGGCGGTTGCGCCGCCCTCCAGGGGTCGACGCGGAGACCCATGCGCCGCTTCGGACGTCTCGTTCTCGCCGCCATCCTCCCGCTCGTGCTGATGGTGCCCGCCCCCGCAGGCGCGGGCGTGGCCCGACGCAATGGCAACTTCTTCATCGGGTACACCGACATCGACGCGCTGCCGGGCTTCGGCATGATCCTCGAGCGCAACTACAACTCGAAGTCGTCGTTCTCGGGCATGTTCGGCTTCGGCTGGGGGAGCGACTACGAGGCGTACCTCAGCCTCCAGGCCGACGGGGGCGTCGTCCTCCACCAGAACGGCGGAGGCTCCCCGGCGACGTTCACGCCCCCGCAGCTCGACGAGGCCGTCCTCCGCGCGGCCATCCAGGCCATCTCGACCGCGCGAAGGCAGGCCGGCGACCTCGCGCCGGACGCTCTGCGCGCCTACGAAGAGCGCCTCGGCGCGGACGAGCGGTTCCGCCTCGACGAGTGGGAGCGCCTGCGGGGCGTGGCCGGGATCACGCCCCGCGATCTCCCGGTGGGCACCCAGCTCACCTCCCACAACTCGGGCTACGGCGGCTATCAGGTGCTCACCCGGGTCGCGGGCGGATACCGCACGGAGGGCAAGGGACAGGTCTGGGAGTTCGACGAGAAGGGGCGGTTCGCGCGCGCGTCGGACGCGAACCACCACTCCGTGACGGCCGAGCGCGACGCCAAGGGGCAGCTCAGGACCCTGAAGGACGACCTCGGCGCCACCTTCCAGCTCGACCTCGACGCGGACGGGCACGTCGTCCGCGCCGTCTCCTCGACCGGCGCGACGGCCCGGTATCGCTACCAGGGGTCGCACCTCGTCTACAGCAGGGACGCGTCGGGGAACACCTACGTCTACGCCTACGACGAGCGCTACAACCTGGTCCGCGTCGGCTACTCCGACGGGTCGGAGCTCGTCGTCGCCTACGATCCGATGGAGCAGGACGAGGCGACGCGGCTCGTCCGCGCGCGCGACGGCGGCCTCACCCTGTACGAGCGCTACGGGTCGAACGACCCGGCCGCGATGCACCTGGGGAGCAGCATGGAAGTGCGCGCGCCCAGCGGCGCGATCGTATCCCGCGACAAAGAGGAGACGATCTACCGCCTCAAGGCGGGCGGGAACGGCCGCTACGTGTACCAGGAGATCGCCGAGGAGGACGGCGCGTCGTCGTCCACCACCTACGACGAGGCGAACCACCCGCTCGAGATCGTGAAGAACGGCGCGCGTACCGTGTTCCGCTACGACGACAAGGGGCGCATGACCTACCGCGAGGACGCGACCACGATCCAGGAGCTCGCGTACGCGCCCATCGGCAAGGTGAGCCGTGCGCGCCTCGCCGCGCACGACGAGCGAGGCGTCATGGCCGACCGGCTGGTCGCCACCTACCGCTACGACGCGCGGGCCAACCTGACGACGGCGGACACCTCGGCCGGCGTGCACATCGAGCTGGGCTACGACCGAGAAGGGCGCATCGTCTCGATGAAGAGCCGAGGCGGCAAGGAGACGAGCGGCGAGCTCCACTTCGAGTACCCGACGGGGAGCTGGCACCCGGCGAAGATCACCGTCGCCGGGACGGGCTCGGTCCGCGTCACCTACGACGCCGCCGGGGAGATCGTCCACAGCGAGTCGGAGGGGGGCGGCGCGGTCTCGCTCAAGGTCACCCGCCTGTTCGGCGCCCTCCTCGACGCGATCCGCCCTGCCGGGGTGAGGTTCTGATGCGGTGCGCCGTCACCGCGGGCTCCCCTGGCGGGGGCCCGATGAGCCTCGCGATGCTCCTCCTGGCAGCCGCGACGTCCGCGGCCTGCGATCACGGCGAGGTGCCCCCGGTCGGGCCCGGCGCGGGCGTCGCGGGGATGCGCGCCCCGCCGCGGAAGCACGCGCCCTGGAAGGCGGTGCCTCCCCTCTCCGGGCCGGTGACTCGCCTCGACGCGCTCCCGAACCTCGCCCCGACCGACATCCTCGTCACCAAGCCCGGCGGGATCGAGGCCTACGGGGTCGACCCGGGCGCGGCGCCCGTGCGCATCCGCACCTGGCCGAACGCGACCAAGCGGCGCTCCTCGGGGGACGTGACGGGGCGCGTCCTCTACTCGCTCGTCGAGACGCCCGCCGGCACCGAGGGCTTCGCGGTCGGCGCGTGGGAGCAGCCCGTCCTGCCCGCGCAGCTGCTGGAGACGAAGGTGCTACGGGACCTGTGGACGATCCGGCCGCTCGTGCCCTCGGACGGGACGACGGCGCTCGGCCTCGCCGTGCAGGAAGAAGGGGACGCGCAGAAGACCGGCAACGCGAACCCGTGGCGCTTCTTCTCGACGGAGGACGGCGCGCACTGGAGCGCGATGAAGCTGCGCGGCGTCCCCTGGGCGTCACCGGCGGTCACGCCGGGAGGCCCCCCCGGACCCCCGGCCGCCCAGCCGGCAGTGCTCGAGGTGCGACGCTTCGGGTCGCTCCAGATGGCGCTCCAGGCGGCGGACGGCTGGCGGATGTTCCGGCGCGCGGAGGCCGGGACCTGGGAGACCTTCGACCTCCCGGGCTCGTCGGGCCCTCTGCGCGACGTGGTGCCGTACGACGGCGGGCGCATCCTCGCCGTCGCTCCCCGGGGGGAAGGGAGCGCGAAGCAGTGGTTCGCGTGGAGCGGACAGGGTTGGGCGCCCCTCGCGGAGGCGATCCCCGGCGCCCCTCCGGACCCGGTCTTCGTGCGCTCCGTCATCGAGGATCGCGTGCTCCTCCTTCGCCCGGGGTCGGGGCCGCGCGCGTTCAAGGACCTCTACTTCGTGCGGACCGAGCAGGGCTGGAAGCCGCACGACCGCGCCCTCCCCGGCGCGCCGGCCTTCGTCGCCGAGGCCCACGCGTTCGGGCAGGGCCGCGGGCTGGCGCTGGTGTCGGCGCCCACGGCCGACGCCCCCGTGCCGAAGCTGACCGCGTTCTGGCGCAGGGAGGAGGCCTGGGCAGAGCTCCGGGCGGTGCCCGGGCTGAGCCCTCTCGCGTGGGACATCCTGCCGGGCGGCGCGCACGGGTTCGGGATCCGCACCGCGAGCGTGGCGGGCGCCGGCGCTCACACCTCCCAGTGGCAATGGGTGCTCGAGGTGAAGGGCGCCTGGGTGCCGCTCGAGAGCGCGCTGCCGGGAGGCGCCGGGGCCTTCGCCCTGGCCACGATCGGCGGCGCGGCGCTCGCGGTGTCGATCCAGGTCGAGGACGACCGACCCGGGCAGCCCGCGGTCACCGAACGGGTGTTCCTCCGCGAGGGCGACCGCTTCGTGCCCTGGAGCGACGCCCTCAAGGTCCCGTGGCGCGCGGCCTCGCTCGTCGACGCGGACGAGCCAGAGGCGGTGGTGCGCCTCAACGACGAGACGGGAGCAACCCACTTCCTGCTGCAGGAGGGGAGGACCTGGTCCGATCTCGCCGACCAGATGCTCCGGTGACGATGGCGATCGAGCGCACCCCCCGAAACCAGGCAGAACCGACCCCATGACCGGCGCCTCCGAGACCCCCTCCGCCGAGGACCTCTCCTGCGATCTCTCCGTCGTCGAGCGCGAGCAGCGCCTCTCCCGCTCCCGGCTCTGGGACCTGCAGCGTCGCTATTTCGAGCGCGAGGGGGTGGCCGCCTGGAGCACCAACACCGTCCCTCACTACGTCACCAACAACCCGGCGCTGGCCCACGCCTACGCCCGGGTGGCGCTCGGCTTCGCGCGCGATCTGGGTCCGGGGGTGCCCCTCACCTTCGTCGAGCTCGGGGGCGGCAGCGGCCGCTTCGCGTTCCTGTTCCTCCGGGCCTTTCTCCGCCTCTGCCGCGGCTCGGCGCTCGCCGACCTCCGCGTCCGCTACGTGCTCACCGACTTCACCGCGAAGAACGTCGCTTTCTGGCGCGAGCACGAAGCCTTCCGCCCTCTGGTCGCCGAGGGCGTGCTCGACTTCGCCGTCTTCGACGCCGAGCAGGAGAGCGAGCTTCACCTGCTCGAGGCGGGCACGACGCTGGGGCCGCGCTCGCCGGGGCACCCTCTGGTGGTGATCGCCAACTACGTGTTCGACGGCATCCGTCAGGACGCCTTCGCGTTCGCCGGCGGAGAGCTCCAGGAGTGCCTGGTCACCCTCCAGGCCCGCGCCGGGACCGATCTCGACGACCCCGACCACCTCGGCGGGCTCGACGTGCAGTACACCGTCCGCGGCGCCCCGCTCGACTACTACCAGGACCCCGCGCTCGACGGGCTGCTCCGGGATTATGCCGCGCGGCTCGACGGCTCCACCATTCTCTTCCCGTTCCACGCCATGCGCTGCCTGGATCGCCTCGCGGCGCTCTCCGAGGACGGGCGCCTCCTGCTCCTCTCGAGCGACAAGGGCGACGCCCACGAGGAGAGCCTGCACGGGGCCGGCCATCCCGTCATGGCCCTCCACGGCAGCTTCTCGATGCTGGTCAACTACCACGCTCTCGGGGCGTACACCGAGCGCCGCGGCGGGCAGGCGCTCAAGCCCCCTCATCAGCACACCCACCTGAGCGTGTCCGCCTTCCTGCTCGGCGACCACCCCGCCGGCTACCCGGAGACGCGCCTCGCCTACACCGAGGCCGTCGCGCACCTCGGCCCCGACGACGTCTTCTCCCTGCGGAGGGCGCTCGACCCCCACTACGGCGACCTGCCCCTGGAGGCGCTGACGGCGCTGATCCGGCTCTGCCACGACGACCCGCGGGTCCTCCGCGACTGCCTGCCTGCGCTGTGGGAGCGGCTCGGCGACGCCTCTCCCGTGGCCCGGAGGGACCTCACCGCGCTGATCCGCCGCGTCTACGAGAACTACTACCACCTCGGCGAGGAGCGCGACCTCCCCTTCGAGCTCGCGCTGCTCTGCCACGGCCTGAGCGAGCCCGCGCTGGCGCTGGCGCTGTTTCTGGACTCGCGGCGGCTCTACGGCGACGACCCGCGCACGCAGTGGAACATCGGACTCTGCCACGCCGCGCTGGGCACGGTGGACGAGGCCGCGCGCTGCTTCGCCGCGGCGACGGCGGCTGGCTTCACGCCGGTGGGGGCCCTGCAGGCGAAGTAGCGCCCGCCCGACTTCCGAGCGCGCTCTTGGCGCCGCTTGTCAGGCCGCGCGGCGCTGCCTACGGTGCGCGCGCCGCCGCCGCCCGGGTCCACCGTCCGAAAGAAAGGTTCCTGTGAAACTTCCCTCCCTTGCCCTATCCGCCTGTCTCGTCGCCATCCCGCTGGCCTCGCAGTCCCTCGTCGCCTGCGGCGGAAGCGGGTCGAGCTCCACGTCTTCCAGCGGCGCTGGAGGTACCGGGAGCAGCAGCACCTCCACCTCCAGCAGCAGCGGGTCAGGCGGCTCCGCTACCAGCAGCAGCACGTCCACCAGCAGCAGCACGTCCACCAGCAGCAGCGGGACCACCAGCAGCACCACCACCACCAGCAGCAGCAGCAGCACGTCCAGCAGCAGCAGCGGGCAGGTGTTCCCCGCCGGAACGATCTGCAACGCGACGGGCACGCCGCGGACGCCCCCCGCGACGCTGAAGCACCTCATCGTCATCCTGGAAGAGAACGAGAGCTTCGGTCAGGTGTCGGGCCAGGCGACCGCGCCGTACATCAACGCTCTGGCGAGCAAATGCGGGCTCGCCACCGCGTACCTGGACAACTGCTTCGCCGACAACCTCGTGTCGCTGCCGCACTACCTCGCCCTCACCTCGGGGTCCAACTGCAACACCGGTCTCGACCAGACCGGGACGGGCTGCATCACCGACGACGGAGACGCGACGACCCACACCCTGACGACGACCTCCATCTTCCAGCAGGTCAGCTCGTGGAGGTCGTACCAGGAGAGCATGCCGAGCGCGTGCGACCCGAGCTCGAGCGGCGAGTACGCCGCCAAGCACAACCCCCCCGCGTACTACACCGCGCTGGCGAGCTGCTCGACCAACGACCTGGCGATCGCGCCGGTGACCTGCAACGCGACCACCACCGACACCGCGTGCACGGCGCCGAGCAACGCGTTCACCCAGGATCTCGCCAACGACACCCTCGCCCAGTTCACGTTCGTCACGCCGAACCTGCTGAACGACATGCACGACGGCACGGTCACCCAGGGAGACAACTGGCTCTACACGTACCTGCCGCTCGTCTTCCAGTCGAAGGCGTACCTCCGCGGGGACGTCGCCGTGCTCGTCCTCTGGGACGAGCAGGCCACCTCGGTGTTCGGTGGCTCGACGCCCAACCTCTTCATCTCGCCGTACATCACCGCCGGGACCACGTCGGCGACGCCGTTCAATCACTTCGCCGTCCTGCGCTCCTTCGAGAATGCGCTCGGGATCACGACGTACCTCGGGTGCGCCTCGGGGACCCAGCCGGGCGGGGGCGCGTGCCCCTCCGGCTCCACGGCGGACGTCCGCGCGGCGCTGGGCTGGTGATGGCATCCTCGCAGCCTCGTTCGGCTCGGCCGCTCGTGGAGTGAGCGGAGGCGGCGACCGCGGAGGGCGGAGATCCGCTTCCCTGCTACGTTGGGCGCCGCGCGAGCCCCTCGCGCTGGAGCGCAGCCATGAGCCCGTCCGGTCCTCCCCCGACGACGCCCGCCGCCACGCCCGATCCCGGCGCGCGGCGCGCGCAGATGTTCCCCAGGCTCTCGCCCGCGCAGATCGCCCGCGTCGCCGCGTTCGGGCGCGAGCGCGCCGCGCGGGACGGGGAGGTGCTCTTCGACCAGGGACAGCGCGACATCTCGTTCTTCGTCGTCCTCGCGGGCACCGTCGAGGTGACCCATCCGGAGGGCGGCGGTGAAGCGCGGGTCACCGTCCACCAGCCGGGGGAGTTCACCGGCGAGATCCAGCTGCTCTCGGGCCGACCGGCGCTCGTGCGCGCCCGGGCGCGCGGCGACGCGCGGGTGATCGAGGTCGCCCCCGATCGCCTGCGCGCGCTCGTCCAGACGGACGCCGAGCTCGGCGAGCTCCTGATGCGAGCCCTGATCCTCCGGCGGACGGCGCTCATCGCGCAGGACCAGGGGGACGTGGTCCTGCTCGGCTCGCGCTACTCGGCAGGGACCCTGCGGCTCCAGGAGTTCCTCTCCCGCAACGCGCACCCATACGCGTACGTCGACGTCGAGAAGGAGCCTCACCTGCAGGAGATGCTCGACGCCTTCCACGTCGCGGTCGACGAGATCCCGGTGGTGATCTGCGACGGCGTGCACGTGCTCCGGAACCCGACCAACGAGGCGCTCAGCGAGTGCCTCGGGTTCAACGCGGGGGTGCACTGCGAGGCGGTGCGCGACGTGGTGGTGATCGGGGCGGGGCCGGCGGGGCTGGCTGCGGCGGTCTACGCGGCGTCGGAGGGGCTCGACGTGCTCGTCCTCGAGGCCTATGCCCCCGGCGGCCAGGCCGGTTCCAGCTCGAAGATCGAGAACTACCTGGGCTTCCCGACCGGGATCTCGGGCGCCGACCTGGCCGGGCGCGCGCTCATGCAGGCGGAGAAGTTCGGCGCCGAGGTGGCCGTGGCCCGCGCGGCGTGCGGCCTGCTCTGCGAGAGCCGCCCCTACGTGGTCGAGATCGATCGGGGGCGCCGGGTCCGGGCGCGCACCGTGATCCTCGCCACCGGGGCGCAGTACCGCAAGCCGGGGCTCACCGACCTCACCCGCTTCGAGGGCGTCGGGGTCTACTACGGCGCGACCCACGTCGAGGCCCAGCGGTGCGACGGAGACGAGGTGATCATCGTCGGCGGCGGGAACTCCGCGGGGCAAGCGGCGGTGTTCCTGGCGAGCCAGGTGCGGAGGGTCCACTTGCTCGTCCGCGGCCCGGGCCTCGCCGAGAGCATGTCGCGGTACCTCATCCGCCGCATCGAGGACACCCCCAGCATCGAGCTGCGGACCCACACCGAGATCGCGGCCCTCGAAGGAGAGAGTCACCTGGAGCGCGTCGTCGTCCGCGACGCGACCGGGGCGCGCACGACCCTGGACGTGCGGCACGTCTTCCTGATGACCGGCGCGACGCCCAACACGGCCTGGCTGGGCGGCTGCGTGGCGCTCGACGACCAGGGCTTCGTGCGGACGGGGGCCGAGCTCGACGCCGCGGTGCTGGCGCAATGGAAGTGGCCGCTGGCGCGCGCGCCGAGCCTGCTCGAGACGAGCCTCCCCGGGGTGTTCGCCGTCGGCGACGTGCGCGCCTCGAGCGTGAAGCGCGTGGCCTCGGCGGTGGGCGAGGGCTCGATCTGCATCCAGTTCGTCCACCGGAGCCTCGCGGAATGACGCGCTTGCACGCTCTGGCACACCCGTCCTCGCCGCCGCCCGCGCATTGGCCTGCAACGCGGTGAGACTCGCGGCGGTACGGACCGTGCAGGAACGCGCAGGATGAGACCAATCAACGTCGCCCCGAGATCGCGCGGACGCGCGACCCGGGTCCCCTTCTTCCTCGGGGCGTGCGTCGCGCTCTCCGCCTACGGCGCGGCGTGCGGCGGCTCTGTCAGTAAGAATGGCGCCGCGGGGACGGCGGGGGCGAGCCCGACGAGCACCTCGAGCGGAGGCGGGGCGACGACCACCACCACCAGCACCTCGGGCTGCCCCCAGAGCTCCACCTGCGACTTCCCCCTCACGTGCCAGTCGGTGAGCGTCGGGCCGGACGGCTGTTGCGAGCTCGTGTCGTCGCCTGCCGGCCAGACATGCAGTCCGGGGAGGGTCTGCGACGGCCATGGGTCCTGCGTCGAGCTGGGCGGCGGCACCTGCGGCACCAGCAGCGAGTGCTTCTCGCAGGTCTGCACGAACGCGGTCTGCACCGGCCCCTCGTGCGTGAGCGACACGAACTGCACGGGCGAGCTCACCTGCCAGGACGGTGGATGCGCGACACCGAAGTAACCCCTGGGCGAGCCTGCACGGCGCAGCGAGAGCACCCTCGTGCTCTCGCCACCACGCGGTCAGTGCTTCGGAGCCGGGTGCGTCTCGCCGGGCTTGGGAGCCGGGTGCGTCTCGGCGGGGTGCGTCTCGGCGGGGTGCGTCTCGGCGGGGTGCGCCTCGGCGGGGTGCGCCGCGCCGCCGCTGACCCAGCGGCCGGGGTGGCGGACCCACTTGCCGTTCTCCTGGGCCCAGCGGGCCTGGGTGAGCGTGTAGCCGGCGCGCGGCGCCTCCCAGTGGCCCTTGCCCCAGACGTAGCGGCCGCCGGCGTACCGCCACACGCCCTGGATCCAGAGCTGGCCGGCAGCCGGCGGGGGGCCGGGGTTCTCGGCCTGGGGCGCGGGGGGCGCCGCCGTCGCCGGCGCGGACTCGTCGGTGGTGTCCGTGTCGCTGACGACCGGCGCCGGCGCTGCCGCTGCGGCGTTGTCCGGCGCCGCGCCGGCGTTGTCGGCGGAGTCGCTGCTCGAGCCCTTGTTGCACGCGGTCGCCGCCGTCGCGCCGACCATCATGAGGACCAGCAAACCGTGGTTGAGCTTCATCGTTCCCTCGTCTTTCGGGGGACCTTCTACGCGATCTCCGGCGCCGATGGCCAGCCTCGGCGAGCGCGCCTCCCCGGGGGCCACCGACTGCGGCGGCGAGGCCACCCTTCGAATCGACCCTTCCCGGGAAATCGGCGAAATCGACCGACCGCGCCCGCAGCCTTCGGCCTGGTCTGGCTATCATGCGGTCGGTGAACGACCGACCCTGTGGCCTGGCGCCCAGCTTCCTGACCACCTGGCGAGGGAGCGCACCAGGGTCCGTCGATGCCCTGGAAGCGGCACTGGTGGAGATGCACGCGGAGGGCCACCGCGCGTTCCCCGACGTGGACCTCGACGCCGCCGATCTGGCTGCCCACGCCGGGGAGCGGGCGCGCACCGACGTCAGCGCCGCCGAGGCCGCGAGCGAGCTGCGCGCGGCGGACCTGTTCCTCGCCTGCGCCTGCACGCGAGGAAGTCCGGCGGCCGTGCGCGCCTTCGACGGCACCCTGATGGCCAGGGTCCCGCTCTACCTCCGCCCGTTGCGGGTCTCGTCGGACGTGGAGGAGGAGACGCGGCAGACGCTCCTCGTGCGGCTCCTCGTGGCCGCGCCCGGCGCGGAGCCCCGCATCGCTCAGTACCAGGGGCGCGGCGCGCTCGGTGCCTGGGTGCGCGTCAGCGCGCTGCGGACGGCGCTCGTCGTCGCCGATCAACGGCAACGCGCCGCGGTGATCGAGGACGAGGGGGCGGCGATCGCCGGCGCCGTGGGCGAGCAGGACGACCCCGATCTGCTCTTCCTCAAGGCGAGCCTGCGCGAGCCCTTCCGGGTCGCGTTCCGCGCAGCCATCGCGGAGCTGTCCCAGCGGGATCGCGCGCTCCTCCGCTTCGCGTTCGTGGAGGGCCTCCCCCCGGAGCCCATCGGCAAGCTCTACGGCGTTCACCGGACCACGGTCATGCGCTGGCTCGACGCAGCCCGCGCCGCCGTGCTCGCGGGGACGCGGTCTCGGCTGGCGACGGCGCTCCAGCTCCTCCCGGGGGAGGATCTCTTCGAGCTGGTGCGGAGCCGCTTCGACGTCACGCTCACGTCCCTCCTCCGCACCGATCCGTGAGCACCGCGCACCTCGGCGGCTCCCGGGTCGCCGCACCGGACCTCTGCCTCGACGAGAATCGAGTGGTCGCCCTCCTCGACGGCGCCCTCTCGGCCGGCTCGCGGGCCGAGGTCGAGGCCCACCTCGACGGGTGCGCGGTCTGCCGCCGGCTCGTCGCCCTGACGGTACGGAGCAGCTCCGACGCGGCCACGCCCCGGGCGGCGAGCCGCGTGTTCCCCGGGCCGGACAGCGCGATCGGGCAGTACGAGCTGATCCGCGAGATCGGCCGCGGCGGCATGGGCACCGTCTACCTGGCGCGCGATACCCGGCTCGGCCGGCGCGTGGCCGTCAAGGTCCTGCCCAGCCAGGAGGACGGCTCGATCGCCGAGCGCTTCCTCGCCGAGGTGCGGGCCACGGCGCGCTGCAAGCACGACAACATCGTGGACCTCTACGACATCGGCGAGATCCCCGGTCACGCCTACATGGTGCTCGAGTACCTGGAGGGGGTCACGCTGCGCGGCTGGGTCGAGGAGCGCCGGCGCGCCGGCGAGCAGCCCGAAGGCCCTGGCCCGGCAGGGCGGCTGAAGTCCGGCGCCCGCGTCTCGCCCGCGCTGGCGGTCGAGCTCCTGGTCCCCGTGGTCCGGGCCCTGGTCCACGCCCACAAGCTCGGGCTCGTGCACCGCGATCTCAAGCCCGAGAACGTCATGCTCACCGACGACGGCGCCATCAAGGTGCTCGACTTCGGCGTCGCCAAGCTGCTCGACCCCGGCGCCTCTCAGGTCGGGGCCACGGCCCACGAGGCCTGGGCCCCACGCGGCTTCGAGACCGGCGCCGGGCTGCTCGTCGGCACGCTGCCCTACATGGCGCCGGAGCAGTGGGGCGCGGGCGAGGTCGACGGGCGCGCCGACCTCTGGGCGGTGGGCATCATGCTCTGGGAGCTCGCCACCGGGCAGCACCCGCTCGAGCCGCTCACGCGCCGGCGGCTCGCGTCCATCCGCGACCGGTCCGTTCCCATGCCCTCCCTGCGCGCGGCGCGCCCGGACCTGGGCCCGCTCGCCGGAGTCGTGGATGCATGCCTGGAGAAGCGGCTCGAGGCGCGGATGCCCTCGGCCTCCGCCCTGCTCGCGGAGCTCACGCCGCTGCTGCCGGCGCGCGGCGCGCCTGTCCCGGGCACCCCGGGCGAGCCCGAGAACCCCTACGCCGGCCTCGCGGCGTTCCAGGAGGCCGACGCCGCGCGCTTCTTCGGTCGCGACCGCGACGTCGCCGGCCTGGTCACGCAGCTCGACCGCCAGCACCTGGTCGCGGTCGCCGGCGCCTCGGGCGCCGGCAAGTCGTCGTTCGTGCGCGCGGGGCTCCTCCCGGCGCTGAAGCGATCGGGGGAGCGCTGGGAGGCGTTCGTGGTGCGCCCCGGCCGCGACCCGCTCGCGGCGCTGGCGGGCGTGATCCTGTCCATCCCGCGCGACGGACGCGCCGCCGAGCCGCCCGAGCCCGGGGCCCGCGAGGCGCTCCGCGACACGCTGCGCGACTACCCCGGGTACCTGGGGGCGGCGCTGCGCGAGCACGGCCGGCGGCAGCGCGCGCGGGTGGTCCTCTTCGTCGATCAGTTCGAGGAGCTCTACGCGCTGACCGCGGACCGGGCCGCGCGGGAGGCCTTCGTGCGCTGCCTGGAGGGCGTGGCCGACGACGCCTCGTCGCCGCTCCGCGTGGTGCTCGCGCTGCGCTCCGACTTCCTCGACCGCGTCGCGGAGGACCGCGCCTTCACGAGCGAGATCACCCGAGCCCTCCTGCTGCTCCCCGGCATGGGCCGGGAGGAGCTGCGGCAGACCCTGGTCCGCCCGCTGGAGGCGACCGACTACCGCTTCGAGGACGACGCCCTGGTCGACGCCATGCTCGACGCGCTCGCCCGGAGTCGCGGGCCGCTGCCGTTGCTCCAGTTCGCGGCGGCGCGGCTGTGGGACGCGCGCGACCGCGCGCGCAAGATCATCACGCGCCGGAGCCATGACGAGCTGGGCGGCGTGGCGGGGGCGCTCACCACCCACGCGGACGCCGTCATCGCCGCCCTCGGGGCGGGCCAGCAGCGGCTCGCGCGGGCCGTGCTCACGGCGCTGGTCTCGGAGGAGCGCACCCGCGCCATCGTCAGCCTGTCCGATCTGTGCGCGCTCGGTGGAGACGGCATCGCCATCGCCGAGGTCGTGCAGCGCCTCGCCGACACCCGGCTGCTGCTGACGGAGACGGGGGCGGACGGAGACCCGAGCGTGGAGCTGGTGCACGAGTCGCTCATCGACGGCTGGCCGCGGCTCGGCCGGTGGATCGAGGAGGACCGCGAAGAGGCCGCGTTCCGGGGCCGCCTGCGCGGCGCCGCCCGGGAGTGGGAGAGGCAGGCCCGCGCCGACGATCTGCTGTGGCGCGGCCCGGTGGCCGACGACGCGGCGCACCGGCTCGGGCTCGCCCTCGGGGGCGACGACCAGGGTGGGCGCGCCCTGCCGCCGTCCGGCTCACGCGACCGCGACTACCTCGAGGCCGTGGTCGATCTCGCCACCCGCGCGCGGCGCCGGCGGCGGCGCGCGGCCATCGCCGCGGTGACCCTCCTCGGCGCCTGCGCGGCGCTCGTCTCGATCTTCGGCCTCTGGGCGCGCCGCGAGGCAGCGCGCGCCGACGAGGAGGCTCTCTCGGCGCGGCACGAGTCCGTCCTCGCCCGCAACGCCGGGCGCATGGCCGCCGCGCGCGAGCACGACGCCGATCCCACGCTGGTGCTCGCGCTGGTGCGGGAGCTCGAGCCCTCGCCGTCGAACCTGCCGCAGCGCTGGGAGGCCCTGGCGCGGTGGGCGCTCTACCAGGGGGTCGCCGAGGTCGTCCTCGACCACCCGCAGGCCGTGGCGGCGGCCGCGCCGAGCCCTGACGGTACCCGCATCGTCACGGCCTCCGCCAGCGACGTCGCCCGCGTGTGGCGGGCCGACGGCACCGGCGAGCCCGTCTTGCTCCGCGGGCACCGTGACTGGGTCACCTGGGCGGCCTGGAGCCATGACAGCAAGCGCATCGTGACCACCTCCGCAGACCACACCGCGCGCGTCTGGAACGCCGCCGACGGCGCCCCGCTGGCCGTGCTCACCGGTCACGAGGGGCGCCTCGCCCGCGCAGCGTGGAGCCCCGACGACGCCCGCATCGCGACCGCCTCCATCGACCGCACCGCGCGCGTGTGGAGCTCCGATGGCTCCGGCCAGCCCCTCGTCCTCGCCGGGCACGAGGGCCCCGTCTCCTCGGCGGAGTGGAGCCCCGACGGCCGGCACCTCGTCACCGCTTCCGTCGACCGCACCGTGCGCGTGTGGAGCGCCGACGGCGCGGGCCAGCCCCTCGTCCTCGCCGGGCACGAGGGCCCGGTCTCCTCGGCGGAATGGAGCCCCGACGGCCAGCACCTCGTCACCGCGTCCGTCGACAAGACGGCGCGCGTCTGGAACGCCGACGGCTCCGGCAACGCGCGCGTGGTCGCCGTGCACGACGACTGGCTCGGCGAAGCCTCGTGGAGCCCTGACGGCACCCGCATCGCCACGGCGTCCTGGGACAAGACGGCGCGCATCTGGAACGTCGACGGCTCCGGCCAGGTGCTCGTCCTCACCGGGCATCAGGGCGCCGTCGTCGCGGCCTGCTTCGGCCCCACGGGCTCCACCCTGATCACCGCCTCCGTGGACGGGACGGCCCGCGTGTGGGACGCCGGCGGCGCCGGCCGGGTGCGACAGCTCGTCGGCCACAAGGACGTGGTGAACGCGGCGGTGGAGAGCCCCGACGGCACGCGCGTCGTCACCGCGTCGGAGGACGGCACCGCGCGCGTGTGGCGCCTCGACGGCCGGGGCGCCCCCGTGGTGCTCGCCGGGCACGCGGGTCGGGTCACCTCCGCTGCCTGGAGCCCCGACAGCGCCGCCGTCGTGACCGGCTCCGCGGACAGGACCGCGCGCGTGGGGAGCGCCGACGGCTCCGGACCCTGGCGCGTGCTCGCCGGCCACCAGGACGCCGTGCTCTCGGTCGCGTGGAGCCTCGACGGCGCCCGCATCGTCACCGCCTCGGCGGACGGCACCGCGCGCGTGTGGAGCGCCGACGGCGCAGGTCCGCCCCTCGTCCTCGCCGGCCATGGTGATCGCGTGAACTCGGCGGCCTGGAGCCCCGACGGGGCCCGCATCGTCACCGCCTCCCACGACCGCACCGCGCGCGTGTGGAGCGCCGACGGCGCCGGTCAGCCCCTCGTCCTCGCCGGCCACGAGGACAAGGTGTTTTCGGCGGCGTGGAGCCCCGACGGCGCCCGCATCGTCACCACCTCGTGGGACCACACCGCGCGCGTGTGGAGCGCCGACGGCTCCGGCCCGCCCCTGGTGCTCACCGGGCACGAGAGCGTGGTCGTCTCCGGCTCCCCCGGCGGTCACGGCGCGTGGAGCCCCGACGGCGCTCGCATCGTCACCGCCTCCGACGACAAGACGCTGCGCGTGTGGAGCGCCGCGACGGGCGCGGCGCTGGTGATCCTCCGCGCGCCCGACCTCGACGCCTCTTCGGTGAGCTTCTCGCCGGACGGCACCGAGCTCCTCTCCGCCTCGCACACCGGCAACGTGGTGCGCCTCTGGCCGGTCGCCTCGCCGCTGCGCGGCCCGACCGATCCGCGACTCTGGCGGGCGACCCGTTACTGTCCGACCGTCGCGCAACGGATGGATTTGCTGGCCGTGTCCGAAGCGGTCGCGCAGACGGACCTCGAAGCGTGCCAGCGGCGGGTGAGCTCCGCGTGGGCGGGGCGGTGAGGGGGTGCCGTCGCTCGGGCGAGTCGCGGGATCGGCGCCTGTGCGAATGGAGAGCGGCGCAGGGTCACGGATGGAGGGAAATGCCGGCGACGTCCAGGCCGGGCCTCATCTTCCGCAGCACCTCGATTTGATCCCAGCCGGCCGAGAGCGCGACGGACTCGAGCGCGGGGCACTCGGCGAGCGGGGTCAGGTCGAGCCCGGGGTTGGCGCCGAAGCCGACGGCCCGGAGCGCCGGCAGGTGGACGAGCGGTCTCAGGCTACGCACCCGGGTCCCGTGGAAATCGACACGCCGGAGCTCTTTCAGCCCGACGAGCGGCCCGAGGTCCGTCACGCCCGTGAACGACACGTCGAGCCTCTGGAGCCTGGTGTTCTTCGCCAGCGAGGAGAGCGAGGTCACCCGCGTACCGTTGACCAGGAGGTCGCGCAGCTCCCCGTTCTTCGCGAGGGGCGCGAGGGACGTCACGCGGGTGCCATGGAGGGAGAGCTCGCGCAGCGCCGCGAGCGCTTCGAGCGGCTCCAGGCTCTCGATCGGGTTCCGGTCGAGCCGGAGCGTCTCCAGCGACGCCAGCGACGCGAGGCCATCGAGGCGCGTGATGCCGTTGGTCCGTGCCTTCAGCGAGCGGAGCCGCGCGAGGGGCGCGAGGAGCTCGAGGTCCCGGATCCCGGTGTCGTCGAGGTTGAGCTCCACGAGCCTGGTGAGCTTCGCAAAGTCCGGCGGGATCAACGCCACGCCGCCATCCGGCGGCGGCGGGTATCCCCCGTGGTTGCAGGAGATCGAGAGCCTCTCGAGGGCGCCGAGCGCGCCCAGGGGCGAGACGTCCTTGGCGTGGGCTTGCGGCAGCGCGAGATCGCGCAGGTGCTCGATCTTGCTGATCTCCGCGACCTCGGCGTCCGTCGCCGCCCCGACCGACAGCGTCCGCAGCGCGGGCAGCGTGGCGAGCGTCGCGAGGGAGACCGTGCCCCACCCGAGGGTGAGCTTCTCGACGGTCGGGTGGCCCGCCATCGGTCCGAGATCCGCGCCCGGGAAGTAGAGCCCGATCTCGCGCAAGCCGACGGCGGCGCGGAGCGGCGCGAGGTCGGACAGCGGCTTGCCGTACAGCACGATCGCCTCGAGCCGCGGGAACCGATCGAGCGCGTCGGCCACGACGGAGGGCGGCGGGTTGATGACGTCGTCGTGGCAGACTCCGGCCTCGAGACGCCGGAGCTCGCCGAGCCGGGGGACCTTCCGCAGCTCGAGCGGCCCGCCTTTGAAGCCGACGATCCCGAGCTGCTTCAGCCACGGCACCCGCGCCAGGGTGGCGAGATCGTCCGCGCTCGGCCCCCGGAGGCACACCATGACCGCGTCACGATCGGAGCGCGCCGCGAGCTCGGCCGCGACACGCTCGGTCACGCGTCGAATGCGGCAGACGAGCTCCCGGTCGCAGTCCAGCGAGAGCGCCGGCTCGGGATCGGGTCCAGGCACAGGGTCGGGATCGACCTCGACCGCCGGCGCGACCGTTGCGAGCTCGTGGGTCGGCCGGCTCGGCCGCGGCGCGGCCGCGGCGCACCCGGCAAGCAGGAGGTGGACGGCGAAGCTGAGCGGACGCGGTCGTGTCATCGGCGAACCACGCTGGTTGTACTACCCCGCCACCGCCTCGACGCGCCAATCGCTCCACGACGTCACGGTCGCGTCGCGCTCACCAGGCGTGCCGGCCGACCGTGGCTTCCGTGCCGTCGTTGAAGAAGCCGGCCGTCGGGCCCATCGGGCCGAGGGTGGCGAGGTGCACGGCGATGGCCGCGCCTTGCTCGACGCTGCGATACCCCTGATTGTCGTTCAGGTCGGTGGCGACGTAGCCGGGGTTCGCGGCGTTCACCTTGATGCCGTGTGCCGAAAGCTCCTTGGCGAAGGACACGGTGATCATGTTGAGCGCGCTCTTCGACGAGTTGTAGCCGAGCAGGTTCACGCCGTAGGTCCCGCTGGTCATGTCCAGCTGCTCACCGATGGAGCCGAGGCTGCTGCTCATCATGACGATGCGCCCCTGGCCGGCCTTGCGGAGAAACGGCGCGAACGCCTGGGTCACCCGGACCGGGCCGAAGACGTTCACCTCGTAGACGGCGCGCATGTCGTCGAGGCTCGCCGCGGTCGGCGCGGCGTAGCCGCCGGTGGCGACGCCGGCGTTGTTGACCAGCGCGTCGAGCGTGCCCTGGGTCTTGCCGTAGGTCACCGCCGCGGCTTTCACGCTGGCGTCGCTGGTCACGTCGAGCGCCAGCACGTGCGCGTCGAGCCCCTCGCGGCGCAGGTCGGCGGCCGCGTGCTCGCCCCGCTCCGCGTCGCGACATCCGAGCCAGACCGAGTATCCCTTGTGACCGAGCTGGCGCGCGATCTCGCGGCCGAGTCCCTTGTTCGCGCCGGTGATCAGCGCCGTCTTCCGAGTGCTCATGAATGCGTCTCCTTGGTGACATCAGGGATAGGGGCGGCGCGGGGCGAGCGCGCGCCGGATGCTGCAGGAGTCTTGCCTGATTCTCTCAAACCGTTGGTGGGTCACCTTGCGTGGCTCCTGCCCTCCTGCGACGATACCTTTCCCATGCACGACCCGATGCCCGAGCTCCACGCGCTGGCGCTCCGCCACGCGACGCCTTGGTGCCGCGAGCTCCTTCCCCACCTGACGCTGTGGACGAGCTACGGCCCCACGCCGCCGACGCCGGTGATCTACGAGCCGATGCTCTACTTCACCCTCCAGGGGGTCAAGCGGATGACCGTGGGGGAGCGCCGGCTGGATCACCGCCCCGGCACGTTCCTGCTCGCGTCGGTCGACGTGCCGGTGGTCTGCGCCGTGATCGACTGCAGCCCGGAGCGTCCTTATCTCGGCCTCGCCGTCACGCTCGATCCGGCCGCGGTCGCCGCTCTCCTCCTCGACCTTCCGCCGGGCCCCGAGCGCGCGCTCGACGCGGTACAGGACGACCTCGAGCCGATGACCGTGAGCCCCACGACGAGGGCCATGGACGACGCGCTCCTCCGCTTCGTCCGTCTGGTGGAGGCCCCCGACGACGTGCCTCTGCTCGCTCCGATGATCGAGCGCGAGCTGCTCTACCGGGTGCTGCAGAGCGAGCACGGGACGGTGCTGCGACAGTTTGCCCGCGCCGATAGCCGGCTGTCGCAGATCCATCGCGCGGTGAAGTGGATCCGCGCCCACCTGGCGGAGCCGCTGCCGGTGCAGACGCTGGCCGGCGTCGCCTCGATGAGCGTCTCGTCGTTCCACCGCCACTTCAAGGCGGTGACCGGTCTGAGCCCGCTCGCCTATCACAAGCAGATGCGCTTGCAGGAGGCGCGTCGGCGTCTGCTCGCCGAGCCGGGAGCGGTCGCCAGCGTGGCCTTCTCGGTCGGTTACGAGAGCGCGTCGCAGTTCAGTCGCGAGTACACCCGCCAGTTCGGGCTGCCGCCGGCGCGCGACGCGGCGCGCTTGCGCGCCGGGTGAGCGGGCGAGAGAGGCTTGATCCTCGCTCCCTTCGACGCCTCGCGCCTACAGGGTGTCAGGGAGGCTGGGCGCCTGGGTGAAGTACTTCGCGCGGAGTGCCTCCAGGTCCTTCTCCCGCTTCTTCTTCATGCCCTCCAGCGTCACCCCGGGAGCGAGCGTGACCTGCTTGAGCATGACGGCGCGGATGGCCGCATCTGCAGCCGCCTTGAGCTTGTCTCGCTCCGTCTTGTAGGTGTCGGCGGACTTCTCATCCAGGGCCGCCGGGGAGCCGTCCGGGAAGATGGTCGTGTTCTGCATCATCCCGGTGACGTCCACCTTGGCGAACCCGACCTTCCTCAGCGCGGTCTGGACGTCGGCGCACACCAGCGCAGCGTGACAGCCGAACAGGTGGACGCGCGCCAGGGTGGATTTGCTCTTTGCCAGGCTCGACGCGAGCTTGGTGGCGAGCCCCACCGCCTTCTGGCCCGCGTAGGATCCACGGTCGCTGCCGTGCGCGTGCGCATAGGCGAGCACGATGCCCGCGGGGGCTTCCTGCTTGACGTCGACGTCGACCACGCTCCCGTAGCGGCCGGTCATCCAGCCCTTGAGAAGGGGGTCCCGGTCGCCGATGAGCGTGTCGAGCTTGGCCCCGAAGAAGGAGTGGATCTTGACGAAGGCCACCTTGGGAGCGACGGGCGCCACCGGGGCGCCGGCGCCGGCGCCCGCGGCCCCGAGCGTTGCAACGAGAGGGGCCTTGGTGTCGCCGGGCCCCGCGGCGGCCCCCGGGCGAGCTTTCGCCTCCCGCTGGACCACGGCTCCATGGACCGGCCAGGGCTGCGAGGGCCCCGCCGAGGCGACTCGTGGGGAGGACATCCTCGGGGCGCCACCGACCTTCGGCTGCACGGACGCGCCGGGGGCAGCCCGTCCTCCACCGGGAACCGGCGGCCTCGGCCCTGGCGCGGTCGCTGGCTTGGCCTGCGCTGTCCCCGCTGCTCCGAGGTTGCCGCCGCACGGCGTCGGCACGCGCGGGGCGGCCACCTTCCGCTGCGCGGCGCTCGCCCCCACGTTCCCGCCGCACGGCGCAGGCACCGTCGGGCGGCAGGGTTGGTTGCCTGTCGTGAGTCGGCCCGGAGTGCCCGAGCGAGGCGGTGCGTCCGTCATGAAACTCTGCCTCCGAGCGCCCTCCGGCACGGTACCGTGGTCACCCCTTCCACCCAAGATCAATCGCTCACCGATCGCGACGGGCCCGTGGCTGCCAGATGCAGACGCCGCCGCGACAGGGCCCCTCTCGACGCGTCTCGACGATCGAGCATCCGCGCCCCACCGCCGCGCGCCGTCGTGTACGCTGCCGGCTTCGTTCGCGGGCGCGGACGAGGGAGGACCTCGAATGAGAGACCTGATCGCGTTGACGGTGGTGGCCAGCTTGCTCGGCTCGACGACCCTGGGGTGCAAGAAGAAGAGCGACGACGCGAACCCCAGGCCGGAGGCGACGACGCCGGCTCCTGCCCCCGCTCCCTCGACGAAGCTGCCAGCCCACGTCAAGGCGGCCACCCCGGCAACCCCGGCGCCCCCGGCGGCGGCGGCCGCAGCCGCGCCGGTGCTCGGGGACAAGGTCGAGATCCCGGCGGCGCACGTCGTCTTCAACGTGCCCGGCGGCTGGAAGAAGAGCACGACGGCCAACGGCTGGACCCTCTTCAAGGCCCCGGACAACCACGCGCGCCTCGGCTACGTGGCATTCGAGCAGCCCGGCGAGGCGACCTCCCGCCTCGGTCAGCTCGCCGAGGCGTTCGAGCTCACCAACATGACCTGGGGCGGCCCCACCGAGGGCGCGGTCGGCAAGGACCACTTCCCCGATCACGAGGGCGACACGACGACGTGCACGATGAAGAACGGCGATGCGTGCACCATGCGGTACATGACCATCAACCCCGGTGGCTCGGTGCAGATGATGATGGTCTACCTGGTGAACACGGCGCGCGGCGAGCACCAGCGCGCGCACGCGACGGCTTCGATCAACTCGCTCCGTCGCATGTAGCCTCACCGCGGAGGCTCTGCAGGGGTGAGCTTCGGCTCGCGCCCGCGCCGCCCGGCGCCGCGATCAGGACAGGCTCATGCCACCGTCGACGGAGAGCACCTGGCCGGTCACCCAGGTGACGCTCGGGTCGGCGATGGCCACGACCCAGTGGGCGATCTCCTCCTCGGTGCCGGCGCGCCCGAGCGGCGCTTGGCTGACGAAGGCGCGCTGCATCTCGGGGGCGAGCTTCTTGAACCCGACCGTCGCGATGGGCCCCGGCGCGATGGCGTTCACGCGGACGCCGGCCCCGGCCAGCTCGAGGGCCCACGAGCGCGTCAGCGACTCCAGCGCGGCCTTGGTCGCGCCATAGACGGAGCCGCCGGGCGCGGGCTTGTGGCCGGCCGCGCTGCTGATGTTGACGATGCTCCCGCGGCTCGCCTTCAACGCCGGCAGGGCGGCCTTGGCGACGAACGTGGCGCCGAAGACGTTGACCTCGAACTGGCTGCGCATCGCCTCCTCGGTCACCTGCTCCAGCGGCCCGAACGTGAAGATGCCGGCGTTGTTGACGACCACGTCCAGCCGGCCGGCCTCGCGCACGATGCCCTGCACGGCGGCGTCGACCTGACTCGCGTGGGCCACGTCGGCGAGCACCCAGTGGATGCGCGGGTGCCGCGCGCGGGCGGCCTCCAGCGCATCCTTGCGGCGCGCCACCGCGTAGACCTTGGCCCCCGCCTCCGCGAACGCGGCCGCGATCGCCTCGCCGATGCCCGCGTTCGCGCCCGTCACCAGGACAACCTTGTCTTCGTATGCCTTCGTCATGACCAGCTCCCGTGGCGGTCGGTGCGACCGCTCGTGGGAGGCAACCTGCGCTCGGCCACGTCCCCCCGGTAGCCGCGGCCGGCGGAGAACACTCTTGCGACGAGATCACGAATCGGGCACGGCGCCGCATGGACCTCTTCGACAGGATGGCCACCTACGTCCGCGTGGTCGAGGCCGGCAGCCTCGCCGCGGCGGCGAAGCAGCTCCGCATCTCGTCGGCCGCCGTGAGCCGGCAGATCGCCGCGCTGGAGGCGGAGCTCGGCTCCCCGCTCCTCCTGCGCACGACGCGTCGGATGGCGATCACCGCGACCGGTCAGCGCTACTACGAGCGCTGCGTGCGGATCCTGCGCGAAGTCGAGCAGGCGCAGGCCGTCGGGCGCGGCGACGCCCTGCCCGGGCTCCTCAAGGTGAACGCTCCCGTCACGTTCGGCCTCGCCTGCGTCGTGCCCCACGTCCACGCGCTCCTGGCGAAGCACCCCGGGCTGCGCCTCGATCTGCACCTGGAGGATCGCCTGGTCGATCTGCTCCTCGACGACGTGGACGTGGCGATCCGCGTGGGGGACGGGGTGCCGGAGAGCACGGAGGTCGTGGCGCACCGGCTCTCCTCGTACCGCCGCCTCATCGTCGCTTCGCCAGGCTACCTGAAGCGGAAGGGCGAGCCCCGGACCCCGGAGGCGCTCGCCAAGCACGACGCGCTCGCGCGCGCGTCCGGCCGCGAGGCGGAGAGCTGGCTCCTCCACAGCCAGGAACGCGAGGCCCGGGTCTGGCTGAACGTCTCCTTCCGCTGCAACGCGCTGCACGCCGTCCGCGAGCTGGCCACCAGCGGCGCAGGGGTCGCGCTCTTGCCTGCCTGGTTCGTCGCCGACGAGGTGGCGCGCGGCGCGCTGCGGGTGATCCTGCCGTCCTGGGAGACCCCGCTCATCACGGTCAACGCCCTCCACCGTGTCGAGCAGCGCGGGGCGCCGCGCGTGACCGCCTTCCTCGAGCACCTGCGCGGCGCGCTCGACGCCGTGGGGCTCGGTCTCGCGCCTTCAGCCCGGGCGATGGAGCGGAGACCCGTCTCCTGACCGGGTGAGGGCGTCGCGGGAGCCGATTCTTCGGGTCTCGCTTTCACCGCACCCGAAGCGTTCTTTCATCCTGCGACGAACGGGGCGCCGCGAGGGACCACCTCGCGCGGGAACCCGCAGATCGCTGCGGCCTCGCCTCGCCGGCACCTGGTTTGCAGGACGCTCGACGATGACCGAGCGCGAGACCAGGGCTTCCGTCGCCGGGATCACACGCTGGCTTGCGGCGGCGCTCGGGCTCGCGACGGCGCTGGGGTGCGACAACGCGGACAGCGTGGGCGACGAGTGTGTTCGACCGAGAGGCGAAGACGCCTACTGCAACGCGGGTCTGGTCTGCCTGTGGTTGAGCCAGCCTCCCCCGGGTCAGCCCTATTACGATATCGCGGAGTGTGCCCAGGCGGGGGGCCAGCGCGTGGGGGAGACCTGCAACGGAGACGACCCCGCGTTTGCCTGCGCCAGCGGACTCGACTGCGGCCCGGACTCCCTGTGTCAGGGGGGCTCGCAGTGCGAGGTGGACCTGGATTGTACCGCCGGATTCCAGTGCGAGGCCCTCGATGCCGCAGGCCAGACGTACTGCCCGCTGAGCTGCGATCCCGGAAGCGGGGGTCGGTGCCCGGAGGGCTATCACTGCGCGGCCGACAGGAGCGGTTGCTCCGAGCGCCAGGGGCTCAGCTGCTACGTCGACAGCACCGATGTCCAGCCCTGCGGGCGCTCGGGAGCATGCTCGGCCGACTCGCGGACATGCGTGATCCCCGCCGCCTGCAGCGCCCCATGCGGGGCCTACGCCTGCAACACCGTATGTGCGGTGAGCGGTGCGAGCGACGCCGACTGCTCGGCCGACGCGGTGTGCAACACCACGACATCGACCTGCACGACCTCGGTGGGCGAGACCTGCGACCCCGGCAGCGATAGCGCGACCCAGTGCGGCCAGGGCTCGGCGTGCGCTCCGGCGTCGAGCACGTGCGTGCTGGCCGCGCCGTGCACGACGGGCGCCGACTGCGGCGCCTACGAGTGCGCGGATGGCTACTGCGTGCTGACGTGCACGCAGAATGTCCTGCCATGCGCCGTGGGCAAGGTCTGTGATCTCATGAGCCACGAGTGCGAATGAGGCGGGTGCCCGTTGTTGCGGCGGTCTTCCCCCGTTCCGCGCCGAGCCTTGGGATCACGGGGCCGGCGAATGCGAGCGGCGCGCCAGGTGCGGACGGACACCGCGCGCTCGGGCGAGGGCGATGGCGAGCGAGACTGGAGCGACGCGATCACGCTCACCATCACGCAGGCCGCGATCCGCGGGCCAAGGACCAGGCGGGCAGTCGATCGACTCGTCCGCCTGGACCCCGAGGCCCCCCTCACGGGATCCGCTCGGCCGTCTGGTCCTTCCCCCCCGCGTGGAGCACGAGCCGCTTCGCGGGCCCATCGGGCCCGATCTCGAAGTCGATGTCCACGCCGATGTCAGGGATCCGGAAACGGGTCGCTGAGGCCGCCTCGAGGCCGAGCTTCCCCTGGTTGGTCGGCCGGGCGACGAGGGCGTCTCCCTCGCGCGTCACCGTGACGATGACCGTCGGTGAGAGCGCGAAGCGCCCCGTGCAGCGGTCGAGCTCCGCAGCGGTCAACGTGACGGGCGGCGGATCGAAGTGACTGACGATCGGCTTGACGCAGCCGGCGTCCACCTTCGCGAGCGGGTCTGCGAGGAATGCCGTGACGATCTGGTCCGCGCACGCCCCTCCCACGTCGTGCCCGGCTCCCGCGACGACGACGGCCTGCGCGTTCGGAAGCTTCTCCTTCGCCTTCTCCATCCAGGCGAGCGGCGTCGCCGGGTCGCGCGTACCCCCGAACAGGAGCGCGGGCATGTCGCCGGAGACCGCCTCGTGCAGCCACGCAGGGACCTTGCCTGTGGGCCAGAAGCGACACGCATTGAGGATGGGTGCGGCTCGCGCGGTGCCGAGAAAGGTGCCTGCCGAGGCCCGTTCGGCGTCGGCCATGGTGACGCCGGCGACGGACTCGGCGCATGCGATCGACAGGTAGCCGCCGACGCTCATGCCCTGTCCGATCGAGAACGCCGTGCGGAGCAGCGCCCGTCCCATCGCCTCGAAGTGCCCCCCGGCGACGTCGTGGATCATCTTGAGCGCGCGCCCCCGTATCGCAGATTCGTAGAGCGGGAGCCGTAGCGCCATCGCGAACGAGCGCCGATCCAGCGTGACGGGGATCGTCTTGCCGTCCTCCCCTTCCAGGGCCAACCGTTCAGGGTGGGCGTCGAGCCGGGCGAATGCCTGGTCCAGCTCCTTCTGCGGATCGGGGTACATCGCGTGACAGGCAGCATCCGCCGCGCACTCGGCGAACGTATCCTCGAGCGCCGCCTGGGAGTTCGGCGCGAAGCCGAGCACGAAGGGGGCAGCGGGTGCCACGACACCGTTCAAGATCAAGGATCGGACCCGCCCCGGGTGCGCGTGAGCAAACGCTTGCGCGGCGAAGGTGCCGTACGAGACGCCCATGACGTTGGCCTGGGCGTAGCCGAGCGCCCCCAGCACCTCGTCGAGATCGTCGGCGGCGATGCTCGTGGTATAGAGCGCGGGATTGGCATCCATCGAGGCGAGGCACGCTCTCAGCTTCGACTCCGACAGTTCCCCGCTGGGGAGGCCCCCCACGTCGGTCCCCTCGATCAGCTTGCAGCGGAGCGGGCTGTCCCGCCCCATCCCTCGCTGGTCGACGAAGACGAAATCGTGCGTGACGGCCACCTTCTCGAATTCGCCGACGATGCCCAGCTCCTCCGTCGCCGTTTCACCCGGGCCGCCGGTGATGAACACGACGGGATCCTTCGCTGCCGGGGATTGCGCGGCCGGGACGACGACGACCTTGAGCGGTATCCTTCGTCCTCGGCCGAGCGCGCGGTCCTCGAGCACGCTTGCGGTCCCGCACTTCGCCGGGTGGCGGAGGTGCGGGAGCGTGCAAGGCGCGATCGTCAACGGCGCAGGAACGATGGGCGCCGGGTCGGAGCCGGGTTTCGGCGACGGCGCGCCGGCGCAGGAGAGCGAGGCGAGGGACAAGAGGAGCGGGAGGCGTGGCGACATCCGCCTTAAACTACTTCGCCGCTTCTTTCTTGGAAAAGAACTTCTTCACCAGCGCCGCCCCCGCCGCGAAGAAGGCCACCACCGCCTTCTTGCCCGCGAGCAGGGCGGCGAAGATCACCTTGGAGAACTTGCCCAGCAGGCCCACCTTGGCCAGCTTGACGAGCCCCACGCCGCCGAGCACCAGGCCGACGAGGCCGAGGGAGGTCGCGATCGGC
>Ga0302267_10000502_pt1 | contig 52828 bp, 45 predicted proteins | sample III_Bog_E1_3_FD_194555 | JGI IMG/M metagenome (GOLD analysis project Ga0302267, IMG submission 194555) | Peat permafrost microbial communities from Stordalen Mire near Abisko, Sweden - III_Bog_E1_3 | ecosystem: Environmental > Terrestrial > Soil > Wetlands > Peat | place: Sweden: Abisko...
GCGGTATTGGTGAACGGCCCGGCGACCGGGCTGCCGTTGCTCACGGTGTTGAACAACGTGAATGTGATGTCATAACCGCCGTTGGCTGGAGCGCCAGCCGCAGTCAACAACCGACCTTGATAGGTGATACTCTCGGTTGGTTTGTCGCCGGGGTCAGCAGCGGCCCGGTGCAGGCTGGCGAGCAAGGTCAGCACGAGGAGGAGATGTTGGTTTTTTGTTTTCATAATGATGTATATTCAGATTTTGAGGGATGAAGGGAAGGACGAGCGGCGACTGGAACCGGGACTGCAAGGGAAACCAACATCGTGATAGGAGCCGCTGCATCAAACCATTCGTGCCATAGCAGCACATGGTGGCCCAAGCTGATTTCGATGGTTTCAGGCTTTTCATTAAACGCATCCGCTCCGGCTTTCAGTGGGAAAACAATCAAGTATGGCATATTACTATTGCTAAATGCAAGCATTAAATGGGCAGGTTGTCTCACAACAATTTCTTCGCAATGTGCTCGTCGAGGATTTCCTGCACGGTCAGGGCCACGATGACTTTGTGGCTGCGCTTGAAGAACGATTCGATCTCCTGCAAGGCGTCCGACGAATAATCGAAGGACACGAAAAAGCCATTCTCGCAATCCTCGCGCATCATCATGGCCTCGAAGGCGTCAATGTCCGGGCGACCGACCTTGTCCTTTTGTTTTCTCTTGGGTGTGACAATAGCCCAGCCATTTATGGCCGCGTAACGCCATCGTGGGATTGAATGACCGAACGATATGGACAACGACGGGGGAGTATTGGACGAAATTTTGGGAGACGGCACCGACCACAAAATATTCTCTAAGTCGCTGTCATTCATTATGGCAACGGCTGATGGACAAATTGGAATCCCTGCAAATGCTGCGCGGGCGATCAAGCCGGCATGTGCATCCAAGGCGCAAGCCGCAGATGTTGACACCTGCCCTCAAACGGCTTAGTGTAAAACACAGCGGCAAGATCAGTTGATTCTGCCATCTGGCCGGTCGAACCCCACCGGGTCGCACTTCACCGGAGCAACGCCGAATGTTGCTTCAGCCACCGCTCCGCCGCTGCATAGTTCGGGCACCAGCGTTCCACCTGCTGCCAGAACCGTGCTGAGTGGTTCATTTCCAGACGGTGGGCTAGCTCATGAACCACGATGTAATCCCGGACGAAGGGTGGTGTCTGGATAAGGCGCCAATTCAGCGAGATGGTTCCGCGCCGCGAACACGACCCCCACCGCGACCGCTGGTTCCGCACCGTGATCCGATTGATCTGGACTTGAAACCGGGCTGCAAATTCAACCACCACGGACGGCAGCTCCCGCGCCGCCAGCCGCCACAGGTGACGTTCAATTACCGGGCGCAGATCCGCACCCACGGCGGCTTTGACCACCTCGTTGCCAAACTGGATCTGGCCATTCTCGCCGGCCTCAATCTTGACCGTCTCACCGCGAAAGAGGATATCTGTGCCGAGATGCCAGTGGACTGGATGTTTCGGCCGGGTCGCCAGCCGCTGGATCTGCTGTTCCAGCCAAGGGATGTTCCGTTCGGCAAAACGCTGAGCCTCGGTGACCGAGCCGCCGCGCGGGATGGTCACTCTGGCCGTGCCATCAGGCCGCAGACGGAGCAGGTAGCGCCGTGCCCGGGGATGACGCACCATGACGAGCGGGATCGGTTGCGAACCAACAGCCAATGCCAGGACTGGCGGGGCGGGTTCGTATCGTCTGAAAATAAAATCCAGCACCCGCACAGTTAAATCGGATACGCCGGGTTTGGCAAATAATCAAGGGGCATCACTCGTGCAACCGAGATTCCAAACTGGCTCCAAATGGAGCCAGTTTTGGTTCCTCGACGGCCACGGGGAACAGGAACGAACTACTACAGGGCACGTTCCGAGACATTGGCGGCTGCTGGGGCAGGTATTCCGTTCCATCACAGCTTTGACTGAAAAACAAATTTTCCACTGGCGGCGTGACATTCCGGCGATAGCCATGTCTAATCGGCATTGAAAGCACTCATGAACGAGACGGTTGCAAGTCAATGTGTTGAGGCCGGAATGCAAGCTGGATGGGAAACTGCGGAGTTTGCCAGCCTTTATGCCGAGCACAGCCGGCCGATTTTTTATCTCGCACTGCGTTTTCTCGGCGATCCGCAAAAAGCCGAGGACGCGACGCACGACGTTTTTCTGAAAGCTTTCCGGCGGCTGGATCAATTTCGCGGCGAAGCCTCGATCCGCACCTGGCTTTACCGCATCGCGATCAATCATTGCCAGAACCTCTGTCAGTCGTGGCATAACCGGAATATCCATGCCGGTTCCGATGATACCGTGTTTGAAGATGCCGTGGCCCGGACCGACTCGCCTTTGCGCGTTCTGGAAACGAAGGAACTCGGCCAGCGCATCCAGAAAACGCTTGATGCCTTGTCCGACGAATACCGCCTGCTGCTGTTGCTCGTCGCAGACGAGGAGTTGAGCTATGAAGAGATCGCAGCCCTCGTCGGCCAGTCGAGCGATGCCGTGCGCGGCAAACTGCATCGCGCGCGCAAGGCCTTTGCCGCGCGTTTTGAAAAAACTGTTTAAGGAGATTGAAACATGAAACAGCAAACCAAACTTTCCCAAAAGCAGGAACACATTGCGGAACAACAAACGCAATCGCAGGCGGCCAAAGAATTTTCCAATGCGGATGAACTGCTGCGGTTCGATGCTGCACAAACCACCGTGCCACCGGAGGTCGCGCAACGGTTGAAACAATCGGCGGCACAAATCCCGCCACCGCCGAGGAAGTGGTGGGGGAAAATGTTTGGCGGCTGAACCATGAAAATCTTCTGGCAGCATATTTTGGATTCGCTCACGCCCGGCGTGCGCAGGTTGCTGGGCTTGCTCGCGATGGTTTATTTGGCGGCCACCATCGGGAATCTTCTTCATCTTTTTGATTTGTATGGCTGGCTGGCGGTAAGCGGAACGAAAGTTTGGAGCGGCCAGATCTGGCGGCTCGTGACCTATGCGCTACTGCCGGTGGGAGTCATGGATTTTTTCATGAACGGCATCGCGCTGGTCATGCTCGGCGGTTTGCTCGAACGCCATTGGTCGCGCGGTGAATTCTGGCTTTATTGCAGCGTGGCCGCTGCCGGCGCTGGCGCCGCGAAAGCGCTCCTGCAATTTTCCAGTCCGCTGCCGCTGGTGGGTGCAGCGCCGATGATGTTTGGCCTGCTCATCGGCTGGGGTTTTCTCTGCGGTGGTGAGAGAATTTCCGTGCTTGGCTTGGGCGAAGCGACCGTGTGGAAGCTGGTTTTGGTCGCCGGCGCGGCCAGTTTTCTGATCATGCTTTTCACGGCTGGACTGGTCACGGCGGTCATCATGGCGGCGGGCGGATTATCCGGTTGGCTGTATCTCTGGCTCAAACACAAATGGCTGATGAGCCGCGCCAGCCGCGTCGCCCATTCGGAACGGATAAGCCGTCTCGAATTATGATTTGTGCGCTGCCAGAAATAATCTCCAGTGCGGCGCAAAGTCGTCCGGCGCTCGCGCGCGAACGTGCCCGCCGCGCGCGTGCAATGCTGGCTGACTGCCGGTTTTGCGCGCACGATTGCGGTGTGAACCGGCTCGCCGGTGAAACCGGCTTGTGCCATGCCGGGGCGGAGGCGCGTTTTTTTTCCGCGCAGGTGGAAGTCTCCGACGAATTGGAATTGATCCCGACCTTCGCAGTGGCCTTGAGCGGCTGTGATCTGCGCTGTGATTTTTGCATCACGGGGGGGTCGAGCTGGAATCCGCACGCTGGCCTCGGCTTCGAGGCCGCTGCGATGGTGGTGCGGGCGGAAGCCGCGTTGCAAAACGGCGCGCGAACCATCATGGTGCTGGGCGGCGAACCGACCATCCATCTGCCGGCCGCGCTGGAATTCGTTTCGCTGCTGCCGGCCTCGGCCAAATTGATTTGGAAAACCAACGCCCATGGCACGGCGCAGGCGCGTGAATTGCTCCACGGGATGTTTGATGTGTGGCTGGCGGATTTCAAATTCGGCAGCGACGCCTGCGCGCAGCGGTTGGCGAAAATTCCCGATTACCTCCGCGTGGTTCAAGAAAACTTGCTGTGGGCGAATGAACACAGCGAACTCATCGTGCGGCATTTGCTCATGCCCGGCCACGTCGAATGCTGCTGGCGACCGGTCGCCGAATGGCTGGCTAAAAATCTGCCCGGCGTGAAGGTGAACTTGCGCGCCGGCTTCTGGCCGGCATGGCATGCGCGGCGGCACGCGGAGTTTCAAAATGCGCTGTCTGCGTCAGAAAACGATTTTGCCTTTGGACTGGCGCAGGAACTGGGATTGGATTTAATTCCATGAAAACCCTGACGACAAAAAGGTGCCCGGGCTCATCCGTAGAAAGCCCGGTCAGTGAAATACTGATTTTGGCCGATGGCAAAATCTTTGCGCACAACCTCACGCCGGAGATGGCGCGGGTTTTGACGGAATTGAATCCAGCGGACAAGCGGATGCGCCGGCGCGCAAAAATCGGCAACCGGGTGGATATAACTCTCAAAATATGCAAGCAACCGTAAATTTCCAAACTGAACTCGAAACGTTGATCCGGGCGCGCTACCCGATTCTTTACGTCATTTCCAGCGAGGAGATGCGCGTGCAAAACGTGGTTGTGGAGATCGCCAAAAAGCGGCAGAAAAAGGTGTTTGAGTGGAGCTACAGCACCGGCATCGTGCCGGCCGGCACGTCCATCCAGTCGCACAAAAACCGCAACGTCGCCACCAAGGATCCTTTGATGGCACTGGACCAGGTCATCGAACAGGTCGAGCCGGCGATTTACATCTTTAAGGATTTTCACCCGTTTCTGACGAAGAACAATTTCGCCATTGTCCGCAAGCTGAAGGAAATCGCGCTGCACCTGAAGAACAGTTTCAAAACGATTGTGCTCATCGCACCGCTGATGGAAATCCCGCCGGAACTTGAAAAAGAAGTCACGGTGTTGAATTACCCGCTGCCAACGCGCGAGGACCTGAATGAGTTGCTCGACAAAATCATCGCGGATGTGGCGCAGTTCAAGCAGGTGAAAATCGAATTGGATGAAGCCGGCCGTGAACGGCTGTTGTCGGCCGCGCTGGGTTTGACGATGGGCGAGGCGGAAAATGTCTTCGCCAAGATAATCGTCAAATCCGAGCGGTTGAGCGGTGAGGATGTTAACGAGGTATTTGCCGAGAAACAGCAGATCATCCGCAAGAGCGGTTTGCTGGAGTATTACACCACAGAAGACAGTTTCTCGAACATCGGCGGGCTGGCGGTATTGAAGGACTGGCTGGACAAACGCGCGGCGGCGTTCACGAAAGAAGCGCGGGCGTTCGGCTTGCCGGCGCCGAAAGGAATCTTGATGCTCGGCGTGCAGGGTTGCGGCAAAAGTTTGTGCGCGAAGGCGGTCTCCAATCAATGGCAGTTGCCGCTGCTGCGGTTCGACATGGGGCGGATGTTCGGCAGTCTGGTTGGTTCGTCCGAAGAGAATGTGCGACGAGCCATCGCCGTGGCGGAATCGGTCGCGCCGGCGATTTTGTGGGTGGACGAAATTGACAAGGCATTTGCCGGCTCGCAGGGATCGGGGGCGACGGACGGCGGCACGACGGCGCGCGTGTTCGGAACTTTTCTGACGTGGCTTTCGGAGAAGACCGCGCCGGTTTTTGTGGTGGCGACGGCCAACGACATCTCGCAACTGCCGCCGGAACTACTGCGCAAAGGCCGCCTCGATGAAATCTTCTTTGTGGATCTGCCAAGTGAGCCGGAGCGCGAAGATATTTTCCGCATTCACTTGAAGCGGCGGGGGCGTGACGCGAAAACATTTGACGCACCGGCATTGGCGGCGGCGAGCAAGGATTGCAGTGGCGCGGAAATCGAGGAGGCCATCAACAGCGCGCTTTACGACGCGTTTTACGCGGACCAGGAAATCACCACCGAATCCGTGCTGGCGACGCTGGCGCAGACCGTGCCGCTGGCCAAGACGATGGACGAGCAGATCAACCGCCTGCGCAACTGGGCGGAAGGCCGCGCCCGCAACGCCAGCGTGCCGCGCGATACCCACAAGGCCAGCACCGTGCGCCGGATGGAATTGTGAACGATTCAACGCCATGGAAAACTGGTTTGACTATTTCAAAGACCGCCGGTTCGTGCCGTTTTTTTTCATCACGCTGGTGGTGCTTTTTGCCGGGCCGTTGGTCATCGGAATCATCCTCCAGGTCGCTGACAGTTGCGATTTGCTCAAATACTGGCCGTTCGCTGCCGCCGTGACCGGCGTGTGTTTGCTGATTTTGATCGGGCGTGGCATCGCCCAGGCGCGGGCGCGGCGGTTGAACCGGTATAAGTCATCGCCGTTATCGCGTGACGAATTGGCGAAAGCCCGGTCTAAACTAACAACGAAGCCAAATTTCAAAAAAATATGAGCGCAGTATGCATCTTAACTCCGGTGGTCATCATGGCGTGGCCGGCCTTCAGCGCGGCGGTGGTGGCGGCGGCCAGTTCGCTGGGCTATCAAATCGCGTCGGAAGTCAGCAGCCAGCGTCCCGGCGAAGCCGTCCACAAAGACGCCAAGGCGGTGCAGCTGGAAATCGAACGCAGCGAGGTGGTGACGAACCAGCTAGGCCGCGACCAGCGGATCGCCGTCTCGCGCGAAGGGGTGACGGTGACGTTCTCCCGCGACGCGCGCGGCAAGGCGTCCCTGTGCGTGACCGGCAACGGCCAGAGCGACGAGGCATTGCGGGCGGCGGGCGAGGAATTAAGCCAGGCGGTCGTGCAGCAATATGTTTATCAAAAGCTGATGGGTGAAATGCGGTCGCGCGGTTTTAACGTGGTCGAGGAGGAAGTGAATGAAGACCGTTCCATCCGGCTGAAAGTCCGGCACTGGGAGAATTGATTTATGCCCCAACGCGAATTTGAAATCACCATCGGCAAGACCGGCGAGGTCGAGCTGCACGTCAAAGGCTTCAAAGGCAAAGGCTGTCTCGCGGCCGTGAAAATCTTTGAGGAAATTGTCGGCGAAATGAAGTCGCAGCAGCAGACGAGTGAGTTTTACGAGCCGGAGGAACAGGTGCAATATCGCATTGACCAGCGGCACTGATGAACTTTGGGAACCCGGTTCGAGCTTGGACGCATGGCCAGACCTCACATTCCAGAAGAAGGCGCGGCGTATTATCCGCCGAGAGCCCGGTGGTATTCGGTGTTCTTTTATTTGGGCAATTCCCTGCGCCGGCGGATGGCGTTGGACCGGCTGACCCTGCCGCGCGATACGAAGATCGGCGAAATGATCGCCGGTTTTTTTGTGCCTGGCTTGGCGGTCTGGCTGCGCGGGCCACGGTTGTGGGGCCGGGCGGCGCTGGCCGGAAGTGCGGTGCTAATTTTATTTTTCGTCGTGTGGTTGGGCTATCCGGCGGCCAACTTTGCGTTCGGTCTGCTGATTTCGTTGCATTCCACAGGGTTTGTCTATTACTGCAATCCGCTGCTGGCGGGCGAGCCGCTTCATCGCCGGCTGGCCTTTACCTTTTTGACGTTGCTGGCGATCGGGCTGTTGCTTTACATGCCGGCACGCAACTACTGTCAGGGGCACTGGCTGACGCCGTTGCGCATGAACGGCCGGGTGATCGTTGTGCAGCGGATTTTTCAACCGCGCCACGTCCAGCGTGGCGACTGGGTGGCTTATGCTTTGCACGAGGATGAGCAAGGCGAAGCGCACAACGGCGGCGCCGTGTGGGTGCAGGCCGGCATGGGCTTGGGACCGGTGCTGGCGGTGGCGGGCGACCAGGTGAGTTTCTCCACAAATTCTTTTTCGGTGAACGGCAGTTCGCAGGTGCGCCGGTCGCACATGCCGGTCGCTGGCGGATTCACCGTGCTGGAAAAACATTGGTTCATCTGGCCGAACCTTGATATAAGCGGACATGGCAATGTGAGTGAGGCGAGCATCAGCGGCACCATGTTGACCCTGGCCAGCGTAAATCAGACCCAGTTTTTCGGGCAACCGCTGCGCCGCTGGTTCTGGCGGGAACAAATTTTACCATGAGCCGTTTCGTCAATCTGGAGTTCGCCGATGGTTCGGATAATCAGCTGGAGCCGGAGCCGAAGACGCTCGTCAAGGACGAGGCGTATTATCTGGCCGAGGCGCGGTCGGCGTTTGAAACCGGCAGCTTTGAGCAGGGGCTGCGCTTTTACTCGAAGGTGCTGGAATACAATCCCAAGAACTCCGTTGCGTGGACAGGACAGGTGCGGATGCTGATCGAGCTGGGTGAATTCCGCGAAGCCAAGCTGTGGGCGGACAAGGCGCTTGAACGATTTCCCAATGAACCGGAACTGCTCGCCGCCAAGGCGGTCGCCCTCGGCCGCAGCGGCGATTTGCAGGGCGCGCTGGCGTTTTCCGATGCGTCCATTGAAGAGCGCGGCGATACGCCTTATGTCTGGCTGGCGCGTGGTGATGTGCTGCTGGCCCGCGAGGAATCGCGGGCCGGTTACTGTTTTGAAAAAGCACTGCTGCTGGCACCGCATGACTGGTTTATCGCTTGGCTTGCGGCCCGCATCCGGTTTTATTACGAACAGTTTGTGCTCGCTCTCAAACTGATCCAGCAGGCCGTGGAATTGAATCCCGGAAATTTTCTGCTGTGGCTGGAGCAGGGGCGTTGCCAGCAGGCGATCGGCCTGGTTGGCGCGGCGGAAGTTTCGTTTACCCAGGCGCGGCAGCTGAATCCGCGCAACGAGGAGGCGGATAGTGCGCTGCACCGGATTTCCAACGTGGGAATACTGGCGCGGTTGCGCGGGAAATTGCGGGGATTATTCAAAAGATGAACACTGAAACCTTGAACCGGCTGCTGTCGGCGGTTAATGAATTTGATGCGTCGGACCTGCATCTGGTGGCGGGCGTGCCGCCGGCGTTCCGCGTGAACGGCGAAATCATTATTGCCGACGAGGACGCGCTGACCGAGGCGGAGATCACCGAAATGGCCGAAGGGCTGATGAACGACCAGCAGCGGAAAAAGTTCGAACAGGAATGGGAACTGTGCATTTCCATCCTCCACAGCGCCGCTGGCCGGGTGCGTGCCACTTTTTACCGGCGCAATAACCATCCGGAATTGAGCCTCCGCTTTTGCGGCGACAAGATTGCTGCCCGCAACGAACTGGGTTTGCCGGAAAAACTGGACGAACTGGCGCGCAAGCCGAACGGTCTGGTGTTGATCACCGGGCCAACCGGCGCGGGCAAGACGACAACGCTTAATTATCTCGTGGATCTCATCAACAGCGAGCGTCGTTGCAAGATTGTGACGATTGAAGATCCGATTGAATTTGTCCACGAAAACAAGCGCGCCATCGTGGTGCAACAGGAGGTGCTGACCGACGTTCGTTCGTTCAACCGCGCCCTGATCCATGTGTTGCGGCAGGATCCGGACGTGATCGTCGTTGGCGAAATGCGCGACCACGAGGCGATTGCCACCGCCATGACGGCGGCGGAAACCGGCCATCTCGTGCTGGCCACGATGCACTCACCGAATGTTTCGCACGCGCTTGAGCGCATCATCGGCGTCTTTGACGGCAGTGCCCAAAAGCAGATTATTCTACAGCTTTCAAATGCCCTGCAAGGGATCATTGCCCAAGATTTGCTGCCGTCCGCCGACCGCACCCGCCGGGTGCTTGCCTATGAACTGCTTGTGGCCACTGGCGCGGTGCGGAATCTGATTCGGGAAAACCAGTTGCATCATCTTGAAAACACCCTCCAGATGGGTCGCAAGGAAGGTATGGTGCTCATGGATAATCATCTTTACGACCTTTACTGCAAATGCGCGATCACTTATGACACGGCTCTTAGCCGCGCCCGTCATCCTGACCGGATTACCCGGCAAAAAACGTAATTAGTTTAACCCAATTTGTAGTCGTCTTTCCTTGTTGGCCAGAGAAACGGATCCGCCGCAATGACGTTGTAAACGACCCGACCATTGCGAGACCATACGCCGGTTGGCTCGGAACGAGCCGCCGCTGGCCAGCTGATCTGAGCTGTGACGGCACTCGATTGGCGTATGACCAGCGCTATTTTCAGATTTCAGCTTTGCGATTATCATAGTTCTTGCAGCGCTCGTCGGCGGCTGTCTGACCATAGCCGTTTTTCTTTTCCGCATTGCCACGCTGGGATGCGCTGGTATCGTCACCACATGAACCCCCGCTCCTTGATCTGGCTGGCGTTGCTGTGTGCCTTGAACCTTTGCCCCGCACAGGCGATGGCGGCTGGCACGCAGCAGGAGGCCATGGCCGGCCAGCGGTTGTCGGCCGCCGAGGCAAAGGCGCTGGAAGCGGCGGTGGCGAAACAGCCCAATGATTTGTCGGCACGCACAAAGTTGGTGGGATATTATTTCATGCGGCAGTTTTCAGTGCCGGCGGCGAAAGCCGCCCGCCCGCCGCACATTTTCTGGATCATCAAAAATCAGCCGGCCGCGGAGATTGCCGGCCTGCCATACTGTAACCTCGACCCCATCATGGATCCCGATCCTTATGCGCAGGGCAAAAAGCTTTGGTTGGAGCAGGCCAAGGCTCAAGCCACGAACCCAGTGGTTTTAGGCAACGCGGCGGACTTCTTTCTGATCCACGACCATGCCCTGGCCGAAGACCTGTTGAAACAGGCGCAAAAGGCCGAACCGGAAAACCCGCATTGGTCGGATCAATTGGGAAATCTTTATGCCTTGCCGAACGACGATGAAAAAACAGACGCTGCAAAGTCGTTGCAGGAGTTTGAACGGGCGCAGGCCGCAGACCCCGACGCCTCCGGCCGGTTCAACCGTCTTGATGATTTGGCCAAACAGGCGTTCGCGGCGGCCGACCTCAAAAAGGCTTCCCTTTATGCCAATGAACTGCTGGCCGCCGCGCTACAGCATCCCAAGGACTGGAATTATGGGAATGCCATTCTCATGGGCAACACCGTGCTGGGCCGGATCGCGTTGCGGCAGGGCCAGGTCAAACTGGCGAAGGAATATCTTTTGAAGGCCGGCCAGACGCCGGGCTCGCCCCAGCTCAATTCATTCGGTCCCAACATGAGCCTGGCAAAGGAGCTGGCGGAGAAGGGCGAGAAAGATGCGGTGGTCGAATACTTTGACCTGTGCCGAAAGTTTTGGCGCATGGGCACCGATAAGCTGGACAAGTGGACCAAGGAGGTCAGGGCCGGCATCATGCCGGACTTCGGTGCCAACTTGGTTTACTGACCACCGTGGCGTGATCCTCAGCCGTTTGTTGGTGGACGTTGAATTCTGTTTGATTCTCGGGCAAATCAAAAAGCGGTTTTCGCCCAGCCAATCCAGCCGCCGGCCTTTCCAAAGTCGCAGCGCACGTTTCTTCCGCTGCCAGAGGGATCTGCGGCTCCGGGTATGGGTGGCCACCAAAACATTTTCAATTTGCCGCCCGCAAGTTGCACCCCCAAGATGGTCCTGCGGGAAGTCCTCGACGAACACCCGGCAAAGCCATTGACAAAAACCATAAAAACCATCGCCACCCAATTCGGTGAAGTCACGTTGCAGGAGCCGCCGCCGGAACTGGTGCAGGCCATCCGCGACTTCCTGCCGTTCGGCTTGATCCACAACGTCCCACCGGAGCAGGGCGCGGACTATGGGCTGGTCATGCAGTGTGGCGGCCTAGAGCTGATGGGCGTGCGCCAGCAGCCCGAGGACGCCGCCTACGAGCAGTGTCTTCGCGCGCAGGAGGACAATAACATCCTGATCGCCCACAGCGTGGCCAACTATCTGAAGGCTGGCTTCGCCGGCCTGTTCCTGCCCTGCACCTATCTGGTCGCCAAGAAACCCCCGTTGTTTCAATCTGGCATTGCCTATTTTGGCTATCCCTCGCCGCACGGCCGGGAGTGCCATGAGTTCGCCTTCGGGAGCACCTTCGACGGCCAGTTTGGCCACGGCTTCACCGTCATGGCGACGGAGTTCATGCGCGCCCTGACACAAAGTTCAGTGGCCACCGGCATTTCGCTACCGCCGCCGAAGGGGCTGAATGTCCGTTACCGCCGGCAACTGGGCTATTTGGAGTTTGGCTTCCTGCTGGTCGGCGCGCAGGTGGTCTGCCTCAAGACCCGGATTGCGCCCAACGACCTTGCTTGGACGGCGCTGCGGGAAACAGGCATCACCACCGTGTTCCATCTGCCCTGCCTGCCGGCGGCCATTGAGGAGGCGCAGCTGCCGCTGGCCAGGCGATGATTGAAAAGACAGTTCTCAGATTCAATCAGTTCGGAACGGTGACACCGGAGGAGGTTTTGACCCCGCCGATGCGCTGGCGGTGCCGTGGCGATCCATTCCGGGCCGTCCTGATACTTCACCGACTCGCTGGCCACCAGGTCGGTTGAAGGTGGCAGTTAGTTACGACCCGGTGCGCATGTGGATTGTCTCCCGGCGCAGACAATAAGGAATCCAAATGGAGCCGACCAGTTTGATTGTCGCTCGGTTCATGGATCCGTTCTTCTTCAACATCAAAAAAGAGGCTCAACATTCAACCGCCCATCACCAGAATGCCACGTTCACCGGTTCTGGCACTGGCCAGGTTGCGGATTCCGTCCCATTATTTCTTCAGGTGGTAGAAGGTGGCGTTGGGCACCACGGCGTTAGTCACGACATACTGGCCGCCGATCACCGTCGGGGCGCCTGCGCTGACCCATGTCGGCGCACTCAAGTTTGTGGCGGCTTCCAGACCAAACCCGGTCTCCGTCCCCGTCGGCCACGACAGAATCACGTTCGTGCCGGACGCATGCAGCCCCAGCACCGGCAGCGCGTTGACCGTGAGCGTCTGCGGCACGGCCGTCGCCGCGTTGTAATCTCCGTTACCGCCCTGACTCGCCGTGAGCGTCGTGCTCCCCGCCGTCAAGATCGTCACCGTGTTGCCGGAGACACTCGCCACCGTCGGAACCGAACTGGCATAGCTTACCGCCAAGCCCGAGCTCGCCGTCGCCCCCAGCGTGAACGGCGCATCCCCGACAGTCTTTACCCCGAGTGCCCCAAACGTGATCGACTGGTTCGCCAATAGCACATTGATCGTCGCCGTCTTAACTGCCGGCGTGCTGTAGTTGGCCCCGTCAGTCGGCGTAAACTGCACGCTCAACGTCTGGCTGCTGCCCCCCGCCAGCACCGTCCCGTTGGTCGGGGTGTAGGTAAAGCTGCCCGCCACGCCGCCCGAGGTCGCGTCCATTTGCGTCCCGCTCAAGGCCGTGCCATAGGTGATGTCCGCCGGATTGCCCCAGCTGACCACCGGCAACGCCTGGTTCACCGTCACAATGACACTGGTGGTGACGCTGTTATAATTGTTCGTGTCCGTCGGCGTGAAGGTCACGCCCTCGGACGGTGTGCCCGCATTGGGCGTGGTGCCGGGACTCGTGTAGGCAAAGCTACCGGGAACCGTTGTCCCGGACGCATTGGTCACGACACCGCCCGTCAAGCCCGCCGCCGACAGCGGCTGGCCATAGGTGATGGTGGTCGTGGCCACCGGCGCACTCGCCAGCAACGGCGTCTGCGGGTTGACCGTCAGCACCACCACACTCGAGGTAATCGCGCCACAGTCGTTCGTCACGATGACTTGATAGTTGGCAGCGTCCGCCACCGTCACCGCCAGGTTCGTGTAGCTGCCGTAGGTTGCCCCGCCAATAGCCACACTGTTGCTCTCCCACTGGTAGGCCAACGCCACCATGCCGGTCACGTTTGTCAGCGTCAACACAACCTGGTCGCCCACCGTCGCCATCAGGCTGGCCGGGCTGATCCCGCCAATGATGGTCGGCGCCGTGCAGGCCGGGTTGGCCGTCACGCTCACCGTCGTGGTGGCCACGGTATAGTTGGTCGTGTCCAAGGGTGTATAGGTCATACTGTAGGAGGCCGTGCCCAACGGCGGCACCGTGGCCGGTGCGGTGAAGGCAAAGCTGCCGCCTGACGGCGTGGCCGAGCCGCCGCTCAAGGCCGAATCACCCAGTGTCTGGCCGTAGATGATCGCGCCCGCCGTCGGCGCCGTGCCGATCACCGGCGTCGCCTGACTGATGGTCAGCGTGCCGTCCACGTAACTGATCAGATAGTCGGCCGAACTATAGCCACCGGGTGTGATGTTATAGGTGCCGACGGTGGTCGCGCCGATAGCCGAACCGCTGTAGCTCAAGCTGCCCGTCAAGGCCGTGTTGGTCTCCCCATTCACAAAGCCGGAATACGTCACGCCGTTCCCGCTGCTATAGCTCACGCCAGAGTAGGTCTGGCTGTCGTCGTTCGCCGCAATCACCAGTGGCGTGTTCGTGATGACCATCGCCCCGGTCGCCCCGGCCAGCGAGTAGTTCGTGCCCGCGCCGTTGTCCAGACTCAGGCTGCCAAATGAGGTGATTGCATTCGTTCCCACATTGGCGCTCGCCAATCCGCCGGTGCCGGTCAGGCTCACCATGTCGCTGTTTACCGTATTCGTCACCGTAAGATTTGTTCCCACCGCGTTCGTCGTCCCGTCATACGCCCGCGTCCCGGACAAGACCGCCATCAACGGTGTCACTGTCAAACTGCCGGCGACATAGCTGATGTTGTAGTTGCCGGCCGTGAACGTCCCGCCCGTCGCCGCACCCGGCGTAATCGTGTAGCTACCCACGGTCGCCCCCGCCGTGTCGCCCGTCGGGACACCGCTCGCGGCCAATGACACCACCCCGATCGTGTCCCCGTTCGTCAAACCTATTGCGGTGAAGGCGCCCGTGCCCAACGTCAGCGCCGTCCCGTAGGTCTTGTTCGTGCTGTTCGCCGTGATTGTCATCGAAGCCTGGCTGATGGTCAGCGTGCTGTTGGTTGTGTTCACGTTGTAGTTCGGGTTGCTGCCCAAAGTCACAAAGATGTTGGATACCCCCACGCTTGAATACTGGCTGGCATCCGTCGTCAGGCTAAAGTTCAATACGTCCCCATTGACAATTCCGCCAACCGTCGCCGTCAGCACCGGGTTCAACGCGCCATAGGTCTTGCTCTTTGCGTTCGCTGTCACTGAGGCAGATTGGACGCTGATGGTGAAACTCGTGGCGCTGGAGGAAGCGCCGTTGTAATTGCTGTCCGCCGCCACCGTTGCCGTTACCGTATAGCTTCCCGCGTTCGTCGGCACATTCGCGCTCGGGCCATAACTCACGCTCACGCCCGCATAGCTGTAGCTCACCTCGCTGCTCGAACCGGTAACACTGACACTGGCCGGTCCCTGACCCGCTCCGTTATAGGTGAAGCCCGTGGTTCCCGTCACAGTGACTGAAGAGTTCCCCTTGTTCACGGTCACGGTCACATTATTGGTAACATAATTATAACTGGCCGTATCGCTGGGGCTAAAATAGACCGCGACATTCGTGGTTCCCACACTCGGCACAATGCTTGGTGAGGCAAAATAGAATGTGCCCGCCACCGGCGCTTGGTTGACACTGTTGGTCGCCGCACTGGCGCTCAAGTCCGAACTCCCCAACATCTGCCCGTATGTAATTGCGCCTGCTATCACAGACAAAACAGGTGTGGTTTTATTTACCGTAAGGGAGGCAACAGAGCTTGTCACCACTCCGGAGGCATTGCTGACAACTACCGAGTAGCTGGCCGCATCAGCGGCAGAGATATTGGCCAATGACAGGCTGCTGCCAGTCTGCCAAACGATGGCCGCACCACCTTTCAGCCATTGATAAGCCGGGGCAGGAATGCCTGTCGCTACGGCGGTGAAGATCGCAGTCGCACCGGCATTTTGTGTCTGGCCAATGGGCTGGCTGATGATGTTGGGTGCGAGCGCGGGTGTCCAGCCGTTCATCCAAGTGGTGACGTTCCCTGCGGCCAGCAGTCGCGGGTCGTTGTTGGTCAACTGCACAAAGCTTAAAAACGGAAAAGCGCTGTTGTTGAGGGCGACGGTGTTGTTCAGGTTGCTGCAGCCGTATTCCCACAAGAGCTGGCTGCCCTGGGCGGGCGCTGTGGCGTTGGTGTAGCAGGCGGTGTCAATGCTGCAGCCAATCCAGGCGACATTGCCGTTGGTCGCGCCGTTGGCGTCAGCCATCGAGCAGTTGACCACGGTGCTGTCCTGTCGGGTAAGCTGGCAGTTCACGAAGGAAATGCCATTGCTCGCATACAAGCCATTATAACCCAGCCAGTTGCCATTCGTTCCATTGTCGGTGCGGGCCGCGCTCAAGTTGGGCGAGTCGACGCCACCAATGGTTCGGATTTCACAGTTGGTGAAGAAAATATTGCCGCCGCCCCAGACGTAGTCGAAATTTCCCATGATCAGGGAGTTGTAGAAATATCCCTGCGAGGCGTTGATGTTGGCGAGGATGGTGTCCTGACGGCTAGCGAGGGTGCAGTTGTTGATGATACAACGCTTCGCCGCCGAGGCGACACTGTTGCCTTCAATCATCAGCGCCTCGGCCTGCGAACCACCTTGGGGAGTCATGTTGGTCACTGTGAGGTTTTCCAAGGTGATGTCGTTTCCGTTGACCTTGAAGGCCATGCGGAGGTGGGTGCTGCCTGAAACGTTGCTGTTGTTTGCGTAGCCAATGATCGTATTAGTTCGATTCTGGCCGCGCAGGTCAATGTTGTTCTTCTGGTTGATATTGACCACTTCCGTGTAAGTGCCGTTGCGGATGTTGATGATGGTCGGCGTGGTGTTGGCATTGGCGATGAAGTCAATCGCGCCCTGCACCGTGGCGAAGTCGCCGCTGTAATCCTGCGCCACGACCAGGTTCGTCGCCACCGCCGGGCCGGTGGGCTTGGTGGTGAAGCGCCAGGCGTTGGTGGCGGTGATGCCGGCAAAGTTTGCCCCGGCACTGTCGGTGAACGTCCCGCTGTCCACCGTTACATAATAGGTCTGATTGCTGTTCAGCAAGCCGTGGTGTGGATAGATCGCCGCCGTCGTGCCAGCAATGATCACAGGGAAGTTGGTGAACCCCGTGCCGCCGCCGATGGTGTAAGGCTGGACGTTGGCCGCGTAGGCGATGTTGTTGGTGACGCACTGGCTCAAGTCAACCGTGTCCACTGGTGTCGTGCTGTTGGTGGAATTGTAAATCTTGATTGTGCCGGCCGCGCGCAGCGTGGGCGTGGAACTAAACGTGATGTAAAGCGGCGTGTCATAGCAGACGCCGGTCTGACTGTTGGACGGCAAGAGCACGGCCACGGACATCGTCGAGTTGACCGTCAGCGTGACCGTGGCGCTGTTGGTCGTGCCAGCACTGTTGGAAATATTAACGTAATAGTTCGCCGCATCAGTCGGTGCGGCACTGACGATGGTCAACGTGGCATTGGTCGCAGACGGATTGACGGCGCTCGAAATCGGGCTGCTGTTCTTATACCATTGATAGGTCGGAATCGGCTCGCCATTGGTTTCCACCACCGTGAAAGAAGCCATTTGCGTATTCGTCACGACGAGGTTTGTCGGCTGATTCACGATGGATGGGGGGACGATCACTGTTAGAGTCGCGCCGTTCGTGACGCTGCCCACGCTATTGCTCGCCACCAGATAATAAGTATATCCGTTTTGCGAATACTGGACATTGTTCAATACCAGCGAAGTGCCCGTCTGGCCCGAAATGGGCGTTTGCGTTTGATCCAGCCATTGCAGGGTCGGCGCCGGCGCCCCGCTCACGGATGTCACCGTGAAGGTCGCCGTGCTGCCCTGAAAATTGGTTTGATTGTAGGGACCGGCGAAGCTTGGCAGAAAATTTGCCGAAGAAACCGTCAGCGCAACGCTGTTGGTCACGATGCCGGCGCTGTTGCTGGCAATCAGCGAATAAGTCGCGCTGTCGGCGGCCTGCGCGTTGGTGATGTTCAACGTGCTGGTCTGGCTGCCGGCAATAATCGAGCCGTGGCCGTCCGAGCCGTCGGACAGATTAACTCCGTTGGTCTGCCATTGCAAAGCTGGTGCCGGCACGCCGGACACGCTGGGGCTGAAAGCGACAGTGCTGCCGACGGAGGCGGAGGCGGTGCTGCTTAAACCGGTGATGCTCGGGGGCACGATGACGGAAAGCGTCATGTTGCTGGTCAAGATGCCTACCGAATTGCTGGCATACAGGTAATAAACATATCCGTTTTGCGAGTATTGCACATTGGCCAAAGTGAGCGAGGAACTGGTCGCGCCGGCAATGGCGTTGGAAGCCGCACCGGCACTGGTGGCATAATACCATTGCAGCGTTGGAGCCGGCGTGCCGAGGATTGTCGCCGACAACGTGGCGTTGCTGGCCTGAATGACGGTTTGATTGGTCAGGCCGGCAATCGTTGGGGCTGCCGGAATATATGAAATGACTGTTACCCCGGTGATTTGGTTGGTCGTCTGCGGAGAGCTGGAGGGGCGATAGTCAATTACTAAACCACTAAAAGAATTTGTATTGAAAGTGGCTGTTGCTCCAAATTGACCCGTCCATCCCCCGGCGGAGTAAACCGTGCCGCCATTGCCCGCGCCATTGTAGAGCGTGTTCGTGATGGCCAAGGTGGTGGCATTCACATAGCTGATTCTCAAGTCCATCGTATATTGACTGCCGACCGTCAACAAGGGCTGGCCGACAACACCTGCCATCGTTGTTACATTTGCCCCGCTGGCATATCCTGAATTATAGCCCAATCCTTGATTTAGGTTGTTTGCTCCAGTTTGTGCCGGCCGACTGCCAATGGCGGAAGATTGCACGCTATTTGATGAGAAGGCAAACTGGGCGTTGTAGCCGACCCAGTTTTGGCAGGCACCGGTTGGGACTTGATTCGAATTGGAATTGAAGCCACCATTCCAGAGGACGGTGCCGTTCGTCGGGGCACTGCCACCCGAATTGAACAGCCCGATGCCCACTTGAAAATTATTGCCACAAAGTCCGTTACAGATATTAGTTCTATCAACAAAAGTGTAGTAAACTTCGATGTATTGACCGGCGGCATTCAGCGTAATGGGTGAATTGGTAAACAGCGCCTGCGCCTCCACATAACCGGAGCTTGTGGCTGAACATTCGAGATTTAACGCCCCGGGCGTGCCTGAGACGATGGCCGTTCCCGTTCCGTTTTTCGATGAACCGATGCAATAGGCTGTCTGTGTGCCCGAAAGAGTGCCCGGGTTGGCGGCGGTCGGGTTCAGCGTGCTTAACGAGCCGCTGGCGAACGTGTCATGAAACACGGTCGTTTGGCCTACGGCAGCCAGCGGAGCAGCCAGCATGGAAATAATGCCTAGTGGTAAAAAGAAAGTTTTCATTTGATATTTGAAGTTAATGAATGGGTTGAGGAATTTGGGTTGAGGAATTGGGTTAAACATAGCAGCAATTTCCTTCCGGCCAATCTGGCAATCTTCCAAGAAAGATTGAAAATTATCCACCCGCCTCGGGAAAGAACTTGCCAGACGAAGCCTGACGGCGGAAACTGGTTTCATGCGCAAGAAATTCCCCCGAGTGATGCTGGCCATGGGCTGGTATGAACAGCGCGTGCATCAGGGCATAGCCAATTACGCGCTGAAGGCCGGCTGGCATTTGTGCACGGATGTGACCAAGGAAAAGATCATTCCCTGGGGCTGGGAAGGCGATGGCATCCTGGCTTGGCTGGGCATGGATGAGGATTTGACGCGGTTCGTGTTGGAAGCAAAACTGCCCACGGTAGATTTCAGTTATCGCCGGCCAGAACTCCGGTTTCCCCGCGTCCTATGCGAACACGCGGCCTCGGCGAAGCTCGTGGCCGAACATTTTCTCGTGCGCGGGTTCACCAACTTCATGTTCTATAGCGCGAAGGACAATTGGGCTTTCGAGGAGGACGGTAAGGCGTTTGTGGAAACCCTCAATAAAGCCGGGCGCGATTGCACCTGGATTCGCTGGCACAAATCGCCGACGTTCACCACCGGCCATCTGCAGTGGAAAGACAAGCGGCGCTGGCTCGCGGCGCTATTGAAAAGCGCGCCCAAACCGCTGGCGCTGTTCGCGGCCACGGACGACCACGCGTTGGAAATCATCGAAGTTTGCGAGGCGGCCGGTTTGGCCGTGCCTGAGAAGGTTAGCGTGATCGGCCTGGACAATTCCCTGCCCGCCGTGGATGCGATGCGCACGCCGATTTCGAGCGTGGATCCAAACTTTACCACGCTAGGCTATCGCGGCGCGGAATTGCTGGATCATTTGATGCACGGCAAGCCGCCGCCACTCGAACCCATCCGCATTCCGCCAACCGGATTGATTGCACGCAAGAGCAGCGATTTGCTCGCGGTCAATCATCCAGGCGTCGCGCGGTGTCTGCGATATCTTTGGCTGAACTGCCACAGGCCGATTGGCGTTGACGATTTGGCCAGGGAGGCGGCGATGTCACGCAGCGGATTGCATCAGGCGTTTCTGGATCACATCGGCCGTCCGCCGGGAAGTGAATTGCACCGCGCTCGTATCGAAACCGCGAAAAAACTCCTATTGCAATCCAAAATGAAGCTGGATGAAATCGCGGAAAAGTCTGGCTATCAAAGTGCGAACAGTTTTTGGGTGGCGTTTCGGCAAGCTACTGGCATGTCGCCCAAAAAGTATCAAAAGCAATTCTGCGTTTAGGCCAGACCTCGCACTCTCTTCCTGACTTGATTGGTTGCCGGACGGTCGTGTTTTGATTATTTAGGCGGTGGAGATTTTTCACACTTCTTTAGATAATGGCATATAGATTTTTAATTCGGGGGCTGCTAGGGTTTCGGCAATCCAAAATGCAAATAAAAATCTCCACTTCTCGGGAGTCCCGCCCATTGGCGAATTCTTCATTTGTTTCGGGGTTCACGCTAATTGAATTGCTGGTCGTCATTGCCATCATCGCCATTCTGGCGGCGATGCTGCTGCCGGCCCTGGCCGCCGCCAAACGGAAGGCGTATCAGGTGAACTGCGTCTCCAATCTCAAACAGTCTGGGTTGGCGTTGCAAATGTATTTCAATGATTTCAATGACTGGCTGTCGCCAGGACCGGGATCAAGGGGAGGATCGCAGGCTGCGGATTATGGGCTAACTCAAGGCCAGCTGCCCGTCTATAGTTCAAAAAATACCTGCAAGTGGTTGCCATATTATCTCGCCCCCTACTTGAGTTTGCCGGCCGCTTCCACCGTTCCCAGCACGACCAACTATGTGGTGAAGGTCTTTTGTTGTGCCGCCTATGGCAGCGCCGTGGGCAACCTGTCTGACGGGGTCGGCGGCAAGAGCAGCGATGATCCTACCGCCAATAATTATGCCGCGGACACCGGGGTCGGGTCTTACACGGTGCAACAGGCGTCCACCTCGACAAAATATATGGGGATGTTGAAGGCGGCCTATCCGAATGGAGCCAATGCGGTCAGCACTCCGCCGCCGACTAGCTGGTTTCCTTTTGGCAAAGAAAGCACCTACGAACCGATGAAATTAAATCAAATAGCTGCTGCCGGTGTTCCATTGTCGGATTTTTGGGAAATAGGCGACTATGATTCTGTGGCAATCGGCGGCGGGTTGAAATACGACCTCGCCCTCACCCCGGTTCACAAAAATGTCCGCAACTTCGCCTATTTTGACGGTCATGCGGGCAGCCGCCAGGTGACGACCGTGCCGACCGGAGGGGCGGTCGCGGGGGCATACGATCAGTGATGTTTTTTAACCTGCCTGTAAAAATATAATTTCCGACCGAAAATTTATACTGCAATCAAACCCCGCCCATGAAAACAACCATCCAAGAAATAATTGGCTTGAAAAAATCCAAGCTGAATTTGTTCAAGACGCTGGCCGCAAGCTGTGGCCTACTGCTGCTGCTTCAAAGCGCCCAGGCGCAGTTCTCCTTTCCAGTCTATGAGCCGTTCGCATACGGCGAAAAAGAAGAATTGGGCGCCGCCGGCAGCAGTGCCACCAACTGGGCAAGCGGCAACTCGGTCAGTTCATCCTGCGCGACTATTTATGCCGCATCTGCCTTATCTTATCCCGGCTTGGTTGCCGACACCAACGCCACTCCGCGCGGGTTGAGATCAAATTCAGGAACCGGCAAGAGCCGTTATGCCTCCTTTACTTCGCAGAACAGCACGATTTACGCCTCATTTCTGCTCAATGTGTCGAATACTACGGGCACTGCGGATCGTTTATTTTTTGCATTATCCGCCTCCGGCACCGGCCTAACTACACCTTCGGGCGTTTGGTTGAGTTCCGCCAACCAGTTGAAGATTTCAAAAAACTCCAGCGCGGCCGCGGCCACCAATGTCACTTCGGCGTTGATGACCAACAATACCTATCTGGTCGTAATGCGCTACCGGGTCACCGGCAGCAATGACGAAGTTGCGCTGTGGCTCGACCCGCCCTATTTCGGCAACAACGCCAATATTCCTTCGCCCACAATCACCACCACGAACAACGCAAACGCCTCCACGTTCGCAGGCTTGGCCTTTTATGGTGCCGCCAATGTTCCCTTGTTTTCCATGGACGAAATCCGGGTGGACAACAATTGGGCCGGCGTGACGACGAATAGCGCTCTGCCTGGGCCGGCCTTTGCCGTCATCGGCGGTGGCTCTGGTTGCCCCGGCGACAGCTTCGCGGTCGGCTTGAGCGGTTCGGTGACGACCAATATTTACCTGCTGTATACCAATTCGGTTTATAGCGGAACTTCCGTCACCGGAACCGGCTCGGCTATGCCTTCCGCTTTCGGCGCGCAGTCAACAGCCGCCACTTACTCCGTGCTTGCCAGCAATACCACCACCGCTGCCGTTGGCTGGCTGACCAACACGGTTGCCATCACCGTCCTCGCGCCGCCAAACATCACAACCCAGCCCGTTCCTGCTGTCGCAGCCACCAATAATGTCGCCGTCTTCACAGTGGTCGCCTCCGGCAACGGTCTGAATTATCAATGGTATCGGAATGGCAGTGTTTTGTCGGATGCCGGACATATCGCCGGTTCCGCCACGTCCACGCTGGTGATTTCGCCAGCCACCACCGCTGACACGTTCAGCGGTTCGCAGGGCTATTATTGTGTCATTACCAACAGTTGCGGGGCATTGGTCACATCAACAACCAACAGCCTGACTCTGGACGCGCCGGCGAACATCGTGTGGCAGGGCGGTAATCCCAACACCAACTGGGATTTGGCCACCACCGCCAACTTCACCAACAGCGCGGGAACGCCGGTGGTTTTCAATGGCGGGGACAACGTTACTTTTGACGACAGTTCAACAAAACCGGCTGTAACCATTCTTGGAAGCTACATTGCACCCACATTGATCACCGAAAAAGCCAGCCAGAACTATTCTTTTGCCGGCAACGCCATTACCGGCAGCGGAGCGCTGCTAATGACCGGCTCCGGCGCCCTGACGGTCAGCAACGCAAACAACTTCACCGGCGGCACCACCATCAGCAACGGCGCTGTGAAGGCCCAAAACTACGGCGGCCTGGGCAGCGGCGCGGTCACGCTGGCCGGCGGCATCTTGGAATTTCCCGCGTCTGGCAGCGCCTCGACAGGATTGACCAACAACATCAACGTCATTGCCAACAGCATCCTGCAGTATGATTACTTGGGAACTTATGGGTGCGTATTTTTTGGCGGCATCAGCGGCAGCCCGGGAACCACCTTGAACATTAATCTCAACAACGCCAACGCCGGAACCAGCCGGTTCCGCCTGTATGGCGGCTTCACCAACAACGCGAACATTTCCCTTTCCACCGCCGGTGCGACCAATGAGATTGCCCCCTACCAAGGTGCCAGCCAGAATCAGGTTTACAACGGCGTGATTTCCGGCAACGGTCACTTTATTGTGCGCAGCGCAAGCATGGTTTTTTTCAACAATACCAATACTCTAAGCGACGGCACCTACAGCGTCATCTTGAGCGGCGGCAGCATCGGCCTGGGCGTTGACACCACTTATGCCACGCCTCCGGCCATCCAATCTAGCCCGGTGGGCACCAACGACCTAGCAATTGATGCCACCGCCGGTAACTGCACCATTATTGCCGAGGGAGGCGCCCGCACTCTGGGCAATGGCATCTACTATCTTCCAGTGTCCACCAATGACCAGGGTGCCTTGTTTCTCTCCGGCAGCAATAGTTTGACTCTATCCGGCAACCTCCAATTGACCGAGGCTTCAGATTCGTATGGCACCCACCGCGCGGTCAACGTCAACAACACCGCCACGACCATCATTTCGGGAGTCATCAGCGACGGCGGCAAGGGCAGCAGCCTCACCAAGAGCGGCGCGGGCACACTATATCTGAACGGCAATAATACCTATACCGGGCCCACCACCAATGGTGCCGGCTTGATGGTGGTCAATGGCTCCCTAGCCGCTGGAAGTTCCCTGCTTGTGAACACCAGTGCGACCTTGGGCGGCACTGGCATCATCAATGGAGCGACCACCATTGTCGGCAACGGCATATTGAACCCAGGTTTGGCCAATGCAGGCATTTTGACCATCAATAATAACCTCACGTTGAACGCCGCTTCCACCAACCTCTTTTTGGTGACTGCCACGGGGGTGAGCAATATGGTGTCGGTCACCGCCGGCACTTTGACACCCAACGGCAGCGTGGTTGAAGTGAACACTGCCGGCACGCAGTTGGCATCGGGCACCAACAAACTATTCACCTACGCCGCCATCACGGGCGCGTTCAACGCCACGCCGGTGTTTGTAACACCGCAAACCGGCATTGCGACCAATGCCTACATCTGGAATGACAACGGTGGCAACATTTATCTGGTGGTTACAAATGCGGCGACAGAGCCGGTTTTCAGCACGGATGCGAGCTTGAGCTATCTGGCCTTGAGCCCGCCGGGCACCCTGTCACCTTCGTTCAGCTCCGGCACAACGAACTACACCGCGACGAACGCCAACGCCGCCACGACGGTGACGGTGACGGTGACGAACACGTCGGCGTATGCAACGAACCTGCTGTTCCTGGATGGCGTGGCGCAGGGCTCGCCCACCGCTGGTTCGCTGGCGGCGTCCGTGCCGCTGGGCGTGGGTTCAACCAACGTCATCAAGGTGCAGGTTACGGCGCAGGACGGATTGACGGTGAGCAACTACTTTGTGACCGTGACGCGGCTGAGCAGCACGAACGCGCTGTTGTCCAACCTGGTGATCGCGCCGGCGAGGGCATTGAGTCCGGCGTTTGCGGCCGGCACGACGAGTTACAATGCGACGAACATATATCCGACGAACGGGGTGACGGTGACGGCGACGAGCGCGGACGGAACGGCAGCGTTGGCATTGAGCTTCAACACTGGCAGCAGCTACAACATTCCGTTGACGAACGGTGTGGCGAGCGGGACGAACACGATGAGCCTGAGCCAGCCGGCGAACGTGGTGGCGGTGCGGGTGGTGTCGCAGGACTTGTCGCAGACAAACATTTACACGGTGAATGTGCTGCTGCAGCCGAGCCAGACGATGCCGAACCTGTCAAACAGCGTGAGCGGAAACACGCTGACGCTGACGTGGCCGGCGGATCACCTGGGCTACCGGCTGCTGGTGCAGACGAACAACCTGGCGAACGGAGTAAGCGGGAACATTAGCGACTGGATGACGGTGCCGGGCTCGACGGCGATCACCTCGACGAACATCACGATCATCACGTCCGGCGTCACCAACGAGTATTACCAGCTCGTCTATCCGTGATGGGTTTGGTGTTCGTAGACAAACAGCTTCATAAACGGGGAGCGAGCAGCTCCCCGTTTTTTCAAACCATGCCGGAGATTCGTGATAAGGACGAAACGGCGGCGGCGAAGGTGTCCGCGATGGCGGGTCGAGAGATTGAAGAATACAAGACATGAATGTGCAAACCTCAAAAAGACCGATGATGGTCAATAGCCCGATTTTTCACCGGGTCGAGAAGAAATGTGTGGTGCTGGGCTGCGTCGCGTTGGCTTGGATTTTTTTTGGCACTCGTGCCGCAGCCGTCACGCCTTGGACATTGCTCGTCAACACCAACAACATCATTGTGGTCACAAACGCCGCCTATGGTGCGGTGGGCAACGGCGTGGCGACGAACACCGGCGCGATCCAATCAGCCATCAATCAGGCAGCAAAAGGCGGCACGACCAACGGACTGTCCGGCGGCACGGTAGAAATTCCGGCGCCTGGAATTTATTTGTGCGGACCTTTGAATATGTCTAACTGCATCAATCTCCAAATTGATGCCGGCGCGATTTTGCGGATGCTGCCGCTGACCAATTATCCAGGGACAGACATCTCGCCACCCAACTTCATTTCCGGCTCCAGCTTGCACGACCTTGCCATCACTGGTTCTGGCACGGTAGACGGCCAGGGCTTGCCGTGGTGGATAGACAGTCAAACCAATGCGATAGCAATCCGCCCGCTCATGGTCAATTTCGGCGCCTGCACGCGCGTGCTTATCCAAGATGTCACCTGCTCCAATACGCCCTGTCAGTTCTTTGTCATCAAGGGCACTGCTGGCAATGTCACGCTACAGAGCGTCCAGATTTACGCCCCGGATTCAGGTGCGCCGGTCAATCCCTCGCATAACACCGACGGCTTGGATCTCGCGGAAACGAACGCGTTAATCACCGGCTGCACCATCAGCACCGGCGACGACAACATTGCCATCGGCAGCAGCGATTCGGTTTCCGCATACATATTGGTCACCAACTGCACTTTTGGTGCCGGACACGGTTGCAGCATCGGCAGCTACACCGCCGGCGGGGTGTCGAACCTCACGGTGATCAACTGCTCTTTCACTGGCACCCAAAGCGGCTTCAAGGTCAAATCCATGCGCGGTCGCGGCGGGCTGGTTCAAAACTGCAACTACTTTAATCTGACAATGACAAACGTGGACTGGCCAGTATCCTTCGACAGCCACTACGAGTTTGGCCTTGGCCAGCACACGACACTCACCCCGGCGTTCGTAGCAAATAATGCCTTCACCAATCCCGCTCCGCTGACCAGCACGACCCCCATCATCCAAAACATCACCGTCAGCAATGTCACCGCCGTCTTGTCCAGCACCCGCCCGCCATTCCAGATTTGGGGGTTGCCGGAAGCGCTAGTCTCCAACATTGTTTTCCGTTCTGTGAACATCTCTTCCTCCGCCCCCTACATTCCCGCTGTTTACAACGCCACCAACATCCAGTTTCAAAATTGTTCCTTCAACCTTTCGGCTAGCGCACCCGACATGCAGTTCTGGAATGCAAACTTGATTTTCACCAACAGCCCCAATGGTTCGGCGGCCACCAACCTGTGGACGTTCGACGGCCTCACAACCAACTTGTTGATCTACAATGGCACCACGAGCAACCTTGTCGGCAACTCGTTCCAACTCTACAACGCGCTTGGATCGCTTAATAACACCAACGCCTTGGATGACGGGCCGCTGACGCTTGCCGCCAGCACATTTACGGTGAGCAACAATTTTTCTTTGGCACCCGGCACCATCCTGAATTTTGTGGTCGGCACCAACCCCGTCACGCTGGCGGTCATCGGCAACCTGATGCTCGGCGGGACTAACAACATTTTCGCCGGGCCGGGATTCACCAATGGGACTTACACACTGATGACTTACTCTGGCCTATTGAACGGCGACCTGCCCGTTTTTGGAACCGTGCCCGGTGGCTACGGTTGCGTTTTCGACACCAACACCGCCGGCGTGGTGAAATTGATCGTGGCCACCGCCCCGGCCTCGCCCACCAATCTGTTCGCCACCGCAGCCAATGCCGTGGTGGCGCTGAACTGGTCGGCCTCGTCCGCGGCCACCAATTACAATGTCAAACGCTCCCTCACCAGCGGCAGCGGTTACGCGACCATCACCAGTCTCGCCGGCACGAACTATTCAGATATGCAGGTGACCAATGGCCGGACTTACTTCTACGTCGTGTCCGCCAGCAACGCCAACGGTGAAAGCACCAATTCCGCCGAGGTGAGCGCCACGCCGAAGGCCATTGTTTTCAACGACCTCTTTGCCGGCAGTTCGCTCAACTCCGTTTTGCCGTCCGCGCCGACGGCGACAAGCGCCAGCTACCAGTTGATTTCCTCCAAAACCTGGAGTCCGACGCCAACTATTGCCGCCGGGCATTTGAAATTTGGCATCGCGGCCACTGGCAGCGGCCTCATCGAGGCCCAGGCGCTGTTTGCAAGCTCGCCGGTCACGTTGGCCGCCGTGGGCGACACCCTGTCGCTGGTCGTGACCTTCACGAACACCACCGGCCTGTTCGCGCAGACCAACTATATGGGCTTTGGCTTGTATAACAGCGGCCAGAACGCGCCGGTTCCCGTCGGGCTGAATGGCACGGCCACCAGCGGCAGCGTCAACACCAACAACGCCACCGGCAACGCCCAAACCTGGGTGGGCTATGTCGGGCAACTCAACTTCACCAACGCCAGTTCACAAATCCTCACCCGGGCGGCGCAAAATGGCACAGCCAACAATAACCAGGAACTATTGACCACCGGCTCTTCCGCCAGTTACAGCAATCCGGGTGGGATCACCGTCGGCACCGCCGCCAGCACCGCCTCGGTCGTGCTCTCCGCCAACAGCCTCTATACTGACGTCCTGACCATCACATTGACGGCTACCAACACGTTGGCCTTCACCAACTCGCTTTATTCCGGCACGAACGCAGGCGGCGCATTGCTGTCGCAGTTCGGTGCCGTCGCCTCCGGTTCGGCTTACCTTACCAACAGCTTTGACGCGCTGGCCATCGGCTGGCGGGCTGCCATCGCCACTGCGCCGACGGCGATTGACATCAACAACATTTCCGTCAGCACCGGAATCACCGCCAGTCCGGTTTTGCCTCCGCCCGCACCGGCCAGTCTTCAAGCCAATGCCACAAACCTGCTCATCAATCTCAACTGGAATTCCGTCGCCAGCGCGACGAACTATAATTTGAAGCGCGGCACGACCAACAACGGGTCATACCCAACCATTTTCAGTGGCCTGACGGCGACGAATTATTCCGACGCCAATGTCACGAATGCCGTGAACTATTATTATGTCGTTAGTGCCGTTGGCGCGGGCGGTGAAAGCACAAATTCACTGCAGGCCAATGCCGTTCCGTTGCCGTCCAACCAGCCGACCAACATCGTTCTGTCGGTCAGCAGCGGACAGATGCAGCTTTCCTGGCCGCAGGATCATCTTGGCTGGCGGCTGCAAATCCAAACAAATAGCCTGACCAACGGGCTGGGAACCAACTGGGTAACCGTGCCCAATTCCACCAACGTCATCGCCACCAACATCGTCATCAACCCCACTAACGGCAGCGTTTTTCTGCGAATGATTTATCCGTGATAAAATGAAAAATATTTTGATCGCTTCATTGGCCTTAATCATATCCGCCGATTTGCCGGTGATTTATGCCGCCGAGGCAAACACGGCGCCGGCGCATAAAATCAAAATCGTTCTCGTTGGCGATTCCACCGTTGCCGACCGCACCGGCTGGGGGCTTGGCTTCAAGGCGTTTCTCGACACCAACCAAGCCGAGTGCATCAATGTCGCGATGGGCGGGCGCAGTTCGTTGAGCTTTATGCGCGAAGGCCGCTGGACGAATGCGCTCGCGCTCAAGGGCGATTATTATCTGTTCCAGTTCGGCCACAACAACCAGCCCGGCAAGGCCGGCCGCTCGACGGACATGCCCACGTTCGTCGCCGGCATGAAGCAATATGTGGACGAGACTCGCGCCATCGGTGCCAGGCCGGTTTTGGTCACGCCGCTGACGCGCCGGCAATGGGACAAGGACAATCCGGGGAAAATCAATTCCACCCTTGAGCCGTATGCCATAGAAGTCCGCAGGCTCGCGTCTGAAGAAAATGTTCCGCTGGTGGATTTGCACGCGCGCAGCATCGAGTTGTGTGAGCAACTGGGGCGCGAAAAATGCTACGAGTTTAGCCCAGTCAAAACAGTAAACGGCACTAATGATTACGACGGCACGCACCTTCAAGGCATTGGCCGTGTGCTGTTCGCCCGGCTGGTCGTTGACGAATTGCGCAAGGTCGTGCCGGAACTCGCGCCCGTGTTTCTGGCCGAACCGCGTGATGCCAACCCCAAAATTGGCGAGGATGTCTATAACGCGGTTGTCTCCCACGATTTTTCCGCCGACTACAAGGATTTGCAATCGGCCATCGACGCCGCGCCAGACAACGGCAAGAAGCCCTTCCGCATCCTCATGAAGCCAGGCATGTATCAGGGACAGTTCATCGTGCCAAAGGAAAAGACACACATCCAATTAATCGGCGAGGACGTGACGAACACGGTTCTCACCTACGCGTTCAACGTGAATGAGTCGAATGCGGACACGAACCTGAAATTCAAGGGCACGGGCGTGATTGTGCTCGCGGACGATTTCCGCGCGGACAACATTACGTTCCAAAACACCTCTGGCGACCATGGCCAGGCGCTGGCCTTGCGCGTGGACGGTGACCGGGCAGTTTTTGGGGGCTGTCGCCTGCTGGGCTGGCAAGATACGTTGATGATGAATGCTGGGCGGGATTATTTCACGAATTGCCACGTCGAAGGCCGCGTGGATTTCATTTACGGCTCGGCCACGGCCGTGTTTGACCGCTGCGAAATCCACAGCAAAAACGGCGGACACGTCACCGCCGCCAACACGCCGAAGGAAAAGCCGTTCGGCCTTGTGTTCCTCAACTCCAAGCTGACAGGCGATCCGACGCCGTGGATTAACCCAACTAATTCGACCGCCTCCACATCGTCGAAAAAACCGATGGCCGACCTCGGACGCCCGTGGCGTCCTTACGCCAGCGTGGCGTATGTCAATTGCTGGATGGGCGATCATATCAAGCCCGAAGGGTGGAACAACTGGCGCAACCCCACGAACGAATTGACTGCGCGGTTCGCCGAATACAACAGCACCGGCACCGGCGCAAACCCGGAGCAGCGCGCCAAGTGGTCGAAACAGTTGACAAAAACAGATGCGGAAAAAATCACCGTTGAATCCGTCTTGGGCGGAAGCGATTATTGGAATCCGGCCCAATAGCCGCCTCCGGCCCTGTCAATGGAGATGCTTTGCCTGCCTATATTTTTCAATGATTTATGAAGAAATCCCAAATTCAATTTGCCTGAAAAAATCGTAGGATTCCACCATGCGCCACCCATACAAAATTAAGACTCGCAAATTCACCCGGTTCCACGTCGGCGTATATGCCGCCGTGGGCGTCGTTTGCCTGGCTCATGGGAATGTGATTTTGCCGCAAGTGTCAGCACCGTTGATTCCTCCAAGTGTGGTGAGGCTTTCGGATTTCGGAGCCGTAAGCGATGGCAGGAAGCTGAACACCGAAGCGTTTGGCACTGCGCTCGCGACGCTGGCCAAAAAAGGCGGCGGCGAACTCATCGTGCCGCCGGGCATCTGGCTCACCGGGCCGATCAAGCTGCGCTGCAACATCAATCTTCATCTTGAACGCGGCGCGCTTATCCAGTTTTCCCGCAACTACAAATTGTATCCGCTCACGGTGATTGACCTGAAGGGCGAAAAGGAAGTGGATTCCACCTCGCCCATCTCCGGTCAGAATTTGGAGAACGTCGCGATTACCGGCGACGGCATCATTGACGGCGGCGGCGACGCGTGGCGGCCGCTGAAAAAAGGCAAGCTCGGCGAGAGCGACTGGAAGGCGCTCGTTAAATCCGGCGGCGTGCTGAACGAAAAGGGCGACATCTGGTGGCCCGGCCGCGCGGCAATGGCCGGCGAAATGCTCGTTGAAAAACTGCGCGCCGAAAATTCCCTCAAGCTGGAGGATTATGAGCCGGCGCACCAGTTCCTGCGCCCGAAAATGCTGTGGCTCATCGGCTGCAAAAAAGTTTTGCTGCAAGATGTCACGTTTCAAAATCCCCCGATGTGGACCATGAATCCCACGCTGTGCGAGGACGTTTCCATTTTAAATGTCCAGGTTCACAACCTGCCCAACGCGCAGAACAGCGACGCGCTGGACCTCGAATCCTGCCGCCGCGCTGTCATTCGCGGTTGCACGTTCGACACCGGCGACGACGGCATTTGCATCAAGTCCGGCAAGGACGCCGCTGGTCGCCGCATCGGGGTGCCAACCGAGGATGTGCTGGTCGAGGGCTGCACGGTGTATCACGCACACGGAGGTTTCACCATCGGCAGCGAGATGTCTGGCGGCGTTCGGAACATGGTCGTGACCAATTGCACCTTCATGGGAACGGACATCGGTCTGCGCTTCAAGAGCACACGCGGTCGCGGCGGCGTGGTGGAAAACATTTTTGTCTCCAACATCCGCATGGAAGATATCGCCGGCGACGCCATCAATTTCAACCTGTATTACGGCGGCAAGTCGCCGCTCGATGAAACCGTCGGCGACGCGGAAACCAATTTTCCGCCGGTTTCGGAAGCAACGCCGCAGTTTCGCGACATCCACATCGAAAACGTGATTTGCCGTGGCGCGCAAAACGCCATCGTGCTGCAAGGCCTGCCGGAAATGTCGCTGCGCGACATTACGCTGAAGAATGTTTCCATCACTTCGCAAAAAGGGGTTTCCGTAACGGACGCGGAAAACATCACCTTTGAAAATGTGCAGGTGGAGAACCAAATCGGCGAGGCGCTGAAAACCGTGCGCGTGAAAAACTCCAAACTGGATCTGACGAAATGAACCGCCCCACCAAATACCGCTGGGTCATCTGCGCTCTGCTGTTCTTCGTCTGCACGGTGAACTACATGGACCGGCAGGTGCTTGGCCTGCTCAAGCCCGACCTGTCAAAAACCTTTGGCTGGACGGAAACGGAATATGCCCTGATGGCGATTTTCTTCCAGTTCTCCTACGCCATCGGACAGTTGGGCTTTGGCTCTTTCATGAACTGGATCGGCGTGAAAAGCTCGTATGCTCTGTCGGTTTTGTTTTGGAGCTTGTCGGCGATGTCACATGCGCTGTGCCGCACGGTCGGTGGATTTTGCGGTGCGCGGCTGGCGCTTGGCCTGGGCGAATCGGGAAATTTTCCCGCCGCCATCCGCGTGGTGACGGAATGGTTTCCGCCGAAGGAACGTTCCGTGGCCACGGGCATTTTCAACACCGGCTCGAACATGGGCGCAATTTTTGCGCCGCTGCTCGTGCCGCTCATCGTCGGCGCGTTCGGCGGCTGGCAGGCGGCATTTATCGCGCTAGGCTGCGTGGATTTGGTCTGGCTGCTGTTCTGGCTCAAGTTTTATAATGCCCCGGACAAGTCCAAGCATGTGAATGCCGAGGAGTTGTCGCACATCCACGAAGGCGTCGCGCCGACGGCGGAAGAAAAGCTGCCTTGGCTGAAGCTCATGCGCTGCCGCGAGGCGTGGGCGTATTTCAGCACCTGCATTCTCGGGCCGGTCTGGTGGTTTTATGGTTTCTGGCTGCCGGATTTTTTCAATAAGCAATTCCATCTCGACCTGAAGCATTTCGGTTTGCCGCTTGCGTTCGTCGCGTTGTCGGCGGCGCTGGGCAGCATCGGCGGCGGCAGCTTGAGCGCATATTTTCTGAAACTCGGCTGGTCGCTGAACCGCGCCCGCAAGACGGCGACATTCCTTTGCGCGCTCTGCACGTTGCCGGTGATCGCCGCGCCGTATGTGAGCAGCCCGTGGCTGGCGGCGGCGTTTTTCGGGCTGGCGAGCGCGGCGCATCAGGGCTGGTCGGCCACAATGTATACCGTCGTGTCCGACATTTTTCCGAAACGCGCCGTGGCGTCGGTGGTCGGCTTCGGCGGGATGCTGGCGTCATTTTTGTCCATGGGGTTTTTCTACCTCGTCGGCCATATGCTGCAAGGCGAAGGCACTTACAAGACCATTCTGCTCATTTGCGGCAGCGCGTATCTCGTGGCGTGGACAATGTTCCACCTCGGTGTGCCGCGCATCAAGGCCATTGTAGTGAAGTAATTTCAAATGCAAACTGCAATTCTTAATCCCGAAAAGTATGGCGGCACAAAAAAATCCGCCACCAGCCTGAATTTTTCCCATCCGTGGCTGTCGGATCAGGGCGACGGCACCTATTGCAACCCGGTTCTCTATGCCGACTATTCCGACCCCGATGCCATCCGCGTCGGCGACGATTTTTACCTGACGGCCTCCAGTTTCAACTGCACACCGGGGCTGCCAATTTTGCATTCCAAGGATTTGGTCAACTGGACGCTCATTGGCCACGCGTTGAAAAATTTGCCGCATCCGCGTTACGAACAAGTCCAGCTAGGCGAAGGCGTCTGGGCGCCGGCCATCCGTTTTCACGCCGGCAAATACTGGGTTTTTTATCCCACGCCGGATGAAGGTGTTTTTGTCGTTACTGCCGACCATCCCGCCGGGCAGTGGTCGGAACCGCATTGTGTGCAGGCGGGCAAAGGGCTGATTGACCCGTGTCCGCTCTGGGACGACGACGGCAATGCCCACTTGGTTCATGCCTACGCCGGTTCTCGCGCCGGCGTCAAACACCGGCTGCGCGTCTGCCCGATGGCGCCGGACGGCTCGAAGCTGCTGGGCGAAGGTAAAATCGTTTTTCACCAACCGGAGAAACATCCGACGCTCGAAGGCCCGAAATTTCTGAAGAAGGACGGCTGGTATTACATCCTAGCGCCTGCCGGCGGTGTGGAAAACGGCTGGCAGGTGGTGCTGCGTTCAAAAAACATTTACGGTCCTTACGAGGACAAAATCGTCCTTGCGCAGGGCGATACGGAGATCAACGGCCCGCATCAGGGTGCGCTGGTGGACACGCCGGACGACGGCTGGTGGTTCCTGCATTTTCAGGATGTGGGAGTTTACGGGCGCATCATTCACCTGCAACCGGTTGAATGGCGGGATGACTGGCCGCTCATGGGCAAAAACGGCGGGCCGGTGCGGCGGCACGCCAAACCAATTTTGCTGCGCGGCTCGAAACCGTTCTCGCCGCAGACGAGCGATGAATTCAACAGCATCAAACTCGGCCTGCAATGGCAATGGAATGCGAACCACCGCGACGACTGGTATTCGCTGGCGGCTTGCGCCGGCTGGTTGCGGTTGTTTCCGCAAGTGGTGACGAATCCACTAAACGAACAGCCGAACCTGCTGCTGCAAAAATTCCCGGCGCGCAGTTTTACCGGGGAAACCGGGCTGCAACTGTTCTCCACGCAATCTGGCGAGGAAGCGGGGTTGGCGGTAGTGGGAGAAAAAACCGTCATGCTGGGCATCCAGCGCGACGGTTTCAATAACTGGCTGGTCTTGCGCACGGATAATAAAATGGAAAAGCTGCGCAGCGTCACCTCCCGCCCGGTGAAACTGCGCGTGGAAGTCCGGGATGGCGGATCGTTCTCCTTCAGCTTTGCCGACCAGGGCGAATTTGTTCCGGTTCCGCAAACATTTTGGGCGGCAAAAGGCAAATGGATCGGCTCAAAGCTGGGCTTATACAGCCTGAAACCAAGCGGGGATTCAACTGCCGGCCACGCGGACTTTGATTATTTTCGTTACTTGTGATTTGTATGCCGCGTTTCAGAATGCCCATCGTTGCTTGCGCCGCCAGCCTGACGCTGTTTGCCGTCGTCAGCGCGCAAACACTTCCGGCAGTCGTCGCTCCGGCGTTGCCGGCGATACCAAAAAAAACGTTCAACATTTTGAATTACGGCGCGGCCGGTGACGGCGTGGCGACGAATACCAAGGCGATTCAAGCCGCCATCACCGCCGCCAGCGCGGCGGGCGGCGGTGTGGTGGAAATTTCCAAAGGAACCTATTTGTGCGGGCCGATCCGGCTGGCCGACAAAATCAACTTGCATCTCGATTCCGGCGCGATCCTGCGGATGCTGCCGCTGGAAAAGTATCCTGGCGGGACGGTGAACCCGGAAAATTTCATCAACGGCTCCGGCCTGCGCGATGTCGCCATCACCGGCAACGGCGCAATTGACGGGCAGGGTGCGCCGTGGTGGCCATTCGCAAAAACCCAGGACGCGAACCGCCCGCGCATGATCGCGCTGTCCTCGTGCGAGCGGCTGCTAATTGACGGCGTCACGCTGTCCAACTCGCCGATGTTCCACATCGCGCTCGGCGGAAAATGTTCCGATGTCACCGTGCGCGACGTCACCATTCGCGCCCCGGCTTCCGACGACCCAGTCTGTCCCAGCCACAACACCGATGCCTGCGACGTTGCTGGGAAGCGCGTCCTGATCCAAAATTGCGATGTGAGTGTGGGGGACGACAATTTCACCTGCGGTGGAAATACTTCAGATGTGCTCATCACCAATTGCATCTACGGCCACGGCCACGGCGTTTCCATCGGCAGTCATACCCAGGGCGGCGTGTCAAACATCACCGTCACCGACTGCACGTTCAACAACACCGAATCCGGCATCCGCATCAAGACTGACCGCGACCGCGGCGGGTTCGTGCATGGCATGAAATACTTGAACCTCCGCATGACCAATGTCGGTTGCCCGATTTTGATTTACGCAGCGTATATGGCGAAGGAACGTGAGTATCGGAATTTGAACAACCTTACGCCAGAGATTGCCGCAAGGTATCCCGCCGCGCCGGTTGGCGGGCGCACACCGGTCTATCGCGACTTCGTTTTCAGCAACATCACCGCCACGGCGGCATCTGGTCGGCGGGCGGGTTTGATCTGGGGTCTGCCGGAAATGAACGTGACGAATGTGCTGCTGCAAAACGTGAACATCACCGCCGGCCGGCCGTTTGGCATTTTCGGCGCCCAAGACGTGCGGCTGGTGGGCTGTAAAATCACCACGCCAGAAGGCGTGAACAAACTTTCTTGGACAAATGCGCAGATAACGATTTGTCCAAACTGAACTATGAATGCCTCCCACTCGGCAAATTCTCCTTCGGCATGGGCGACCGTTTCGGCCATCAGGGCAATGCGCAGATCGCAACCTGCGTCAAGGCCACGGAACTCGGCGCGGAATTCATCCCCGTCTGGAACAAGTCCAACCGCGAACACACCTTCATCGGCACCGAGCCGGCCAGCCTCCGCGCCGAGGCCGATCACGCCGTGGCCGCGCTCGGCTGAAAAAACCTTACCACGTTGACGCCGACCACATCCGGCTCGAAACCGTGGATCACTTCATTGCGCCGTCGCGCGGATTTTCAAGAAAGCGGCGGACAATGCTCCTGTTCTTGCTCTGCGGGGGAGGCTGGTGTAGGAATGATTTTCATATAAATCTAGTCGCGACCCTCAAGGCGGGTTATGCTGTATCCCGTTGGAGAGTTCCGGCTTTAAGGCACCATCTGGTTTTGGGTGCTTCTTTGATCCGTGGATTGCCCTTTTGCAGGAAACCCTAAATAAAATCTAATGAAATCAAGCATCAAAAGCCGGTTCATCGCCTTGGCCTTGTTGGCCGGCATTCATCAGGTCGCCGCCCAAGGCACGACGGCGTTCACTTATCAAGGCCAGCTCCATGATGGCGGCACGAATGCCAACGGCGCATATACGATGATATTCGCGCTCTACGATTCCGCCAGCGGTGGCAATCAGCTTGGCAGTCCGATCACAAGCAGTGCAACTTTGGCTAACGGACTTTTCACGCTGAATCTGGATTTCGGAAATGTCTTCACCAACGGCACCGCCCGCTACTTGGACATCACCATCACTAACGGCGGGATGACTCAAGAGCTTTCGCCGCGCGTGCAGATTTTGCCATCGCCTTATGCACTTTATTCCAGCACCGCAGGAACTGCCGCCAATCTGGCCAGCGGGACTTGGAGCGCGACGGCCGGAACTTTTCAGGGTTATTCCAATGTCTTTGGTATTTCCGCCAACAACTCGCTCGTGCTGGGGCTTTCAACGAACGGCGTTTTGGTCAATGGCAAACTTCAGGCTGGCGGACTGTCAATCGGCAGCGACGGCCTCAGCGATGACGGGAACGGCGGTCTTGACATCAACAACGGCGACAGCAACGCGAATCTTACGATTAATAACCTGACTCTGAATGGAGACACCGTTCAATTTCCAGCCCAGAGCGGCGCAAACATCGCGGTCAATGGCAGTGGCGATTTTACTTTTGACAACAATGTGCGCATCACTTCGCTTGGCCTCATCAGTCTGCCGACTCCCGATGGCGGCAATATTTCCCTCGCGGCCAATGGCTTTGGCAGTCATAACATCAGCATTGACGGTTCCATCACAGTCAACAGCCTCACCATGCCCACACCCGACGGCGGTGACACTTCCATTACCGCCAACAATAATGGCGTCTATATTCCCGGCGGCGTTCTTACCGTCAATGGCCCCGTTGATGCCTCGGCCTTCAACACCACCAGTGACCGGAATCTGAAAGAGAAATTCGCGCCGGTTAATTCCTTGGAAATCCTGCATCGCGTGGCCGGCCTGCCGATTTCCAATTGGAATTTCAAAACAGATGAGGCCACGCGCCACATCGGACCTATGGCGCAGGACTTTTACGCCGCCTTCAATGTCGGCATGGATGACAAGCACATTGCCACGGTGGACGAAGACGGCGTGGCGCTGGCGGCCATTCAGGGTCTGAACGAAAAATTGACGGCAGACGACGCCCAAAAGGATGCTCAAATCAAAGCCTTGGAACAGCGATTGTCTGATTTGGAACAGTTGGTCAAAGCGTCCGTGCAGAAATAAATTGGAATTGCCAATGAAAATTCATTTTCTGCTTCTGCTTCTGCTCGTTTCTTTTTCGGAAGGGGTTTTTGCCCAAAGCAGCGCGCGGTTCACCCTCACCCGCAGCGTGATTGCCGGTGGCGGCGCAACCTTAAGCGCCAGCAGCCGATTCCAATTGGCCAGCACTGTTGGCCAGCCGCTCGCCGCCGTTCCCGCCGGCACGCGGTTCTCCATTCAGGGCGGCTTTTGGATCTGGCCGTCGCCTGTTTTCTTTGCGCCCACCAAAGTGGGAACCAATTTTATGGTATCCATCCAATCCGAGCCGGGCAAGACCTACACGGTGCAATCCATGAGCGCGCTGGGTTCAAGTTGGCAGAACCTCGCCACGGTGGCCGGCAACGGCAACGTCATCACCGTGACCAACGCTGCATCAGGAAACACACAGGGATTTTACCGACTGATCGAACAATAGGGCGATTAGCGGATTACGGCAGTTGTTTCGCAATGTGCTCGTCTGTAAACGGCGGTTGAAAGGTGTGGCGGGGGATTACGTCCGACCATGTGGGTGATTTGACGTAAAATCACAGCCTCAATCGCAAAGGCACTCTGATTATTTCAGGGTGCCTTTTGCTTTGGGCTTCGGTGTCAGCTTCAAGACCTCGGCCCCCATTTCTTTGCCGGCCTTAAATTTCACCATGGCGCGAGCAGGAATTGGCACGTCGGTTCCCGGCTTCTTTGGATTGCGTCCGACCCGAGCTTTGCGGATTTTCACGTCGAACACACCGAAGTTGCGCAGTTCCACCTTGTCACCCTTGGCGAGCGCCTCGGTGATGTAGTTAAGGGTTTTTTGCACCACCTCAACAACCTGGGCCTGTTTCAGCCCGGTTTCTTCGCTGATGCGCATTACGAGATCGCGTTTGGTCAGGGTCATAGGCAAGTGCTTGATATTCGATCTGCACTCGGTGCCTGGCAAGCGGAATAATTCATTGCCGGTTCAATCACCCCACCACGGTTTTTCAAACATGTCCCGGTCAATCCGCACCGGGTTCGATGCAGCGAGGGTCGTCCGCTTGAATCTGGGCATAAAAAAAGAAGAGTCTGGCCAACCCAACAGCCAGACTCTTCAACCCAAACCCAAACTCATGAAAACCAACGCTTATGAGACCACGCCGCCGCCAATCTGTTCAAACTGATTTTTAGAACAGGGACGCCGTGCTCTGCGATTGGCGCCGCCGGCGTGACGGCTTGAGCCGTTCCGCCGCCGCCTTCCATCTCGCGATCAGCTCCTGGGTGTCCAGCCACCGCCGGCGCATCGCCATCAACTCGCCCGTCAACTCCCGTCCCACATGTTCGGCCATTGCCGCATGGTCGGTTCGGCTGGAAAAATTCCAGGCGGGATCGCGCCGCCGGCCCGCGAGCTGGCGCTTGATCTCGCGCAGGGAACTTTTCAACTGTGCCGTGGTGCGTTGCAGCAGCGAGGCGCTGGTGTGCGCGGTCGTGCCGCTATCACCGATCTCGCAGAGCGTCAGGATGACTTCCAGTTGCTCCGCGTCGCCCGCTTCGTAGGCCGCCTGCGCCTGATGCCACCATTCCGTCTTTTGCGCCGTCATTTCCCGCTGACTGTCGGGATGCAAACGGCGGACCACCGCGCGATAAAGTTCCTTGAGCCGTTTGGACGCGTGAACCGGCACGGGGACTTCAATGTGATGCCCGGCCTGAGAACCGCGTTGGTTCCGTGGCTCCTCATCTGACCCGAGTTCGCCGAACATCTCGTCGAATATGGCCTTCAGCGGATCGTCCTCGTCGTCCGGGTTTTCCCAGTCTGGTCGCCCGCCAAATGATTCTCGCTTCCTGTCCCGTTCGCCACCGGGTGGTGGTGGTGGTGGTTCAGGATTTTCCCGGAGTTCCATCACCCGCTGATAGGCTCGGGCATAGGAACCGCCCCCGAACATGAACTCGTTCTCAACCATGAAAACGATGGCATCATCCGCCGCCATCTTCAGATTGAGTTCCCGGAGTTCCGTGAGCAACGCGCCGAAGCGGGTGTTCAACCAGCGCGTGAACTGCGGCAGATCCGTCTGATGAAACTGGTCGAGCAACCGCCGCGAATGGTTGAGATCGCGCAAGGCTTTCTCATAGTCTTTTTTGATCTTTTTACGGATGTCCGTGCCATCCACCTGCACCAGCGCGCGGCAGTGGTTGGCCAGATGCGGGTGGGGAACAGCATGGCCTTGGGTCTCTCGTTTGGGCGCGCGGCGTGGCATTAAAAAGCGCCGCAAATTATCACCTCGACTTCACCACTTCCAGCGTATCTTTGCGGATAAAAGCATGAGGGCAGAGAGTGGACGCGGATTAAAAAGCCACCTCCGCTCATTTTCGACCTGCAACAGATGGTATCATTTGTCTCCACGCGGAGACAAGCATCACGCAATCAACCTAGCCAGCAGCCCGGAAAACCGGCTCTCAGTCCGGTTGTTTTTCACCGCCAGCGCCAGCGCCTTCCGCTGGTCAATCAGCACGACCAGTTTCTTGCCCCGGGTGATGACGGTATAAACAAGTTTTCGCTGTAACAGCATGTATTGCTGCATCGCCAGCGGCTACACGATCAGAGCGCAAACGGGGCATGCATGAAATTGTGGAGCGTTGTCCGGCTTCATGTTGGCTTAAGGTAGGCTCTGGCAAACTTGGCGCGTGGAATTCCATCGCGTCACGAAACAACATCACCAGCAGCGGCGGCAGCGCTTGGTTAAGCGATTCGGCCACCGGCGGAGCGCAGCGTTTCTACCGCATTGGGATCCGCTTGCCTTGAGAATGTCATTTGATCCATCATAAATTGAGACTATGAATGCTTTCACCCGGAAATCTCCCGCGATGCTGGGCATCGGCATGGCGGCATGCCTCTTGACCTATGGAGGACATGCCGCCAACACCAACCTGATCTCCAGCGTCAGTCCCGCTTCCGCACCGCAGGGGACGAACGGACTGCTGGTGACGTTCACGTTGGGTTCAATCCCGCCGCCGCCGCCGACCACCGTGGCCATCAGCGGCGTCAGCCTCGGCAGCGTGGCCGGCACGGCCTCGCCGCATACCAACCAATATGTCATTTCCGGACTGTTCAATCTTCCGGGGAACGTGTCCACCGGCGCGCAAAACGTCCTGATCACTTATGGCGGCGGCGCGGTGGTCAGTTACAAGACGGCAGGTTTCACCATCACCCCGGCGACGAGCATTGTCGCCAATTTCACCGCATCACCCACCAATGGCATTTCGCCGTTGACCGTGAATTTTTCCGACGCTTCCGTCAGCGCCGTGACCAACTGGTTTTGGGATTTTGGCGACGGCAGCACCAGCACTGACACAAATCCCGTGCACATCTACAATGCCGCCGGCAGTTACGCCGTGAGCCTCACCGTCTGGGGTTCCCTCGGCTCGAACACGCTGGCGCGCGCCGGCTATGTCGTGGTGTCCACGCCGCCGACCACCGGCGCGTATGCGGTCGTGGATACCGGCCAGACGAATTGCTACAACGACAGCGCCGTCATCTCACCGCCCGCGCCGGGTCAGCCATTTTACGGGCAGGATGGAAATATCACCGGCAAGCAGCCGGCTTATCGCAACAACGGCGACGGCACGATTTCGGATTTGAACACGGGGTTGATGTGGGTGCAGTCGCGCGGCACGAACCAGTTGATGTGGGCGGCGGCGGTCGCCAACGTGACGAATTGCACCGTTGGGGGCTATGCCGACTGGCGAGTGCCGACCATCAAGGAGCTTTACTCGCTCACGAAATTCACCGGCCAGAACGGCTTCGGTTTCACCAGCACGGCAGGCTACATTCCGTTCATTGACACGAATTATTTCGGCTTTGCCTACGGGTCGGGCACTTCGACCAATGTCGGTTCGCGCGTGATTGACGCGCAGGATTGGTCGGCCAACGCCTACGTCAGCACGGTGATGGGAGGTCAGGCGGCGACGTTCGGTTTCAACTTCACCGACGGCCGCATCAAGGGTTATCCGCAATCCAGTTCCAATTACGTCCGCTATGTCCGCGGCAACACCAGCTATGGCGTGAACAATTTCATCAACAACGGCGACGGCACGATTTCCGACAAGGCGACGCTGCTGATGTGGGCGCGCAACGACAGCGGCTCCGGCATGGATTGGTCGAACGCGCTGGCTTGGGCGCAGGCGGCGAACGCTTCAAATTATCTCGGCCACAACGATTGGCGGCTGCCGAACACGAAGGAATTGCAAAGCATCGTGGACTACACTCGCTCGCCGGACACGACCGGCTCGGCGGCGATCAACGCGATGTTTAATTGCACCGGCATCACCAACGAGGCCGGACAGCCGGATTTTCCCTGGTATTGGACTGGCACGACGCTGCTGTCCAGTCCGTCGAATCCCGATGGCGTGTATGTCTGCTTTGGCCGCGCGATGGGTTACGACAACGGCGCGTGGGTGGACGCGCATGGCGCGGGCGCGGAACGCAGCGATCCCAAGAGCGGTAGCCTGACCAATTACACCTATGTGCCTTACGGCTATTATAGCCCGCTCGCACCGCAAGGCGATGCCATCCGCATTTACAATTATGTCCGCCTCGTGCGTGACATTCCGGTGACGAGCGCCTGGCGGTTTGCCTTCGTTGGCGACACGCACGTTCCACTGACGACCGTGCCGGGAGAAATTGCCGCTGCGGTGGTCAACGATGATGCCAAGTTGCTCATCGTGGCCGGCGATCTCACCGAGTCTGGGGCGGATTGCTCCGATATTACGTTTGTGAGCCAGCTCACCACCTGGCGCAGCGAGATGGCACCATTGGCCGCCGCCGGCATTCTCGTTTATGTGATTCGCGGCAACCATGAAAATGACGTCCCCACCAATGGACTCTTCACCTTTACCAACTTTTTCAGCGGCGCGTTCGCCATGCCCGACAACGGCCCCGCCGGTGAAATGGATCTGACGTATTCGACCACCCAGACTTACAGCAACGCTTTTTTTGCCGGCCTGGACGATTACATCAACATCCACCAAGTCAACCAGCCGTGGCTGAACCAGCAACTGGCCGGCAACCGCCTGCCGCACGTTTTTGTCTATGGCCACGAACCGGCGTTCAAGGCGTTCCACACCGACTGCCTCGGCTCGGAGCCGACCGCGCGCAACACGTTCTGGGAAAGCCTCACCGCCGCCGGCTCGAAAGTTTATCTTTGCGGCCACGACCACTTTTTCAACGTCGCGCGCATTGACGACGGCGACGGCAATCCGACCAACGACCTTTACCAGTTCATCGTCGGCACCGGCGGCAGCACCAACTGGGCCGAACAACGTTACAATTACAACGGCACCAACGCGCCTTACACACCGGTCAATCTCTGGAATATCACCAACACCTGGGGCTATCTGCTCGTCGAAATCAGCGGCCCCGGCACCAACGACCTCGGCGTGACGATGACGTGGAAGCAGCGCACCTACGACACGAACACCGCAACTTACCTCTATGTCGCCACCACGAATGTTTTTAGCTACACGGCCGTGAATCGTTATCAGGACAGCGTGGGCGACGGCATTCCCGACTGGTGGCGGGCGCAATACTTCGGTGGCACCGGCACGACGACTAATTCCATTTCCTGCGCCAGCGCCGACCCGGACCACGATGGCATGAACAATTATCAAGAATACCTTGCCGGCACGAATCCCACGAACACCGCATCGGTATTCAAAATTCAAAGCCTCACAAACAGCGCGGCGGGTTTCACCATCAATTTTCAATCCGCGTGGGGGCGAAATTATACTTTGTATTCCGCGACCAATCTGGCGGCCGGCACCTGGGCCGCCGTGCCATCACAAGCAACGATTCTCGGCGACGGCGGAGTGGATGCGCTCACCGACTCCACGACCGCGACCAACACCCAGCGGTTTTATCGGATCGGCGTGAGTTTGCCCTGAGTCAAATGAATTCGGCCCGGCGAAAACATTTTTTAAATCGTTGGGTCTTAATTTCCACTTAAGGTTGGTCGTTGTATTTTTTCGGGGTGAAACAATAAATCCGCGGCGCGCTGACCCGGCGGCGGGATTTGCCGTCAACCACCAACGAACAATTCTTATGAAGAATATCCTGATTGGCCTTGCGTTGCTCGCCGCCACAGCGCTACTGGCCCAGATGCCGCCGCCCAACGGCCCGCGTCCGACACCCGAACAACTGATCCAAATGTTCGACCGCAACGGCGACGGCAAAATCAGCCGCGACGAGGCGCCGCTGCGGATGTTGCAGCATTGGGATGACATTGACACCGACCACGACGGCTTCATCACGCTTGAAGAACTAAAGGCCCGCGACGCCCGCGTGGCCGGCATGGGCAACGGCTCCGGCCAGCCAGCGTTGAGGGAATCATCTGCCAGGCCGGAGAGCATCCCCGCCGTCATTCTCGGCACGCGGGCGTTTGTCAACGCCGCCAACACCAGTGGCTTGCACGATGGCAAAACCTGGGCCACGGCGTTTGCGTCCCTGCAGGAGGCCCTAAACTCCCGCGCCGCCGAAATCTGGGTGGCCAAAGGAACTTATTCGCCCGGCAACGACCGCAATGCCACGTTCCAGCTTCATCCAGACGGCGCGGTTTACGGCGGATTCACCGGGAACGAGACCCGGCGCGACCGGCGCGACTGGCGCAAAAATAAAACCGTCCTCGAAGGCCAGGGCGCATATCACGTCGTCACCGGCGCGGATGACGCCGTGCTGGACGGCTTCACCGTGACCGGCGGCAACGCCCTCGGCGGCCCGCGCGAAGGCCCGCCGCGCGGCACCGGCGGCGGACCGATGGTTCACACCACGCCGGACGCGGTGTTGAGCAGCGCCGGCAACGGTTGCGGCGCGGGGATGCTGAACGTTCAAGCGTCGCCGACGGTTCGCAACTGCATTTTTGAAAACAACCAGGCCGCCCACTGAATTCGGAGTAGCGTCTTCCGCTATGATTGACGAGTTGGTCATGTACCAGTTCAGCCGCGCGAAAGTGGAGCGCGGCGACTTCAGTCATTTCCTGAACCTGTATGCGCCGGACAAGCTGCCCACCGGGCGGCGGCTGCGCGACCAGATGAACGCCTTCGTGTTCTCCATCGAAGGCTGGGACGATGATCCGCGTGAAGTCCACATGATCCCTGAAATCCGGCGGTTCTACGCCGCGTTCCATGACGCGTGGCCGTATTGGCTTTATTTCTGCAACCTCGACGTGGATACGCTCCGGGCCATGACGATGTGCTGCCTGCCAGCGGTCAGCACGATGCAGGTGGACGGGCAGATTGAGGTGGCGGTCACCTGCGATCCGCTCGACCTGTTGAACTTGCTCAGGCGGGATTTCTTGCCGATGAACCTGATGTGCGAGCGGGCCGGGATGTTTGAAAATCGGATTTGCGGCCGTACGCGGGCGGTGTTTGAATTCTTCGGTCTGCCGTTCGACATTGAGCCGCCATCAGTGAAGCGCTTCCAATGAAGCGCCGGACGTTCAGGATGATTCGCGCCAAGGGGCCAGCGGATCAGCACCATAATGTTTACGTCGTCCTGCTCGCACCCGCCGTGGGCAAGCTCCGAAAAGTGCGCGCAGAAAACCCCAAGCGCGACCCGAAGAAGCCATGCGTTTATGTCGGCATGACCGGCCTGACCCCGGAGGAGCGGTTTGCCAACCACAAAGCGGGCGTCAAGGATGCGTATGTCGTGAAGCGCTACGGCGTCTGCCTGCTGCCGGAACTTTACACGCACCTGAACCCGATGCCGTTCGCGGCGGCGGCGCAGATGGAAAAAGATTTGGCAGAAGATTTACGCCGGGCCGGGCACACGGTCACGGGCGGTCATTGAAATCATCCGAGCCAGTAGTTCTCAGGGCAACGTGATCAGAACCCAGCTACATAATTCTTCAATAAAATCCCCAGTTTTATCTTGGCGAGCCGTTTCCAGCCCGCTTTAATGGGCCTGCAACAATCGTTAACAACCAAAACACTATTTAAATATGGCAAAAGCACTGACCAAGTCCCAAATCGTATCTGCAATCGCTGAGAAGAACAGCCTCACCAAAAAACAGGCCGCCGAAATCCTCGAACAACTCGCGGCGCTGGCCTACAAACACGCCAAGGACTCGTTCGTCATTCCCGGCCTCGGCAAGCTGGTGCTGGTCAACCGCAAGGCGCGCGTCGGCCGTAATCCGGCGACCGGCGAAACGATCCAGATCAAGGCCAAGAAAGTCGTGAAGTTCCGCGTGGCCAAGGCGGCCAAGGACGCGATCCTCGGCGTGAAGAAGTAATTTCCGCCCGCCACCCCCCCCAAGGCACTCTGATTATTTCAGGGTGCCTTTTGCTTTTGGCTTCGGTGACAGCTTCAAGACTTCGGCCTTCATTTCCTTACCGGCCTTAAATTTTACCCTTGAACGGGCAGGAATCATTACATCGATCTCCGGTTTCAGTGGATTGCGTCCTACTTTTGCTTTGCTAGTTTTCACGTCGAACACGCCAAAGTTGCGCAACTCCACCTTGCCGCCCTTGGCGAGCGCCTCGGTGATGTAGTTCAGGGTTTTCTGCACCACCTCAACAACATGGGCTTGGTTCAGCCCGGTTTCTTCGCTGATGTGCCTTACGATATCGCGTTTGGTCAGGGCCATATTATTACCAGAACCCTATGGCTTCATTCAGATCTTTGCAATGGGGTATAACCCACGCAATTCAGCGAGGATGCAAACCCCTTTGGGGCACGCCTAAACTCCCCACCACGGCTTTTCAAACATGTCCCGGTCAATCTGCACCGGCTCGATGCAGCGCGGGTCATCCGCCTGCGGGCTGTTGACGAGGCTGCTGACCGGGTAAATCTTCAGCGGCGCTGGCAGCGGGTTGTTCAGCGCCGACTGGAACAAGTCGCTGCCGGGCTTGTGCTCCAGCCACCAGCGATAATGCGCTGGCTGCACCATCACCGGCATGCGCTCATGCAGCGGAGCCACCGCCGCGTTGGCCTGCGTGGTGATGATGGTGAACGATTCGATCGTCTGGCTCGGCGGCGCTTCGGGCAGATCAGTGTCCGGCTGTTCCGGTGACGGCGGCCTGATCCACCGCTCCCACAGCCCGGCAAAACAAAACGGCGCACCGCTCTGGAGCATGACCCGGAACGGCTGGCGCTTCCCTGCCCGCTCCTGCCACTCGTAAAAGCTGTCGGCGGGCACCAGACATCGGCGTTGTTGAAATGCCTGCTTGAAGGCCGCGCGGGTCGTCAGCGTTTCGATCCGGGCATTGATCAGCGCGTTCCCGGTCGTTTCGTCCTTGGCCCATGGCGGGATCAAGCCCCAGCGCATCAGCTTCAGCTCCGGCCGCTGCCTGCCCATGAAAACCACCGGAGCCATCTGGGTGGGCGCGATATTGTAGCGCGGGCCGAAGATGCCCACGCGCATGACAGCGTCCACGAGTTTGATCAACTCGGACATGTCCTTGGCGTTGCTATAGCGACCGCACATCGCCGGAAGCTTAGCCGAGCCGGGGGCCAAAGGAAAACCGACGTTGCCGGTCGCGCTTCACGGGCCGGGTGAAGGTGATGTCGTGGGCGAACAGCGAAGCCCACTCCTTGGCGGTGGTAAAGTCGCTGTCCGTCCCGCCGATCAGTTCATGCCGCCCGTTTGCCCGGCGGATCAGCCACGCGCTGCCGAAGCGGTTGATGACTTTCGCGGTGTTGAGGAGTTTTTTGCCGATGGTGTTTAGGTTCATGCGCCATCACCGTAACGGGAGGGGTGGGACATTGGCTGTCCATGTGAATAACTATTTTAAAATTGTTTCCTTTGGGATCAGTGCGGGCCGGTTAAGTTTGGGATGCGACATGAAACCACCGAACCGCATTCTGCACGTTGACGGTGACAGCTTCTTTGCCAGCTGCGAGATCGCGCTGAATCCCCAGTTGCAGGAGCGACCGGTCTGGGTCGGCGGCGGGCGGCGGGGTGACGGCATCGTGATCGCCGCCAACCGGCTCGCCAAAAAATTCGGCATCACCACCGGCATGGCCTGCTTTGAGGCGAAGCGGCTCTGCCCGATGGGCGTCCTGTGCCCACCGCACTACGACGAATACCGGCGGCTGTCGCTGGCCATGTTTCGGATTCTGGAGGACTGCGCGCCGGTGATCGTGCCCATGTCCATCGACGAGGGCTTTTTGGATTTGACCACGATGAGCCAGCACGTCTGGCGTGATACCACGGCGATGCACTACATGCAGGGCATTGGGGAGCGCATCCGCAAGGAGGTGGGCCTGCCGGTGTCGGGAGGTCTGGCCAGTTCCTCGCGGCTGGCCAAGCTGGCCACGGACGCAGCCAAACCCGGCTTCATGGAGGTGCCGACCGGTTACGAGCAGGAATTCTTAAAAGACCGGCCAGTACGGGAGCTTTCGGGCATTGGCAAGAACCGGCAGCGCTCGCTGGCGGCCCTCGGCGCGCTCACCTTCGGCCACGTCGCCAAGCTGCCATCCATGCTGCTCCGGCAGAAGTTCGGCATCTGGGGCCAGCAGCTCTGGCTCTTCGCCAACGGGCAGTGGAACGAGCCGCTCATCTTGGAGATCAAAGACCGGACCACCATCAGCAGCAGCACCACCCTGCCCCACGACGAGCCGGACTATGAGGCGGCGCTGATGTTCACCCTGAGCGAGGCCGTCCGGCTGGTCGGCCAGTTGCGCCGGGAAGGGATGCAGGCGCGGGAGATCAGCTTGGCGATCCGGTTCAACGATTTTACCGAGCTGGCCACCAGCCATCGGTATCGGCACCCGCAGTTTTTGAACTCGGTCATCAACACGACGCTGGAGGCGATGTTCCGGGAAATCATGCCACACGCGTTCCGCCCGGTGCGTCAGATACGGATCGCGATGTTTAATCTGGAGCGCCTCGACACGCAGCCGACGCTCTGGGGCACCACGGACGCGGAGCGCTGGGGGGCGGTGGACGAGGCGGCTGATAAGTTAAAAGAACAGCTTGGAAAAGCCGTGTTAATAACCGGTGCACAACTGGCGCTGCGGAAACGGGATGCGGCGCACGTCACACCCAAGGCTAAGTGCCCGTTCACGCCGCAGCGGGAGATGGTGCAGAATTTGTGGGGAGCGTAGGTCGAGGGAACCAGAACACCGTCGTGATTCAACGCGCGGTCCGGGACGCGGATTTGCGCGACCGCTTCTCCACCGGGAACAGGCTGTCGGTGGTAACCTTCAGAATCTTCGCCAAAGCCAGCAGCTCGTCGTCGGTGACGCAGCGCAGCTGGGCCTCGATCTGCGACAGCGTGCCACGGGAAATGTCCAGCCCGGCCAGCTGGCACCGGGTGGCCGGCTCCTCTTGCGTGAGGTCGAGGACGGATCGCCGCTTCCTGATTTGCGGCCCGACGATGTTGGCGGGGGTTTTGGTTCTGGCCATGCGCTAAAAAATTAGAGCTTGACCATACCCCCTTGTGAGGTTCTTAATTGCTACGCTTTCATAGCAACAACCGGGTTTATGAAAAATTATTATCTCCCTTTACGAACTGCCCTCTGGTCGACAATGCCCGCATTCATCGCGACGCTGGGCTGTCTTCACGCAGCCACCTTCACCGTGACGACCACGAACATCTCCGGCCCCGGCTCCCTGCCGGTTGCCATCGCTCAGGCGAACACCACGCCGGGAGACAATCAGATTCAATTTACCGTGACGAATGTCATCACACTTGGATTGCAGTTACCCGCGATCACCAACAGCGTCGCAATCATGGGAGGGGCAACGGTTCCGACGGTCATCAGCGGCGGCGGCATCATGCCGCTATTCACTTTTGCTGCGGGGACGACGAACAGCTTGTCAAATCTCGTGCTCGCGAATGGAAGCACGACCGGGAGCGGGGCGGCGATCAGTAACGCCAGCATTCTCACCATAAGCAGTTGTGTTATCACTAACCACAATGCGCCGAGTGGTTCCGGCGGGGCGATTCTCAACAGCGGGAGCATGTCGATTTCATCGTCTGTAATCTCTGGCAATCAAGCTGCGACTGGAGGCGCTATTTATAACACCGGCGCTCTGACGATTTTAAGCACCCTAATCACCGGAAACCTAGCCCCAAACGGAGGTGCCATTTTTAACACTGGCAGTCTTGCCTTAACCTCACTTGACATCTTCAGCAACACCGCGACGCTGGGATTTGGAGGCGGAGTGTGGAACAGTGGTTTATTATCGGTTAACGCATCTACTTTTACCTGCAACTCGGCTACAGGTGGCGCTGGAGGTGGCGGATATGACGTTAGTGGTGGCGGTGGCGCGGGATTGGGAGGTGCGATATTCAGCACCAATGGGAGCGTGTCAATAACCAACAGCACGGTTGCAAACAATACTGCTCTTGGTGGTGCGGCAGGCAATGCTTTTCTTCTGGCTGGAAGCACTAATGCGACTGCAAAAGGCGGCGGGAACAACCCCGGTAACTATTTGGAACTGGGTTCACCTACTGGTGGATTCGGTGGCGGGGGTGGCGGCGGTCAACGTGGCTTTGCACCTTACTATGGTGGGTTTGGAGGATTCGGAGGTGGTGGAGGTGGCATTGGCCCTATCACCGGCGTCAATGGTGGTTTTGGGGGCGGAACTGCAAATGGCGTTTCAATTTACGGGAATGGCGGCGGGGGAGGAGCCGGAATCGGCGCTGGCGTGTTTGTTGTCACCGGGACGTTGGGTTTAGTAAATTGCACGGTTGCACTCAATCAAGCTACTGGCGGCACAGGTGGGCAAGTTGCAGCGGGAGGGCAGGCCGGGAATGGAGGCCAAGGAATAGGCGGGGGCATTTTCAATCTGTCTGGAACCGTCAAATTGCTAAACACGATTATTGCAAACAACGGTGCGCAGAATAGCAGTCCAGACCTCTATGGCAATTTTGTTACGGCGGGCTTCAATCTGATTGGTAACAATCAAGGGGCGACGAACCTGAGCATCTTTGATTTTCAGAATGTGGCTGCCAACCTCGGCCCGCTGCAAAACAACGGCGGCCTCACCCTGACCTGCATACCACTTCAGGGCAGTTTGGCCGTCGGGAACGGAACCAGCACAGGTGCGCCGAACATTGATCAGCGCGGCGTGCCGCGTCCACGAGGCGGAGCCTTTGACATCGGAGCCGTGCAAGTAGTCACTGGTTCTCCGTTTGTCAGTGGTGGCACAATGGCCAGTGGTTCTGGATTCAGCCTAAATACAATTTACGACGCGACCAACAGCTACCGGATTCAAGCGTCAACAAACCTGACGACATGGATTAATCTCACCACCAACGCCAGCGGTGGTGCGCTGAATTTCACGGATACGGGCGCAACAAACATGAACCGGCGCTTTTATCGAACGGCAACTCCTTAATTGCGTCGCCTGCAAATACCAAGATGCCATTGCCCCCCCTGCATGCAACCCGACGCTGTCCAACCACCACCTCCCGTCATTGATCCAGCCGACGACTTTGACGCAAGGGAATGGATCGTGGCGAACATCGAGTTGAATGACCCCGTTGAGCGGCGGCGCAATGAGCTGCGCGTCAGGGCCGAGGCGGCGGGCTTCACCGATATCGACGTGCGCCATCTGGCTGACCCTAACGGCTGGGAGATGCGCTTTCACCGGGGAACGAACACCGAATGCGCCACGGCGGATGAGGCGGAGCGCTGGCTGAACTACATCGCGTTTGGCTGCCAGTGCGAGATCGATCCGGGCCAGTTCGTGGCCATCGCGGACGGTGACCGGATTGCCGCCCGGTTCCGGTTGCTGCCACAAGCGCCACCCGCCCCTGTCTGAACCTCAAGCCGCCAGACCCAGCACCTGCTTGGCCGGGTCACGTCGGTCGCGAAGAATCTGGCTGATGCGCTCGTTGATGGCTTGGTGGACTTTTAGATCATCCGCCGAGAACTCCTTCAGCAGTTCCTCGCAGAATTGAACATAGCGATCCCAGATCGGCTTGATGGCGGCGATCCCGGCGTTCTCGATGCGCACCTGCTTCGCCTTCCCATGCAGCTTCTGCTTGGCCTCCCGGCCAGATCGCACCTGAACCATTTTTGTTTTCACCAGCGTGCCAATCCGTCGGGTGAACAGGCCGGGGTCATAAACCGTGGTGGTCTTTAGGTCGGTGAAATTCACATAGCCCTCGTCGTAAACTGGGCAGTCCTTCCAGCCCAGCTTTCGGAAGCCATACAGCAAGACGAGCAAGTCGGCCTCCTCCACGCCGAGGCCGAAATCCCTCACAAGAAATTTGGAGACGGGCCGGAGATCGCGGCGGGCTGCGTAGATGCTGGAGATGTTATACGCGGGGCCGGTATGACCCGTGGGCGCGAGTTTTGGTTTTGCCATATTTCAAACAGCATCGCGCCAGTCAGCCAGTTCGTCAAGAAAACAAATAGCTGCATGTAATGATACCTAGTTGACATAATCAACAACTGTGGCAAAATGGGGTTGTT
>Ga0302267_10000503_pt1 | contig 52757 bp, 26 predicted proteins | sample III_Bog_E1_3_FD_194555 | JGI IMG/M metagenome (GOLD analysis project Ga0302267, IMG submission 194555) | Peat permafrost microbial communities from Stordalen Mire near Abisko, Sweden - III_Bog_E1_3 | ecosystem: Environmental > Terrestrial > Soil > Wetlands > Peat | place: Sweden: Abisko...
TTTGGCTTGCGCCAAACAAAGAAGATAAAAACAACATACAAAGATGGGAAGTCGGACAGGCCCATGAACCGGATGAAGGTTCAAAGCGGGATTCGAGTCCCTGCGGGAACAAATACATCCGCCCTCACCCCGGCCCTCTCCCCCAGGAGAGGGAGAATGGCTCGGCCGACGCAGGTGCTTACGACGGTTTCGGTGGTTGGCCCCGGGCGTTTCCAAGCTGTTCATTCGTCTTGCCGTAACGGGGTTGGTTGTTATGCTGTCCTCCGGCTGTCGCGGAAAACCAGCCGCAAACAAACACCGCATGGACTCTGAACTTTTGAACTTCGCCGCGCGTTTGCGCGAACTGATCGCCACCGGGGGTGGCGGCGGGCTTCCCACAGCTTCGGGCATCACTGAGGTTAATCATGGGCCGCTTGGGCGGCGGGTGGCCCAAATTGAAAGCCAGGGAATCTTTGCCTCCGGGAGCCGGAAAAGGTCCGACGATCATGCCCCTTTCGACGCGCTGCGGCAGAGGACTGCCGCGCTCCGGGGTTGGGCAACACGCCCTGATGTCGGCGGCTACGAGGGGGATTTTGACGGGTGGGCGCGGGAGTTGTTCGCGCTGCAATTCCGATTCAATCCGGCTTATCAAAAAATCTGCGCGGCCCGCAGGGTTACGCCGGCAACGGTCGAACATTGGACGCAAATCCCGGCCGTGCCGACGGCGGCGTTCAAGGAACTGGAGCTGTCTTGTCTGCCGGCGGCGGAACGGACGGCGGTGTTTCATTCCAGCGGCACCACGGAGCAAACGCCCAGCCGCCATTTTCACGGGGCGGAATCGCTGGCGCTCTACGAGGCATCATTGCTGGCCGGGTGGGAACGGTCGCTGGGCTCGGGGGGGCGGCTGGTTTTTCTGACGCCGGGGCGTCCGGCCGCGCCGCATTCTTCGTTGATTTACATGTTTGACACCGTTCGACGCCGGCGGGCGCTGCCGGAATCGGTCTTTCTCGGGAGCCTGGCTGGGGACGGCGCGTGGGGGGTGGATTTTTCGGCGGTGCTTCGGGAATTATCGTCCGCCGTCGCTGCGGGCCAACCGTTGACGCTGCTGGGGACGGCGTTTTCGTTGGTGCATCTCCTCGATTATCTGGCGGAAAAGGATTTGCGCTTCCGCCTGCCCGCCGGTTCGCGGGTGATGGAAACGGGCGGTTACAAAAACCGTTCGCGCTCACTGCCCAAGGCGCAGTTGCACGCCCTGATCAGCGACCGGCTCGGGGTGCCCGCCGCACGGATCGTATGCGAATATGGCATGTGCGAACTGAGTTCACAGGCTTATACGGTGATCAATGAGGCGAACCGGGAGACGGGGATGGAATTCAGTCCTGGCGGGAATCCATACGTCCGCCCTCATCCCGGCCTTCTCCCCCGGGAGAAGGGGAATGGTTCGGCCGCCTCAGATGCTGGCGACGGTATCAGTGATTTTCCACCCGAGGTTCATGGGCGGGGGGAATCATCGGCAGATTCACCCGAACAGCCCGATGGCAATGGTCGAATGATCCCTCATTCCTTCCATTTCCCTCCGTGGGTGCGGGTACAGATTATATCACCAGAAACCGGGTGCGAAGTCGCGGAGGGCGGCACGGGCATCATCCGGGTGCTTGACCTGGCCAACGTGTTTTCCGTGGCGGCGATCCAGACCGGGGATCTGGGCATCCGGCGCGGGGACGGTTTTGAATTGCTGGGCCGCGCGGAATCGGTGGAGCCGCGCGGGTGTTCGCTGATGGCGGTTAATTTATGAATCTGCCCAATTACTTTCTTGCGGATCTGCCGCCCGAGGCGACGTTGTCGCCCGCCATGGTCACCGAAGCCTGCCAGGCGCTGAAGCGGAACCGCGAGCAGTATCTGGCCCGGCGCACGACGGATCAGCAAGTGAAATTGTTGAGCCGACTGGCCGAGGAGTGGCAGGACGCCGGCAGTCCCTTCCGGCAACTGGCCCTGGAGCGGGGGCCGGGGGAGGCTGGTTTTTCCCGGGCGACCCTCGAGCGCGGGCTGGACGCGTTTTTCCGACAGCTCACGCGCGAAAACCTGCACGCGCTCCTGATTCAGGATCTGGGCGAACCGCGCCGGTTGGATCAACTGGTGGCGGGGGTGGCCGAGCCGCCGTCCCAGCGCGCCGCGCTGGCGGTGGCCCCGGAACTGGTGGCGCACATCACGGCGGGCAACCTGCCCAATCCCACCCTCATGAGCATCGTGCTGGGGGTGCTGACGCGGTCGGCGCAGTTTGTGAAGTGCGCGAGCGGCACGGCCTTTTTGCCCCGGCTGTTCGCCCATTCGTTGTATGAAGCCGACCCCAAAATGGGCGCCTGCCTGGAAATCGCCGATTGGCGTGGCGGGCATGCCGGGTTGGAGCAGGCGCTGTTTGCCGAGGCGGATTGCGTGACCGCCACGGGCAGTGATGAAACGCTGGCGGCGATTCGTTCGCACCTGCCGCCCAAGCTCCGTTTTCTTGGTTATGGCCACCGGGTCAGTTTTGGTTATGTGACGAGCGAGGTGCTAAGCTCCCAGTTCCGCGCCAAGCAGGTCGCGGCGCTGGCGGCGAATGACGTGGTGGCCTGGAACCAACTGGGCTGTCTGTCCCCGCATGTCATTTATGTGCAGGGGGACGGCGGGATGACGGCGGAGGGTTTCGCGGAATTGCTGGCGGCGGAATTGGAACAACGCGAGGCCACCGAACCGCGCGGGGAACTGCCCGTGGAAGCGGCGGCGGCCATCGCCACCCGGCGCGGTTTTTACGAGGTGCGCGCGGCCCACGCCCCCGGCGACACGCGCCACTGGTGCAGCCGGGATTCCACCGCCTGGACGGTCATTTATGAGTCGGACCCGCAATTTCAACTCTCCTGCCTGAACCGGTTCGTCTATGTCAAAGCGGTGGCGGATTTAAAAACCCTGCTGGAAAATCTGGAGAACATTCGCGGGCGGGTGTCCACGGTGGGCCTGGCCGTGCCCGGGGAGCAGGCTGCGGACATCGCCCGGCAACTGGCCCGTTGGGGCGTGTTGCGGATTTGCCCGCTGGGCCAAATGCAGAATCCCCCGCTGACCTGGCGGCACGACGGGCGCCCGGCGCTCGGGGAGTTGGTGACGTGGGCGGATTATGAATTATGAACATGGAGCTAAGAAAATCGTTTCAATTTGAAGCCGCGCATTTGCTGCCGCTGCTGCCCAAAACGCACAAATGCCGGCGGCTGCACGGCCATAGTTTCAAGGTGGAAATCGTCGTGGCCGGTGAGTGCGACCCGCGGCTGGGCTGGCTGATGGATTATGCCGAAATCACGGCGGCCTTCAAACCGATTTGGGAGAAGCTGGATCATAATTACCTGAACGAAATCCCCGGCCTGGAAAACCCGACGAGTGAAATGGTGGCGGTCTGGATTTGGAAAAAGCTGAAACCCAAACTGCCATGGCTCGCCGAGGTGGTGGTGGCTGAAACCTGCACGGCGCGGGCGGTATATCGGGGGGAGTGAGGGTGGTTTTTCACTTGGAATCGGACGCGCATGGGTTAAGTTAGCCGCATGTCTGAGCGCATTGTCATTGATCCCGAAATCTGCAACGGTCGACCGGTGGTGCGGGGAACGCGCATTACGGCGCAAACCGTGCTGGAATTCCTCGCCGCAGGCGATTCCGTGGAGGAGGTGCTCGAGGAATACCCCACGCTGACCCGTGCGGATGTGCAGGCATGCCTTAATTATGCGGCACGGGTGATGGGAAATCATTTCTCCGTGGTGCAGATGGCATGAAAGGTTTTCTGCTGGACGAAAATCTACCGTCCCGCCTGCAATGCTCGCCCGGCCTTCCAGCGATTCCCTTTTCCAAAGCCGGCAAACATCCAAACGATACAGATCTTTGGAATTTTGCGAGAGAACATGAGTTGGTCATCGTCAGCAAAGATGCGGATTTTTCTGACCGTATCATTATGCAATCACCACCACCGTGGGTAGTGCATCTGCGGTTCGGAAATCTTCGGCGGAAGGAGTTTCATGCCTTGCTCGCCCGCGTCTGGCCACAGGTCGAAGCCCTGCTCAAAACGCACAAACTCGTGAATGTATATACCGACCGGCTGGAGGGGATTAGATGATGGCCAAGCCGAAACCTGCAAGGCGCGGGCGGTATATCGGGGCGGGTGAGGGTGGTTTGTCCTGACAGGACACGCCTACCATTTCACCGCCACAGTTTGCTTCTTGCCGAAGCGGTTTTGGTAGTAAAGCTGTTGGTGTTGCCGGCCGTATTCATGCACGAGTTTGGTGATTTTCACGTCATAGCAGCAATACTCCGCGATTTCCGCCAACCGGCCCTCTTTATACCAACGGATGGCCTGCAACCCTTCGGCGGTCTTTTCCACCCCGAAGGTGGCGGTGGCGATCGAATCCAGGGACAGCCGGTGGTTGAGCGCGGCCTGTAATTCCACGAGCATGTCCAGCGTGGGCAACTGGCTTAAATCATAGGAGGTGTAACCGTGCAGCACCTCGTAATCGAACCGCAAATTGTTGAAGCCCACCACCAGATCCGCCCGCTGCAACTCCTTAAGCAGTTCGTCCACCTGGTTTTCGGCGTAAATGGTGTATTCCCCCCGGGCGGTGTTGTAGGTGACCCCGATGCTCATGCGCATCTGGGAAATATTGCCCCAGCCGCCCACTTCGTCGGCGGATTTCTGGGTTTCGAGATCAAAATAAACGATGTTATTCACGGTTGCCGCCCCCATGAAACCCGCTGGGCGCCCGGGAGACAAACTTAAACTTCAAGACTTGAAAAATTCCGGCCGCCGCCGCAGATTAATCCCCATGGCTCTGACCCCGTCCACCATGCTTCCGCTCGGCACGCCGGCACCGGATTTCCAACTGCCGGACATTTACGGCCACCTCATTTCCCCGCGCGATTTCCGGAACCGTCCGGGGCTGCTGGTCATTTTCCTGTGCAACCACTGTCCCTACGTGATCCACCTGCGGAGTGCCCTGGCCCAACTCGCCCGCGACTACATGCCGCGCGGCATCACGATGCTGGGCATCAACGCCAATGACGTGGCGCGTTACCCGGACGACAGCCCCGCCCGCATGGCCGCCGAGGCCAAGGCCGCCGGCTATATTTTCCCTTATCTCTACGACGAGACCCAAGCGGTGGCCAAAGCCTATCGCGCGGCCTGCACCCCGGACTTTTTCCTGTTTGATGCGGCCGAGAAGCTGGTCTATCGCGGTCAGTTCGATGACAGCCGGCCCGGCAACGGCCGGCCCATCACGGGCCATGATTTGCGGACGGCCCTCGAGGCCTTGCTGAACGGCCGGCCCATCCCCGCTGAACAAAAACCCAGCCTGGGCTGCAACATCAAGTGGAAACCCGGCCACGAGCCGGATTATTGACCCGGCCCTTACTCGGCCGAGGGCATGTGGATATACATGGATTGCAGGGCCAGCCGGCCCGGACCCGTGAACCGGTTCCAGGCGATCTGGCCGCCGCTGGCAAACAGCCCGGTGGACAGGCGTTGGAAGATGGTTTCCATGGTCACGGACGGCGATTTATAAATCCAGCCGCCCGGCTCAATGTCAATTTGCTCGCCGGCCGACAGCGTTACTTCAAACACATTTCCGTAGCCGTGCAGCCAGAGAAGACCCGGGCTGCCGGACGCCGTGAAGGTATCAATGAAAAAGCCCGTGCCCCCGAGCAGCATGTTGGCCATGCCCCGGACCCGGTTGAACGTAAATTCCACCGTGTCCGTCGCGGCCAGGAACTGGTGCTCGCGCACCTCGACGGATTCCCCGGGCTTCAAGTGCAGGGCGAAGACTTGTCCCGCGCCGTCGCGGCTGAAGGCGATGCGTCCCGGCCCCCGCGCCGAGGTCATGAAGACCGGCATGCCCGCGAGCATCCGTTTCAGCGCGCCGCGCATGGGCTTGAGTTCAATGGCCACCTGCGGATCCTTCCAGAGCAGGATGTGATGTTCAAAATAGACGGGCGTGGCGGACAATTCGAGGTGCAGCACGGGCACCAGTTCGCCCTCGATGTGATAGGTGACGCCGCCAAAGTTTTCATTGGCGACGGCGGTGATGAGTTGTTTGGGAACAGCCATGGTTGTAGGGAATGGTTGGTGGTGTATTGTTTCCGGGTGCTGATGGGGGCTCCGCGCCCCGGTCGCCAAATTAAACCTTCACTGGCAAAAGAAAAGCGGAATTCGCGCCGAACCGGGATTCCGCCGCTTGAATTTTTCGCAAAAACCATTACCTTGCCTCCATGCCAATTTACGAATTCCATTGCGCCGCCTGTGAACATGACAGCGAAATCCTCGTGCGTTCGAGTGACTGGCGGGGAACGGCGTGCCCGCACTGCGGCTCCAAAAAATTGTCCAAGAAATTCTCCGTGTTCGCCGCCAGCGGCGCGGGCGGCGGCGAAGCCGGGAGTTGCGAGACGGGCGGCGGCGGTGGCGGCGGATGTTGTGGCGGCCATTGTCACGGTCACGGTAATTAACCGGGCGGGGAATCGGAATTTTTGCTCGACTTGGGGAAAATTGTATGCGGAAATCAGTTGAACTCATCAATCGGGCGGGCGGGCGGGAATATGCCCGTTGTCACGCGGTTGGGGGATTCGTCCCGGGAGGGATTTAAGCTATGAATTCTAAAATGCAGTGGCTCGGAGTGGCATTATTCAGCCTGTGGCTTGCCACAGTCCAACCCGCCGGGGCGCAGGGGGTGACCTTCACCACCAACCTCTATCCCGTCGGCCTCTCGCCCCGGGCGGTCACCGTGGCGGATGTCAATGGCGACGGCTATGCCGACTTGATCAGCGCCAATAGCGACGCGAAAACCCTCACCGTCCTCACCAACAACGGTAGCGGTGGTTTCGGCCTCTACGCCACCGTCCCGGGGGTGACGAATCCGGTTTTCGTGGCGGCGGCCAGCCTCAATGGCTCCGGCAAACCCGCTTTGATCAGCGCCAACGGCACTAACGGAACGCTGACGGTGTTGACTAATAATGGTACAGGGGGCTTTGGCTCCATTGCCAACCTTTATGTCTATGGCAACCCGTATGCTGTGGCGGTGATCAATGTCAACGGCTCGCCTGAACTGATTTGTGCCAACAATAACAACCAACTGATCATCTTTTCCAACACTCCCGCCGGGGGATTTATCCTCACGGCCAGCCGGGGGGTGGGGACGGTGCCGGAATACCTCCTGGCGGCGGATGTAAACGGTGACGGCAGCCCTGATCTGATCACCGTCAACAACGGAGATAACACCTTGTCCGTGCTGACTAACAATGGGTCCGGGGGGTTTACCACGGCCGGCACTCCCCAGTTGGCGGCCAACGCCAGCCCGGTCTGGGTGGTGGCACTGGACCTCTATGGCACCGGCAAGGTGGCCCTCGTCAGCGCCAATTCCGGCAACAATACCCTGACCATACTGACCAACGGCGGGTTCGGGCAGTTTGGTTCCAACGCCATCATCCACCTGGCCAGCCCGCCGACTTCCCTGGCCACGGCGGACTTCAATGGGGATGGCAAGCCCGACCTGGCGGTGGCGGAACAAAACAACAGCATACTGGTGCTGACGAACAATGGCGCCGGCGGTTTTGGCTTCAACACCGTGACTAATTTCCTGGTTCCCCAACTGTCGCTGGTCTCGATGCCGATCAACAATTCCGGCCTGTATGATTTGATTACCGCCAATTATACCGCGAACGAACTGACCGTGTTGACCCAAAACGGCGTTGGGCGGCCGTTATTGAAACTCACCCACCCGGCCTTGAATTCCTTCGTCCTCACCTGGGTTTCGCCTTCGACCCATTTCATCCTGCAAACCAACAACAACCTGGCGACGACAAACTGGCTCCCGGCCAACCTGCCGGTCACCACCGCCAGCGGCACGAATCAAAGCACCCTCAGCCCGGCGCCGCCGGGGAAATTGTTCTTCCGGCTGGAACAATAGGCCTTATTTCAAGCCGCCTTACGGGTTGAGCGGTGGATTGGAACAGTTGCGGAAATGGCCCGCTATGGGCCGGCCGGCTTGAAATCCAACTCATATTGCGGGATGATTTCCGTGCTTTGCAGGGTGGCCAGACTGGCGGCGGCGCCAAACCAGGGTTGGGCTTCGGCGGGCAGATAGATGGGGGCGTCCCGGCGCAGAGGCAAAATCTCCAAACGCAGGTCGCCCGACAAAATCTCCGGGGCGTAACGTTTCAGTCCCAAATCAAAACTCCGGCCATTGTAAAACTGGTCGTCAAGCAGTTGGCCGTTCAAAGTGAGGCGCGCCACATCGCCAATGTAATGTATCCGCAGGAGCGGATTCAGACTCAAATCCAAATGGGCAGGCAGGGTGATTTTCCAAACGGCGGCGTTGGTAAAATCGGCCTCGGTGGGGGGCAGGGCAATCCCGGAGGGGCCATGGCTCAGCAGGATTTTTCGCGCGGGACCGGCGGGTTGGATGCGGGTGAACGAAGCTGCGGGGGGCGGGACGCGGTGCGGTGGGGCGGGTTGAATTCGCATGAAAATGCCGTCCGTCAGTGGTTGGGTGATTTTGGGGCGATGCCATCGGCTGAGTCCGGTGCCGGCGGCCGCAATATTGGAGGCTTGGAACAGGTCCACGGTCAGGTCGCGGGGGTTTTCCGAAAATAATTTAAGGGTGCCGTCGTTATCGCAGACAACGTTCGCCGGGGTGAGAAAGAGACTCGCCTCGCCGCGCCAGGAGCCTTGCCAAAGTGCCAGCGAGTCGGCGTCGCTGAGCAGGACGAGGGTGACAGTTTGATTCAGGCGGATGGCTGCATCCCGGCGGGGCTGGACGTTTTGGACGTGGATTTGGCCATCGCTGATTTTCACGGTTCCGGACAGCGCCCGCACGGAATTGGTGGCGGCAAAAACAAATTCCGCCGGCACACCGGGGGTTTGGGCAAAGAAATAGGTCTGCTGGCCATAGGCGGTGCGGCAACAAACCGGTTGCGCGGTGGCGCAGGTGAGCCGGCCGTCACCCAGGTCCAGGTTGAAGGGCCAGAAGAAAAAATCGTCCCCCGGAATGGTCACTGGCCGGGTGGGAAACACCTGGTCGCCGCCGGGCAACGCCAGCTTGAACTGGATGTTTTTTTTTGGCGGCATGGGTTGCAGGCGCTGGTAGTTGTTCACAAAGACATACCCGCTGAGGCCGTCGGAGCGCACGGACCAGCGGAGGGTGGCCAGGTCGGTTTTATTGGTGGGGAGCAGATCGGGCAGGGTGGCGGGCATGGCGGCGAGGGGGCCGCCGAAGTCGTGCAGGAACAAATGCAGCCGGCGCAACCAGTGATACTGGGGATTGACCTGGCCGTATTCGCCCAGGGGCGCGCCGAAGTCATAATTTTTCACGGGCAAATCATTGTAGCCGCCGTAGCCCGCGGTCACGGACTCCTGCAACGAGGTGAGGCGCCCCTCCGGGTTCTGGCCGCCATGATACATGTAATAGCCCATCAGGCTGCTGCCGCTGCCGAGTTGGGCCAGGGCGACGGCCTCGACATCGCGCGGATCGAGGTTCATGCGGCGGTGATACGAGGCAGGCATGCCCCCGCCGACTTCGCAGGTGAGATAGGGGTATTTTTCCGTGCCGGCGGCGTCGCCGGCCTGGCGACGGCCCAAAATGTCATCGCCAATGCCGGTGTCGGTGCGGGTGATTTTAAAGAGAAAGGTCTGCCAATCCGCGCCATCCATGGGCTGCAGGCTGCGGGACCAAAAGCCGTCGGCATAAGCGCCAAACAAGGGGAGCAGTTCGCCCAGCGGAACGGGGCGGCGCATGGCCGGCCAGCCGGTTTTGATGTAAAGCGGCACGTCGAGACCGGATGCAAGGGCGAGCTTTTTCAGCGCCATTAAATATTCCGGCGCACCGCCGAACTCGTTGTCCACCTGGATGCCGATGACCGGGCCGCCATCCTTCCAGAGTTCCCCCTGAAGCTCCCGGGCAATCTGGCCGTAGAGAATTTTCACGGCGGCGAGATAGCCGGGGTCGGTCGAGCGGAGTTTCCAGCCCGGTTGTTCCACCCAGTCGGGGAAGCCGCCGTTGCGCACTTCGCCGTGGCACCACGGACCACAACGGACGACGACCTTGAGGCCGAGGTCGCCGCAGGTTTGGATGAATTTACGCAGATCGCGCCGGCCGGACCAGTCCCATTGACCCTCGATTTCCTCGTGATGAATCCAGAAAACGTAGGTGGCGACGATGTCCACGCCGCCGGCCTTCATTTTGAGGAGTTCGTCGCGCCATTCGGTTTCCGGGCAGCGGGAGTAATGAAATTCGCCCATGACGGGGAAGACCGGCTGACCGTCAAACAGCAGGCTGCGACTGTTCACGGAAATTTCGTGGCCGGCGGGGTTGCGGGTGGCGCCGAGTTTGAAGTAGCCGGTGCCGGCGGGCGGCGGCGTTTCAATGGTCGCGGTGAGCGGGGCGGCGGCGGCCTGGAGCATCCCGACCCAACCCAGCCACAGCAGCAATCGGACAGGTGTCATAAGATTGCCGTCCAAGTTAGGCGGAAGGCGGGGAAATGAAATGAAAAAGCGGCGGGGAGGGCGCCCGCAAGCATTATACGATGAAACGATTCGGCTTCCGTCCCCCGCGCCCAGGAGCTATCCTGCCGACGATGTTCAAAGTCTGATTCAACATGAAAAAAAACTCCGCCATCCAGGAGCTGCTCGAAGTCATGGCCACGCTGCGCTCGCCGCAGGGGTGCCCCTGGGACCGGGAGCAAAACCACCAGACGCTCCGCCGCCACGCGATCGAGGAAGTCTATGAACTGATTGACGCCATCGAGGCCGGCGACGACCAGGAAATGGCGGAGGAACTGGGTGATCTGCTGTTACAGGTGGTGTTCCACTGTCAACTGGCCCGGGAACGCGGCGTATTCGATTTCGAAAAAGTCACCCGCCTGGTGGTGGAGAAACTCATCCGCCGACATCCGCATGTTTTTGGCGATACGAAGGTTCGTAATGTGGATGAGGTGTGGGCGAATTGGGAAATCATCAAGCAGGCCGAGAAGCATGGCACCCGGCATGAACGCGCCTCCGCAGTGGACGGCATTCCCCGCCATCTGCCGGCGCTGGCCCGGGCCGAAAAGCTGGTTAAGAAGGCGCGCAAGGCCCGATTGACGCCGGTCGGGCCGGCCCAACCCGCCGCGCACCGGCGATTCACCAAATCCACCCTCGCCCGCGAGCTGTTTGAACTGGCGGAATTCGCCCAGTCGCGCGGTTGGTCGGCGGAGGAACTGCTGGCGGCCGAGGTTAAAAAACAGGAACGGCGGCTCCGCCGCGAAGAACGGACCCAAGGCGCCGCGAGCTCACGTTAGGAACTGCCGGCGCCCTGAGCCGGAACGATGCATTTCAACCGCAGATGGACGCAGATGAACGCAGATAAAAACCGGGCGGAAAAGTTGATCCAGTCCAGCCGTGGCCGAGCACCCGTTGGGGTCTTGGTTCTTTGGGCGTTGCCTTCCTCCTCATCTGCGTCGCGTTAATCTGCGGTTAAGCTCTTTTTCAACGGCATGGTTACGGCTGAGGGCAGAACAGGGGTGTCAGTTTTTCAAGGGAGTCATGGCCGGCTCTCGGCGATGCGGAGGCGGAAGTCCCCGCCAATCGAGTCACCCGGCTTCAGACGAATGTCATAACCCGGCAGCGCGTTGGCGCTGAAATCGGCGGGGACGGCAATCGCCGAACTCAGGAACAGCATGGTGCCGTCGGCATCCACGCGACCGCGCGCGTGCAAGGGGTGGTCGGCGGGCAGGGCGACCAGACTGAATTGGCCGCCCCCGGAAAGCGCCAGCCAATGGACGTTGCGCTTGGTGGAGCGGAAGGAAAGATCATCGCTGGTTACTGATCCGGTGGGATTGCCGATGTGGCCGGGCGGATATTCGGTCCAGCGGTTTTCGCTGAGCCACGACATGCGGTTCGCGGCGGAGGGCAGGAGAAATTTCAGTCCGGCTTCCAATGCCGTGGCGTTGGTGGCCTGCCAGAGGAGGTTCCAGGTGACGTCCGCCTGGGCGTTGGCCCCGACGGCCAGCGTGTAGCGCAGCCGCCCCTTGAGCACGTTTGTGCCGACCAGATATACATCCGTCGTCACCGAGATCCGGGCGACCCCATCCTCCATTTTTGCGGTGACCACCGCATTGGTAAGCAGGGGGGATTGGCGGCTGCTGATCAGACCGGAACCGCGGCGGCCCCCGCGTCCCGGGCCGCCGCCCCAAACTCCTTCGCCCAAATTCAAAATCGGTCCGCCAATGACCATGTCCTGATTCCCGGCCCGCCAGGTCAGAATCTGGCCGGTTTGCCGGCTCACTTCCAGCCGCGTGCCCGCCGCTTCCACCACCACGTTGGTTTCGCCATCCGAGAGCCGGACTGGTTCGGTGGATGCCAGGGCCAGCGGCGCGGCGGGGGCTTGATACGTCAGGGTGCGCAGCGAGGTGACATATAGGCTGCGCCCATCCGGGTGGATGAATTCCAGCCGCAGCGTGTCCATGCCAGCCGGGGCGGGGAAGGTGGCGTCAGTGGACCCCCCCGGTGGGCCGGCCAACCGGCGCGTCCCCTGCGCGATTTCCCGGCCGCCGGCCAGGGCCTGCCACCGGCACGTCAGTTCGGACAGGTCGGTGAAGGCATACCGGTTCTGAATGGCCACCCCGCATTGGCCGTTCGTGGGGGTGACTTCCCGCGCGGCGACGGTCACGGGGCTGTAAACCATTTTCACGTTCCAATAGGCCGGTTTGACCTGGCGGTCGGAGGTGACGATGCCCTTGTTGTTCTCCTCCCGCATGCCGGTCACGGGATCCACGCCCTGGCGGTCGGGAAATTTATCGGCCATGCCCTGGTCCTGCCATTCCCAGATCCACGACCCGGTGATGCCCTTCGCCGGCCAGACGATGTCCCAGGTGTTCAACAGCGCCTGGCCCCAGAAATCTTGAAAGCCGTAATCGTAATCCATCACCGCACGAACGCAAAAGGTGTGCGGATCCTCGGTCATGATCACCGGGATTTTCTGCCGGTTGACATTGGTGGTCATGGCGTGGATTTCCGCGAGGGGCGGGTAATGATAATCCTCGAAATCCGTGCGGGGATTTTTGCCGAGATTCTGCTGGGAAATGAAGGCCATGCGGGTGGGATCGTGGTCCTTCATGTAATCAAACGCCGATTGGGCGTTGGGGCCGTAGCCGCTTTCGTTGCCGATGCTCCACGCCAGGACACAGGGGCGGTCCTTGTCCCGCGCCAGCGTTTCCCGCGCCCGCAGCAGGAACGCCCAGACCGCGTTCGTGTTGTGCAGGCTGAAGTGCGGGTCGTCCGACACCCAGCAGAAGGGCACTTCATCCAACACGTAGAACCCCGCCTCGTCGCAGAGTTCGAGGAAACGCGCCGAATGGTTGTAATGGCTGGTCCGAATCGCGTTGATGTTCGCCCCCTTCATCAGCGCAATGTCCGTCCGCCAGCACGCTTCGGTCAGCGCGTGGCCGTAGGGCGAAAACTCCTCGTGCCGGCACGTGCCCGTGCATTTGATCGGCACCCCGTTCCACAGCAGCACCCCGTTCCGGTTCTCGATCTGCCGGAAACCAAACCGCTCCTGCACCCGTTCGGTCTGGTCCCCGGTCGCCAGGCTCACCACCTCATAATACAAAGCCGGCTTTTCCGCCGACCACAACTTGGGCGCTTTGACCGGGGCCTGCAATTCCACCGTGGCCGTGCCATCCGCGCCAAACGTGCCGCCCGTGCGCATCGCCGGCACCGCGACTTTCCGTCCGTCGAACCCGTAGAGCAATCCCGTGAGTTTGAATGGCGCGCCGGCCGGCCCAACCACCCGCACGGAGGTGTGCAGCGTGGCGTTGCGATAATGCGCGTCCAACGGCGTGGTGATGGTCAGATCATCCACGTGCGCCGACGGCAGCGCCACCAGATAGGTGTCGCGGTAAATCCCCCCCAGACACCAGAAGTCGCCCTTGTCCATGGTGCCCGAGGGCGTCAGTTTATAGACCCGGACGGCGAAGAGATTCCGCTGACCGGGTTTCAGCGCACGGGTCACATCCACGTCGAAGGCGGTGAAGCCGCTTTCGTGGTAGCCGACGCGCTGGCCGTTGACAAATACTTCCGCCCCGTCATAGACACCATCGAAATGCCATAAGACCTGCCGCCCGGCAAAACCCGCCGGCACCTCGACCCATCGGCGGTAGAGACCCTGGTCATCCGAGGCATCCCGGCCCCGGTTCTGGAAAGTGGGGCGTGAAAAACCCTCGATCTCCCAGTTCGCCGGCACAGGGATGTTCCGCCAGTCTTGGTCGTCCAGCCCGGCGACGGCAAAGTCGGCATTGGTGATCGGCGGCAGAACGCCATCCACGGCCGGACTCCCGCCGTGGGTGAGTTGGAACCGCCAGGTGCCGGTCATCGGCAGCACCGCCGGATTGCCCGGCCGCAACTGCTCCACCGGCACGGGCGTGGTCCCGGTCAGGGGCACCGGCGCGGCGGAGGCATTCAGGGCCAGGAGGCAGACAAAAAACAGGGGGGAAAGCAGCGTCTTTCGATTCATGATGGTGCGGTATATCATATCAATGGCGGGCGGGGAAGTAAACGGGATTCAACGTTGTGGGGAGATTTGTAATCGCAAAAAGAGATGACTGGCATCCCCCGGCCACGCGGCGGCCACGGGCTGGATCGTATATTGAGTGTCCGCGCCGGACGGACTACGGGTGATGGAAAAATATCCGGGATCCTGATCGGCCCCCACCCAGTTTTCCAAGTCGTCCGAAAGCTGGGGGATGTAGGAATAGAAACCGGCCTCCGAGGCGGGCACGACATAAACCAACGCGACGGGCGCCGTGGTGCCGGCCGCAAAATGGGGCAGGCGGGGCGAACTCAAATTGTTGTTCGTGGGCGAAAACGCAAAGGCATTCTCCACCATGAACGGCAGGCCGTCGGGGTCGGCGCGCGAAAGCGGATTCTGGCCGAGCGCCCCGAAGTATTGGAGTTCCCAGGCGTCAATGAGTCCGTTGCCATCGCGATCCGCCCCGGAGGCGGGAAGGGGGCCGAAGAAGAAATCCACTTCCCCGGGGTAGAGACCGGTGGCCGTATTGACGGCGGCGGCCGGACCGTAAGCGGAGGGGGCGTGGAATTTCTCGCCCTGCGGCGCAATGCCATGGAGAAAAGAAATCGCGCCGGAGGGGTAAACCGGGTTCACGTTGGCCACATCGGTGGCCGGCGGCGTCAGCACCCGGAAAAAGAGATTGGTGGTGGGTGTCACGACGGTGATGGGCTGTTCGGTGGTTTGCAGGGTCAGCCAGTTCAACTGGCCGTGGTAACCTTCAAATTCAGGATAGACCCACGGGGTCGTCGCCGGGGCGATCAGACTGCCCTGCCCCGTCCAAGTGTAATTGTAGGCCTTGGTGTGGGCAAAGACCTCCTGGCCGGCGGTCCGGTTTTTATAGACCCGGTAGGGCCCCTGCCCCAGCCAGTTCATCGCCGTCACCGCGTTGCTCGGATAATTAAAGGTGATGCCCATGAAGTTTTGCGTCCCGGTCAGGGTATAGAGGTAATTCAGTTTCAACCAGCCGTCGGGCCGCAGACACCATTCAAAGGCATTCGTGGAAGTGCCGGGGTTGTTGACCAGGATGAGGTAGTTGGTGCCATCGGAATAATTGGTGACGGAGGTGACGTTCCACGCTCCCGCCACCAGCACCGGGCCGTTGGTGAACGAGACGACTTGGTTGGAGACGGTGAGACTATCCAGCATTCCGGTGGCGCGACTGAAATGCAACACCCGGGGGCCGTTGGTGACGATGATCTCCGCCGCGTTCGTGCCCGCCGTGATGGCCGGTGCGGCGGGGGCGACCACGCCCAAAATCCGGTCACGGATGGGGCCCGGCGGGCGCAACGGCCACGTCCAGGTGTAAAGATTGTTCCCGAAAGGATCGGTCGCGGTCAGGCGCAGCGCATCGTAATTCGCGCCATTGGCGGGAAAGCCCGGGAGCACCAGCGTGCCGGTCGCGCCCGGCCCCACGTTCGGGCCGGCAAAGCCGCCGCTGTCCTGCGCCACCAACAGACCGCCGGTGAGGGCGTTGGTGCTGGTGGCATAGGTGAAGGCCGGATCATCGGCGTCGGGATACCAGCCGAGCTGCCAGTCAAAGGTGCATTGGCTCAGGCTGGTGAAATCAAAACGGTTCTCGATGGCCAGGGTGCCGTTGAACGTGGCGGGATCCGGCGCGGTGACCTGCGCGGGATTGTAGGTGGATTTATAAGTGTAGTAACTCGCCTCGGGCTGGCGATACGGCCCGACAATGCCGTCGGGCGCCTTGTTGTCCTGCACATCCACGGCCCCGCCCTCGTCGTCCCGCACGAGCCCCTCATCCAGAAACGCCCAGAGGAACATCCCGCCGCCATTGGTGGAGGCGCGCATCAAATCCCAGTAATCGGACAAACTGCAGCCGCCGCCGCCGTCATAATTGGCGTGGGTGATTTCCGTGGGCAGATAAACCGGCTCCCCGGGCGCCAGCCCGGAGGAAAACGAGGAGCCGCCACTGTAATTCGGATAGTGTTCATCCACGACATTATTGAACACGCCGCCACCCGCGCCCGGCCGGTTGACGTGCCGGTTCTGCGGATCCCACAGGGCATAGACATTGGTCGCGCCCGCGCCGTCGTTGTCCACGGTGGTGTTCCAGCCGCCTTCATTGCCGTTGTCCCAGGCGATGATGCAGGGGTGGTTGACATCGCGGATCACGGTTTCGCGCACCAGTTCGGGGGCGATGGTGCTGTCGTAGGCGTGCTGCCAGCCGGCCAGTTCATCGAAAATATACAAACCCAGCCGGTCGCACTCCTGCAGGAACAGTTTGTTCGGCGGATAGTGACTCAGGCGCACCGCGTCGAAATGCATGTCCTTGATCAGGCGGATGTCCAGGTCGCTCTCGGCCAGACTGGTGGTGCGGCCGGCGTTGGGCCAGGCCTCGTGCCGGGTGACGCCGCGCAGGAAGATTTTTTTGCCGTTGATCAAATAACCCACATTATTGCTGAAGGTGATGGTGCGGAAACCGATCTGGTTGGTCACCACGTGGATCAACTGGTTGTTGGGGTCCAGCAACTGCACTGTGAGCGTATACAGATTTGGGAATTCCGCCGACCACGGCTGCGGGGTCGGGAGCGCGGCGGTGAGGGTGACGTTGGACGAACCGGCGGCCACGGTGTTGGTGAAGGGAACGCCCAGCGGGACGTTGTTGCTGTCGGTGACACTGGCGGCCACGAGGCAGTTGTTGGTGACGCCGTTGAACCAGACGCCGACGCTGATCCGGCCGTCGGCCTGGGCGTTCACCGTCAGGCGCTCAATATTCGAGGGCGGTTTGGCCGCCAAATACACGGGGCGGAAAATGCCGCTGTAATTCCAGTAATCCCCCTCCCGCTCGGCCCCGTTGACGGAGGCGTTGGCCGACCATTCATTGACCGTCACATTCAGCACGTTGGTGGCCGCGCCCACCACCACATTGGGGGTGACGTCATAACTGAACTCATAGAATCCGCCCTGGTGCGCCGTGCTGGTGATCGCATAGTTGGTGGTGCCCGCGCCGTTCAGACCGGAGACCCCCAGGCCAATGGGACTGTAAAGATTGGTGGCCACCCCGCCGGAATTTTCGAGCGTCAAGCCCCCTCCCGCGCCGACATTCGGCGGCACGGTGGTGCCCGGGGTGTTGGTGTTGAAATTCCACTGATACAGCGCGGCAACCGGCGGCGGGGCATTGGTGCTCACCGCCGAGGCACTGACCGCCGCCAATTCCGCCGGGCTGAGCACGCCACTGAAGATTCGGAAATCGTCGCCCCAGCCGGCAAAGGCGCGGTTGAAACTGGAGCGATTCAGCAGATACGCATACGCGTTGGTGCCGAAGGCGACCGGGCCGGCCGCCAGGGTCTGTGAGGAAACCACCCCCGGCGCGGTGGTGCGGCCGCCCACATAGAAGTTGACGTTGTTGTTCGCCAGGGTGGAATCATAGGTCACCGCCACAAACACCCAATCACTCCCGGTCAGCACTCCGTTGGGGGTGATGACATTGCCGGTGTTGACGGTGAATTGCAGCGCGCCGGGACCGTCCCCCAACAGGGCGGTCCCATTCGCCACGCTCGTATCATAACCCGGCGTGGCGCCCACCATGAGAATACGGGGAAATTCACCGCCGGTCATGGTGCTGAAATCCGCGACCGGTTTGACCCAGGCCGTCAGGGTGAACTGCGCCAGCGTGCCCAGCGCCAGGTTGCCGGACGGGCTCAGGGCCACGCCGCCGGTGCCGCCCTGGGAAGTCGCGCCGGTGTTGTCGAACGCCCGATCATTCGGCAGCGCATTGGTCACGGAGCCGATGCTGGTGATATTGGTGATGGTTCCGGCGACGGTCTGGCCGTTGATCACCGTGGCCGTGTCGGTGAGCACCCCTTCATAGACCAGATAAATACGCCGGCCCGCCCAGCCAGCCGGGACGGCGAAGGTGGTGCTGTATTGCCCCACCGAAGTCGAGGTCGGACTATTTTGGTAACTATACGTGCCAAACCCTTTCGTCTGCCAACAGGACGGCACGGGGATGGTGGTGGCCACATTATTGCTCCGGCCCCCGCCCGTCATGTAAAACTGCCACAGCACGGTATTATCCTTGTCCGTGCCGGAGAGATACTGGATTTGGGTCTGCTGGGCGGAAACGGAAACCGCCAGGGCCAGCCAGCCGGTGGCAGGGAGCCACCGGGGCCATAATTTCAATCTGGCACGAATGGGAGTAATGGTGATGGCTTGATTATGAGCAAAGGCATCCCCGGAACTCAAGCCTCGACCTTGAGCCACCCGGAGATGCCTGCCTGCTCGGATGCGGTTTACTGGAGTTCGATGCGGAAAAACTGCGCCGCATTGGTGGCCGGAATCGAGACCGGCGTGACATTGGTCACGCTGGTCCAATTGGCGGGCAGCAGCGCCGGGGTCGCCTGCAGCCCGGTGACCGGGAACGACGGCGTGATGGAAGTGGTCGCGGGAGCCGCCAGCCCGGGCCACGGAACCACCCCCTGATTGATGCTGCTGAGCGGATTGCTCCTGCCAATGATCACATTCGTGCCGCTCCGGGCGAAGTTGCTAATCTGCGGCAGCGGGAAGTGCCAGCCGATCAAATTACCCGTGAGCACCGAGGCCGTGCCATCCACCGGGGCCACGCCCGTGCCGGCATCCCAATTCACCGTGCTGACACTGGAGAAGCCCGCCGTTTCCCGCTGGTCCACCTCCAGGTAATAGCGCTGACCATTGGTGAGGGTGATGATGGGCACGTTGTTGCCATCCACCACCGGCCAGAACGTGGCCCCCGGAACCGTGACCAGGCCCGAGAGGGTGCCGGTGTCCATTGTGGAATTGGCGGCGCTCCACAGCCGCACCTGCCCGGCGGTGTTGGCATCATAGGAACAATAGGCGATGGCATGTTTGTGGGCGGGGTTGTCATCGGTGCTCAACCAGAGGATGCCGCTGTCATCGGTCGCCAGATAGAACACATAATTGGCCGTGTTGGTGGGGGTGATGATCGTGCTCATCCGGGTCCCATAGTAACCGGGGGGGAGCGCCCCGTTGCCCGCACTGCCCGTGCGGAGGGTGGTGGTGCCCTGGGGCGACATCTCCAGCGTGTGCGGATATACAATGGTGTCCGGATCGTTGTTCAGAAACTCCGGATGATACGTCACGAAGCCGTTGACGGTGTTGTCATCCGCGGGAACATAGTTGCCGCTATAATACTGGTCTTCAAAATACTCGAACTTGCCGAAGCCGGGCGCAAAGCCATCCGATAGGAAGGCCGCCCGGTTGCCCCCGGCGATGAGGTTGCCGGCCGGGTCCTGCACCCCGGTGACCGTGACCGTGTAGGCGGTGTTGTCCGCCAGGTCACTGGTCGTGAGGATGACGGCGTCATCGGTGGGACTGTTCACCAGATTCGTGGTCTCGGCGAACGTGGCGCCGAGGACGCCCACGCCGCCGGAAATCGCATACATCGCGGGATTCTGCGCCGTCACCGGGTCCACCGGTTCGGAGAAATAAACCGTGACCGTGTGCATGGAATCACCGGCGGCGGCCCACAACACGGTGGGTTTCGTATTGTCCGGCGTCACCGTGACGGTGACGGTCGAACTGACGGTGCTGAAACCGGGGAGCGAAACCACGGCCCCAAATTGCGCGCCACTGTCGCCGGCCTGCAAATACGGGGTGGTGTAACTGGCCCCGGTGGCCCCGGGGATGTTGACCCCGTTCTTCTGCCACTGAATGACCAGCGGTCCGGCCCCGGTGTTGGTCACGGCGTTCACCCCGATGGTCAGGGTCACCTTGGAATTCGCCGGCACAGAGCTGGCGGGGCTGGCGACCGGTTGCTGGGTGATGGTGGCCGAGCCAAGCGGCAACGCCAGGGTGGACAGGGCACTGCCGGGAATTGGCGGCAACCGATCCACCAATTCTTGATCATCCGCCGGCATATCCACCGCGCCACTGTCCGTCCGCCAGGCCACTTGGAGGAAGTTCTGGCCGCTGCTCGATTTCACATGCGCCAGCACCGCGTAACTTTGCCCCGCCACCAGTGCCATGGGGGTGGAATAGTCGGTGCCCTCCGCGGCCCCCGAGATTTCAGGTCCGATGAACACATCACCGCCATTGCGGTTGTTCGCGGCGATTTCCGTGAGATTATTCGTGGTGTTATCCGAACTCAGCCACAAGTCCGACTGGTCGGCGGAGCGGAGGAAGAAAATATAATTCGTGGTCACCGATGGCGTGATCCAGCCCGACACCTGGCCGAAGTAATTGAGATGGGAGTTGTCGGGAAACACCGTCCGGGTGTCGAAGGCGGAGAGGAAGAGGGTGGCGTCGGGCGTGTTGTTCGTATAATTCGGGGTGGGATTCGCCTCGAAGCCGCCCACGCTTGATCCCGAGTCGGCATTATAATATTCAAACTTCAGCATTCCCGGCGTGAGGGTATATAGACTGGGACTGTCCACCGTGACCGTGGCATAGACACTCGTGACCCCCGCGCCCCCCCGGTCCGCCAGCGGATCAGTGGAATGCACAATCACCAGATATTTGTCCCCATTGTTGCCGGCCACGGTCAGGTTGGTGGTCTCCAGCGTGATGCCCGTGGCGCCGGGAATGGCGTTGGACACCGTGCCCACGCCCCGGGGAATGACATACCATTGGTAGGTGCGGTTGGGTGCGTCACTCGTGGCGACCGTGAACGACGCCCCCTGGCCGGCGGCCACCGTGGTGCTGAGCGGTTGTTGCACGATCGTGAGCGGCCCGGTCAATCCGGGCGGGGCGTTGGTGCGAACGGCTTCAATTTGCTGGAGGGTGAGCACCTGGTTGGCGAACAGGCGGATGTCATCATAGGAACCGTTGAAGGCCCGGTTGCCCCCGCCGGAAGCGGCGCCGGTGCCGTTGTAACGATTGCCAATGGCCACATACACGTTCGACACCCCGGCGGAACCGTCGCCGTTGAGGGCGGTCGGGCTGAAATTGATGTAGCCGGGGCTGTCCGGCGAACCGGGGGCCACGGAGTTAATGCTCGTGGCATAATAATTGGTATATATGATGGATGAATTTCCCGTCAGCGGCTGATTCGTGAGCGAGTCCGTGCGGTCGCCAAAATAAAAGATGGTGTTGGTGCCACCGGTCGGTGTCCCGCCGGAGGGTAGCGTGCCATCGTAGGTGACGGCGATGAACGCCCAATTGGTGGCGGCGCCGGCCAGCGGTTTGGTCGCCGTGCTCATGCCATTGCCGGAGTTGGGGTTGCTGGCGTTGTGGATCTTCAACTGCAAATCCCCGTTGTTGTAAAAGAGCAGGCCAAAGGCATTCAGGCCCGCGCTGCCCGCATCCTGCCCGTTGGCCCCGAACATGACGATCCGCGGGAACTGGCCCGAAGAATAGACAGCGCCGGCTTTCGCCCAGCAAGTCAGCGTGAAATTGGTGATCACGCCGTTGTTCGGCCAGTTGGTCAGCGCATGGTTCACATCCGGGGTCCGGACAATGTAACTGTTGGCCCCGTAGGCCCCCGGAATCACCAGCGAGCGGTCATAGGGAATGTTCGTGAACGTCCCGCTCGAAACCCCGCTGCCCGGCAACCCGAGCAGGTTGACGGAATTGCCGTTGCCGTCCAGTTCGCGCAACATCCCCTGGGTGGAGGCCGCCGGATCGGGCACCGTGCCGTTGGCGATGGTCGGGTAAATGTAGTTCGTCGAGTTAAAGTTGGTTTGGTTGAAGTTCCACTGAAAAGTGGCGACGGGCACCTGGGCGCGCGCCGCCAGGCCCAAACCCAAAACCGCCGATAGCAGGAGGATCGTTTTTTTCATAATTTATTGTTATTTATCTGAATCAGCAACCCCCGGTGATCGAAACGCCGTTCCGGCACCATGCGGGTGATGGCGTCTTTTCACGGGGTGATATTGCTGAATATATTACCAGAGTTGGCGGGACCGTCTTGTCATTAATAATAATGACACATTAAAGAAGCCATTTTGACCGCCAAAGATCGTCCTTGACTTGAATTAAACATGCTTATCCAAAGCGCGGGGCGGGGCCGCAATCTGCACCTTATGGGCATCCATGGTATTTCAAATACAGCGACCGGGACGACGTGGCTGTTATGTACCGCAGACTTCCCAGTCTGCTGTCGCGCATCCCGCTCAGCGGGACAAACCGGCCGGCCGTTGAACCCGGTGGGGCTCAGGAGCTTCGGATCATCCGCCGATTAGAAATCGGCGATACGGCAGGTTGGAAACCTGCGCTGCGGCACGCGCAAGCTGCCTATAAGGCGCAGGCCGCAATCCCGCGACCCCGCCGTGCCGTCCCTTTAAGAAACTGGCGGCACAACCCGTTATGTCAAACTTACTTATGCTTTGGCGCCGTCAGGCGCGAAGCGTCCCGTACGGCAGTGGCCCTCCACCGCTCTTGTCCCGCCGTCTTGTCCGCCATAGCTTTAGCGAAGGAGGATTTGCAGTCCAACTCCCGCACCATCCGGTCGCAACGCCTTCTCTGGGCCACGCCCATAAACGATTCTTCCCCAAGCCCGGTCCGACCAGGCGGAGCGGGCTGCTAAACCCCGCCGCCTCATGGCAGCTCACTGCGGAAGAACATGGCGGAATTGGTCGGAGTGACGGTGTAGGGCGAACTGCCGCTGTTGGTCGTCCAGGGCCCGGCCAGGTTGGTCGCCTGCAACAGAATGCCCGTGGGCAGCGTAATCACCAGATTCCCGCCGGTGAACTGGAGGGCGGGCGTCGGGACGGATGCCGGGGCGGCCGATTGAACCAGGAGACTGATATCATCAAAACCGGCATAACTGTTGATGGTCGTGCTGCCGTCGTTGCGGCCCACAAAGAGGGCCACCCCGACGTATTTGCCGGCATCGGCCGGCTGACTCGCATAGGTCAGGGTGAATTGCGTATAGAGGGAGCCGGGCACACTGACATTCGTCACGGCCAGATCGGTGGTGACGCCGTAAGCGGCGGGATCGGTCCCCGCCCCCAACAACGCCACCGTCTCCAACGGCGCGCCGGGATCGGTGCTGGGGTAGGTGCTGGTCGTCCCATTCCACTCACCCTGCGACCACCACGTCAGCGTGAACGTGTCGCCGGTATGGATGGGATAGTATGAAACCTGATATGCACCGCCCGGAGCCTGGCTGTCCAGATACCCTTCCCATAGGCCGGAGTGCTCCCCGGAATTATTCTGCACCCCGCTGTCCCCGTAGACGCCGGCCGCCGTGTTCGCCCAACCCGGCACGGTTGCAAAGCCCGTGCTGATTTTCACCGTGTCCGGCAGTTCAAACCCGGGGTTATACAGTAGATTCGGCGAGACGGTCAGCGTGGCCGGCGACGCATCCGCGCCCACCCCGTCATTGGTCACCGAGCCCGCCCCGTTCGCCAGCACGATCTCATAATCCGCCGCATAACTGCCCGAGAAGTTGCTGATCACCAGCGTGGCCGTGGTCGCGCCGGACAGCCCCGGGCCGTTCACCAGGGGTGCATAAACCCGCGGGTGGCCGACATCCGAATACCATTGATAAGTCACCGCCCCCACCGCCTGCACCGCGAGCACCGCCGGCCAGGTCAACGTCTCCGCCTGACTGGCCGGGGAGGAAACCATCGTCGGGGGATTGGGATTCAAGGTCAGCGTGATCGGTGCAAAATCACCATTCAGCCCGTCATTGGTCACCGAACCGGCGCCATTGGACACCACCACCTTGTAATCCGCCGCATCGCGGGCCGCGAAACTGCTGATCACCAGCGTCGGCGACGTGGCGCCGGAAAACTCGTTAACGTTCGACACGGGGGCATAAGTCCCGCCCGCGTCCGAAAGCCACTGATACGTCACCGCCCCGGCGGTCGTCACCGAGAGGGTGACCGGGAAACCGGGATACTCCGCATTGGGACTGATGGCCGGCGACTCGGCGTTGATCGTCGGCAGCGCCGGATTCACCGACAGGACAATGGGCGGCAAATCATTGCCGACGCCGTCATTCACGGCCACGCCGCCGGCATTCGTCACCACGCACTGATAATTCCCCGCATTCCCCGCCTGCAGATTGGTGATCACCAGCGTCGCCGTGGTCGCGCCGGCAAATTGGCCGCCATTGAGGATGTTGGTGAACGTCCCCGTGCCGCCATCCGCCTGCCATTGATAACCCAGGCCCGTCCCGCCGGCCGTCACCGATAGATTCACGGTGGACCCCAGATAACCCGACTGGTTGCCCGAAGTCGCCGCCACGTTCGGCGGCGCCCCCGCCCCCGCCACCGTCAGATAGAAGTCGTTGAACCCGGACCACGACGTGCCGCCCAAGCCGGTGGTCAGGGTCGTGTAAAAGAACACCCCGAGATATTGGCCGGCGTCCGCCGGCCGGCTGTTGTAAACCAATGTATATTGGGTGTAGCCGCCCGCCAGTTGGTTGGTCGTCACCGTGACCGGATTCACCGCGCCGAAGGGGGCGCTGTTGCTGGCCGCCAGCGCCAGCCCCACAATCTGCTGCTCCGCCCCGGCGCCGGTGGATTCCGCCTGCGCCCACCAAGTGAAGGCGAAGGAGTCGCCGTAGTGGATTTGATAATGAGATATCTGATACCCGCCGCCCTGGCCCGCCTCCGTGTATCCCTCCCAGGTGCTGCTGAAGTAGGGATCCGTGATGGCCCCCCCATAGGCCTGCACCCCGGTGTCGGTGTAGTTGGCGGCCAACCCGGTGTCGGACCAGCCCGGCACCGTCGCGTAGCCCGTCTTGATCTTCCCGGTCCCCGGCAGGGCGAACTGGTTGTTATACAACAAATTGGTGGACAGCGTCACCGTGGCCGGCGCCGGCGCGCCGTTGAGGCCGTTGTTGACCGCCGTTCCGGCTCCGTTGCGCACCACGCACACATAATCCGCCACATTGTTGCTGGTGAAACCGTTGATCGTCAGCGTGGCCGTGTTGACATTCGAGAACTGCACCCCGTTCAACAAGTTCGTGTAGGCGCCGGCACCGACCGCCCCCGCCTGCCATTGATAGGACACCGCCCCGGTCGCCACCACCGGGAGGGTCACCGGCCAACCCAGCGTCGCCACCTGGCTCGCCGGACCGGTCCCAATCGCCGGCGCACTCGTGTTCACCGCCAGGGTGATCGGCGCCAAATCCAGGCCCGCCCCGTCATTGGTGGCGGCCCCGGCGAGATTCGCCACCACGCACTCGTAATCCGCCGCATCCGCCGCCGTCACATTGGAAATCACCAGATTGGCCGTGCCCACCCCGGAAAAATTCGCGCCGTTGATCAGATTCGTGTAGCTCCCCGTCTGCCCGGCATCCGACTTCCATTGATAACTCAAACCGCTGCCGCTGGCCGTCACGGACAAATCCACCACGCTCCCCAAATAAGCCGTCGGCGAGGTCACCGGCGAAGTCAGCACAATTTGCGGCGGGGAACCGGCCGACTGCACCGCCAGCACAAAATTCGCGAGCAGGCCGTAAGACCCCGTCGTGCCGCTGTTGTTATGAACCACGAAGGCCGCCCCCAGGTAATTCCCCGCATCCGCCGCCGACGCGGTGTAAGTCAGCGTGTATTCCACCCAGTTATAACCCGGCAGCCCGTTGGTCTGCACCGCCAGCGTCGTCGTGCCGGTGAAGGGCGTGGGGTTGGCCCCCGCGCTCACCAGGGTGACGGTCTGATTGGGGTCCACCGGCCCGCTGCCGGTGAAAGTGCCGGTCGTCCCGTTCCAAGATCCCGTGGCATACCACGTCAAGGTGAAGGTGTCGCCCTGGTGGATTTTGTAGCCCGTGAGTTGATACCCGCCGGCATCACCGCTTTCCAGGTAAGCCTCGTAACCACTCCCGCCCGGCGCCCCCGTGTCCGGCTGCACACCGGAGTTGGCATAGGCGGACCCGGTGTTCGTCCAACCGGGCACCGGCACGTAGCCGTTGGCATGTTTGCCGTTCCCGGGCCAGGTGAAAGCGCCGTTGAACAAGAGATTCGTGAACCCCGCCAGCGTCACCTGGCTGCTCGCCGAACCGGCCCCGCTGGCCGCCACCACCTTGTAATCCGCCGCCGCCGCCGGCCCGGCATTGCTGATCGTCAGCACCGGCGTATTCACCCCGGCAAAGCCCGCCCCGTTCAGCAGGTTGGTAAACACCCCGGGCTGGCCCGCATCCGACAGCCATTGATACGTCAGCGTGTCCGACGCCGCCACCGTGATCGTGAGGGGAATACTTGTGGCAAACGACGGCACCGGCAGCGGGCTGCCGGCCGGCGTGAGGCTCTGGATGGCGGGAGCGGTGGTGTCCGCCGCCAGCGTGACCACCGGCAGATTATTGCCCACACCGTTATTGGTGGCCGCGCCACCGGAGTTCGACACCACCACCTCATAATCCGCCGCGTCGGCCGTCGTGAAATTTTCAATCGTCAGCGTGCCCGTGTTGACATTGGTGAAACCCGCGCCATTGAGCAGGTTGGTGAACACCCCGGGCTGGCCCGCATCCGAGAGCCATTGATAACTCAAGCCCGTTCCGAGGACCGTCACCGACACGTTCACCGCCGCCCCCTGCAATTCCGCCGGAGCGCCATTGATCGCGGTGTTTGGCGTCGTCGCCACAATCACCGGCGCGCTGCCCGCCCCCCGAACCGTGAGGCTGAAATCGTTGAACCCGGACCAGGAACCGCCCGCCAGGCCGTTCGTCAGCAGCGAGCCAAAATACACCCCAATGTAATTCCCCACATCCGCCGGCGTGCTGTCGTAAGTCAGCTCGTATTGGACCCACCCGCTCGTGAGAATGTTCGTCGTCACCGCATTCGTGATCGTCGCGCCAATGGCCGCGTTGGTCGTCGCGGCCGTCACCAGGCCGACCGTCGCTTCCGAAAACCCCGCCCCCGTGGACTCGTAATGCGCATACCACGTCAGCGTGAAGGAGTCGCCGGATTGAATCTGGTAATGGCTCAGTTGGTACGGCCCGCCCATGCCGGCTTCCGTGTAAGCCTCCCAGGTGCTGGTGAAGTTGGGATCGGGTATCGCGCCATCCTGCGCCTGGATGCCGGTGTTCGTGTAATTGGTCGCGGCAATGTTGTCCGACCACCCTGGCACCGTGGCGTAACCCGTCACAATTTTCCCGGTGCCCGGCAGCGCGAACTGGCTGTTATACAACAAATTGGTGGACAACGTCAAAGTGGCCGGCACCGCATCCCCGTTCAGTCCGTCATTGACCACCGCCCCGCCGCCGTTGCCCACCACCACCTCATAATCCGCCGCGTCATTGGTCGCGAAATTATTGATCGTGAGCGTCGCCGTGTTTACGCCGGAAAAACCCGGGCCGTTCAGCAGGTTCGTATAAACTCCCGGCTGCCCCGCATCCGATTGCCATTGGTAGGTCACCGCGCCGGTGGCCGCCACCGTCAGGCTGGCTGGCCAACCGGGCGTTTCCACTTGGCTCACCGGGGCCGTCGTGATCGTCGGCGCGCCCGGGTTGATCGTGAGGGTGGCGGGCGGCGCGCTGGTGACCGAACCGGAACTGTTGCTCACCACCACCACATAATCGGCTGCGTTGGCCGCATTGACGCCGGCGATGACCAAGGCGTTCGTGTTCGCCCCGGAGAATTGTCCGCTGTTGGGAATGTTCGTGTAAGCCCCGCCGCCCACCGGCCCCGACTGCCATTGATAGCTGACGTTCGTCGTGCCGGGAGCCATCGTGGCGGTCAGCGTGGCCGTGGCCCCCAGATACGTCGTTTGGGCGGCGGGCGCGGCGATGATGGTGGGCAGCGGCGTGGGCGCGAGCAACTGCTGGTATTGCACCCCCTGCAAAAACGCCAGATTTTGGTTGGTGTTCCCCGCCACGCCGTTATAAAAACGGATGTCACTAAACCAGCCGTTGAACGCACGGTCATAGCTCTTGGCCTGGGAGTTGCCAATGTCAATGGACGCCGCAGCCCCCAGCGTAATGGTCTTGTTCGCCACCGCCAGCGAGCCGATTTGCACCAGCGGCTGGTTGGTGGTGCCATAATACATCACCAAATGGGCGCCGTCATAGGTGACGGCAAAAAACATCCAGGTGTTCACCGGAAAACTGCCGTAGTTGGCCGGCAGTGTGCCCGTGAGGGTGTTCCCCAACAGCGACCAATACATGGAAGTCGCATTGTCCCACTGCATCCCCGTGGCGGCGGCGTTATTATAGTCCGTGACCGTGGCCCCCGGGGACAGCACGAACATGCGTGGATCATTCCCCGTGGTCGGATTGGCCACCGAGTTGATCCACATCGTCACCATGAAGTTGGTGATGACGCCGGCCGTGCCCAGATTGGCCGCCAGCGTGGCGTTGTTCAACAATTGGAGCACCGGCCCCACCCCGGCCCCGGAACCGTTGCCCGGCTGCGTGGTGCCCTGGGTGGCCACCCGGTCCGCCGTTAAATCCAGGGCCGTTTGATTCGGATTCAACAGCGTGATCCCGCTCCCGGCGTTCCCGATCAAGTTGGCCGGCGTCGTCGCATTGGCATACATCGTCAGGGCGATGTTCATCCCCCCGCCATCGGTGTCACTGGGAATCGTGTCCCCGGCCCCGGGCACGGCGTTCGTCAGGGGCAGCCAGAGCTGCAGGGTTTGCGCGGGCGCGGACACGGACGCCGCCAGGGCCAGCAGACCAATGAACCATAGTTTCAGGGCGATTTTTTTCATGAGTTGGGTTGGGTGATTTTGATGGAAACCGACTTAAATTTAAAATGCCAGGCGTTAAACGAGCTTCTTCCCCAAGGTTGCGGGCAGAATCTCTCCAGCTTCAAAACTGGGCGGTATGGCCAGGGCGCAACCAAATGACTTCTGTATGATTATAATGACTACGGCTTATCTGCCGGCAACCTAACACGCCCCCCCGAATCGTCATGTCGTTAAAAGAGACGACAGCCCACAAGCCCTGATTATATATCCATCCCACCGCCACCGGAAAATTACCCGCCTTAATCCCGCTCGGTCGAAAACGTGCCGCCCCCCCTTTGAACGCGCAGCCGCCAACGTTACGGCGTGTTGCTCAAGAAAAAAGCCGGGGAATCTTTGCCCCCGGGGTGGCAAAAGGTCCGCCGATCACATCCATTTCGGCACGCTGCGGCAGAGGAATGCCGCAGTCCGGGGTTGGGTAAAACGCGGTCAGGCGGGGCGTTGGAGCCCGATTTTTTTCAGCCGCGAAAGCAGGGTCGTGGGTTTCACGCCCAGCAGTTCGGCGGCGCCGTCCGGGCCTTTTATTTTCCACCCGGATTTATCCAGAATCACCAGGAGATTTTCGCGCTCGCGCTGTTGGATTTCGGCTTCGGTGAAAAATCCCCGGCTGGTCGCGGCGGAATCCGCCACCGGTGCCGGCGGCGCGGCGGCCGTGGCGGCGGCGCCGGCGGGCAAATCAAATTCCAACGCACCGCCATGGGCCAGGATGACGGCGCGCTCGAGGACATTGCGCAGTTCGCGGATGTTGCCGGGCCAGTCGTAAGTTTCCAATTGAGCCAGGCCCGCGCGCGTCAAACGCGGTTGGGGGCAGCCCAGTTCCCGGGCCGACAATTGGACGAAATGGGCGGCCAACAGCGCGATATCCTCCCGCCGCTCGCGCAAAGGCGTGACTCGGATGGGAAAGACGTTGAGGCGGTAATAGAGATCCTCGCGGAAGCGGCCGGCGGCGACCTCCTTTTTCAAATCACGGTTGGTCGCCGCCACGATGCGCACATCGGCGATGCGGGTGCGGTCTTCCCCCACGCGTTCATAGCGTTTCTCCTGCAACGCCCGCAGGAGTTTGCCCTGCAAGTCCAGCGGCACCTCCCCGATTTCGTCCAGAAACAACGTCCCGCCCCCGGCGGCCTCGAAGCGGCCGGCCCGGTCTTTGACCGCCCCGGTGAACGCGCCCCGGGCGTGGCCGAAGAATTCGCTTTCATACAGCTCCTTGGGGATGGAAGCGCAATTGACGCGGACCATCGCCTGGGCCTGGCGCCGGCTGCGCCGGTGAATCTCGTGCGCCACCAATTCCTTGCCGGTGCCGGTCTCCCCGAGGATGAGCACGGAAGCCTCCGTCGGCGCCACCAAATCAATTTGACTGACAATCTGGCGGAGCGCCGCGCTTTGGCCCACCAGATCGCCGAAGGCCTTGGCCTCGACCACCTCGGCCTGCAGGTAGGCGTTTTGCTGCTCGAGTTGGGACTTCAACCGCTGGATTTCCTCGAAGGCGCGCGCGTTGGCGATGGCCCCGGCGATGTGATCGGCGAAAATCCGCCCCCAGACTTCCGCCTCCACGGGCACGTTCTCCCGACGGAACACGGCGAAAACGCCCAGAATCTCACCTTTGTATATAATCGGCACGCCGTTGAACCCCCGGATGGCTTCCCGCTGCAGCCAGTCAATGTAGGTCAGTTCGCCCGGATCCCGGTCCAAATCCCGCAACACCATCTGCCGCCCGGTCGCGCCAATTTTGCCCACGGCGCCAACCCCCAGCGGAATCCGGGCGAAACGATCGGTCAGGCGCACATATTCCTCCTCGCCTTCGGCGGCGGCCAGCAATCGGCTGCCCCCGGCGATGGCGTGCAGGCAGCGCGTCTGATCGGGACAATCGGGACGGCGAACACAGTTCGCACAAATATCGCCCGGCTTGATCAGCCAGATGCGGATGCGCGCCACCCCCGGCCGCTCCAACACCCAATGCACCACCTTTTTTAACAATAACTCCTGCGACTGCTCTTGGGCGATTTCCAATAGCAGCTTGCTCGCATACGCCGGGTCAAAGTAATCGGGGTCGTTAACGGCCACGTCAAACCTTTAATCCATTGGAGACGAAATTTCAACCCCTGACGGGACGATAATTCATACGCACGATATTTCGACCCTTAAATGCCAGATCGCTATCACTTATGTAAGTCTCTGCTAATAAGCCAACTACAGCGATTTAAGCCGGTTGGCACACAAGCTGTTTAATAGCGGATGGAATTTGAATTAAACGACCGCATGAACGCCATCAAAACTATGAATGCCACCACATTAAAAGCAAATAACACCGTGTCCTTCCAGAACCTGACTCCGGCGGCATTGCCCGGCCGCCGGCCGGAAGTTGAATCCGAACGGCAGCCACCCTTGGTTGTCAATGGTGACTCCCCCGAATCGCGCGGGCCGAAGCAAGGGCTTCGTCTCCGGCCGATTCTCGCCGGGCTCGGCATCCTGGCGGCGGGTGTGGCAACGGTGGTTTATTACCTGGAAGCGGTCGCCCCCTTTGAATCCACGGACGATGCGTTCATCGAAGCGCATGTCACGCCGGTGGCGCCGCAGGTCGCCGGACGGGTGGCGCAATTGTTGGTGCAGGACAATCAGGAGGTCAAAGCGGGCGACGTGCTCCTGCAAATTGACCCGAGCGATTACCAAACCGCGCTGGATCAGGAACGCGCCCAACTGGCCGCGAGCCAGGGCCGGTTCGCCCAGGCGAAAGCGCTGTTCACGGTGGATCAAGCCCGGGTGGAGCAGGAAAAGGCCAATGTCGTGGCCGCCCAGGCGCTGGCGAAACAGGCGGCGTCCGATAACCGGCGTTATCAGGCGGTGGGCGACGATGCGATTTCGGCGAGCCAACTGGATCTCGCGGGCACCCAGGCGCGTTCGGCGGCAGCCCAAGTGGATGCGGCGCACCAGAAGGAACTCGCGGCGGAAGCTCAGTCGTCCCTTGACCAGGCCGCCATCCAAACGGCTGCGGCGGAAGTCCAAAGCCGTGAAGCCGCCGTCCGGCAGGCCGAACTGAATGTGTCCTACACGCGGGTCAAAGCGCCGGAAGCGGGCTATGTCACTCATCGCACGGTTGAAACCGGGGCGTATGTGCAAACCGGCCAGGCGCTGCTCGCGATTGTGCCGCGCCAGGTCTGGATCGTGGCCAATTTCAAAGAGACCCAACTGACGGACATGCGCGCCGGCCAGCCGGTGGCCGTGACGATGGACGCCTATCCGCAAATCAAATTCAAAGCGCATGTGGACAGCATCCAATCCGGCACGGGCCCGCGCTTCAGCCTGCTCCCGCCGGAAAACGCCTCGGGCAATTATGTCAAAGTCGTGCAGCGGGTGCCGGTGAAGATCGTGCTCGATGACGTGGCCGCCGCCAACTACGTGCTCGGTCCGGGCATGTCGGTGGTGCCGGAAGTTCGGGTCAAATAATTTTAACCCTGGAATAAAACCCCCGCCATGAACTCCCAAGAAATCCAGCCCAAAATCAATCCGTGGTGGATCGCGCTCGCGGTGATGCTGCCGACCTTCATGGAAGTGCTCGACACCACCATCGCCAATGTGTCGTTGAGCCACATCGCGGGCAGCCTCTCGGTCTCGACCGATCAAGCCACCTGGGTGCTCACGAGTTATCTCATCTCCAACGCCATCGTCATCCCCTGCACGGCGTGGCTGGGACAACGGTTTGGCCGGAAAAATTTCCTCATGTGGTGCGTGGTCATCTTCACCGCCGCCTCTTTTCTCTGCGGGCTGGCCGGCAGCCTGCCGGTGTTGCTGGCATTGCGGGTGGTGCAGGGCGCCGGGGGCGGCGCCTTCCAGCCCATTGCGCAATCCATCATGCTGGAAAGTTTCCCGAAGGAAAAACAGGGGATGGCGATGGGCGTGTACGGCATCGGCGTGGTGATCGCGCCGATCGTCGGCCCGGTGCTGGGCGGCTGGATCACGGACAATTACAGTTGGCGCTGGATTTTCTTCATCAAAGTCCCGGCCGGTTTCCTGGCGCTGTGGCTCATCCAACGCTTCGTGCATGACCCGCAATGGCTTCGCGCCGCGCGCGCCCCCCGGCTGGATGTCATCGGTTTCAGTTTCATGTCGCTCTGGCTGGGGTGCCAGGAAGTGCTGCTCGACAAGGGGCAGGAGGATGACTGGTTCGGTTCGCATTTCATCGTCCTGATGGCGGTCCTGGCCGTCGCCGGCCTGGCGGCGTTCATCGTCCGCGAACTCATGGTGGGCAAACCGGTCGTGGATCTCCGCGTCATGAAGAATTACAATTTCAGCCTCGGCGCGGGCCTGATGTTCTTTTCCGGGGTGACGCTTTACAGTATGACGGCCATCATTCCATTGTTCCTGCAATCGCTGATGGGTTACACGGCGCTGCAAAGCGGTCTGGCCATGGTCCCCCGCGGCTTGGGCGCGGTGATCGCCATGCCGCTCGCCGGCCGGTTGATCGGTAAAATCCAGGGGCGTTATCTCGTGGCCGGCGGCTTTTTCGCCTTCGGCGCGGCGAGCTATGCGCTGGCGCATCTCTCGCTCGAGCTCACGCCGTGGATTTTGTTTTGGCCGCTGTTCTTCTCCGGCATCGCCATCGCGTTCATGTTCGTACCGCTGAACACGCTGGCGATGGGCGCGCTCAAGCCGGAACAAATGGGCAATGCCAGCGGCATTTTCAACCTCATGCGCAACGTCGGCGGCAGCGTCGGCATCGCGCTGGTCACGACGGTCGCCGCCCGGCGCGCGCAGGTGCATCAAACCGAGCTCGTCACCACGCTGACCCCCTACGACCCCGCGTATCAATCGAGCCTGCAAACCATGACCCATGCCTTTGCCGCCCATGGCGATGTCGTGACGGCCGCGCAGCAAGCCGTCGGTTCCGTGTATAACACGCTGCTCGACCAGGCCGGCCTGCTCGCCTACCTCGATAATTTCCGCCTGTTCACGGGGCTGTGCCTCGTGTGTCTGATCGGGGCGCTCGCCCTGAAAAACGTAAAAGTCAGCCGCCCGGTGATGGGCCATTGAAAGGAAAAACCATATGAAATTGAATCATTTAATGCCGGTGATGCTCTCCGCGGCCTTGGCCGGGGGCTGCGCCGTGGGTCCGAATTATCAACGTCCGACGGCGAAAGCCCCGGCCCAATGGAGCGCCGCCCTGGCCGGGGGCGAGACCAACGCCGCCCCGGAACCGGCGGCCTGGTGGAAAAATTTCCACGACGCCGAGTTGGACTCGTTGATCCGCCGTGCCGTGTCATCCAATCTGGACCTGCAAATCGCGGCGGCCCGCGTGCGCGAGGCCCGGGCGCGATACGGCGTGGCGGTCGCGGACTTCCTGCCAACGCTGGACGCCGCCGGCTCCTATGCGCGTCAGGAAACCAGCCGCCATCAACCCGTGCTGGGTTCACTGCCCATTCCAGCCGGGGTGCCGTTTGACAATAATGTATATCAGTCGGGCTTTGACGCCGCGTGGGAACTGGATGTGTTTGGGGGCACGCGGCGCGCGGCGCAATCCGCCCGGGCGGAAGTGGCCGCCGCCGTGGACGACCGGCGGGCCGCCGGGGTGACGTTGCTGGGCGAGGTGGCGCGCAATTATGTGGCGGTGCGCGGTTATCAACGCCGGATTGTGATCGCCGGGGAAAACCTCGGGGCGCAGGCCCGGGCGCTCACGCTCACCCGCGACCGGTTTGCCCAGGGGTTGACCAGTGATTTGGACGTGGAGCAGGCCGGCACGCTGCTGGCCACCACCCGCGCGGACATTCCCACCTTGGAAACCGGGCTTCAGGCGGCGATTCACCGGCTGGGCATTTTGCTGGCCCGGCCGCCCGGCGCGCTGGAGGCGGAATTGGCGGACCCCGCGCCCATCCCCGCCGCCCCGCCGGTGGTGCCCGTCGGGCTGCCTTCGGAATTGTTGTTGCGCCGCCCGGATGTGCAACGCGCCGAACGCCAACTCGCCGCCGCGACCGCCGATATTGGCGTGGCGACGGCGGATTTGTTCCCGAAATTTTTCCTGACCGGCACGGCCGGCTTTGAAAGCGTGAGCGCGGGCGACTGGTTCTCCGCCGGCAGCCGGTTCTGGTCGGCCGGGCCCACGGTGCAGTGGCGGATTTTTGACGCCGGCCGCATTCGCGCCAACATCCGCATTCAGAACGCGCGCCAGGAACAGGCTTTGGCGGCCTATGAACAAACCGTGCTGACGGCGTTTGAAGAGGTGGAAAATGGCTTGGTGGCCTATGCGAATGAACAAGTCCGCCGCCGCTCATTGGCAGAGGCGGTGGGCACCAGCCAGAAATCGCTTGATCTGGCGAACAAGTTGTATGCGAACGGGCTCACGGATTTCCTCCATGTGTTGGATGCCGAACGGTCGCTGTATCAGGCGCAGGACGCGCTGGTCCAAGCCGATCGGACGGTCGCGACCGATGTGGTCTCACTCTACAAGTCCCTCGGCGGGGGCTGGGAAACCGTGGAGTCAGCGTCGCCGGTGGCGCTGGCGCAAACCCAAACGACGGCGTACTAAAGTTTTCCGACCCCAACCAACCCAAACCCTGCGCGCCAATGAGTATTCAAGAGATAAATTATCAACTCCTGATGCCGCAGTTGCAAATTACGGAGTGGTTCGTTGCAACTACCTTCTGGGGGGCGTTTATCTTCCGGCATCAGCTCCCACCGGACGGTTGGCCCGCCGGCCCGGCCAGGTCTCCGGTCGCCGCCAAAATTCATCGGCGCGACCGCCGTAATAACCGGTCAGCACCGTGTCCATGACCTGCGAGGCGCGCCGGGCCGATTCGCCGCTGCTGGGGCACTCGCCGCGACCCAGCAGGTCGGCCACCACCGACTGGATCAGTGGTTGCTGGACGTGGGGCGGAGTCGGCCGGGGCCGGGTCTCGACACCGGCCGCATTTTCCAAGCGCAGCGGTTCATCGCCCAGCAGGGAAAAGCACAACCGGCCCCCGGTTCCGGCGATAATAAAGGTGTCCTCCCGTTCGGCGCCGGCAAAGTTCCACGAAGCCGCCCCGGGAATTTCCCCGCCCGCAAGAAAGCTCATCGTCACCGCATCTTCCACCGACCCGCCGCCGCCAACCTTGCCCGCCACCCCCGCCACGCCGGTCAGCGGGCCGAAGAAAAAATCCAGCAGGTCAATCGCGTGCGAACCAATGTCCAAAAAATGGCCGCCCCCCGACACTGCTGCGTTCACCCGCCAGCCGGCGTTATCCAGGTGCTTGGGGGCTGAAAAATGATACCGCACCCCGGTCACACGCCCCAGTGCGCCGTTGGAAATCAACTCCCGCGCCGTCACAAACCGGGGCAGACAGCGCCGGTAGTAGGCCACAAAGAGCGGGAGGTGTGCGCGTTGAAAGGCTTCGGTCATCCGGTCACATTCCGGGGTGTGGCGGGCCATGGGTTTTTCCACATACGCCGGTTTGCCGGCGGCGGCGGCTTGGAGGGCGTATTCGGCGTGGGTGTCCGGCGGGGTGGCGACATAGATGGCGTCCACTTCGGGATCGGCGATCAGGGCGTCGGCATCTTCATACCAGCGGGGCACGGCGTGCCGCCGCGCATAATCGGCGGCCAGCGCCCCCTGCCGCCGCATGACCGCCACCAGCGCGGAGCCTTCGGCCTTTTGAAACCCCGGACCGCTCTTGACTTCCGTGACGTCGCCGCAACCGATCATGCCCCAGCGAATGCCGGAACGATCCTTGAAGTGTCCATGGAAGTTCATCTCGCCGGCTAAACCATCAATGACATTTGCTTGGGCGAAAGCAGCCACGCCAGCGTGGCGCAACGCCCGCAGCGCAGGGTTTCGATCTCCAGCTTGCACAACGCGCCCTTTTTAAGGTCAATCATGGCGTTGGTGTTGCCGGCCACGAGCAGGCCGATCAACTGGCTCAAATAGGGTTCGTGACCGACCAGCAGCACGTCCTTGGGCAACGGTTTGAGCAGGCTGATTTGTTCCAGCAACATCTTGGGATTGCCGTTCGGGGTCAAATGTTCCGAGAGCGTCAGTTTTTTCCGCAGCTCGAACGCCTCGGCGACGATCTCCGCCGTTTGGGCGGCGCGCAGGAACGGGCTGGCCAGAATGGCGTCAAACTCCAAATCCATTTCCTCCATGGCCTCGGCCACGCGCCACAGGCGCTGCTTGCCCTTGGGCGTCAGGGGCCGGTCGGAATCCTTTTTTAAACCCGGCTTGCTGCGGTCCACGGCGAGTCCGTGACGGAGTAAAAACAGATTCATAATTTCTTGATTTTTTTGCGCGCGCCAAAGGGCGGGGACGCGAGTTTTACCTGGGGAAACTTGGGCCGGCCCCTGACCGGGCCGCCGGGCCGGGGTTCATCGGTGGTGGCCAGGGCGATGAATTCAAACTGACTCCGCCGCGGCGGGCCGCCGTTCGCCGGCGGGTGGCGGTGATAGGCGCCGTCGGGTCCGAGGAAGCTGGCCCGGGCCGTATCGGCCAGCGACACGGCGAGAATCTCCCGTACGATGCGCTCCCGCAGATTGCCGTCCTCGATGGGGAACACGGTTTCAATGCGCCGGAACAGATTCCGCGGCATCCAGTCCGCGCTGCCCAGATAGACCTCGGCCTGGCAGGCGTTCTCGAAGAAATAAATCCGGCTGTGTTCCAGAAAGCGGTCCACGATGCTGCGCACCGTGATGTTCTCACTCAGCCCCGCAACCCCCGGACGCAGGCAGCAGACGCCGCGGATGATCAGGTCAATCTTCACCCCCGCCCGCGAGGCCTCATAGAGCGCCTCGATCAGTTCGGGTTCCACGAGGGAATTGAATTTGGCGATGATGCGCGCGGGCAGGCCGCGGCGGGCATTGCTGATTTCCCGGCTAATGAGGGCCAGCAACCGGTTGTGCAGGTCAAAGGGCGCCACCAGAAACTTGCGCATGCCCTGGAACTGGCAGATGCCCGTCAGCAGATTGAACAGGTTCGTGGCGTCCTCCCCGAAATCCGGCCGGCAGGTCAGCAGCCCCAGGTCCGTATATAACCGCGCCGTCGTGGGATTGTAATTGCCGGTCGAAAGATGGACGTAACGGCGGATCTGCGTCCGCTCGTGGCGCACCACCAGGGCCACTTTCGCGTGGATTTTGTAACCCACCAGGCCGTAAACGACATGCACGCCGTTTTCCTCGAGCTGGCGGGCCCACTGGATGTTGTTGGCTTCGTCGAAGCGCGCCCGCAACTCCACCACGGTCGTGACCTGCTTGCCGTTGTTCACCGCGTTCATCAGCGCGCCGATGATCCGTTCATCGCCCCCGGTGCGGTAGAGTGTCATCTTGATCGCCAGCACCTCGGGATCCTCCGCCGCCCGCTCCAGAAATTCCACCACGCTGTTGAAATTTTCATAGGGGTGGTGCAGCAGCACGTCCCGCTCCCGGATGACGGCGAACAAATCCTTCTGCCCGCGCACGGCGCGCGCCGCCGGCGCCACGAACGGCGGGTCGCGCAGCTCGGGCGAATGATCACCCTGGTAGAGCGTCATCAGCCGCGTGGGATTCAGCGGGCCGTCAATCAAATACAAATCGTCCGCCGTCAACCGGAAGGTTTTGAGCAGGGCGTCCCGCAGATCCTCCGGGCACAAATGGTCAATCTCCAGCCGCACCGCGTCGCCCTTGCGCCGGTTGTGCAGTTCCATTTCCACCGCCTTGAGCAGGTTGCCGCTTTCCTCCTCGTCAATATACAATTCACTGTTGCGCGTCACCCGGAAGGGCCAGTAGCCCAGGATTTTCGTGCCGGGAAACAGGTCCGCCAGGAAGTGCCCCACCAACTGCCCCAGGAACACGTAATTCCGCCGCTTGTCGTTCTGCGGCAGCGGGATCAGCCGCGGCAGGATGGCCGGGCACTGCACCACGGCCATGTGCCGGAGCGTCTGCCGGCCCTTTTTCAGTTCCAGCCGCACCATCAGGTTCAGCGATTTGTTGAGCAACTGCGGGAACGGATGCGCCGGATCAATCGCCAGCGGCGTCAGCACCGGCCGGATCTTCGAATGATAATATTCCTCGATCCAGTCGAACTCCGCGCGGTTCAGGCCGGCCACGTCAAAGATGTTGATCCCGTGCGCCGCCAGTTTCGGCCGCAGGTCCTCCCGCCAGCAGGCATACTGATCAGCAACCATCTGGCGCACCCGGCGGGTGACCGCCTGCAAAATTTCCGTCGCCGTCAAGCCGTCCACGCTGCGCTCCACGGTCGCGGCTTCGATCTCCTGTTTGAGGCCGGCCACGCGCACCTCGAAAAACTCATCGAGGTTGGAACTGGTGATGGTGAAAAACTTGAGCCGCTCGAGCAGCGGATTGGCCGGGTCCAGGGCTTCATTCAACACCCGCTGGTTGAATTCCAGCCAGCTCAGCTCCCGATTTAAATAATGTTCTGGTTCGAACGGAATCGTCATAAGTGCCGGCGACCGTCAGTTTGCGCGCCCGGGATTCTGTCACAGCCGCCGGGGAAAGACAACCTTTGCATGACCGGTGGCAATTAATGGCTGTGCGCGCCCAGCAGCAGGTCCGCCGCCGCCGGCGCGAGTTCCCGGGGCTCGCCGGCCGTCGCCTCGCGCGGTAACATATTCGCCACCAACTGGTTGTTGTCCCGATAGAGGGTGATCGAGACATGTTCATTGCGCCGGACGCATTCTTTGATGGCGTCCGCGTTTTTTTCACAGTAGAGCAGGGTTTTCCAGGAATAGATGTGCTTGGGTTTGTGAAAATCGCTGTTCCCCAGAAACGGCAGCCGCTTCATCCCCACGCAGTCGAAAATATTGTGCCGGTTGGCGATCTCCCACGCGTCAATCAGCGGGGCAAACTGCTCGTGGTTCTCCCACAGATACAGCGTGTTCTTGCCCCACTCACTTTTCATGATGTGCGGGTGCGAGGCCACCGCCAGACCGTTCTGCGCGTGGATGTGCGCGATGGTTTCCGGCAGGTCCAGCGCGGACGGGATCGGCATCTTCAGATCAATGCCCAGCAGGTGCGCCGAGGTTTTTTTCGTATAACCGTCCTTGTTGAACTCAATCCCCGTCATCACGATCATCTTGTATTTGCGCCACGCCCGCAGCCGCTCCCGCGCGATGACTTCAAAATATTCCTCCAGTTGATCCTCGCTCACCGTCATGTTGCTCAGCCGCGCCAGCTTGCCGATCAACCGGCGCGGGTCGGCCAGATGATCCGTGATGCAGATGCAATCGAACCCCAGCCGCCCGTAAAAATCCACCACCTCGGGCACGGACAACTTGCCGTCCGAATAACTCGTGTGGATGTGGAAATCGCACAACAACCGGCGCGGCCCCGACTCGCCGGACGCCGCCACCTTCAAGCCCGCGGCCGCCGGCTTGAACAGCGTGATGCTTTTGCGGGTGGGATCGGCGTGCTCACACTCCGTCAGCACCAGTTCCGCCAGCGTCAGGGCGGCGTCCGGCCGGCTGATCTTCACCAGGTTCTTGCGCCATTCCTGCCACAGCTTCGCCTTGTTCGCGAACGCCTCTTCAATCAGCTCCGGCACCTCCCGGTTGCGTTCCACCACCGCCCCGAGCTTATACTCCGAGATCAGTTGCGCGTTGCCCTCCTCCTGCCCGGGAATCACCTGGTTGACGATCATCGGACAGCGCCCCGCGATGGCCTCCTGCGTGATCGCGCCCCCGGCCTTGCTGATCACCACATGATGCGTCAGCAAGAGCTTTGGCATCTGATTCGTCCAGCCCAGCACATGCACCCGGCCCGCAAATTCACTCGTCCGCTCGATCAGTTCCGCCTTCAGTTCCGCATCCCGCCCGCAGGTGATCGTCAATTCCGTGCCCGGGATCGCCAGCAGCCGTTCAATCACCTTGCCCGCCTTTTTCTTCCCCGTGCCGATGACGTATAAGATCTTGCGCGGTTCCTCCCCCAGCGGCAACCGCAGCGGCTGCGCCGGCTCCTCCGTGAACTGCAAACTCACCGGAAAACCCAGCGCCCGGATCTTCCCGGCCGGAACGCCCGCCTTTTTCATCACCTCCGCCGTCGGCTCGTTCGCCACGCAGAAAAAATCACTCGGCGCGCTATACCAGGCGGAATTGACCGTGATGGCATCCGTGACGACCGTGATGAACGTGAACGGCCGCTCCGCGTAATCCCGGAACAATTCCTGAATCACATGCGCATACACCGGATAGGTCGAGACCACGCAATCCGGCTGCGTTTCATGCAGGATGTCCGCCAGCGCGTTCTTGAGCTTCGTGAACCCGCCCAGGCGGTTTTCCACGAACTTCGAGTTATCCAACAGGGAATACACCCCGCCCCATAATTTCGGGGCATACTGCACCATGTTCAGATAAGCGCGCTTGGCCAGCGTGTTCATGGACCCGTAGCTGCTCTCGAACAAATCCAGCACCTCCACCCGCACCTCGTCCGAAACAAACTCCAGCGCATCCCGCAAATTGCGGGCGGCGGCGTTGTGACCTTCCCCGAACCCGGCGGTCAAGATAAGCACTTTTTTCATGGCTCGTTTTATCAAAGTGTGCGGCGGCCAGGTTACGATCCGGTGTCGGACAGGTTAAATCTTGCCGAAGATTTACGCCCGCCCCCGGGGGGCGTTTACCTTTTGGCCCAAGCCGATTCTCACGCAGGGGTGTTATGATCAGGACAAAAAACTTTTCATCTGCAATAAATGGGTTACCTTTCCCGGGTGAAACCTGTATTGCAGCCGGTGCCGGTTGAACCGGAAAAGTTGAAGCCCGCCTTGCATGAAAAGATCGAGCGGATGGATGGCTTGCATTTATCCTTCCTGAACCGCGTCCTGCTGCAACTGGAGGCGGAAGAACTCGCCGGACGCTTGAGCGAAGGCTTTGACCAAGATCATGAAAATGGCCTGTGGCCGCGCATTCCTGAATTAGTGAAAGAATTCCGCTGTCAGCACCCTTACGCATGACGGTTTGCCTGGATACCAGCGTCTTTCTCCAAATGTTCGGCCGGAAACAGCCGTTTTATCGCATCTAGCGGGCCCTGCTTGACGGTCGGATCATCCTTGCGGTTTCCACTGAAATCCTTTTGGAATACGAGGAGATCACCGTCAAACTCTCCGGCGGCGAACGCTGGCGCGAGGTGGCGGCATTGCTGGAATTGCTGACCCAACTTCACGGCAACGTCCGCCAAATCGAACCCCATTACCGCTTCGGCGTGGTCGTGGCGGATCCCGATGACAATAAATTCTGCGACTGCGCGATTGCGGCTGATGCTGATTTCCTGGTTACCGACGACGACCACTTTGGGGCGTTAAAATCGTCTGGCTACAAACCAAAGCCCCTTGCCCCCGGCGAATTCATCCGCCTCCATTTATCTACAAGTTCATAACCAACGCATCGGGCTTCCGCCGGGGGCCACTGTGCGGCCGGGCCATCCCCGGCGCCAGCCCCGTCCGGACTCACCGAGTCGTCGCGCCTCACTCCCCCTCCACCCGGTAAAACCGGGCGCCCGCATTCGTCGCGCCCGGATCACGGAAATGGAGCGTGGTGTTCGTGCCGGCAAAATTCGTCACCGCCGCCCAATTGATCAGGTTCGCGGAAGCCTGGATCGAACCGCTCACCGCGCCGGTGATTTGCAGGTTGAACTGCAACCCGCCCGCCGTCATTTGCACCCCCGTGATGACCACCCCCGACGGGGCGATGACGCCCGCCGCCACGAAGTGTGTTGTCAGCAGGACGTTGGTCGCCACCACCGTCACACTGTTCGTCGTGGAATAATTGCCCCCCGCATTCTCCGCATACACCCGGATCACGTTGGTCCCGAAGCTCAGGCTCAAATTGGTGGCGAACCAAGTTTGGTAATTGTTGGTCGTGGAAACTGCCAGCCAGCCGTTGCCGCCCACCTCGCACCACACCTTGGCCACCCGCCAATTGTCGCCGGCCGTGCCCTTGACCGTGATAACCTTATTGCTGGTCCGTTGGACCGCCGCCAGATTCGTGATCGCCACCACCGGTTTGGCCGTCTCCATAAATGTCCCCGTCAGCGTCAGATTCGAGGCCATCATGAACTGCACCGTGGGCTGGTTGGTGACCACGCCGCCCGGCCCGTTCGTGGCCATCATCCAGTTCGTGAATACAAAACCCGCCGCCGGCGTCGCCGTCACGGAATAATTGCGCCCCACCTCCAGCCACGCGTTGCTATAATTGGGGGAGAGGGTTCCCAGGCCAACCACCTGCACCTGCAGGGTGTTGGTGACCACATAGTCGAAGGTCACGGTGTTGGTGGCGGAAAGGTTGCCACCGCTTTCATCCACGGCAACACCGTTGGGATAGTAAAAACCTGCCGTTGCGCCGACACCATCGGCATAGCCGGCATTGGTCAGGGCGGAGGTGCCGCCCGCCAGGGTGGTGACCATTCCGGCCGTGATTTGGCGGATCAGATTGTTGCCCAGATCGGCCACGAAAACATTGCCAAAATCATCCACTGCGGTGCTGCTGGGCAAATTAAACCGCGCGGTCGCGTTCGACCCGTCGGTATAGCCGGCATTGGCGAAATAGGAAACGTAATAGCCCTCGTTGGTCAGATCATAACTATCGCCCGCCAGCGTGGTGACCAGGCCGGCCGGCGTGATCTGGCGCATCAGGTTGTTCTGACTGTCGGCCACATAAACGTTGCCGGCCGCGTCCACGGCGGTGCCGCATGGGAAATTAAACAAGGCGTTGGTGCCAGGGCCATCCGCGTAACCGCCCTCGGGGAAGCTGTAGCCGGGATGATAACCGCCGTTGGTCAGGGCATAAGTGTTCCCCGCCAGGGTCGTGACCACGCCCGCCGGTGTGATCTGGCGAATTAAGTCGTTGTAAGCGTCCGCCACATAGACCTTGCCTGATTCATCCACGGCCACCGCCGCTGGGTAGTTAAACTTTGCCGCCGCGCCGGGGCCATCAGCATAGCCGGCATTCGCGGGGTAAGTGTCCCAGTAATAACCACCAGTATAGCCGCCATTGGTCAGGTCATAGCGGTCGCCTGCCAGCGTGGTTACCACCCCGGCCGGGGTGATCTTGCGGATCAAGTTGTTGCCGGTATCGGCCACATATACATTGCCGGAACCATCGGCGGCGACCTCGCTGGGTTGGTTGAACTGCGCCGCATTGCCGGCCCCGTCGGCACAGCCGGCATTGGCCCCGTTATAACCACCGCTATAGCCGCCATTGGTCAGGTCATAGACGTCGCCCGCCAGCGTGGTCACCACCCCGGCCGGGGTGATCTTGCGGATCAAGTTATTGTAAGTGTCCGCCACGTAGATATTACCCGAACCATCCACGGCCGGGCCATAAGGTAAATTGAACCTTGCGTTGGCACCCGTGCCATCGGCATAACCGCCGTTATAATTGCCGCCATTGGTCAGGTCGTAAATGTCCCCCGCCAGCGTCGTCACCACTCCGTCCCGCGTGATCTTGCGAATCAAGTTGTTTTCCGAATCGGCCACATACACAAATCCGTCACTGTTAATGTCTCGGGCATACGTCCGCAGCGTATTCGTCCCCGGCGCCAACGGCAGCGTCGCCCACCAGTTGGTCCAACCATTGGTGGAGGTGGCTGACGTCCAGTTTCCATTATTAAGTTGATACCACACCCCCGCCACGCCGACATTATCGCCCGCCGTGCCGGTCACGGTAAAGTTCCCGTTGCTCACCCGCTGGCCATTCGCCAGCCCCGTGATGGCCTCCGTCGGCTTCTGCACATCCACAAACGTCGCCGTCAGCGTCAGGTTCGACACCATGGTGAATTGCAGCGTGGCACGGTTGGTGATCAGGGTGCCGAGCGACGGGGCCGAAAGCATCCAGTTCGTAAACGCAAAACCGCTGCCCGGCTTCGCCGTGGCCGTCAGGCTGAAGTGCCCGCCCAGCGCCAGCACCGCGTTACTGTAATTCGGCGAAACCGTCCCTTCACCCACCACCAGCACCTCCAGCGGGCTGCTCGGGACATAGTTAATCGTCAGGGCGTTGGTCGGGGAACAGTTGCCGCTGCTGCCATCCACCGCCACGCCCGCCGGGATGTTGAACAAGGCCGTCGCGGCGGGACCGTCCGCATAGCCGGCATTGTAACCGGTATTCGTCAGATCGTAAACATCCCCCGCCAAGGTGGAAACCACGCCCGCCGGGGTGACCTGGCGGATCAAGTTGTTGTCCTGGTCAACCACGAAAACCGTGCCAAACCGGTCCACCGCCACGCTGATGGGGGCCTGGAACGACGCCGTTGCCCCCAAGCCGTCGGCAAAAAGGCCCGGGCCGCCGCCGGCCAGGGTGCTCACCACGCCCTCCGGGCTGATCTCGCGGATCCGATTGTTGCCGCGGTCGGCCACATAGACATTCCCCGAGCCATCCACCGCCACGCCGGTGGGACTGTTAAACAAGGCCGTGCCGCCAGGACCGTCGGCATAACCGGCGGTCAGGCCATTCGTATCCCCCGCCAGTGTGCTCACCACGCCGTCCGGGGTGATCTCGCGGATCAAATTGTTGCCTTCGTCTGCCACATAGACGTTGCCCGCGCCATCCACTGCGACGCTGCTGGGACCGTAAAACAAGGCCGTATCTCCGGGGCCATCAACATAGCCGAACCCGCCGGCATTGTTATTATGGGCAGCCAGTCCGTTGGTCCTGCCCGCGAGCGTGGTCACCACACCCGCCGGGCTGATTTTGCGGATCAAATTGTTGCCCGAATCCGCCACATAAAGGTTGCCGGCACCATCCAGGGCCACGCCCGAGGGATTGCTGAACTGCACTGCCTCGCCGGTGCCGTCGGCATACCCAATGTTCCAACTGCCATTGGTCAGGTCATAAACATCGCCCGCGAATGTGGTCACCACGCCCGCCGCCGTCACTTTGCGAATCAAGTTATTGAAGGCGTCGGCCACATAGACATTGCCGGAACCGTCCACCACCGTGCCGTTGGGATAATTGAACAGGGCGTTGGTGCCCGGGCCGTCGGCGTAGCCGAAGTTGGCGGCCGTGGCATCCGTGTTGTAACCGCCATTGGTCAGGGCATAAGTGTCCCCCGCCAGCGTGGTCACCACCCCGGCCGGCGTGAGCTTCCGGATCAAGTTGTTGTAGGCGTCGGCCACGTATAAAAATCCATCGCCATAAATGTCCTCCGCATAAGCATGCACCGTGTTGTTGCCCGGCGTGAGGGTCAGCGTCGCCGACCAGTTGGTCCATTGGTTCGTCGTGGCGGCCAGCATCCAGGCGCCATTATTGACCTGATACCAGACGCCGCCCACCCCGGCATTGTCCGCCGCCGTGCCGGTTATCGTATAAGTGGCGTTGCTGACCGTCAAACCGCTGGTTTTGGGGGTGACGATGGCCAGCGACGGCTTGAGGTTGTCCCGATAAGTGGCCGTGAGGCTGCTGGTTTGACCATTGGTGATGGCGACCGTTTGGTTGGCCGGCGTGGTCCAACCGGAAATCGGTTTGAACGAAACCGTCAGATTGGTGCCGGTGGGAAACAGCCGGATCGTGCCATTCGTCTGGTAAGCGCCGCCATTCACCCGCCACTCCGCCCCGGCATTGACCGCCGCCGCCGGGCCGATCGTCACTTGCAGCGAGCCCTCGGCGAGATACACGCCGGTCACTGTGGTCGTGGCATTGCTGCTCACCCAAATCGTCTGTGGCCCGGGCGTCACCCACCCGCTTACGGGGTTAAAGCTCACCGTGTGCGTGCCCACCGCTAGCTGCGCAATCGTCGTTCCGCTGGACCGCGGAACGCCGCCATCCACCTGCCATTGCCCCCCAAAGAAGAAGGGCCCGCCCGATGTAAGGTTCACCAACAGCGAGCCGGTGGGCGTGTTCACCTCCATCGTGGGCAGACCGGCAAAGGTCAACCCCCAGCCGAGGGTGCCGGGATCGTAATAAATCGTCGGGTTGGAATAGTAATTATAATAGGGGTAAAAATAAAGCGGATCGGCAAACACCGTGGTATCCGCCACGGGGGCGTTGCCCGTAAAATAAACGTTGGTCAGGCCATAGCAGTCGGCGAAGGCGTAATCACCGATGCTGGTGACGCCGCTGGGTATCGTGACGCTGGTGAGCCGGCCGCAATTTTCAAACGCCTCGCTCCCCAGGTTGGTCACGCTGTTGGGAATCGTGATGCTGCTCAGGGCGAAATCGCTCGCGAAGGCCCCCGCGCCAATGCTGGTGACACCATTCGCCATCGTGACGCCAATCAGATTGTAGCAACCGGAAAACATACTGGCGCCCACACTGCCCACACTGCCGGGAATCACCAAATTCGTCAGGCCCCTGCACCCATTAAACGCCGCCGTCGAAATATTGGTGACGCTGCCGGGGATGGTGTAGGCGCCGGCTTTGGCTTCCGGGTATTGGAGGAGGGTGGTTTGGTTCTCGTTGAACAACACTCCATCCACGCTGCTGTAGGCGGGATTGCCGGGATCCACCGTAATCGCCGTCAGGCCGGTGCAACCAGTGAACGCACTATTTCCGGTGCCCGTCAAGCCGGAGACCGGGCTGGGGCTGAAACCACTGGTCACACTACTGGGAATCGTGACCTCCGTCAGGCCCACGCAGCCATTGAACGCGCCGACGGCGATATTGAGGACGCCCCCGGGAATGGCGTAAGCCCCGGCGGCCGCTTGCGGATATTGGATCAGTATGGTTTGGCCCTGGTTAAACAACACCCCGTCCCCACTGCTATAAGCGGCATTGTTGGGATCCACCGTAATCGCCGTCAGACCGGTGCAACCGGCGAACGCCCCGCTCCCAATGCTGAGGACGTTGGCCGGGATCGCCAGACTGGTCAGGCTCGTGCAGTATTCAAAGGCATCGGAACCAATGCGGGCGACCTGATTGCCCAGCGTGACGCTGATCAAGTCGTAGCAGGAGCTGAATGCCCCGCTGCCCAGGCTCACGACCCCGTTGCCAATCGTGGCGTTGGTCAGGCCGAAACAGCTTTGAAATACATTGTCCCCCAGCGTGGTAACCGTATCCGGGATCATGATACTGGTCAGGCTGGAACAATTTTCGAACGTTTCGTTCCCAATATCGGCAACCCCTTGGGGAATTGTGACGCTGGTCAAACTTTCGCAACCCGAGAATGCCGAGTCCGCAATGCGGTTGACGCTGCCGGGGATGGTGTAGGCGCCAAGATTGTCCGCCGCCGGACATTGGATCAGCGTGGTCTGATCTTCATCGAACAAAACCCCGGCCACACTGCTGTAAGCCGGATTGTTGGGGTCCACCGTGATGGCCGCCAGCGCGTTGCAATCGTTGAACGCATCGAAGGCTAGGTTGGTGACCCCGCTGCCCAGCGTGGCGAAGGTCAGATTGTAGCAATCTTCAAACGCCCCGTCGCCGATGCTGTTGACGCTGTCGGGAATGGTGACGCTCGTCAGGCCGGAATCCAGGAACGCATTGGGACCGATCTGGGTGACGCTGTCAGGAATCGTGATGCCGCCGAGGTTCCCGCATTGGGCGAACGCGCTGTTGCCAATGCTCGTAACCCCGTTGGGAATCGTAATGCCGCCCAAGGCGGAACAGTTGAAGAACACTTCGCTGCCGATCTGAGTGAGTTGGTCGGAGAGGGTGACGCTCACCAGGCCCGTGCATAATTCAAACGCCCCGTCGCCGAGGCTGGTTACACTGTCGGGTAGGATGAGGCCGGTCAGGCCGGAACATTGCTCGAAGGCATAATTCCCGATGTGAGTGACCCCGTTGGGAATCACCACTGCGGTCAGGCTGGTGCAGGATTCAAACGCCCCGTCGTCAATGTGCGTGATGCTGTTGGGAAAAGCGATGCCGCCCAGGCCGCCGCATTGCGCAAACGCATTCGTTCCGATGCTCGTGACACTGCCGGGGACGGTGTAACTTCCGACCAACCCCGCCGGATATTGCAGCAGCGTGGTCTGCCACCGGTCAAACAACACCCCGCCCGTGCTGCTGTATTCCGGGTTGTTGCGCGCCACCGTGATGGCGGTCAGGGCCGTGCAGCCGGAAAACGCCCCCGCGCCGATGCCGACCAAACTCGCCGGGATCGTGATGCCGGTCAGGTTGGTGCAGCCCAAAAATGCGTTGATTCCCAGGCTGGCGACCCGGTCCGGCAGGACGATCTGAGTCAGGCCCGTGCAGCCGTAGAACGCCTCGATGCCGATGCTGGTGACGCTGGCGGGAATCGTGATGCCGGTCAAGCCGGTCGCCCCGCTGGCGACATTGCCGGCGCTGCTGCCATTCGCCACCAAAGCGGGACTGGCCACGGCGGCGGCGTTCGCCACCCCTGCGCCCTTCGCGATCAGATTGGGGCGGCTCGGATTCGGCGTGCGGTTATTCGGCAGAATCCCGGGGTAATTTGTCACCACGATCGGGAAACCCGGGAGCGGAAGCGGCGAAATCGGGAAAATGGGGGGTGGGAGCGGGGAAGGGAGGACATAATTCACACTCACCGGCGTGGGATATTCCGCAAACGCCTCATTGCCAATACTCGTGACGCCGGCGGGGATGGTGTAACTCCCGGCCAATCCCCCCGGGTATTGGAGGAGCGTCGTCCGATTCTGGTTGAACAAGACCCCGGCCATGCTGCTGTAATCCGGATTATGCGCCGCCACCGTGATGGCGGTCAGCGCGTTGCAAGCCCCGAAGGCGCCGGTTCCAATGTTCGTGACGCTGGCCGGCAGGCTGACATTGGTCAGGCTGAGACACTGCCAAAACGCCGTCGGCCCCAGGCGGAGCACCCCTTCGGGAATCGTCACCCGGGTCACCCCCTGCCAGTTTCCGGATCCCTCCAATCGCCCCCCCAACGGAACCACCGGAGCCGCCAAACCCGCCGGCCCCGGCAGGCCGATTTGCCTCACTGGCAGTCCGTTGATGGTGGCTGGAATCGTCACCGCCCCGCCCGGCCCGGTGTAACCCGTGATGGTCACGGTGTCATTGGTGATCAGGTAAATATAGGCCGACTCGTAGGTATAGAGTTGCGTATAGGCCCCGCTGACATTGGTCGTCGCCCCGACGCTCACGGAAACCGTCCGTCCCGCCGGTGCCAGCCAGCCGCTGACGCCGGAGAAACTCACCGTATGAATGCCGGGGGAAAGGCTGGCGACGGTGTCGCCGCTATTTTGTGAGGAGCCAAAATCCACCCGCCACTGCGCCCCCGCGCTGACCGCCGCCGCCGGCGAGAGCGTCACCGTCAGGGAGCCGGTGGAAATCAGCACTGCGGGTTCCCCGGCAAACGTGCCCGTCCAACCGCTCGTGCCCGCCAGATAATACACCGTGGGTTGATTGTCGTCCAAGAACGCCGTCCCATCCGTCGCCGGTGCGTTGCCCTGGAAATAAACGCCGACCAGGTCCGGGCAATCACCGAATACAAATTCGCCCAGATTGGTGACGCTGCCGCCGAGGAACACCGTGGTCAGTTGGTGACAGCCCTCAAAGGCAAAATCTCCGAGACCGCCCACGCCGTTGGCAATGATGACATTCGTCAGCCCGCTGCAGGAACTGAACGCATTCTGCCCGATCTGGCTCACCTTCCCGGGAATCGTGAGGTCGCCCAGCCCGGTGCAACCGTAAAACGCGCCGCTTCCCACATTCGTAACCGTGTTCGGAATGGTGAAGCTGGTCAGGCTGGTGCAGCCATAGAACGTATAATCGCCGATGTTTTTCAACCCCTTGGGCAGGGTGACGCTGGCGAGGGCGAAGCCGTCGTAAAAAGCATATTGTCCGAGGTCGGTGAGGCTGTCCGGCAGATTAATTTGGGTCAGAATCTGGCAATCGGCAAACGCCGAACCGCCCAGATCGGTCAAGTGGGCGGGGAGCGTGACTTGGGCCAGGCTGAGGCAGTAATCGAACGCATTATCCCCAATCCGGGTGACACTGTTGGGCAGCGTGAGGCTGCTCAGGCCCGTGCAGTAATAGAAATCCATAGCGCCAATCGCCTTGACCCGGCTGCCAAAAATCACATTGGTCAGGCCCGTATCGTCATAGCAGACATAGTCCCCCAAAGTGACCAGACTGTCCGGCAGCGTGATCCCCGCCAGGTTCGGACAATTGTCAAAGGCATAATCGCCCAGTGCGAGCAAATGGTTGGGGAGGGAGATTTGGACCAGCCCCGGCAGGTTGGCAAAGGCGGCCGATTCAATGTTCGTGAGCGTGTTCGGCAGCAGGATATTCGTCAGGCCGAAACACGAATCGAACGCATTGGAACCCACGGTGGTGACGCCGGCGGGGACGGTGTAACTGCCGGCCCGGCCCCACGGGCATTGCCGCAGCGTTGTCAGCCTTTTGTTGAACAAAACCCCGTCCACACTCGCCAAAACGGGGTTGTGCGCATCCACCGTGATCGCCGTCAGGTTGGTGCTGGCGAAAAACACCCCGTAACCGAGGTTCGTGACCGTGACGGGGATCGCCACGCTCGTCAGATTCGTGTCCCCGGAAAACGCCTGATCACTGATGCCCGTGACCGGCCGGCCGTGGATGACGGCCGGAATGACGGCCGCCCCCCCCGGACCGACGTAACTCGTGATGGTGATGGCCCCGTTATTCGTGATGAACGTAAAATCGAATTCCCGCAGATACGTTGCGCTGATGCTGGCCGTGGCATTGGAACTGATCGTCACCGTCTGGTTGCCGGGCGTGATCCAGTTGCCGACCGGCGCGAAACTCACCGTATGCCGGCCCAACGCCAGATTGTATAATGTCAACCCGCTGCTCTGCCAGCTTCCGCCATCCACCTGCCACTGCGCCCCACCGGCCGCCACCGCGTCGGGCAGCAGGGTCACTTGCAGTGACCCGCCCGGGATATTCCACGTTTGGACGGGAATCCCGGTGGCCTGCGTGAAGTTCGTCCAACCCGTGGTCCCCGGCCGGGCGTAGGCGATCACCTCCTCATAAGGGCCATTGAAGCCGCCCACGTAGATTAGCGCAAATGGAAATACTCCCAGGCTGGCGGGGGCGTTTCCGGTGAAATACAGGCTGGTCAGCTCGTCGCACAAATTGAACGCATCGCTCCCAATGCTGTTGACACTCGCCGGAATCACCAAGTTGGTCAGGCCGCAGGCCATGAACGCTTCCTCGCCGATGCTGGTGATGCTGTCGGGAATCGTGACGCTGGTCAAACTGTCATTGAATCTGAACGCGTCATCGGCGATGCCGGTCACGGGCAGGTTGCTGATCGTGGCGGGAATCGTCACCGCCCCACCCGGTCCCGTGTAGCCCGTGATGGTGATCGCCCCGTTGAGATTGGTGTAAGTGAATTGCGCCCGCGCCGCCGAAACCGCCAGCAGCAGCACGCCCAACAGGACCGACAATGTTTTCTTCATAACCCGGCAACCGGGAACGGACGCTATGTTGTTGATGACCTCACATCGGCCGGGGAATATCGTAGCCCCTCCTCTGCTGATGATGGGATTGGGATAACATAAGCTGCTTTAAACGTCAAGCCAGACTCGGTGCTTTGGCGCTCGGTTGGCGTTTGCTGCCCCGGAGCGCCGGTCGGTGACCGGCTTAAACCCCAGCACGGGGTTGAAATGGTCAACGACCATTATTCGGTTCATTCTATCAATGGCCCTCAATGGCCCTTTGCGCCTCCCCCCAGTTTCCCTCCCCCCGGTGCCTTTTAATTTGAGTCAACTCGGCGGGCCCCAGCGCGTATGCATGAGAGTGGCGG